>Ga0114972_10000177_pt1 | contig 45299 bp, 33 predicted proteins | sample M_140807_EF_Meta_FD_87354 | JGI IMG/M metagenome (GOLD analysis project Ga0114972, IMG submission 87354) | Freshwater microbial communities from Lake Montjoie, Canada to study carbon cycling - M_140807_EF_MetaG | ecosystem: Environmental > Aquatic > Freshwater > Lake | place: Lake Montjoie... | reverse complement strand
TTCAAGGGCGCTGGGCCTGCGCGGCCCTACGTCTGGGACGTGACGGACGAGGCGCCTGCGCTCATTTACCAAGAGAACGGCTTGTCGTTCCCGCTGCTCGGCCCCTCGATCTCCAAGCCTGCCCTGACCCACGTGCGCTACGACGACGGCGGCACGGTCGTCGTGCGCGGCGCCGTGATCGTGGGTTGCGGCGACGATGGCGAGGCGGGGCTGACGCTCACGCCCATGCGTCGCGGGCGTTGTGTGCTGGTGCTCGACGCCGCGACGGGCGAAGTCATCAAGCGCATCGACGACCGGAGCGGACGCACGGGCATAGTGCCGATGAACGCGCCGATGACGGGCTCAGCCGCAGTGTGGCCGAACGTGGGTGTCGCGCCGGCCGAGCGCGCGTTCATCGGTGACGCTTACGGTCGAATGTGGCGCATTGACCTGCGCAGCAGCGACCGAGCGGCGTGGAAGGCGACCGCGGTCTTTCCTTTCGAGGACAGCGCGCTGAACAACGGCTTTGAGTCGGGTCGCGGCGTGGTGGGTCGCCCAGCCCTTTCGTTGCGCGAGGGGGGGGCGCTGTCTGTTGTCTTTGCGACCTCGGAGCTGTCTCTCGGCTTGGGTGCCCAGCAGAGCGCCCCTCGTGCCGCTGTGGTCAGCCTGACGGACGCCGCCGTGATCGGCGGGGGCGGCGCGTTGAGCTTCGAGTCATCCCCCGCGTGGGTCATGCCGCTCGCCGATAACGAGGTCGTCACGGGCGAGCCTGTGGTCTTCGATGGGACGCTCCTGTTCACGACCTCGCAGTCGAGTTTGGTCGCGTGCGCGTCTTCGCTCGGTCGTCTGTACGGGGTTCATGCGTGGGAGACGCTTCGCGCACCCAATGGCGCGCCGCGGACGTTCGTCACGCCGGACAATCGGCGCCTCTCGGTGGTGCCGAAGCTCCCGGTCTTTGGTCAGGACGGCACGCCGAGCGAGCCCGCGCTTGCCTACGTTTTGCCTGCCGGCCGTATCGCCTACGGCGTCTCGTTGGCCGCGGTGCCTGGCTGCGACAGCAGCGAGGCGACGACGACCGAGGTGGTCTTGAACCTCTCCGACTCGCAGTCGGGCGGCGCGCGTGAGGTTACGCCGGCGCAGATGCGCGCGGAGGTCCCGCGCAATGGGACGCTGAGCACGGTCGGCCTCGACGGCGGCGTCTTCGCGAAAGCGGACAACGCGCAGCTCTCGGTGTGCCTCAACTGTGACAAAGACGGCAAGGCGCTGGGCGGACAGGGGCACGGCGCCTCCCGCGGCCCGTTCCCTTCATCCGTCTCCTACTGGGGCAGCACCTTCGCGGACTGACGCAGGTGTGATAGCCTCCCCGTCCATGGGGACCCGACTCTCGGTCATTTTATTCTGGCTCATCGCTGGCCTGTGGGCGTCGAGTGCGCTCGCGCAGCCCACAGTAGGCGTGGGCATCATCCCGTTCGAGACGCCGGCGAACCAGACGACGGCTGGGGAGCGCGCGCTCGAGGCGCTGCGCGGCGCACTTGAGCTCGTCCCCGGCTATGTCGAGAGAGGGCCCATCCAGTTGACCCTCGACGAGGCGCGCCTCTCTTACGCCTGCGTCGACGAGCAGCCCGCTTGCCTCGGTCAGGTGGGCGCGCTCGTGGGCGCGGACGTCTTGGTGTGGGGGCGGCTCGCAGGCAAGGACGGTGACTGGGCGCTTGAGCTCCACATCATCGAGGTCCGTGAGGGCAAGAGCGCGGACAAAGTGCTGCGAGAGCGCGGCGACGGCGCGCTGGCGCAGCTGGGACACGCGGCGGCAGAGGCGGTCGCCGGGCACCGGATCGAGCGTGTGGGCGTACTCGCGGTGCGCAGTCTCCCGGCGGGGGCGCTCGTCTATGTCGATGGCATGGAACGGGGCGCGACGCCTGTCGACCTGACGCTCCCCGAGGGCGAGTACGCGCTGGAGCTTCGGATGAGTGGCATGATGCCCTGGCAGCAGGATGTGGCGTTGAAGCCGGGCAAGCAGCTCGTCGATGCATCGCTCCGTGAGGTCGACGAGGTCGAAGGCGTTGAGGTCGGGGCGCGGTCTCGCGAGCGCACGGAGGCATCACCCAGTCGGGTCGACCTGTGGGTCACCGCAGCGGGAGGCGTCGTGACGCTCGCGGGTGGCGTCTCTGCGGCGATCTTCGGCCTGGAGGCCCAGTCTCGCGCGAACGCCGCCGGTGCAGCCCAGACGCCCGACGAGTACACCGCCCAGCGCCAACCCTTTCAAGACGCCAAGACGATGACGAACATCTCGCTCGGCGTGACCGCCGTCGGTGCCGTGGTGACCGGCGTCTTCGCGTATCGCTGGCTGACGTCTGACGAGGACGAGCCGGAGGCGGAGCCTGTCGCTCAGTTTGGCCTCACGCCGAGTGGCGGGTGGGTCATGGGGCGCTTCTAGACTGAGTCGTTAATAAAAATGCTGCAATGCACAAAATCGACTTGCGATCGTGCACACTGTGAATAAAGTCTCTTCGTGCGGCGCAACATAAACCACCCGCCGCAGTCAGGAGAGGGACGATGACGCCGAGCTTCTTCGAGGAGAGCCGCAAGCTGGTCGAGGGTGAGATGGGCTACTGGAAGGCGCAGTTCGAGAGCGCGACCCAGCAGCAGCTGGCCATGGGCGAGCAGCTCACCGCTCAGCTCCGGGCTCGCATGGTCGACGCCGGTCAGCGCGCCACGGAGGTCATGAAGCACCAGATGGCCGTCGCTGAGCAGGCCACGACGCTGCTGACCAACGCCTTCGCCGCGATGACGGTCAAGGCCTGAGGCCAAACCCTTCTGGAGTCGACATGGATCCGAACGCGCTGAAGAATGCCTGGACCCAGTGGATGAGCGGCCTTGCGCAGGGCGGCCAGGGGCCCGCGGCGCAGGTCTACCGTGAGTGGGAGCAGTGGGTCGGGCAGCAGTTCGACAAGCTCGCGCGCAGTGAGACGTTCCTTGGGCAGACCGCCAAGGCGCTCGAGGGCTCGTTCGTCCTCAAGAGCCAGTTCGACCGGGCGCTCGAGGGGTCGCTCAAGGCGATGCGGATGCCCAGCGCAGGTGACCTTGAGGCCGTTCACAAGCGCCTCGACGCGCTCGAGCGGCGTCTAGACCAGATCGCGGACCAGCTCGAGGCGCAGGCGCCCAAGGCGACACCTAAGCGGACGGCCAAGCCATGATGGCGCAGGTCTTCGAGGCAGTGAGCGAGGCGGCGAAGCGGACCCTGCCGGTCGAGCTGCGCGGACAGGAGCCCGCGGGCGGCCACACGCGCTTCGACGTTGTCGGTGAGCGCGGTCCGGTCAAGGTGCTGTACTACGCGCCGCGCGGCGAGCGCGTCCTCAAGACGCCCGTGGTGCTGGCCTACTCCCTGATCAACCGCTACTACATTCTCGACTTCCTCCCCGGGCGCTCGCTCATTGAGTACCTGACGAGCCAGGGCCACCCTTGCTATGTCATCGACTGGGGCACGCCGGGGATCGCCGAGCGGCACAAGACGTACGCGGACTATGCGGTCGGCTATGTGGGCTTTGCCGTGAAGACCGCGATGGCCCGAGAGGGCGTCGATCAGGTGCATCTGTACGGCTACTGCATGGGCGGCACGATGGCGCTCGCCTACGCCGCGCTGAAGCCAGAGCACGTGAAGTCGTTCGTTGCCATGGCGGTGCCCGTCGACTTTCACGACGGCGGGCTACTCTCGACATGGACGACCGAGAAGTTCTTCAACGTCGACGCGCTCGTCGACGCGTGGGGCAACGTGCCGACGTGGCTGATGGAGAGCGGTTTCAGGTTCCTCGCGCCCCTCGGCAACATGACCAAGTGGCGTGACCTGTGGGAGAATCGCGACAAGGACGGCTTCGTGGAGACGTGGCGCGCAATGGAGCGCTGGTCGAGCGACAACGTGCCGTTCCCGGGCGAGGTCTACCGGCAGTACATTCGGGACTGCTACCAGCGGAACGCGTTCTGCAAGAACGAGATGGTGCTTGACGGTCAGACCGTTGACCTGCGCAACGTCACCTGTCCGACGCTCATGGTCCTCGCGAAGAACGACCACATTGTGCCGCGTCCGAGCGCGATGGCGCTCAAGGACTTGGTCGGGGCTGCGGACGTGACAGTGCACGAGCTCCCGACGGGGCATATTGGCATCTCGACCAGCTCGAAGGCTGCGAAGAGCTTCTGGCCGCCGGTGTCCCAGTGGCTCGCGGAGCGGGACTGAGATGCTGACGGGCAGCGCCGACTGGATCGCGAAGTGGGCTCAGGTCGCGCCGGCCCGTGTGGCCGTGCGTGAGGCGCAGACGGGGCGCGCCGTGCACTACGGCGAGCTGTCGGCGCGCGCGTGGCGCTGGGCGCACGCGCTCCGCGCGCGAGGCGTGCGTCCAGGCGATCGAGTCGCATTGCTCGCGCGCAACGGGGTCGCGACCTTTGAGGTCCTGACGGCGTGCCTGCGTCTGGGCGCGGTGTTCACGCCGCTCAACTGGCGCCTCGCGCCGCGCGAGCTGGCGGACATCTGCGGCCACTGCTCGGCGCGCGTGCTCATCTACGACGCGGCGAGCGTCGATGCGGCTGCGTCCGTGCTCGCCGAGGAGCCTGACCTCGCCGGGATCGCGGTCGGCCCGCGTGCGCGCGGTCAGGACGCCGACGCGGGCGCGCTGCTGGAGTGCGCGAGTGATGCGGGCGTGGGCGTCTCGGTCGATTCAGAGGCGGCCGCGATGCTGCTCTACACGAGCGGGACGACCGGCCGGCCGAAGGGCGTGGTGCTGCCACATCGCCAGCTCTTCTGGAACGCCGTGAACACAGTGTGGGCGACCGACCTGGGGCCCAGCGACCGCGCACTCGCGTGCCTGCCGCTCTTTCATACGGGCGGGCTGAACTGCCTCGCGACGCCGACGCTCTATCGCGGGGGCACGGTTCTCCTGATGGAGGCCTTCGACGCGGGCCTCGCGCTGCAGGTCGCCGAGGCGCAGCGGGCCACGATGCTCGTCGGTGTGCCGACGATGTACCAGATGCTGCTCGACGCGGGGCTTGACCACGCGGACCTGAGCGCGCTGACGACGCTGCTGTGTGGCGGGGCGCCTTGTCCTGAGCCGCTCTTCGACGCGTACCTCGACCGCGGGTTCAACTTTCGGCAGGGCTTCGGCATGACGGAGGTCGGGCCCAATTGCTTTTCGCTCCCCGCGTGGATGACGCGGCGCAAGCGCGGGAGCGTGGGCCAGCCCGTGTTGCACGGCGACGCCCGCGTGGTCGACGAGCAGGGCGCGTCGCTGGGGGTGGGCGAGGTGGGCGAGCTTTGCCTCGCGGGGCCTCATGTCTGCGCGGGCTACTGGAATGACCCAGAGGCGACGCAGGCCGTCCTGCGCGACGGGTGGTTCCACACCGGCGACTTGGCGCGCTTCGACGAGGACGGGTTCTTCTACGTCGCCGGCCGCCGTAAGGACATGTTCATCAGCGGCGGTGAGAATGTGTACCCCGCAGAGGTGGAGAACGTGCTCCTCGGCGTGGCGGGCGTGGTCGAGGTCGCGGTCGTCGGCATGCCCGACGCGCGATGGGGCGAAGTCGGCCTCGCCGCCATCGTGGCGCGCGGGCCCGTGGACGTGGTCGAGCTCGAGCGACACTGCGCGGCGCATTTGGCACGATTCAAGGTGCCGAAGCGGTTTGAGCTTGTTGAAGACCTCCCTCGGAATGCCAGCGGCAAGGTGCTCAAGGCAGCCGTCCGCGCGCGGTTCGTCGGGTGAGCGTCGCTCGGTGCCTGCGGTGGCTGACGGTCGCGCTCGTGTACGGGGCGAGCACCTGCGCCCTCTTCGCGTGTGAATCCCCGGACTTCTCTCGCCCAGACGCCGTGCCGAATCGCCCGGTCATCGAGGACTCTGCGTTCGACGGGGGACCTCCGGAGGACGCCGCTGCGTACCCCGAGACCAGGCCCGAATCCGGCCCCGCGCCGTCGACCGCGCCCCCGACGGACGCCCCCCCGACGCCACAGAGCGGGGCGTCCATCGTCGGCGTTTGGCTGAGTGAGGGTGACGACGTCGCGCCGCTCCTCGCGGGCCCGGGCGTCAACGTGGTCCGACTTGACGCCACCTTCAACACAGACGGCACGTTCGCCGCGTCGTTTGTCGACCGCGACGACCGCGTGGTCGCGTTCACAGGCCGGTTTAGCACAGACACGCGCACGGTCCCGCATCGGGTTGTGCTTGACCAAGAGACGCCGCAAGCCGTGCGTTCCGAGGGCATCTGGACCCTGACGCCCACGCGCGCCGGTCAGGTCAGCGGAGGGGATGTGCTGCGCTACGAGATCGCGCAGACCCAGCCGCCGCTCAATGGCGTCTCGGCGCCCACGCCCGAGGGGGGCTTCGGCTCCACAAGCGGGGGCGATTTTGGCGCCGATAATGTGCAGACCTACCGCCGCGTGCGCCCGTGACGCTTGCGCTCGCGGCTTTGGTCGGCACGCTCGCCGCGCCCGCTGCGGCGTCTCCTTGGACCGTCGCGCCCGAGGCGCCGCAGCTTGAGTTCACCGGGCTCTTCTTCGGCCGAGCGACGCACAGCAACGTGGTCTCGACGTCGGGCTTTCTCGACAACCAGGTGAGCGGACGCTTCGGATCCCGAGACAACGGCTCGACGACGCGCGCGGACGGCGACACGATCATCGAGCAGCGCGCGCTGGGATTCTTTGACTTCAAGCCTCGCATGCTCGACGGCCACGCGACGTTACGCGCAGGCTTCGAGATCGACTTCGCCTGGGGCGACGTCGCGAATACGGCCGTGAACAATGCGGGTGGTGCGATCAACGGAGACGTGGTGAACCTGCAGACGAAGCGGCTGCAGGCGGATTTCGATCTGGGCTGCGGCCTGACGCTCGTCGCGGGACTCCAGACGCTCGCTGACTCCGCTCACCGACCGACAGAGACTTCGCCCGATACGCTGGTCCACGGCGGCACGAAGCTCGCCTTCTGGGGCACGGACGCGGCGGGCCTCTCGCTGTTCGGGCGGTGGGACCGCCGCCTGAGCGCGCGCTTGGGCTACTTTCTCCTGTACGAGAACGCGACCGACACGAACGACGACGTGCACCTGACGATGCTGGACGCCGATGCGGCGGTCGCGCCCGAAGTTCGGCTCGGTGGCCACCTGTGGTGGCTTGCGGACGGCGCGAGGGGTCGGGGGAGCGCGCTGGGCGCAGGCCCTGGGGCGCCGCTGGCGGCCTACAACGGCGCGACGCGGTTCCGACTTGGCCCCGACACGGCGTCGGGCAACTTGGTTTGGGGCGCGGTCGACGCGAGCTACAACCGGGCGCTCGAGTCCGGTCCGCTGTCCATCGCAGGCTTTGTCGCGGTGAACAAGGGCGCGTTCGAGGTGCACCCGTTTGGCGGGCTGCGCCCACCGGGGAGCACGTTCGACGCGACGCCTGTGGACTTGCTGGGCGCGATGGCGGACATCGAGATCGGCTGGCGCTGGGGCGTGACGCAAGGGGACGCGCTGTGGGTTGAGGGCCTCTACGCGACCGGCGATGACACACCCACGGACCGGACGGTCTCGAGCGTAGTGACGGGCAATGCGTACGCGATTCCTGGGGCGCTCCAAGTCTCGCATCGGTCGCTCCTGCTGTTGCCGGACGTGAAGGCCGTCAACAGGCAGGTGGCCGCGGTCTACGATCCGGGCAATTTGGGCTACGGCGTGATGGCGGCCTTTGTGAACGGCTCGGGTGACCTGGTGCGCAACCTGCTCAACCTGAAGCTCGGCGTAGCCGCGGCGCAGTCGGCCGCACGGCCCGTGGATGGCGGGCGACAGATCGGCGTCGAGATCAACGGTGAGCTCGTTTGGCGGCCGCTGCCGATGCTGTGGGTCGGCGCGCACGCGGCGTGGCTGCGCCTAGGGAGCTTCTACGCGCGCGACCGCGTGAACTTAGACGACCCGCCGCGGCACAACCCTTGGACGACCTTCGGCACGTTGACGTGGGTGGCTCGATGAACACGGGGTGGAGGTGGCTGCGGATGGTGGCGCTCTCAGCGCAGTTGGCGGGGTGTGCGACCACGCAGTACGAGCGCCTGCCCACGCTCGCCTTTGAGGCCCTCGTCGCGCCCGCGCCGGTTAAGCGACTCCCGCTCGGCGAGGGGGAGTCGGCCGTGGAAGTCGCGTACGTCGACGAAGGCCAGGGCCCGCTGATTGTGCTCGTCCATGGACTCGGCGAGCACTTGGGTTACTGGAGCGAGAACTTCGGACCGCTGGTCGCGCAGGGGTTTCGCGTCGTGGCGCTCGACCTGCCGGGCTTTGGTCGATCCGGCAAGCCGCGCACCGAGTACGGCATGGCCGAGCAGGCGGGCTGGCTCTCGGCGTTCCTCAGCGCGGTCGCGCCGGAGACGCCCGCGGTGGTGGTTGGGCACTCGATGGGGGGGCAAGTCGCGATGCGGCTCGCGCTCGACGCGCCGGAGCTCGTGCGGGGCCTGTGCCTCGTCGCGCCGGCGGGCATCGAGCGGTTCTCGTCGGGTGAGGCCGAGTGGCTCAAGGCGAACACGGGCACCGTCGCGCTCGCGCGGCAGGACGAGGCCCAGATTCGCGCGCACTACCGACGCAACCTGTATCGCCAGTGGGTGCCGGCCGCGGAGCATCACCTTGAGGAGCGCGTTCGCCTTCGTGGCGCGAAGGACTTCGACGCTTACCTCTATGCGGTCGTGCGGAGTATTCACGGGATGCTCGACGGCCCCGTTGCGGATGAGCTCGTGCGACTCCCGCCGACGCTCCCGGTCACGGTCGTGTTTGGAGAGGATGACGCGATGATCCCGAACCCGTTCTTGCACGGTGGCGCGACAGCGAGCGTCGCCCGAGAGGCGCAAGCGCTCATGCCTGGGGCGCTGGTGCGCACACTCCCCGGCGTGGGCCACATGGTCCAGGTTGAGGCGCCGGTGCAGACGAACGCGCTCATCGCCGCGCTCGCCCGCGCGCCGAGCGCGAGCGCGCCATGACCCTGATCAAGCGCTACCCAAATCGTCGGCTGTACAACACGGAGACGAGCCAATACATCACGCTTGAGGATCTGGCGCGTCTGGTTCACGAGGGGCGCGAGGTGCGGATCATCGACTCCAAGAACGGCGAGGACCTGACCCGGCGGGTGCTCGTTCAGGTGCTCTTGCTCGATGACCAGGCGCACAAGCTCGACTGCCTGCCCGTGGACTTCCTGCGGACACTGATCAAGCTCGAGGAGCGGTCGATGATGAAACTCTTTGAGCACTACGTGGGCACGACGCTGCAGACGTTCACCATCGCGCAGAAGGCGATGCAGCAGAACCTGGAACTCCTGCAGAAAATGTCGCCGGCGCCCGCGGACTTGCTCGGCTCGATCCTCTCGCGGTTCCGCCCGCCGACGTCGGATGGGGAGACCCGCTGATGGGCCTCCTCGCCGCGCTTGCGCTGGCGGTCCCGGGGTTCGTGCAGGTGCGGGCCTGCGACGATATTGAGCCCCTGCGCTGGAAGAGCTTCCTGTACGAGACGGAGGCGCCTGGCCTGCTGACGCAGGAGACGTTCGTCCCTGAGACGGCGTGGGCGGATGACCCCGCGGACGTGACAGGGGGGCAGGTGGTGCGGCGCTGCTTCGGTGAGGCGACGCCGCACAGCCGACGCGTGGTCGTGCACCGCTATCCGCCGGCGCCCTTTACCCCGACGCGCGTGCGACCCGTCGTCTTGGTCGGGGGCGCGGGCGACAACGCGCTGCGCGGTTTGAGCTTCATGGCGGTGAGCCTGTCACGGGCAGGCTTTACGACCTACGCGCTGACGTTCGCGCACAACCAAGGCGATAACTTTCAGCAGGCCGAGCAGGTGTCGCGCGTCGTTGCGCTCGCGCTCGAGGAGACCGGGGCGCAGCGCGCGGACGTCGTCGCCTACTCCAAGGGCGTGATGGCCGCGCGCATCTACCTGAGCAACGTGAGCGCCGAGGATTTCAGGGGGACGCACGACCCCTATGCGCTCGAGGGCACGCGGTATCGTGGCGACGTCGGCCGGTTCATCTCGATGGGCGGTGCGAACGCAGGGCAAGACATCCTGTTCCGGTGGAGCGCGAGCAACCTCGTCGCCGGTGGCGTATTGGGTGAGAAGTTCAACGCGCCGACGTCGTGGTCGACTTATTTTCCGCAGACTAGCGCGGTCCCGGCGACCGCACAGGACTGGAGCGCGCGGGTCATCACGGGGGATGCCTTCGTGGGGCAGGCGCAGCTCCTCGCGGACCTGCGGTCGATGCACACACTCCCGGGGCAGAACCCCGCCTTGGGTCCGTATGCCGCGAGCCAGATCGACTACCTGACGACGTACGACGGCGGCCTCGGCTTCATGAGCGTCTCGCCTGGCATTCGGGCGGGCATTGAGCGCGGGGGCAGCGCGGTTGCGCGGCTCCAGCAGCTTGGCCTGGACCCCGCCGTGGAGCTGTATCTCGTGGCCGGCGGCAACCCGATCCTGAGCGTGGGGGGGCTGAACGCCGGGCTGCTGGAGTCGGGGTGGGGCGACCTGAGCGCCGCCGAGCGGCGGGCGCAGTGGGAAGGGCTCGTCGGTCAGTGGGTCGAGCAGACGTTTCCGTGGTACGAGACGTTCAGTGCAGACGTGCCGCGGTTACTCGCGGGGACCGCGTTTCTGGGCGAGATCAGCGGACCGTCGGACGGCCTCGTCTTCGTGGCGTCGGCGCTCGATGACTCTGGCCTGACTGCGCGCGGTGCTCGCGTCTTCGGGCGTCAGACGTTCGAAGCCCTGAACCACAGCGAGCTTGTCGCTGCGGGGCACCTCGCCGCGACTTTCTACGGTGACCGCGATCTCGCGGGGGGCTACTACGACGCAGACTTGGCGGCCAAGTACGACCAACCGGCGAATCAGTCCGTGGAATGGGTCATCGAGGTGCTCTCGCGCGCGGTCCCCGAGGCGCCGACGATGCCCGACGCGGGCGTGTCGCCGGATGGCGCGCTCGCAGACGCCGAGCTCCCACCGCCGGGGCCCGCCTCGGAAGCCGGCGTGGACGCAGCCGTTGCACCAGATGCGCTCGCTGCGGGTGGGCGCGCAGATGCGTCGGACGAGGGCGTCGACGTCGACAGCGGCACGAAGCGGCCCGCGAGCGGACGCCGGTTCGGTGGGAGCTGTCACCAGACCTCGCCCGTGGCCGTTGGGGCGCCCTGGCTCGGCGTCGCTGCGTGCCTTGCGCTGAGCCTCGCGAAGAATCGACGACGCCGGCGCTGATTTTCCTCAAGTTCGCCTCGAGCCGGTCGAAGTCGATTCTAGGGACTCCATGGTCGGCGAGATCACATCGAGGGCGGTCAGCGCAGGGGCAGGGGTCGCGCCGACGGTGGCGCCCGCCCAGTCGTCGAGGTTGCGGGACACGCACCCGTTCGCTCAGGGGCATTGCGGTCCATGTGACTCGATGTTCGCCGAGCTGAACACCGCGAAGGGGTCCATTCAAGCCAACATCCCGCGGCCGGCCGGCGCATCCGAAGGGGCCGCCCGCGCGGGCGAAGAGCGGCGCGAGCCCGGCGTGCCGCGTATGGGCGACATCGTGCGCCTTTCGCCCGAGGGACGCGTCGAAGGCGGCGGGCCCGCGAGCGCCCCGGCCGAGGCGCCGGCGACCTACAGCGCGCCCAGAGGCAAAGGGCCCCCCGGCGCGCTCCGGAGCCGAGGCGCCGCTGCGTCGAAGGACGAGGTCGCGCAGCAGCTCACCGAAGAAGAGCTCGCGCAGGTTCAGGAGCTCAAGCTGCGCGACGCCGAGGTCCGCGCGCACGAGCAGGCCCACAAATCGACTGCCGGGCAGCACGCCGGCGCGATCAGCCTCAGCTACCAGACGGGACCGGATGGACGTCGATACGCAGTCGGGGGTGAGGTGCCCGTCGACTTGTCCCCGGTCCGCGGCGATCCCGCTGCGACGCTTCAGAAGATGCAGACGATCCAGAGGGCAGCGCTCGCGCCCGCGGAGCCGTCTGGGGCTGACCGGGCGGCGGCCGCGCGCGCCGCGCAGCAGGCGAGCAAGGCGCAGGCGGAGCTGGCTGAGGTCACGGCGAAGAAGTTCGAAGAGGCGCGGAGCGCAGGTCAGCCGCGGCGCGAGGCAGGGGCTGAGAGCACCGACGCCGCTGAGGCCGCTGACGGCGGCAACGCGGCCGAGCTCAGTCGCTCCGAGCCCAGGGCAACGCCCGGTGAGCCGGGCCCCACAGTGCCCACAGTGTCGCCGTCCACACCTGCGCCGATGTCGCTCGCGGCGCGCGCGGGCCTCAACGCTTACGCCTGAGTCCGCGCCGGCTCAGAGCGTGAGGTCGAGCGAGGCGAAGAGGGAGCGGCTGCTCTGCGGGACGTCGCTCAGGGGGGCCAGCTCGCTCGAGACCGGATGGGTCGTTCGTTGGTCGAACGCATTGCGCACGCCCAGCCCCCATCGCAGCCCCTCGGCGGGCAGGTCGCCCGTGACAGTCACATCCCAGAGCGGCCGCCACGCTGCAGTCTGGCCGGCTAGCGTCTCCCGCGATGACTCGAGGCGCAGGCGATTCGCCAGCGTTGCGCCGGTGCGACCCACCGGCACCGCGGCGCGGAGCCCCGCGAGGTGCGCGGGGGAGTTAGAGAGGGCCGCGCCGCGCGAGAGGTCGCCGACACGCGTTCGCTGCCACGCCCATGAGGCCGAGAACATCGCGCCCCGTCGCCAGTCTCGCCGGAGCTCAAGCTCGGCCCCCACGGCCTGGGTCGGCTCACTCAAGTTGTCGTACTGCACAAGCGTCGGCGCGTCCGCGTCGGTCGACTCGATCGTCGCAAGGTCAATGAGGGCGTCGATACGATTGTAGAACGCACTCCCGATGATGCGCAGGTCAGCTGACAGCGCGCGCGTGTACTCTAACTCAAGCGTTTGCACAGTCTCGGGGTCGAGTCCTTGGGCCTGAAGCTGCGTAGTGCCGCCGTCGTCATAGAGCCGCTCGTATGGGCTCGGCGCTCGGAATGCTTGGCCCACGATCGCCTTGATAATGTCGTCTGCGGACGGTCGCGCGATGAGCGCCAAGCGAGGGCTGAATGTGCCGCCGACGGTTGAGAAGTGGTCGAATCGGGCGCCGACCGAAACCGTGAGCGCCTGGAGCGGGTCAACCGCGACGACCGCGTAGCCGGCGAACGCGCGCACGCGGTCGTCGTCGACCGCGAGGTTCTCACCGACGTCGTCCTGACTCGTCAGCGCCGCGTCAAGCGTGGCGCGCGCCTCGCCGCCGAGCGTGAGCGTGAGCCCGTCCCACGGTGTGGCCCGGAGTCGTGCCTCGCCGCTCGCCCATCGACCCGCCCAGTCGTCGCGGAGCAGGCCGACGTCTTGTGGCGGCGATGCGTACGGGTAGCGACCGGCAAAGGCGTAGAGGTCGAGCGCGGCGCGCGTCTGCAGGCTGAGGCGATGAGAAAGAGTGGGCTCCCAGCGTGCCTCGATGAAGGCGCGGGTGTCTTCGGATCGGGCGCGTGGGTCTGAAAGCCGTGTCCCATAGGCCCCGGTTGGGATGCGCTTGTCGCGGTAGTTCAGGTTGCCTTGAAGGGTAAAATCCCCTGCGAACGCGCGCACATGGGCCGTCATCGACTCTGAACCATCGGCGCCTCGAGCGAAGCGGCCGTCACCGAGCCGCAGGTCGTCCCCGTCTGCGCGGGTCGCGGCGGCGTAGGCATTCACGCCCAGATTGAGCCGCGCGTGTCTCCATCCGGCCTGCGCGCGCGCTCGCGCGGTGCGTCGGCCGTCCGCCGTGACGCCGAGCGTTGGCCGAGTCGGCGCCTCGCTGCCCCACGTCACGACGTTGATCACGCCGAAGAAGGCGTTCGAGCCGTACAGCGCCGAGCCGGGGCCGCGAACGAGCTCAATCCGTCGGACGTGACTCAGGTCAGCCTGGAAGTCCTCGGCGACATAGGATGAGCCCAGCTGGTCGTCGTTCATCGGGTGCCCGTCCAGAAGGACCAGCACACGGTTGCCGTAATCACCCGGGCGTGAGAAGCCGCGGATGCCAATGGCCGAGTAAGTGCGATCGTCGGTCTGAAACACGCCCCGCAGGCCGGCCAGAGCGTCGCTGAGCGTGGTAAATCCGAACGCCCTGAGCTCGTCGGCCGTGATGAGCGTTACGCTCGCGGGCGCGTCATCCACGCTCTCTGCGACACGCGACGCGGCCGTGACCTCGTTGAGCGGCCTGAGCTCCGCGGTTACGGAGAGCCGCGCGTTCGCCGTGAGGTCGAGGTCTGTCTCCCAGGGCCGAAAGCCCCGCAGCGAGACGCGAACACGGTGCGGCCCAACCGGGACCGGGTCGATGACGGTCGGGGTAAAGCCTGCGGGCGCGCCGTCGACCTCAATCAGCGCGCCGGACTCGTCGGCGTCCACGACCAAGGCGCCCGTCAGCACTGCGAGGTCCGCGCGGAGCACCTGGGTGCCGCGGGGCTCCACGGTCACGCCCAAGCGCTCTGTTCGCCGGCCCGACGCGCTCAGCTCAAGGACGCGGGGCCCCGGCGCGAGGTCAAGCTCTGCGGGGACTGTCCCAATCACGGTCGATTGACCGTCCGCGCGGATCTCCGCACCGGCGGGGCTGCCTGTCACGGTGACGCGACCGACGATCCGGTTGAGGCGGACACGCACGACGGTCTCTGCGCCTTGCGTGGCGGTGAAGATTGTGGGCTCAGGGCTCTCGTAGCCCTCGAGCTGGACGATCACGCGGTGCTCGCCCGGTCGGACCGCGAGCCGCTGCGGTGTCGCACCGCGGGCACCGAGGTCCTCGCGGTCGACAAACACGAGCGCGCCAGCGGGCTCAGTCTCGACTCTGAGGAGCGCGACGCGCGGCCGGAGGCGGTCGAGCGCCTCTAGGCCAGACGCGCGTGCCGAAGCCGACGGCTCGCGGTCCACGAAGTCTCCGTAATGCCGAAAGGCCTCGGTGACTTGCCCGAGCTGCTCATAACAGCGCGCGATGTTGAAGGCGACGTTATGGTTGGGCACCAAGCGATTCGACGCGAGCAGGTGCTCGAGCGCGCTCGACCATTGTCCCGCGCGGTACGCCTCGACACCGAGCTTAAACTGCAGGTCCGCCTCTTCGGCGAGGTCGACACGGGACGTGCCCTGGGCGATCGCCGAGAGGGCGGGCCAGAGCACGATGAGACACGCCAAGAGCGCGCGCATGATTACCTCTCGGTGCGGATGTCGAGGGAGGGGGGCGTCGCCTTCTTGGGGGCGCTGCCGCCCTGCTGCGGCGCCCGACGACGCGGCGGCTGCGGGGGTGCAGAGGGCTCAATTTGCGCAGCGACGCTGGTCGGCGCTCTCTCCACGGGAGGTGCGAGCGACGGGGTCTCCGTGGGCGCGGTCGACGGCGCCGGCGGTGCGGGGGCAGCGCTCGAGTCGGCGGGTGTGCGGGGGACCGCCCCCTGTGACGCGATATTCGACGAGGCTCCGGGCGCGTCCGTCGCCGGCGATGCGCGAAGCGCCAGAGCGAGTACGATGCCGGCGACGCCCGCGGTCAGAGCCGCGAGCCCCCACGGCAGGCGCTTCGGTGGTCGTCCGACTTCGTCGCCCTCGGTCGAGGCCTCGATCGCTGGGGCGACCCCGCTCGCGAGCGCGGCGTCGATGAGGGCGATGACCGCGTCGGCGTCTGGTGGGCGGTCATCGGGGCGCTTGGCGAGGCAAGCAAGCGCGATCTGCTCCGCGGGCAGCGGGACGGTCACTCCAGTGCGCTCGAAGATCGAAGGCGGCGGGTCATTGACGTGCATCATCATCGTGTGCACGGCCTTCTCGCCTTGGAAGGGCGCCCGCCCGCCGAGCATTTCGTAGAGAAGTACGCCGAGCGCGTACAGGTCTGCGCGGTGGTCGACCGCGCCGTGCCGAATAATCTCGGGCGACATGTAGCGGGGCGAGCCCAGGAACTTGCCGTTCATCGTGAGGTCGCCGACGTCGTTGTCGAGCACCTTGGCGATGCCGAAGTCCACGACCTTGACGGTCTCTTCTTCGCCCGGGGTCCGGGAGATCATGACATTCGACGGCTTGAGGTCTCGATGAATGACGCCCGTGCTGTGCGCCTCGCGGAGAGAACGAGCGACCTCTCGCGCGATGCGCAGCGCACGGCTCGCGGGCAGGGGGCCGTCGGCTTTCAGCGCTTGCCGCAGCGTCTTGCCCTCGATGAACTCCATCGCCATGTAGAACGTGTCTTCGCCGTTCACGTTCAGCGGGCCGTAGTCATAGACCTTGACTGTGTTCGGGTGCGTGAGGCGCGCGCACGTGGCCGCCTCGAGGAGGAACCTGCGCTCGAATTCAGGGTCTTGCTCGCGCTGAACTGCGCGCGCTTCAAGCACCTTGAGCGCGACGGACCGACCGAGGGGGAGCTGCTCGGCGAGATAGATGCGACCCATGCCGCCTCGCGCCACGAGCCGAACGACGCGGTAACGGCCCGCGACCGTCACGCCCAAGAGCGCGTCCGAGTGAACGCCCGAGTGCTCGCCCTCGGGCGCCGCGTCTGATGAGCCCGTGCGTTCTGACATGAGGCTTCACGTTCGCCCACCGCGGGCTGCGGGTCAAGGACTCAGCGGGGCGCGAACCGATAGAACGGTGTGCCCGCGCGCGTCGCGGGGGCGGGGGTCGGCGTCGGCGAGGCGGGGGTCGGCAGCATGTTCTTCGCCCGCGCCACCTCGATGCGCGCCGCTTGGACGCGCGCGTCGTCACCGGGCAGACGTGCCAGGCGCTCAGTCCACTGCATGAGGCGCTGCGGGTGGTCGCGGTCGAGGTCGCAGAGTTGGGCCAGGGCCTCAGCGGCGCGGTCCTGGTCGCGTGTCGCGATGGCATCCAGCGCTGTGCGCGTGGCGCTGCGCTGGTCACTGGCCTGATAGAGCACGGCGAGAGCGTGTCGAGCCAAGGGGCCATGAGGCGCCTCTGGGGATGTCGTCGCGACCTGAGTCCAGGCCTTCGTCGCCTCGTGGATACGCAGCGCCAGCGTCCAGACCAACGCCTCTGCTACGGCCGCCTGCGCTCGGACCGATGGGTCTGCGCTGCGCGCGCCCAGCTCGGCGTAGGTCTGCGCCGCGCGGTCGAAGAGGCGCTGACCCAAGAGCGGGGCGGCAGGGTCAGCGCCTTGGGTGATGGGGAGCGCGGCGAGCGCAGCGCGCAGCGTGTTGTCCCAGACTGGGGGCCCAATACGACGCCGCGACATGCGCATCGCGTCTCGCGCGGCGCGCTCTGACTTGACGAGAGTGACGAGCGCACCCGCCGCCCGGAGCGCCAACGGCGTTTCTGGGGCACGCTCCACGATGGCGGGGAGCTGGTCGATGAGCGCGTCTAAGCTCTCGAACTCCTCGGGCGTCGAGAACGGCGCGCGCGCGTGTAGGTGGTCGACCAAGACGGCGTCACGCTCCGGCCCGGCCGGGAGTGACTGCAGCAGCCAGAGCTGGGCGTCGACGTAGCTGCGGACCTCCAGTGGCATCGGCCCGTGCGAAGCGGGTGGCCCATCGAAGAAGTCGCCGAGAGGGGCCCCCGCGCGACCCGCCGCACGCGCCCGCGTGAGGTACATCGACTCCAGCGCGCGCCCCGCATCGAGGCGGCGCGACTCGACCGGGTCCGCACTCCTGACCTGCTTGAGCAGGACGGCGGCCCGGTCGGAGAAGCCGACTGCGCCCAGCCGTCGCGCGGTTTCAAGGGGGTCGCTGTCCTCAGGAAAGAGCGTGAGGCGCGCCTCGACGAGCGGACCGAGGCGAGCGCGGAGGCTCTCATCGAGCGGTCGGCCCGCGTCGATGGGTCCCGTAACGCGGTCTACGAGGCGCGGCGCGATGGCCTCCTTTGCAGCGGCCGCCAGACCGTCCGTGGCGTGCGCAGCTTGGAAGCTGCCCGGCGCGGCGAAGGCTCGCACGAGCTCCAGCAGGAGCGCGTCTGCTGCGGCCTCCTGGCCGAGTCGAACGAGCTCGGCCTCGAGCGCGAGACCTGCGCCAACGAGGTCTGCCCGGGTCGGCTCCGCCGCGACGGCTGCGGCGAACAGGGAGGCCGCCTGCTCGCCGCGGCCGGCGCGCAGCAGCGACCCAGTGACCGCGTCGCGCGCTGCCTGGGGGACGCGCTCGGGCGCTGCCCCGGCTTCGATCGCCCGGTGCCACGCGCGGGCCTCTCGCGCGGTCGCGTTCGCCCGCGCGGCCGCGTCCTCGGGTTCACCTAAAGCGTCCGCGAGCCGACGCCAAAGTAACGCCGCGTCGCCCGGGTTGCCGGTCGCTTCGAGCGCGTCCGCCTGCAGCGCGAGCGCTTGGGCGCGCGTCCCGGGGTCTCGAGCCTCTGTTGCCGGGCCCACGGCGGTGAGCACGGCGCTCGGCTCGCCACGCCGCCACGCCAGGAGCCCCTCGAGGAGCGCTGCATACGCCGGGTCAAGCACGGTCGCCTCGGCGAGCGTCTCGGCGGCGGGCTCGACGGCGCCCCGCGCCCACTCGAAGGCGCTCAGCCACACGTGGGCAAGGCTCGACGCCGAGTCTTGGGGCGCGACCTTGATGAGGCGACGCAGAAGCTCGAGCGCCCGCCCTTGGCGCGCCTCGAGGGCGAGGCTCTGGTCCTGCTTCAGATAAGCGGCCGCGAGTCGAATCCAGGCCCCCTTCGGAAAGCTCGGGTCCTTCTCAAGGGCCTCTTCGTAAGCGGCGACGACCTTGCGGAGCAGCAGCGCGTGCTCCTCATTGGCGCGGTCAAGCGCCGCTCGAAGCGATGGGGGGGACAGAGCGTCGATTCGGCTCCGAATATCGCGTCGCCGCTCCGAGGCGCGCGAGAGCGCAGCCTCAACGTCGTTGATCAGCGCGTCGTTGAGCGGGGGCATCGCAGGCGCGGGGAGTTGCGCGTCGGGGAGAGGCCACCGCGCGCTCGCCGGCAAGGCCCCACCGGCGCGCGCGACCCGAGAGTCAACCAGCTTGCGGCTCAGGTGCAGCCACAGCGCGCGCTGGGTCGGCTCGTCGGGGTGTGCTTGATGCGCGACCTCGGCGGCTCGAACGGCCTCGAAGAGCCGGTCCACGCTCGACGCGCCGCCCTTGCCCTTGTCCTTGCCCTTGCCCTTGCGGGGCGAGCGCTTCTTGCCTGCGCCTTCGGACGACGCCGGGGCGCCCCCCGCGAGGGCGTCGTACGCGACCTCGGACTGGTCCGCGGCGCGGAGCGCGGTCAGGTCTGCCCCTCCGGCGCAGCGGCGCTCGAAGTCGACGAAGGCGCCCACTGCCAGGTGGGCTGCGCAGGCGGCGCGGTTGAGCCCCAGTGGGTCGTCTGGGCTGCTCGCCTTTGTGTCAGCCTGTGCCGACGGGGACAGCGCGAGTGAGGCGAAGAGGAGCGAAAGGCGAGTCACGTGCATGGCGCGCAGTTTCTGTGGGTTGTTGATTCGGGTCAATGTCGGGCATCCTCGGGACATGCCGCGTGACGGACGACCTGCTGTGCCTTTTCGGGGCATGACGACTCAGCCGCCGAGGCCGGGGTTCGACGATGCGCTCGCGGCATCGACGATTCGGTCGCCCAGCCCGCCGATGTTCGCCCTCGAGGGGGTGGCGGAGGGCGAGGGGAGCGAAGAGGAGACTCTCGTTGGCGGGGGCGAGCCGCGACCCGCGGTCCACGGCGCCGACCGCTACAGGGACTGTGGCGTCCTCGGACGTGGCGGGATGAGCGTGGTGCGCTCGATGCACGACCAAATCATCGCCCGGACCGTCGCGGTCAAGACGTACGGTGTGGATTCGCCACCGAGCGCGACTGAGCACCTGCGCTTCATTGAGGAGGCGCGTGTCACCGGGCAGCTGGAACACCCGAACATCGTCCCGGTCTATGATCTCGACGAAGGGGGCGCTGGCCGCGCGCCCGAGATTGTGATGAAGCAGGTTCAGGGCGAGACGCTCGCACGCGTCATCCAGCGAGGGGGGGCCGAGGCCCTCTCGCAGGCGAGCCTTGAGCCCCTGCTCGACATCTTCTTGCGGGTCTGTGACGCGGTCGCCTATGCACATCGTCGGGGCGTCGTGCACCGCGATCTCAAGCCTGAGAACGTCATGGTTGGCCCCCTCGGCCAAGTCTACGTGATGGACTGGGGCGTCTCGCGCATCCTCAGGGCCGAGGGCCGCGAGATTGAGCCGCTTGTCGGCGTCGCGCCGTCCGCCGAGGACGAGGGCGCGATCGTCGGCACGGTGATCTACATGTCGCCCGAGCAAGCGCGGGGGCAGTGCTCCGCCGTGGACGAGCGCACCGATGTCTTCGGCCTCGGCGCGATCCTCTACGCGATCTTGGCTGCGCGGCCGCTCTACCATGCGGCGACGATGCTTGATGCGTTTCAGCTCGCCCGCGACGGGCGCTACGAGCCCCCCGAGGTCGCTTCGCCTCATCGGGTGCCGCCGCCCGCGCTCTGTCGCATCTTCACCAAGGCCTGTGCGTTTCGCCGGTCAGAGCGCTACCCGAGCGTGCAAGCGCTTCGGGACGACGTGGCGCGGGTCCTGCGCGGCGGCACTTGGTTCGCGACGCGCACATACGCGGCCGACCAGACGGTCGTTCAAGAAGGCGACGCCGGTGATGAGGCGTTTATCGTCGTCGATGGCCGATGCGGCGTCTTCAAGCACACGCCGCGGGGGCGGGCGCTCGCGCTTGAGCTCGGCCCGGGGGATGTCTTCGGTGAGGCCGTGATGTTTGGCGCCGCAGCGCGGACCGCGACGGTCGTCGCGCTCACGCCCCTGACGGTTCAGGTCGTCACGCGGGCGGCGCTGGACCGGGAGCTCGAGGGGCGGACTTGGGTGCGGCAACTCCTGGTGACGCTCGCCGACCGATTCTCATCGACGGACGCTGAGTTGAGGCGCCTACAGAGGGCGTCGGAAGTCGAGGCACATGGAAGAAGCTGAGCGAGAGCGATTCAAGGCGCGCCTCAAGGAGCGCCTGCGCGTGCTCCTCGAGGAGGGAGACGTCCCCATCGAGGCGATCCGGAAGTCGGAGACGGAGGTCGGCGGCGACGAGGACGAACAGCCCCTGACCGAGATGAGCCAGGCGCTCGCGTCGAGCCGGAACAGGGCTCGTGCTGCGGAGCTGAAGCAAATCGAGGGCGCGCTCAGGCGGCTCAACGATGCGCCCGAAGACTTTGGCCTGTGTGAGCAGTGCGAAGAGGCGATCTCGCCGAAGCGGCTCGACCTCATGCCGTTCGCGCGCCTGTGTGTCACTTGCCAGAGCAAGAGCGAGCCCGCTGTGCGCGGTGGCGTCCGCAAGAAGCTCACCGACTACGTCTGAGCTCGGCGGCGGCGCGCGGCCCTCGGCTTACTCGAGCGTGACCCGCTCCAGGATGCGGACGCGCTCAGCGCGCAGCGTCGCGCGTGCCCGCGGAGCGCCGGTGTCGAAGGCGCGCTCGCGGATGCGCGCGACCGAGACGCTCACATCAGCGAGGTCCGGCGCGAACCAAGCGAGCGCGGGCGCGGGGATGTCGAGCTGACCATCGTCGGGCACGCTGCACTCGACGCGCTCGTTCGCGTTCGCGTTGCTCAGCGTGACGATGATCGCGTCCCCGTTGCCGGCTGTCCACGTGAGCGTCGCCTGCGCGCGTCTCAGCATGAGGGCGCCCAGGGCGTCTGGCGCCGGAGCTGTGATCTCGACGTCGTCCGGCGCGGCGAGGTCTCGCTGCACTGGCCCGACGCTCGCACTGCCCGGGCCGCTGAACTGGAGGAGCGCGCGCGGCAGCCACAGGTCGTCCAGCTGGTCTGCCGGGGGGTTGGAGGTGTAGTCGAACGTCCGCGGGTCAACGCGGAGCGTGATCGGGACGACGCCGCCGACGATGTCGATGCTGCCCCCCGAGACGGCCCGGTATCGACCGGGCGAGTTGGCGTCGCCAATCTGGAAGAGGACGCACGGGCCCTCGATGTCGCGCGGTTGGGCGGCGGAAGGGAAGACCGAGTAGTCGCGGAAGTAGGCCGTGATGTCCGCGCGCGGGATTTGGTCGAACCCAAACCGGCTGAACTCAGAGATCTCGCGCAAGCTGAACTCGCCGAGAATGCTGGGCGCGTCGCCCATCGGCGCGCCTGCGTCAGATTCGGGCGGCGCGCCTGCGTCAGATTCGGGCGGCGCGGCGTCCGCTGCGGCGGCGTCGAGCGAAGGTGTCTCTCCGCCCTGCACGAGGCTCCCGCCTCCGCCGGCGCCGCCTGCGGAGCCGCCGGCCGCAGCGCCGCCGACAGGCACAGCGCCTCCTTGCGGCGCTTCGCCGCCTACGGGGGCCGTGCCTCCCGCGGGCGCGTCACCGCCCACGGGGCTCGTGCCGCCTGGGGGCGCGTCGCCGCCCGCAGGCGCATCGCCGCCGGTCTCCGGCTTACCCCCGGGGGCGGCCCCGCCTGACCCCGCGCCCCCTGAGCCCAAGCCACCCATGGGCGGACTCGCGTCCCCTTCGCCGCCACCCGCTCCGCCGCCACGGGGAGCGTCGCCGCCCGAGGCATCGAACGAAAACGCGGCGTCCGGTCGCGCGCCGGTGGGCGCAGAAGACGTCGCGTCGCCGCACGCGGCGGCTGCGAGGCTGCAGAAAAGGCTCAAACGGACAGACGCCGACATGTCGCTCCCCCTCGAAGACCGTGAAGGCCGACGCGTGGGCGTCAGCCGCTCAAGACTCCGACTCTTGGGCCCTGTCGCGCAAGAGCTTCACGGTGTCCATCACGACGACGCGCCGATCGGCGCTTTGCGTGCGGGCGAGCTCACGGCCCTTCCAGTGAAGCTCGACCATCGTCGCGTTCGGCCGCGTCAGGCCTTCAGCCTCGGACACGGCCAAGAACCGCTGAAGGTCGTTGCCCCCGAGTCCGAGCCGCGAGCCAAGCTGCTCGACGTTGAGCGAGCCGGTGTCAAGGCACTCAAGCAGCTTGTTGACGCGCTGAGACGTGAAGAGGTCGTTCGCCGAGATGCGGCGCTGCGGCGCGGCCTCGGCCTCGCTCGGCGCTACGGGCGACGCGGCGCCTTCACCCTTCGAGCTCGCGCGCTTCTTCGGCGTGCCCGGCGTCTTGGCGGCTTTGGCTGCCTTGTCCGTCGGCGCCTTCCGCGTGGCGGCCTTCTGAGCCTTCTCACGCTCCGCGCGCTTCTCCTTGCTCTCCTCGATCGACTCGATCGTCACGCCCGGGGTGGGCTGGACTCGGCTCGCGCCGCTCGAGTGGTCGTGGACCATGCGCCGGACACGCTCCGCGAACGCGGGGTCGAGCGAGAGGTGCCCGCCCTTCTCCGCGAGCAAGCTGCGCTTGATGAGGTCCCGCTGAATCTGCGGGAAGGTCATCTCATAGAACTTCGCAGCGCCCCCTTGGAGGGTGCGCCCTGCGGCTTCGCGAACTCCCGCGATGGGGCCGGGCGAGCGCGCTGCTGCTTCGATGAGCAGGCGGTCGAAGGTCTGCGTGACACCCAGACGGCGCCACATCTGATCGTTGAGCACGCTCAGCGTGCTGGCCTCGATGGTGACCGCTTCGGTCAAGGGACTGCTCCTCAGAGAACGCCTTTGAACAACGCGGCGGAGTCTCGCAGAGGTCGCGCGGCATCACAACGATTTGTGCTCACCCTGCGTCAAGTGACGGCGCGGACGAGCCTGAACCCAAGGTCTGGCGCGGTGCGGTCGGCGGGGACGATGTCGCGCGACCACAGCGGCCGGCTCCCCTGGCTGCCGCTCAAGTAGGAGCCGCCGCGCACGGCGACCCGCGCCTGCGCCCCGAGCTCATACGTCGATGTCCACTCGCGCACGCCCCCTGCGGTGTCGTGCACGCCATAGGGCGAGCGGTCGCCCGCCATGTACCCGACGACCGGGGGCCGCCACTGGTGCCAGGTGTCGGGCGTGACGGCGTACGTGCTCTCCCAGCGGTTGCCCCAAGGCCACTGGCGCCCTTCCGGGCCGCGCGCGGCCTTCTCCCACTCGTCCTCGGAAGGCAGGCGGTACTCGCAGTTGTCCTGGAGGCCGAGCCAGTCCGCGTAAGCGGCCGCGGCCGCGTGCGTGATGCAGGTGATGGGCTCGTCTGCATCGACGGGGCCGAACTCGGAGTCCGAGGCCGGCAGCGCGATGAGGCCGTGGGCGCCGGCGCGCCACGCCAAGCGACGGCCATCGGCCGAGCGGGGAATCAACGCCGCAAGCTGGTGGGGCTCACGGCGCGCGACCTCGTGCAGGAATCGCAGGTACTGACCGCAGGTCACGGGCAGGGCTGCGATCAGGTAGTCCGGCAGGGCTTGCTCGACCCCCGCCGTGAACTGCCCGCCCGGCGGGCCGACCCGGAACGTCCCGGCGGGCACATGCACGAAGCCGGCGGGGACGGCGCCCTCGGCGAGGAGGCGCAAGCGCAGGCGCGTACTCTGCCCCGCCATCACGGCGAACGTCGTCGTGAGTGTCTCGCACCCCGGCAGCGTAGCGTTCAGGCTGTAGAGCCCGGCAGGGAGCCCGTCGAGGCGTGCCGGGGCCGCGCCGAGCTCACGAGGCGACGCGGGGGTGAGCATGCGGCTCCGCTCAAAGCAGCGTGAGACGACAAGCTCGGCACCGCGCGGCTGGGTCTCAATCTGCAGGCTGCCTGTGCCGGCCAGAAGCGCCGCGTGCTGGCCGTCGTCGAACTCTGCGAGCATGCGTCGATGGTACGCGGCCGCGGCCTCGTCGCCCCGTTCGATCGCGCGGTCGTGCCGCGCGATGATCTGCTCGCAGAGGAGGGCGCGGGCCTCGCTGTGTTCGGGGTCCAGCGTGACGGCCCGTGAGAGCAGCGTCATCGACCGCGCGTGGGCGTCCGCGATCTCGATGTCGAGCGCGCGAATCCGAGACTCCGCCTCCCACACGTCCTGCTTATGCTCAGGCGGATCCTCGGGCGCGACGAGCGCGCGCGCCGAGGCGTGCGCGTCGCGCACCAGCGCGACGTCTTCGGCGAGCGACTGCTGCCGCGCGATGGAAGCAACCCCCGCAGAGACGAGGTCCTCAACGCTCGGCTGCTCGGCCGTATCTGGTCGCTCGAGCCACTTCTCCACAGCGAGCGCGAGCGCGCGCGCGTCGTCGTAGCGCGCCGCGGGGTCTCGCGCCATACAGCGCTGCACGATGTTGTCGAGCTCGGGCGGGATGTTCAGCTCAGGGGCGCGCGCGCGGAGAGGGACGAGCGGCTCTGAGAGCACACGCTGCACGATCTCGCGGTTCGTCTTCCCGATGAAAGGCGGGCGAAGCGTGAGCAGATGGTACAGGATCGCGCCGAGGCCGTAGACGTCTGTGCGAGCGTCGACCTGGTCTATGAGCCCCATCGCTTGCTCGGGCGCCATGTACGCGGGCGTGCCGATGATCTGTCCGTGAACCGTACGCCAGCGGTCGCTCGTCGAGCGCGTCGAGCGCGTCGCATCGCTGATGATTTTGCACAGGCCCCAGTCAAGGAGCGCGAGCTCTCCGAAGTCACCGACCATCACGTTCGACGGCTTGAGGTCGCGGTGGACGACGCCCCGCGTATGCGCAAAGGCGACCGCCAAGCACAGCTGGTGGAAGAGGTTGAGTAGGCGAATGCGTCCGAAGGTCTTCGCAACGACGGGGTCACCCCGACGTAGCGCGGCGATGATGTCCTTCAGGCTCTGGCCGTCGATGCGGCGCATGACGAACGCGATCTGGTCGTGCACGCGGCCAAGCTCGTAGACCGGGACGATGCTGGGGTGCTGGAGCTGGCCTGTGACCTGCGCCTCCTCGAGGAAGCGCACACGGTCAAGGTCGCGGAGCGTCGACTTCCTGAGGACCTTCATTGCGACCGGTCGGCCGAGGTGAAGGTCCCAGGCGGCCAAGATGCGACCCATGGCGCCGCGCGCGATCTCCTCCTGAATCTCGTAGCGCGGCGTCATGTCAATCAGGCGCGCGACCAGGTCGTCCACCGTCGGTTCGTCGAGGCGAACCATCGCCGTCGCCGGGCGCGCGATCCCCTCGTCCGTCAGCGTCTGGTCGTCCGGGCGTTGCTCCATCGCGGAGGCTGTGGGCAGGCGCGTGGGGCGGGTCGGCTCGGGGTCGCCGAGCAGGCGCTCCACGTCAGAGGCGTCGAAGCCCAGGTCGATCAGAACGTCTTCGGGCGGACGGCCCTCCTGCAAGACGGCGCGCTCGACGTCCTGAAGGAGTTGCGGGTGCAGCCGTGTCCGGCGGCGGATGCGTTCGAGCAGCAGGGCATTGTCCGCCATGGCCGCAAGATAACGCAGGCGTCAGCGGGGGGGAACCACCCACGAGCGGACCGCGCTCACGCGGGGGCTCGAAGCGAAGGCCCGCAGGAAGTCCTGCGCACGCTCGGCGCGCTGCGCCCACTGCTTTGCCTGACCCAGGGCCTCGAGCTCTCGGAACGCGACCTCTTCGGCGTGCACACCGGACGGCGAGAGTTCGCGCGCTCGACGCCACCACCCGACCGCCTCTGCCGCGTCGGCCCGCGAGGCGGCGAGCGCCCCCTTGAGCAGGAGAGTGTCCCGCTCGACCGGGTCGGCCGACGCCGCAGCCCGCGCCGCGAAGGCTTCGGCGATGCAGAGCGGTTGGGCAGAATGCTCGGCGGCCTCGACCGAGGGACCGCAGTCCGCCAGCGCTCGACGCTCGCCCGGTAAAACGAAAGTGATGACGCGCCAGTCCATGGGCGCGACCTCGACCTTGCCGTGCTCGACCGAGACGACCGTATGGTCGGGGGCGTCCACGGCGACCGCGAAGCGCGTCCCCCGCACCGAGACCAGCGCTGACGGGGTCTCGACCTCGTAGCGCTGACCCGCGGCCAGGCGTGGGACCTCGCTCGTCACGATGCCGCTCTTGAGCCGCAAGCGGGTCTCGTCCGCCGTCGCGGCGATGACCTCGACGAGCGCGCCCGACGTACGGTCGGCGAGCGCGCCCGAGGGGAGTCGGAGGCGGTCAGCCGCGTCGAACGCGGGCACCGTGGGCTGCGGCGACCGGGACGCGGCGGTCTGAGCCTCGGCCAACCGCGGTGGCAGGCGCGCGGCGCCTTCGCTCGCGGTTTCCGGAGCGGCCGTGGGTGCCCAGAGCGCGAACATGAGCGCGCCCGCGGTCGCGAGCCCACCGAGGCCCACGAGTGCCTGGAAGCGGCGCTGTGGCATCGCCGACGCCGCGTTCATGCGCGCTTGAGTGAGCCGCCACAGCGCGTCCTCGCGGGCGCTGTCCCAGGCAGGGGACTGCCGCGCGATGGGTCGAAGGAGCGCGCGCGCCGCCGGGGCATTGGGATCGTCCTGCGCTGAGTCTTCGGGTCGGTTCATGGCTGTCCTCCGTCCTCGGGGACGTCGACACCCGCTTCACGGGCGAGTCGAATGAGGTCGGCGCGGGCGCGCGCCAAACGAGTGAGCACGGTCGAGCGAGGGCAGTCGAGGATCTCGGCGATCTCCCGCGTATCGAAGCCTTCGAGCTCGTGGAGGACGAGGACGGTGCGCTTCTTTGACTCGATGCGGTCGAGGCACGCCCGAACGAGCGCGAGCTGCTCGGCGCTCTCGACGCGCTGCGACTGGTCGGGCTGATGCTCGATCTGCTCAGGCAAAGCGTCGGCGCCGACCTCGCGGCGCCTGCGCCACCACCGCTGGCGCTTGAAGGCACGGTTCACGGTGATCCGGTAGAGCCACGTCTTGAGTCGGGCATGTCCACGGAATCGTTCGATATAACGAAACGCGGCGAGGAAGACCTCTTGGACGATCTCATCCGCCTCGGCCTCACCATTGACGAACCGCAGCGCGAGTCGGTGAACATCGGCGGCGTGCGTACGAAAAAGGTGATGAAAGGCGAGGGGGTCACGGGCGACCAGCCGCGCGACGAGGTCGGCCTCTGGGTGCTCATGCGCCATCGGGCGGCTCAGGGGCGCTGCAGGGCCTTGCGTCATGACTGCGCTCAACATGCTCACGGTCACGCATCCATCCAAGGGGCTTCTGGGGCGTCTGACCCCGGGATGGGCGCGGTTGTCTCAGAAAAAGGGGCCCTCGGTTGCCTACGGGATTGGCCAGCCCACGTCGAGCGCCAACGTCCACGGCCCAGGTGCGCGTGCGGCGTCGGGGGTGAGCGCACCCACGCCGCCCGATGGCAGCGCGCGCTGCGCGGTGACGCACCAGCGCGCGCCCCCAAGTGCATCGGGGGTCCACCCGATGCGCGCGGCTGGCCCCACCGTCAGCGTCGCGGCAGGGCCCTCGCCCGCCGCGCTCGGGAGTCGGAGCCAGAGGTCCACCTGCGCGCCCAGCGCCAGATCGACGCCCCAGCCCGGAGGCGCGGCGCGCGCGAGCGGGCTCAGCGTGAGCTTGAGCGGACCCGCTGCCAGACCATCGGGCGCAAGCCACAGGGGTGACGCGCTCATCGCCAGCGTCGGCGCGACCGGGACCACGGCGCCGAGCGGCGACAGGCGCAGTTCGGCTGCGACGCCGAGCGCGAGCCATGCCTGCCTCGGCTCGCCAGTGAGCTGTAGGCCCGCGTAGACGGCACGCTCTTCGGGTTGCGCCGGCGCTCCGACCGTCGGGGCCTCGGTGTCCACGGTCAGTTCGTAGCCGCTCGGCGGGGGCGCCTCGCCGGCGACGCGCGCGGTCACGGGCGTGGGGAGGTCGACGACGGGGAGCTCCGGCCATGGCGCTCGGGCAGGCGACGCGAGGTCGAGGGAAACATCGGCGGGCAAGGGGGGCAGGGGTTTCGGCGGCGGCGCTGGCACCCACGCGCCGCTCCCCAGCGGGGATGTCAAGAGCAGCTCCAACCGCAGCGCCAGCGCGCTCGTCAGGGACGCCGATGACGCGTCGGCGGGCGCGTCGCCCAACGCCGCGGTCAGCAGCTCGCCGTGGCCGCCCGGCAACGCTCGGTAGAGGCTCAGGCGGACACCATCGGCGTCGGCATCGAGCACGCAGAGCTGGTCGAGCCCGCGGTCACGTGCGGCCTTCGCGAGCGCACCCGGTGACTGTTGCGCATCGTCGAGGGCGCGCGTGACCGCGACGCCGAGGGCCTCGAACGCATGTCGCCAGTCTGGGGGGACGCTCTCTGCGGGCGCGACACAGACGACCGCCGCGACATGGAACGACACCGCCATGGCGCTCATGCTGCCGCAAGTGAGTCGCGGTTGACAGCGTGAGGTTCGACGGTGAGGGTGCGGCCATGGACGGCCCACAAGAACTCGCCCTCCGGCGGCCGCGCGCGCGCTTACTCGCCGCGTTGACCGCGCTCGTGATGGCCGCGTGCGGCGCTGCGACCCCATCGTCCGCGGTCAACGAGGATTCGGTCACGCGCGCCCGCACCGCGCGGCGCGATGTACTCCGCGACGTCTTTCTGCGGGGGGCGCCCGCGAGCGCCGGTTCCCCCCCCCGAATCGCCCTGACGGTCGAAGGGCTTGATGCCTGCACGGGTGCCTTGCTCGCCCGAGGTGGCTCGCCTGCCCCGGGCGAAGCGCCGCTCAAGTTGACGCTCTTCCTCTCGGCCTCGGACGTCAACGCAGCGGCTGCAGATGCGCCAGCGCTCGTCACACAGACCATCGCCGCGATGGGCGCCGCAGGTCATGAGGTCGCGCTCCGGCTCGACCGAGCGCCCCTCGAGGGGGAGGCCGACGCGCGGGCATTCCGGGCCCTGCTCGTGCAGGAGAGCGAGGCGCTCCAGGCGGCCCTCATCGCGCATGGGTGGCCCGATGCCCCCGCACCGCGGGCTTGGCGTGGCCCGCCGGAGCGTGGACTCTTCGACCGCTCAGGCTTCACGGACCGACCGCTCGTGCTGTGGAGCGTTCACCCCGAGGACCCCCAGGAGACGACGCCCGACGCCTACCTCGCGAGCCTAGGGAGCGCCGTCCGGGACGCGGATATTGTCCGCTGGGCCTCGAGCGCGGGTCACTGCGGCTTGCTCGAGGTCGCGGGCACGACCGCGCGCGCCCTTGCGGCGGCGGGTGTGGCCTCTGCCACGCTCACGGAGGTGCTCGGCCCCTTCGCGCAGCGCCGGGCGGGCGTCAGGCTCCTGCGATACTTGGTCGAGTCGCCCCGCGGGCTCGAGCCTCGGTGGGGTCGCGTGCTCGACACGCCCGACGCGGAGACCGCTCTTGTCTCTCCCTTGGCGGTCGAGGGGTCGCTCGCAGAGCGGTTGGCTGCGACCTCGCCCTGGGGCGAGTCGGCGCGGACGCTCGGGCGCGAGAGAGTCCCGCGGTCGCGCTGGTTGGCCCCGCTCGCCGCGGACCGCGCGGTCTGGGTGGTCGGCGACGGCCGGCCATCGCGCCGGGACGCCCGAGCCCTCGGGTCGGTCTATGCGCCGCTCGTCCTGCCGACGATCGCCGACCTTGTGCGCCTCGAGGCGCGGCAGCGGCTGCCGTGGCGTCTGCGCGGCGTTGTGGCGAGAGCGCTCGAGATGCTGGAGCTGCAGACGCCCCTGCTGGTCGACCATCGCGCGAGCGTCGGGGTCGTCGTCGGCACGCATCTCTCGCCCGACGACCTCGTCCGCGCGCCTGCGCGTCTGGAGGGTGCCGTGGCGGGCTTCGTGCAGTGGAGCGAGGCGAGCCTCTCTGAGTATGCGGTCATGGCGCACGAGCGGCCCGACGACCGCGACGCGCTGATGCGCGCGGCCTATGCGTTCGACGGCGCGCTCAGAGCAGGGCCGTTCTTACTCGTCGCCGGCGAGGGGCGGGGCGGTCAGACCATCGATGCAGGGCTCCTGCCCGGGCGCGGTGCGCCCTCGTTCTCTCGCCCCGCGACGGCGCTCTTGGCAGACGTCCTCCGCGCGGGGGCGTCCCTCGCCCCCGGCGATGTTGTGGTACAATCACCGACATCTCTCGTGCGCGCGTGGGTGCCGCCCGCGCCAGACGAGGGGCCGCCGGCCGCAGGCCGCATCGCGCTGCGCTCCGCGGTGACGCGCGCGCTGCTGACCGGCGCGGAAGAAGGTCGGTGGCTGCGACCCGGCGTGCCCATCGATACCGCAGCGGACGCCCTCGGGGGCATGGCGTTTCGCCTCGTCCTGCCGGCAGGCGTCGCGGTACCCGCCCCCGCGGGCCTCCGCGACGCGCTCCCTGCGCTTGACCCGCGGGGGCATCCGTAGGACCGTCGTCGCAGTCATGAACGAGCTCAAGGTCCGACTGGCCCGCAAACACTTCGAGCGCGGGCGCGCCTTCGAGGTGCAGGACAAGCTCGATGAAGCCGTCGATTGCTATCGACAGGCCGTCTCGCTCTCGCCCGACTTCGCGGCGCCCTACTTCGGGCTGGGTCGGGTCGAGGCGCTCTTGGGTCAGTTCGGGAGCGCGCTCCGAGCGCTTGAGCGTGCGCGCGACTTCGGCCCTGACCCCGAGGTCTCTGAGTGGCTGGGCTACGCGCTGGGGCGACTGCGCCTCTATGACCGCGCGCTGGCCGCCTACCAAGAGGCGATGGACCCCGATGAGCCCAATGTGCGCGTCAACGCGGCTCGCATGATGCTGGCGCTGGGCCAGTGGGCCGAGGTCGACGCGCTGCTCTCGGGCGTCGATGACCCGGCGGCCCTCGCGCTGCTCGAGGGACTCCCTCGGTATCAGGAGTTTCAGCCTCCGGGGACCGCGCCGCTCTCTCCGCCGCGTGACCCCCTCGACGAGCCGCGCGCGCTCCGCTACGTCGCGGGGGGGACGCTCGTGCTGGGCACCCTCGGAGACGGCGGCTTGGCGTTGAGTGGCCCGGGCTACCTCCTACTCTCGATGCGGCATGTCGCCGTGACGCTGCGGCGCCTCCTGCGGCTCATCCGCGAGCGGCGTTGGTCGTTCGACGCGGTCGCCGGGTCGGGGCCCGCGCACGCCCCCGTCGCGCTCGCGCTCTCGACGCTGCTTGAAGTCCCCCATGCGACCGACGTCGCGCCCGAGGCTCGGGTCCTGGTCGCGAGCGCCGTTGTGCATGGCCCCGAGGAATCTCTGGCGCTGATTCGGCCGTGGGCGAAGCGCTCGGGCAAGACGCTCCACTTTGCGCTCGGTTATGTCAGTGAGGCGGACGCGACGCCCGACGAGCCTGAGCTCGTTGGACATGCTGGGCGCTGCGCGGTCGAGTGGTATCGCGTGGAGAGCTGGTCCCGCATGCGCATCGTCGAGACCCTCTTTACGCGGCGTCCGCCTGACCTGGCGGACTTCGACGTCGGACCGCCCTTCGTGGACCCGAACTCGGGCCGCGTCGCAGCCGCGATTGTTGAGGCCGTCCAGCGAAATCGGAGCGATCCACCCAGCGCACAGGTCTTGGACTGGTATCGCCGCCACCCTCAGACGCGCGCGTTCGCGAATGAGCCCGTCAAGCCTGTCGATGCGTAGGACGGACATGCGCTCCGCCCTGTTCGCGATCCTCTGCCTCGCTGCCTGCACGTCTGCGCCCCTCCCGGTCACGCCCGTCGATGGTGGTCGCCCGGTCGACGCGGCGCCGCCGGCGTCGCAGGTGGCCGCCGTCGACGCTGAGGTCCCGACGATCCGCATGGGCCGGATGCAGATCGTCTCAGACGTGGCTGCACCGTCGACCCCCTCGGCCGCGCGCGCGCGACCACAGACAGGCGCGCGGGCAGTCACCGCGGCCAAGCCTGCCGCGGCGGAGCGGGGGGCGGCGCGGACCATCGGCGCCGTGATCGACGCGCACTTCGGCGACGTCGAGGCGTGCTACAGCCCGGTCGCGCAGAAGAACCCGAGCGTAGCGGGGCGTATCGCGCTCCAATGGACGCTCGGAGCGGATGGCCGACCGACGGCCGTGACGGTGACGCAGGACACCTTGTCCGACCCTTCCGTGGCTGCCTGCTTGCGCGGGCGCGCGAAGAACTGGCAATTTCCGGCACCCGAGGGCGGGGTCGGCGTGGTCCGAGCGCCCTTTGACCTACGGATGCAGTAGACCCGCGTGACCGAACTTCAAGACGCACCGTCGCCCCAAGTCGCGCGTCCGCCCCCTGCGGCGATTTCTGGGGCGTTCATCGCGTCTTGGGTCGCGGCGCTCTCCATTGTCGGGCTGGAGTGGGCGCACGTCGTCGCTGTCGGAGGTCCGTTCAACGCGGTCTTGGGAAGCGTGCCGCTCGGCGTCCTCGCTTGGCCGCTCGCGCTCGCGGGGTGGGCGGTCGTCGGCGCGGCGGCTGCCGCGTCGCGGACCGCGGCGGCGTCGGGGACGCGCCTCGGGCCTCGCGCGGTCTACGCGCTGGTCACGCTCGCGGCCCTCGTCCTCTCTGTGCAGCAGGCCGTTGTGCACTTCAGCGCCACCATGAAGAAGCCTGTGTACCAGGGGCTCGCTTCGGGACTGGTCGCGGCTGCGGCCTTGGTCGTGCTGTGGGCGCTGCGCCCGGCGGCGGTGGCCGCGCTCGCCTGGAGTACACGATGGTTCGGCCGCGGCAGTTCGGTCGGTGGTGAGCGCGCCGGCAAGCGCTGGCTCGTCTGGGGCGCGGTCTCGGTCTTGGCCGTCACGGCCGCCGTGCTCTTGCCTGTCGTTCGGCCCGAGTTCGAGACGATCGACCTTAGACCCGCCTATTTTGTCGTGGTGTGGCTCGTTGCCTTGAGCGGGGCCGGGCTCGTTACGTGGGGGCGCCGCGCGCTCTGGTGGGCGATCGCAGCGGCGTGCATGGCGCTGGCCGCGGCGGTGGTGGCGACCGTCGCGCTGCCGGGCTCACCCGCAGCGCGCGCCAGCGTCGCGCGGGACACTGTGCTGACCCGCCTTGCCTTGCCTGTGGTCGGTCGAGCCGTGGACCGCGACCAGGATGGGACGCCAGGCTTTGTCATGGGCGGCGACTGTGATGACGCCGATCCGCGAGTGGCGCCGACCGCCTTTGATGTACCGAAGAACGGTCGGGACGAGAACTGCACGGGCGCTGACCTGAACCCGCGCGAAGACCCGTTTGTCGGACGCAGGCCGGTGAGCGCGCCGACATCGGTCGCCGCCGTCGCAGGCCGACCGAAGCACGTCGTGCTGCTCACCATCGACGCGCTGCGCGCCGACACCGCGCGCGCCATGATGCCGAACCTCGCGGCGTTCGCGTCGGGGGGCGCCGAGTTCACGCAGGCGTACGCTCACGGCGCGGCGACCTACTGGTCCGTCCCGGCGCTCGTGGCGAGCACGCTGCCGAGTCGACTCGAGATGGGCCCCGACCAAACGCCCGTCGAGCGTGAGACGCTGCTCGCCGAGGTCCTCAAGGACGCGGGCTTTCACACGGCGCTCTACGCGAACGTGACAGTGTTCTTTGTGCGCGGGCTCAAGCAAGGCTGCACCGTCGCGAACTACGAGACGAGCGACTTCACGAAGCACGGCGAGCGGCCGGGCGCAGAGCACCTCACGGACGGCGTGCTGGCGTTCGTGGACCAGTGGCGCCAGAAGCCCGCGAAGGATCGCTTCTTCGTTTGGGCGCACTACTACGATCCCCATGACCCCTACGGTGAGATCCCGGGCGAGCCGGCCCAAGATGGGAGTGACCGTGCGAAGTACGAGGCCAGCGTGCGCTATGTCGACCACCACCTCGGCCGGCTCTTCGACGGTCTCCGCGCGCGCGGCGTACTCGACGATGCCCTGGTGGTCGTGACCGCCGACCATGGCGACGAGTTTGGTGACCACGGCCACCGTTTCCACGGGAGCACGCTCTACGAGGAGATGGTCCGCGTCCCCCTCATCGTGCGGGGACCGAGCGTGCGCCCGGCGACGATAGACATCCCCGTCGGGCACTTGGACGTCGCGCCGACCGTGCTCGATCTGGTCGGGGTCGCGGCGCCTGAGCGCTGGCTCGGGCGGACGCTCGCGGAGACGCTGCGGACTGGCGCCTCGCCGATGCCGTCGCCGGTCTTCTTCGAGATCTTGCCTGACACGAACTACGGCGTGCACAAGGTCGGCGCCCGAGTCGGCATGGGTAAGGCGATCTACCGTGTCGACGGTGGCGTGGGAGAGCTCTTCGACCTCGCCGCGGACCCCGCGGAGCGCGAGAACCTGTGGGGGCAAGCGCCCGATGGGAGTGACGCGGCGCGCGCGCAGGCCGAGTTACTCAGATACGTCGACCAGCACGCGTTCGCGCTCGGGCAGGGCAAGACCGGCGCGTCCGTGTCCCCCGAAGGTCGCGCTCGGCGCTGAGCTCAGCGCTCTGCGGCGGCGCGCCTGAGCCTGTCGTTCAGCGCCTCGCCCAGGCCCTTGTCGGGCAAGGGAGACACCGCGATGCGCTCGACGTCTAGGGCGTCTGCCGCGCGCAGTAGCCGAAAGAGGCGCGCGGCCGCCGTCACGACGTCGTGCCCATCGCCTGGCGCCGCGAGCCACAGGGTGCGCGCGAAGCCAGATGGATCGGCGTCGCCGAACGCGAGCAGCGCCTCGCGTCCTTGCGGGCGCGTCGCGTTGAGACGGACGGGCAGCGCAGGCGCGTAGTGGCTGTCGGAGAGCCCGGGTGAGTGTGGCCGCAGCGTGTCAGCCACGTTGGGGGCGGCGAGCGGCCCGACCACGGCCTCGACGACCTCTCGGGTCACGCCCCCGGGTCGCAGGAGCACAGGGGGCCCGCCGAGCAGGCCGATGACGGTGGACTCCACGCCGACGTCGCAGAGCCCGCCGTCGAGAACGACGGCCACAGCCGCGCCCAGCTCCGCGATGACATCCGAGGCAGACGTCGGGCTGATGCGCCCCGACCGGTTCGCGCTCGGCGCCACCACCGGTCGACCGAAGGCGCTGAGCAGCGCGAGCGCGACCGGGTGACGCGGAACTCGGACGGCCAGCGTGTCAAGACCGGCCGATGCCAGCAGGGACACAGGGCAGTGCGCGCGTCGGGGCAGAACGAGCGTGAGTGGTCCCGGCCAATGCGTGGCTGCGAGGCGGTCGGCCTCGGGCGGCCACGCCACAAGCTCGGCCGCGGCCTCGGCCGAGGCCACATGGGCGATGAGCGGGTTGAGCTGCGGCCGGCCCTTGGCCGCGAAGACCTTCGCGACGGCGTCATCCTGTGTGGCGTCCGCCGCGAGGCCGTAAACCGTCTCCGTCGGCAGGCCGACCAGTTCGCCCCGCCGGAGGGCGTCGACGGCCGCGTCCATGGAGCATGGGGCGACTTCGAGGCTCACCACGCGCGCTCCAAGCGGCTACCCGGGTAGCTGTGCTCAAGGATTTGGGCCGCAGTGCGGCCTTGGAGCGCCTGGCCGATGGCACCGTGCTGGCACATCCCCACGCCGTGGCCGTGCCCGCCCCCCTTGAAGGTCCACGTGCCCGGTGGCTGAGGCGCGTCACCGTCGCGGGAGACGATCCAGAGGCCGCTCTTGAGGTGCCCCAGGAGCTTGCGATTCGCGTATTCCCCCTTGTGCACGTACTCGCCGCTTGGCCCCGTGTATTTCACTGCCAGGGCCCGACCGCTGCGCCCACGCCGAATGACCTCGATGGCGTGGACAGGCCCAATCGGGGCGAGCGCGTTCACCGCGCGCGTTACGTCGGCACCGCTGCGGGTCGTTGCCCAGCGGAACAGGCCGCTCTTGCCCGCGGAGGTCTTGCAATAGGCCCCCTCGGGCGGTTGTTCGATGTAGCGCGCCACATCGCTCTCCGTCGCAGCGGCGGCGGCGACGGCAGGCGGCGGCGCGCCGGGCGGGCGCGGTGTGTCGAAGTAGCCGTGCACAGCGGGCGAGGCCTCGCCGCCCCACATGGCCTCGAAGGCTTCGCCGTGGCCACCGCAGCAGCTTGAGTAGACTGTGTCGACGAGGCCACGCTCTTCGAAGAGCAGAAGCCCGCGAGTGTCGCGGACCGCAGCCGTAGTCCGGGGGTCGACGCGGCCCGCTCCGCCATACACTTGGCAGTGGGTGTCTGCGCAGAGCAGGTAGGGGTCCGAGCGATGACGTGTGCCGACCTTGGTGAGGAGCTGCCCCCGCGCGGCGACGGCCTGCGCCTTGAGCGCCTCGGCGGGCATCGAGGCGGGCATCTCGGAGGGGACGACGGACTCCAAGAGCGTCTCGGCGCTGGCCAGGTTCACAACCGCGATCAAGCCGTCTGTGCCGATGGCGAGGTAGAGCTCACCGCCGTAGCGGCGGTCTGCGCGGCCGTGGTGGGCTGTGCCTCGGCCGAACTCAACCTCGTCGACCTCGATGGCCGCGTCGCCCATCGGAGAGATCCACAGCAGGTCGCGCGCGCGGAGCTCTAGCCCTGTGCGCTCCTCGCGTGCGACGAGCCAGCCCCCGGGCCGCACGATGGGCTCCGCGATGACCTCGCCGAGGACCTCGTTCGTCTCCAGCAGGGCGTCCGCGCGCGCGAGGGCCTCGGCCGCCGAGGTCTGCGGGTCAACAGCGACAGTGAGGGAGCGGGTGTCGAGCGTGCGGCCGGCGATGCCGAGGAGCGCGCCGCTCTCCAGGATCGTGACCTCGTGGCCCGCGGCTTGCCAACGCGCACGGCTCCGCGCCGCCGCCGCCATGTCGCCCGCAGGCAGGCGCTCCGCTGCGACCCACCATCGTGTCTTGCCGAGGGTGGCGCTCTCGACGCGCACGCGCCACGACGCACCGGCGGGGGTGAGCACGCGCGCGCCGTCGTCGGCGCTCGGCAGGAGCGTCAGGCGACCACGACTCGAGAATCGCACGCTCGGCTGTGCGTCTGTGACGCGGACGCTGACGAGGGGCTCGCCGCTGCGATCGAAGATGACTTGGTTCGAGTAGAGGACCGCGAGGCGATCCTTGCGCGTCATCTCCAGCGCTGGCGCGGGTGGACTCGCTGTGGTGCGCTCACGCGCAGCCACACGGGCCAACGGCCACAAGGCGAGCAGGGCGCACAGCAGGGGGAGCGCGAGTCTCATAGCGGGCGCAGGGTAAGCACCGCGACTCGCTCGAGCAATGCTCAGGCGCGCGGATTGCGGGGAAGCCACCGATTGGGCAACATCGCACGCAAGGAGCCACGCGAAACGATGCCGGATACACTGAAGCACGGCGCGAGCGCGCCTGAGCACGCCGAGTTCGAGGCGATGCTCGGCCCCGCCGTACCGCGCGACCCGACCCGCCAGATCTTCGTCAACCGCAACCTCAACATGGCGCGGATCGAGACGATCGGCTTCGACATGGACTACACGCTGGCGCCGTACCACCAGCACGCGATGGACGCCCTGTCCATCCAGATGACAGTCCGCAAGCTCATTGAGAACAAGGGCTACCCGGCCGAGGTCCACGAGGCCCGCCTCGACCACGCGTTCATCATCCGGGGGTTGGCGGTTGACAAGGAGACCGGCAACATTTTCAAGCTCGACAGCAGGCGCCATGTGGGGCGCTGCTACCATGGGTATGAGGCGGTCTCCGCGGACCGCCGTCGCGAGCTCTACGCCGCAGCGCCCATCAACATCTCGAGCAAGCGCTTCGCGTGGGTCGACACGCTGTTCAGCCTGCCCGAGGCGACGCTCCTCGCCGGCATCATCCAGCACTGGGAGGGCAGCGGTCGCGCGCTGCCTTGGTCCTACCAGCAGCTCTTCGATGACATCCGAGAGAGCATCGACGAGGCGCACCGTGACAATTCGCTGAAGGCGGTCATTACGGCGCACCTGCCGACGTACATCGACCGCGACCCCGACCTCGCCGCGGCGCTTCACAAGCTCCGGAGCGCGGGCAAGCGACTGTTCCTGCTGACCAACAGCGAGTGGTACTACACGGACGCCGTGATGCGGTACCTGCTCGAGGGCGCGCTGCCGTTCTACAAGAGCTGGCGCAACTACTTCGACGTGGTGATCGTGAGCGGGCGAAAGCCGGCGTTCTTCACGGAGTCGGCGCCGTTCCTTGAGCTCGACTCCAGCGGTCAGGTGCTCGGCGAGGCGACGTCGCTCGAGCGGGGCAAGATCTATCAGGGCGGCAACGTGCGCGATCTGGAGCGCATGGCGCAGATCACGGGCGAGCACACGCTCTATGTCGGTGACCACATCTACGGCGACATCCTGCGCTCTAAGAAGCACAGCGTCTGGCGCACGGCGCTGATCGTGCAGGAGATGGAGGAGACGCTCCGCCTGACGCAGTCGCACCACGACGCCCTGCGACGCATCGAGATGCTCGAGGAGATGGCGATTCGCCTCGACCACGACATCAACTACCACCTGACGCTGCTCAAGAGCCTCGGGCGCATGTCGGAGATACCCGGGGGCCTGCGGGGTCCGGAGAGTCGGGTGATCGAGAGCACGCGCGAGCGCGCCAAGGCGGAGCTCGACGTGAAGCGTGACCTGCTCCGGCGGACGGTCGCGGAGCTCGAGGAGCTCGAAGGACAGACGGACGCGCGCTTCAACCCCTACTGGGGGCGCCTCTTCCGCGAGGGGAACGAGCGCAGCGTCTTCGGCGGTCAGGTCAGCGACTACGCAGACGTCTACACGAGCCGTGTCAGTAACTTTCTGGGTTATTCGCCCGTGCAGTATTTTCGGTCACCCCGGGACGTGATGCCGCACGAGCGCGGCTTCTGAATCCGGACGGAGTTGTCATGCAGAGAAGTCAGGTGCATTCTTTGGGTCACGCCGCGCTGTCGGGGCTCGTCTTGGTCGGCCTTGGCGTGGCGATGTCGGCGTGCAAGGACGACGCGGGGAGCGGCGAGGCCATCGAGATCGGCGGCGCCTCGGGGCAGCGCCCGGACACGGGCATGGGCATCCCCATCGGCGGCGGCGCGCAGAGCGGGGGCGGTGCGCCCGTGGGGGGCGCGGCCGGCGGCTCAGTCGTGCCTCCGTCGGGCGGTCGTGACGGGCCCGAGCCCCCCGTCGGCGGCAACCAGCCGTTCGAGTGCGGCTTCGGTCAGGTGCGGTGCCTCGCAGAGGGTGAGCCCGCGATTGAGCGATGCAACGACGAGGGGCAGTGGGCCGTTGACGCTTGCCCAGACGGCGCGCCGTGCTACCAAGACGCCTGTGCGCCGAACCCCGCGACGTGTACGGCGGGCGAGCGCATCTGCCTGAGCGACAGTCAGCCCGCAAGCTGCAACCCCGGCGTCGAGTGGCTCCCGACCGAGCCGTGCGCCGAGGGGGAGATCTGCTCGAATGGCCGGTGCACGACGGGCGCGTGCGCGAACGCGGCGCTCCAGCGCAGCTACTTGGGCTGCGAATACTGGGCAGTCGACCTGCCCAACGCGGCTGCGCTCCAGATCGGCGGCACCACGCCGGACGCGCCGACAGGCGTCGTCGTGACCAACCCCGACCTGCGCTCGCCGGTGCAGGTCTCGGTCTACGGCCCGAACGGAGCGATCGGGCGCTTGGTGGGTCGCGTGCAGATCCAGCCGCCCGACCCCATTGAAATCGGCGGGCAAATGTTCCGGGCCGAGACCGTGCAGACCGAGGTCCGCGACGGCGAGGGCATGGTCGTCGCGCAGAACCTGACAGAGGCCGACCGTGTTGAGGTGCCGCCGGGTGGTACGGCGACGCTCTTGCTGCCGCGCATTGTCCAGACTTCGAACGACAGCGGCATCTACGCATCGGCGTTTCGCATCGTCACAAACCAGCCCATCGCCGCGTACCAGTTCAACCCGATTTGCTGCAATTACAGCTTCAGCAACGACGCGAGCTTGCTCATTCCGACCTCGGCGCTCGGGGCCGACTACCGCTATGTGGGCGTGCCGTCGTGGGTCTCGATTCAGTCCCCGACGGCGTCCCCCGCGGGCATCGCGATCATCGGCACGGAGAATGGGACCGAGGTCACCCTGACCTTGCCGCGCGGCGCGACCCTCGCGCAGCCGAGACGGGGCAACGTGCAGGTCAACGGTCAGACGTGGACCTTCAACCTGCGCGCGCACGAGGTCGCGATGCTTCAGACCGAGGGCGGCGTCATCGGGCGCGAGATCGACCTGACAGGCGCGCGGGTCAGCTCGAACCTGCCCGTGTCTGTGTTCAGCACGCACCAGTGCTCGTTCTACCCTTCGGACATGAGCGCGTGTGACCATCTCGAGGAGCAGCTCTTCCCGACGGGTACGCTCGGCAACCAGTACGTCTTGGTGCCGCCCGTCGCGCGCGGGCGGCCGCTTGAGCGCACCGAGGTCGTGTACTGGAAGATTCTGGCGACCGACAACGAAGACACGGTCGTGCAGTTGAGCCGCCCGTGGGCCGAGCTCCGCGCGCTGCCGCCGGGCTTTGGGGTCGTGGACGACTGCGCCAACCGTCTCCAGCCCGACGGTGAGAGCTTCGTCTTGCGCGCGGGTGAGGCCTGCGAGTTCGGCACGCAGCAGCCCGTCGCCCTGCAGGGGACAGGGCGGCTCCTCATCATGGGCATCTTGAGCGGCCAAGAGAGCACGGGCGTGTTCAACGCCTTCGGTGCGCACGCTGGCGACCCCGCCATCTATCTCGTGCCCCCAGACCTGCAGTACCGGAACGACTACGCGTTCCTCACGCCCGGCACGTACCTGAACGATTACGTTACCGTGGTCGCCGACAGCGACGCGACGCTCGTCCTCGATGGGCAGCCGCTCTCCCTCGCGGACGCGACGCCGGTGCCCGGCTCAAGCCGGGTCTACAAGCACGTCACGCTCTCAGACGGCGCTCACCGCATTCAGGGCGACCAGGCCTTCGGCATTCTCGTGGTCGCGTTTGATGACTTCGTGAGCTACGCCTTCACCGGTGGCCTCAACCTGATGAAGCGCTGAGGCGCGCGCCTCAGAAGATCTGTGGCACGTCGTCCTCGGCCATGCTCAGGACGAAGTTCACCGCGCGCTGTTGCGCGCTGGGAATGTCGAAGATGACGAAGTGGCCTTGCCCCTCATACTGGGCGAGCCCTGCGCTCGCGCGGCCGCCGGCCACATTGCCGCGATAGGGCGGGAACGTGGGTGTGAGGCCGAGCAAGTCGTTGCCCTCGATGGGCGCGAGGACCGGGTCGACGACGGGTACGCGCGCCGCCGTGCACAGCGCAAAGTTCAGCTCAGCGGGCGTGTACAGATCCTCGAGCCCAATCGTGAGGAAGGCGCTCTTCGCCGCGTGACCCGGCCATGGCTCGTCGAACCAGTAGCGCGCGTAGTTCAGGGGCTCGCCTGGGCCGATGTACGTCTCGATGAGCATCAGCGTCGGGTGCCACCGGTCGAGCGTATCGTCGCTGTCGAGGCCGAGCAGCCCCGCGAACGGCGCCGAGATGTCCACAGGCAGCTTCTTGCGCTCGACCGCGAGGTCCAGGCCACCGCCCGCACCGCTCAGCATCGCGCCCTTGACGGTCGGCTCGATCGCGAGAAAGAGCGCGCCGTTCAGTCCACCTTGGCTGTGACCCATATAGGTCACGTTCTGCGTATCGAGGGTAACGGTCAGGCCGGCCATGGACTGGTTCGGCCGGATTTCGAGGCTCCTCGCGAGCTTCAGGAGCGTGACGTAGTCGAGCGCCGATTGGCGCACGTTGTCACGGCCCGCCGACGGCTGAATGAAGTTGAAGAACAGGAGCTGCGCGCACACGCTCGGGTCGTTCGTCGCGTCGCACGCGCCATTGTCCCGCGTGCCGTGGTGAATCTGGTCAATCGAGAGGACCGCGACGCCATTACGCGTGAACAAGCTCGCCAGCTTCTCGCTGATGAAGCTGTGGTAGTCGCCGCCCGTGCCGTGCCCGTACATCACGACCGGCCAGCCGTTGACGGGCGAGTCTTGCTTGGGGACCGCGAGGGAGAAGCGAATGTCCTCGTAGCCCTGGATGACCGGGTTGCCTTCGGCGTCGAAGACCATCGCGCCCTCGCCCGGCAGCCGATACGGGATGTCGCCCTTTTGAAACCGGGGGGCGCGATAGACGCCGTCGAAGAGCTCAAACCGGTTCTGCTGCACGCCCCGTGATTCGATGGAGACGACCTCGGGGTCCGGCAGCGCGAAGACCGCGTCGCGCGCCTTGAAAAGCTCGCTCACGGGGTCTTGCGTAGTGAAGACCGCAGCGGACGCGACGCGGTCACGCAGGCCCGCGGGACTGCTCGCGTCGCCCAGAAATGCCCTCAGCGGGGCATGATTGCGCCAAGCCGCTTTGAGTCCTGCGCCCTCGGGCTCGCTCGCGCCGAGCGTCGCGCTGAACGCGGGACTGGACGCGCCGAGCGGCGCGAGCACCATCAGCGCATAGGTCGTCGAGGGGCGCAGGACGATGCCCTCGACCGTGCGGACCATCAGCGTGTGAGCGGGCAGGTAGCCGGATGCGGCCTCGCGCGTCTTCCACCGCACCGGGAACCGCTCGCCGCGTCGCGGAGAGTCGGCGTCAATGTCGACCAACCAGAGGGCGCTGTCTTCTCGCAGGGAGGCCGCGCCGTCCGCGGGCAGCGCGCGCTCATCGAGGGGCCCCTCGAAGCTCACGTAGAACGTGCTCGACGTCCCGAAGCCCGGCGTCTGATCGTGAATGGTCTGAAGCACAGTGCCGAGCAGCGTCACGTTGCGCGGGTTCGGGAAGCCGCGCAGGTCGAGGCGCCCGATGGCGTCGCGGTACAGGTCACTCGGGAAGGGCATCGCGGCCAATGGGGTCGCGGCGGGGTCGTCAGAGACCTCGAAACGGACGACTTGGCTCTCGATGGGCGCCGTGGCTCCGCCCGTCGCGCCTCCGACGGTCCCTCCGACCGGCGCTTCGCCGCCTTGCGGGGCGCCGCCACGGCTCGCGTCCACGGGCGACGTGCCTTCGGGCGAGTCGCCCCCGCAGGCGGACAAACATAGACTGCTCAGGGCGAGCAGCGACAAATTTCGCGTCAGGAAAGGCTGCATGGGGCGCATGGTACCGACCCCCGCGGTGCGGTGCGATGGCTATTCGCGCGCGACCGTGAGCACCAGCGGTTCGGTCTCCGAGGGCGCCGCGCCATCGAGGGGCAGACCCGCGTCGACGCTCAGCAAGAGGCGCTCGCCGTCGAGCGCTGTGCGGACCACGATCCGTGGCGCCTCAAGCACTGCCAAGCCCTGGAGCGTGTCCAGCAGCCGTCTCGTGAGCCAGCGCATCACGAGCGCCTCGTCGCCGACGACATGCCGCGCCGCGAGCACGTCGACTTCGACCGTCGCCGAGTGCTTCCATGTGCCTCGCGTGACGAGCAGCGCGTGCTCGATGACCTGCGACAAGCTCAGCGTCGTGACATACCCGGTGGGCTGTGCGAGCGCTCTCAGCCCCCGCGTCAGCGCGCGGAGCTGGAGCGTGCCGGTCTTGGCTTGAGTCAGAGCTCGCGCGCACTCATCGAGTGTCGCTGGACTCGACGCGCCCCGCGCCAGTTCAGCGAGCACATAATCGATGTTGGCGAGCATATAGGCGAGGGGATTACTCAGCTCGTGGGTGACCCCCGCCGTCAGGCTCCCCATGAGCGCCCGGTGGCGCGCGTCTTCGTCCGTCATGCGCCGAGCCAGTGGGAGATGCGCATGCGCCGCGCCTTTTCGATGTGGTGCCTGTGCTGCTCACGAGCGAGGAGCGCGGGATAGTCGGGCACGTGCTGCGGTGGAGGCGCCGGCACGCGGCCGGCGAAGCGTGACGCGGCGGCCCCGAAGAGCGCGATGACCTCGGGGCGAACCGCCTCGTCCGGCAGTTGAGCGCCCAGCGACTCCGCTTGTTCGGCTGTCAGAAGGCCGCGTCTGAGCGCGTCCTCGAAGGCGCGGACGAGCATTGGCACTGTGTAGTCGTAGCGCGTAATGAGCGTCGTGCCGATGCGCGCGACGGCCTCGCTGGGCAGGCGGGCATCCGCGAACAGCGTGAGCGCGGCTTGAAAGTAGTTGTACACAGGCACGACGCGCGGGCCGTACGCGTCGAAGTGCATCGGCGGCGACTTGCGGTCGAGGTGAATGATGATGCGCTGCACCGGGTCGATGCGAGGCAGTCGCTCGAGCAGACGCTCAATCTGGGCGCAGGTGTCGGGATAGACCTGCGCCTGCCGCAACACGGCCGCAAGGACAGACCGGTCGACGCGCCGCGCGAGCAGGTCTGCATAGAGCGAGTAGACGAACGCGTCGCGCTCTGCGTCGTCTCCGAAGAGCGTCTCGCGGCTCTCCCGGGGGTCACTCGCGCGCGCAGCCAGCAGCGCGGGTAGCTTGTAACCGACCTGCTCTTTGACCGCGCGCAGTCGCAACTGCAGCAGATTGCGCAGGTTGTCCTTGAGGATGAAGCCATCGAAGTGAATCCCATCGAGGCGCAGCTTCTCGGTCAGCACCCCGCGCATCTGCTTCGGGCTCCCGCTCACGAAGTAGATCAGCGTATTGCCCGCTGCGGCGAGTCGCAGCTCGCGCAGGAGCTCGAGGCTGCCGGGGATGTTGCGTTTGTCTGCGGGGCGCTGAAGCGCGGCGCGGACGAGCCCCAAAGCGGAGTCGAAGTCGGTGTCCAGGTACGTCTTGTCGAGGTCCCAACGGTAGATATGGGGCGCGGGGAGCGTCACGGTGGCGCGCGGCCGAAGAAGTGACGCTCGACATATTCGGTAACGGCGTCCATGTCCTCAGGGGTCAGGCGGTCTCGGTGGGCAGGCATTCGGCCCCTCCCGAGCCGAATGACGTTCTGGACCTCTTGAGTGCTGGGCAGCGGGCGTGACGCGTCGCCCAAGATAGGCATGGGCGTGTTGTGGGGAGCGAGGGGGCCATCGCCGCGACCGCTCGATCCGTGACACCGAGCGCACGCCTGCGCGAAGATGACCTCTCCCTGTGGTTTCGACGACGCCGCGTCTGTCCCAGACT
>Ga0114972_10000176_pt1 | contig 45451 bp, 43 predicted proteins | sample M_140807_EF_Meta_FD_87354 | JGI IMG/M metagenome (GOLD analysis project Ga0114972, IMG submission 87354) | Freshwater microbial communities from Lake Montjoie, Canada to study carbon cycling - M_140807_EF_MetaG | ecosystem: Environmental > Aquatic > Freshwater > Lake | place: Lake Montjoie... | reverse complement strand
GCATCTGTTCGCTCGTCAGCGGACAGTGCCTCTGAACTTCTAGGCTCTTCGGCGGACGCCTCATCGTGCTTCTAGGCTCTTCGGCGGGCGCCTCATCGGGCTTCTAAGCTCTTCGGCGGACGCCTCATCGTGCTTCTAGGCTCTTCGGCGGACGCCTCATCGTGCTTCTAGGCTCTTCGGCGGACGCCTCTGCGTTACTTTAGGCTCTTCGGCGGACGCCTCATCGTGGCGACTGGAGGATGCGCGACGCACCCCGGAGAGGGTCCGAAGGGGCGACGCGAGGGGCGCCATGGAATAGTTGCGCGGACCAGCCGTTTCCCGTATCCATGGGGATTATGGCCTCGAATATTTCTCATTCGGTTGCAATGGTGACGGTCGGACTGGCTCTCTTCGTTGGCTGTGCCTCGAAGGACGACACGAGCGCCACGACGTCCGGCTACAACTGCGGCAACGGCGGCGCCTCGGCGGCGACGACGACCGACGGCGCGACGACGGACGCCACCTCCGGGCAGACCGTCGCGACGGGCGGCCAGACGGTCAGCACCGGCGGCCAGCAGCAGGCGGCACAATCGACGAACGCAGCCAGCTCGACCGTGGCGATGGCAGCCTCGGGCGCCACGTCGGGCGGCGGCGGCGGCACCTGCGACAAGGCGACGTGCAATGGCGCGAACTGCTGCTGCACCTTCATGGGCACCTCGCTCTGCATCGGTGCAGCGATGTGCCAAATGGGCGGCGGAACGTGCCAGTGAGTTCACTCGGTCGGGTCGGCGCTCCGCTCGACCGCTGAGCTCATTCGGCTGGGTCGGCGCTCCGCTCGACCGCTGAGTTCACTCGGTCGGGTCGGCGCTCCGCTCGACCGGTTTCGGCTCTCACGTCTGCGCTTTGAACGGCGGCTCTCCTTTCCCTTTCAGGGGCGGGATGCCGCTGTGCTTCATTTTGTCGTCCTTGGCGAGAGTGACTGGCGCCCTTCACGCAAACTCGTCGAGCGCTTTCGCAAACCCTCCGGCGCTGTAATAGACGAACACGAGCCGGGCGAGCGCGACGGTGGAGCCACTCTTCAGACGGTGCCAGTGGCGCGGACGGAGGGGCACGCCGTCGATCTTCGTGCCGTTCAACGAGCCAAGATCCTGCACCTCGGGAGCGTCGGTCGTGCTGAACGCGCAATGGTGCGACGACAACGTGTACTCGGGGATCCAGACGTCGCACTCCGCGCCTTGGCCGACAAGGACGTGCGAATCCGGTCGCTCGACGTTCGTGCGGCGAAGCAACCAAACACGCTCGACGAGCGACTGCACAGGCGCGTACTCCACCGCGCCGAGCATCGGATGGGTGCGGCGTCGGGGGATCTTGTTCGGCGCAAGCTCCCCCACGATCGTGTGAACGACGAGCGCCGGAAAACCCCATCGGAGCAAGTACTCCTCCTCCGTGAGAGCGCGGCGGAGCGCGACGAAATCCCTCAAGTAACGGGGATCGACGAGATCGGGAGCGGTCATCGCCGACTCATCCTTCGCCGATCGCACCGTCGAGGCAAGCCGCGCGACGTTCCGCGACGACGGCCAGCGCGACATCGATGCACGTGCGCTCCTCCGCATGCACAACGAGCCTCGAACCGCCCGTGCGACCGAGCCTCGTCGCCTCGAGGCCCGCCTCGTCGAAGCGCCGTGCGAGTGCAGCAAAATCCTTCGGAGCCGCCGTGACGAGGACCCGGCTTGGAGCCTCGCCGAAGAGCCGCGCCGCCAGTCGCTCCCGCGAGGGCGGAAGCGCCACCTCGGCACCGATGGCGCCGACGCCTGGCGACTCCGATGTGCAGCACTCTGCGAGCGCGACCGCGAGACCGCCATCCGACACATCGTGCGCGCTACGGACAAGGCGCGGCACCTCGCGGATGCACTCGAGCAAGACGCGCTGCAGCGCACGTTCCTGCTCGAGATCGATGCGCGGGGCGATCCCGATGGCCTTGCTCGTGCGTGCCGCAACGTACTCGGAGCCCCCGAGCGGCCCCGCCGGCGCCCGTCGCGGCGCGACCAAGACAACGTCCAGTTCCGCCTCCGGAAATGCCATCGTCAGCGCGTGGTGTGGGTCGGCCACGAGCCCGACGCCTGCGATCGTGGGTGTGGGATGGATCGCGCGACCGTCCGTCTCGTTAAAGAGGCTGACGTTGCCGGACACGATGGGCACACCGAGCGCCCGACAGGCGGCAGCGATCCCGTCGATCGCGCGGGCGAACTGCCGCATGACGCGCGGGTCTTCGGGAGAGCCGAAGTTGAGGCAATCGGTCAGGCCGATCGGCTCCGCCCCAACGCACACAAGGTTGCGGCAGACCTCGGCAACCGCCATCGCGGCGCCTTCGTAAGGATCCAGCGAAACGAGGCGCCCGTTGCCATCCGCTGCGAACGCGAGCCACTTGTCGATGCGAACGCCGTCTCGCTCGCACGGAACCCGCACGACCGCCGCATCGCCAGCGCCAGGCCCGACCTGCGTTCCGCCGCGCACCGTCGCGTCGTACTGCCGATACACCCACGCTCGTGAGCCGAGGTTGGCGCACGAGAGCAACCGAAGAAACGCTACGCCCCAATCTTCGGGCTCGCCGAGCACGGCCGCATCCTCGCCGAGCGGACTCACTTCCTGCGGGGCGACGGCCTCCGCGCGTTCGTACGACGGCGCGTCGCGAGTCAGCAAGCTCACGGGGAGATCGCACACGACGCGCGGTGACGAGGGCTCGCCGTCCGGGGCGAGCGGATCGAAGTTCGGCGTCGCCTTCACGACCCAGCGACCATCCCCCGTGACGTGACCTATCGCTGCGAGGTCGAGGGTCCACTTGGCGGCGATGGCACGCACGCGCGCCTCGTTGGCGGGTTCGCAGACGAGGAGCATCCGCTCTTGCGATTCGCTCAAGAGCAGCTCGTACGGAGAGAGGCGGAACGCCCGCCGCGGCACGGCGTCGAGGTCGAGCTCGAGCCCGGTGCCAGCGCGCGCGGCCATTTCGACCGATGCGCTCGAGAGGCCGGCTGCGCCCATGTCTTGAAGGCCGACGACCAGCTCTTGCTCGGCGAGCTCGACACACGCTTCGAGCAGCAATTTTCCGACGAATGGATCACCAACCTGCATCGTCGGCCGCGCGCTCGGAGCGTCGGCGCGGAACGTGTCACTCGCCATCGTCGCGCCATGGATACCGTCACGCCCGGTCTTGGCGCCGAGGTAGAAGAGCGTGTTGCCGACGCCGCTCGCCCGCCCGAAGACCAGGCGATCGCGCCGCACCACGCCGCAGGCGAACGCGTTGACGAGGATGTTGTCGTCGTACGCGCCATCGAACGCAAGATCGCCGCCGACGGTGGGGACGCCCACCGCGTTTCCGTAGCCGCCGATGCCCGCCACGACGCCACGCAGGAGCGCCGCCGTTCGAGGGTGTTCCGGACGCCCGAAGCGAAGCGAGTCGAGCAAGGCGACCGGCCGCGCACCCATCGTGAACACGTCGCGGAGAATGCCGCCGACGCCCGTCGCAGCACCCTGGTACGGCTCGATGAACGACGGGTGGTTGTGAGACTCCATTTTGAAAACGGCGGCGAACCCGTCGCCAATGTCCACGACGCCCGCGTTCTCACCCGGACCGCACACCACGCGCACGCCGCTTGAAGGAAGCCGTGCCAAGTGCACGCGCGAACTCTTGTAGGAACAATGCTCGCTCCAGAGCACGCTCACGACGCCGAGTTCGGCATACGTGGGGGCGCGACCGAGGAGCCGCACGAGCCGCGCGTACTCGTCCCCCGTGAGCTTGTGGGCTCGCGCCTGCGCCTCATCGACCGTCGGATCCCCCGGAAAGTCGCTGACGGCACTCATGGCCCTCGTGTCCTACGGCGCGGGCCGCCGTGCCGCAAGCAAGGGCGGATCCGCCAAGCCATGGTGTAACCTAACCCGCATGGCGGTTCTTCCGATCCTGCAGGTGGGACACCCGAACCTGCGCCTCCGCGCGCGCACGCTCTCGCGAGACGAGCTGCTCCTGCCGGAAACGCAGCAATTCATTGACGATCTCATCGAGACGATGCACGCGGCGAACGGCGCCGGACTCGCCGCGACGCAGGTCGACCGCCACGTGCGGATCTGCGCGATCGAGGTCAAGGACAACCCCCGCTACCCCTACAAGCCGAACATTCCGCTCACCGTGCTCGTCAACCCCGTGCTCGAGCCGCTCGGCGAGGAACGCTTTCCCAACTACGAGGGCTGTCTCAGCGTCCCGAACCTGCGCGGACTCGTGCACCGCTACGCCGAACTCCGCGTCACGGCGTGGGATAGGCACGGCACACCGGTGGAAAAACTCGTCCGCGGAATCACCGCCGGGACCTACCAGCACGAGGTCGATCACCTCGACGGAAAGGTCTTTCTCGATCGGGTCGAAGACAGCCGCACGCTCGCGACGTGGGACCAATGGAAAGCCCACCACGAAGCCGCCTTCGTCGAAACGGTCCGCGCCGTCGTTGCGCGCTACGGGAGCTGAACCATGAGAACTTTCGCGCGACTCCTACCGGTGGCACTCGCGCTCTCGGGCTGCACCAAGGCACCCGCGCCTTGCGTGCCGGCTCCCGTCCCGCCGCCGCGCGAGCTGACGATCCTGTACACCTCCGACGAGCACGGCTGGCTCGCGCCAAAGGACGATCGCTACGCCCACCTCGGGGGCGCAACGCAACTGCTCGCGAACCTGCTCGACCGGGAGGGACACTGCCCGGGTGCGCTCGACCGAGACGGTCTCTCGGTCCACCCCCGACGTGACAACTGCCCGCGAACGACCCTGCTTTTGTCGGGGGGCGACAACTTTACCGGCCCCTCGATCTCGACCCATTTGAGGGGTGCACCCGTCGCCGATACGATGCGCGTGCTCGGCTACGAGGCCTCGGCGCTCGGCAACCATGAGCTCGACTTCGGGCGCGAGGCGCTGCTCCGAAACCGAGAACGCTCGGGCGTCCGCTACCTCGCCGCAAACATGGTGCGCGACGATGGCACGCCGAACGACCTCGCGGAGCCTTACGCCATGTTCGAACGAAACGGCGTACGGCTCGGCGTCATCGGCATCGCCACCGAGAAGACGCTCGAGGTCGGCATGAAGTCGCGCTTCGTCGGGCTCCACTTCGAGAGCGTCGAAGCGACCCTCGACAAGACCGTGCCACGCGTCTGGGCCGAGGGCGCCGACGCGGTCATCGTCATCGCCCACGAATGCCACGACGTGCTCGCACCCCTCATCGAACGCCACCCCGAATGGAAGCTCTCCTTCGTCGGCACCGGGCACTGTCACCGGAGCGCCGCGCTGAAGGCGGGCGACACCCTGCTGCTCGCGCCAGCGTGGAGCCTGTCGCACTACGGACGCATTCGCCTGCGCGTTCACCCCGAGAGGCCTCTGCGCGAGCGCGCCGAGCTCGTGGACTTCCAGCTCGTCGATGTGAACACGCCCATCGACAAGCCGCTTCGAAGTGGGGACAAGGCGTTCGACGCGGCCCTTGCGGGATGGCAGGCGCGGGTCGACGGCGAGCTCGGCGAGGTCATCGGCCATGCCGCAGGCTTTTCGGCTTCGTCGGACACGATGCCGCGTTGGGTCCTCGGCAGCTGGCTCGAGGCGTTTCCCGAGGCCGACCTCGCCCTCACCACGCGGGGCGCACTCCGCCAAGAGATGCCCCCGGGCCCGGTGACCCTCGGCACGGTGCTCTCCATCCTCCCGTTCGACAACGAGCTGGTCATCGCGAAGCTTCCGAAGAGCGAGGTTGCCGCGCTCGTTGCGAAGCCAAAATCGCTGGTCGCAGGTGTCCGTTGCGACCAGGGCACCTGCACCAAGAGCGACGGCTCGCCGCTGCCGGAGGTCGTCCGGCTCGTGACGACCGACTTCCTTTACGACGGGGGCGACGGGTACGCACTCGAGCGCAAGGACGCGCCGCCAAGCATGACGCGCGTCAATTGGCGCGCGCCTGTCATCGCATGGACGAGACGCGCGGGTTCGACGAAAGACACGCCGCTCGAAACCAAGCTCGCCGGCCTGCGGCGCTGAAGGCTAAGGGGCTTGGAGCGAAGGCGCGGCGGCCGACTGCGCGAGCTGCTTGACCTCGTCGACGACGACCTTGACGAGATAGCCGACGTCATCGAGCGCGTGCTGCGGCACCGTGAAGCGCATCGAAAGAGAGGGGCGTGGCCCCTGCGCCGAATCGCTCGTGAACGTGATCGGTGTCGTCCCGCCGTGGGGCAGCTGGCCCATCGCGGTGAAGAATTTCCCAACCGGAGTGGCCACGTCCGGTGGCAAGAACGCGACGTACGGCTTCGCCGCGTCGAGGACCGCGAGCGACCCCTTCACGGTGACGAACATCCCGGCGCGGTGAGGCTCGCGACGAAACGCGTCGAGCGTGGCAACGGCAGCAAGCGTCTCAGGACCTGCGACCTTACCCTTGGAGTTCGCCATCAACGCTGCGAGCTTGTCGCGATCCGCAGCGAAGCCAACAAACGTGCGGTTTCCATCGGCCATGACGAGAACGTGGACCGATACCGAAGTCGCACCGGGAGTCTTTTTTGCCGCGCCGCCACTCAGCGCCGCGAACACGGAGCTCGGCTCGTCGAGGTTGGCGACCTTTAGCTCGATGTCGAGCGCTCCGGCACCGAGGACGCTCGGCGCAGGGACGATCTTCAGGGTGGGGAGGAACGTCGCGCGCTGCTCGCGCTCGCCTTTCATCAAAGCTTGCAGCTCGCCTTTCATCCAAGCTTGGAGCGCGGGGCGGTTGTACACCTTCACGAGGTCGTTCAACCAAGCGACGGTGGTCTTTGGAGCATCGTCGAAGCCGATGAGGTACCAGCCCAGCGCACCCGCGACGAGACCCTGGAGTTCAACCAGGTCCGCGGCGGCGACGTCGAAGCGTCCTTGCGCGCTGAAGGTGGGCACGAACTTGCTGTCGCCGAGCCGAAGGAGCGCCGTGAGCGCCTTGCGATCCGCGGGTGTCGCGAACTTCAGCTTCTCGAGCGACCCTTCGGCCAAACCGCGAAGCACCCGCAGCACGCCTTCGAAGGCGTCGGGGTCGGCACCGTGACCGTACGAGGCGCTCGAGGACCCCTTCGGTGCACGACCGAAGATTTCGGGGGCCTGGGTGATCGTCGCCGGCCCCTCGACGAGCCGCTGAACCGTCCACGATGTTTTTCCAGCGAAGCTCGCTTTTGCCGTAATTCGCACGCCATCGGCGGGGTCGAAACCGGCGTCGAGCTCGAACGAGTCGATGTCGCTCGTAAGGTTGCCGAACTCGTCACCGAGCGCCGAAGCCGCCTCCATGAGGGCGTTGTCGAACACGGGGATGCCAATTTTTTCGGTGCCGGCGAGCAAAGGAAGGGCCTTCGCCTTCAGCCTGAGCTCGGGGCCGACCTTGTCGAGCAATGGCCGAAGGCGCACCTCGCCATGCAGCTCAGCACCGGGAAGTTCCCGCTTGGCGAGCGAGGTGGCGAGCCACGGTCCGAGGGTCGCGACGTCGCGGCCCCGCTTGGCGCAGACGAGCCGGGCCGGCGACCGACCGGCCGCCTGGAAGAGGCCGCACGGCGGCGAATTCGCGCCTTCCGGCGAGGCAAACTGCCAGTAGCCCTCGCCCCGTCGCTCGGGCTTTGCTTTGGTCGCCGCGAGCGCCCGGGGAAGCGACGTGACGCCGAAGGAGAACGCGGCCGCGCTCTTGAGCGTCGTGACACTCGGGCCGCCTGTCGCCGCGACGACGAAATCGATCGGGGCGGACAAGTCGACGAGCGGACCGAACGCCTCGGCATCGACCGCCTCGCCGAGGAGCTCGCCCACGAGACGGGTGGAGCCCTTTTTCAGGACGTCCTCGACAGCGTCGCTGGGAAGGCCCGCCGCCGTCGACACCGTCGAGAGGGACCGCCTCGGATCGCGTACGCGAACATGCGCAATCACGTCCCCGGGTGCCGGGGCCTCCGCGAGGAGTCCGACCTCGCTCGCCGTCGGTGCCGCGGCGGAGCCCGCGAGCACACCTCCCGACGCCTCCGATGAACCCAGGGCACCAGTGCCAGCCGGAGCCGAGAGAGCCGTCGGCTGCGCAACGGCGTTCGCCGCGGGTGCGGCCGGCCGCGCGCAGGCAGCCGCGAGCAGACCCCAAACCAATGCAGACGCCCGGCGCGCGAAGTATTTCATGCGCTCTCATACAACGGCGGGCCAACACCGTCGAGCCAGGGCGCCAAGCCTCCCACCGTCGCGGCGGATCCGGCGATGGGCTCGATCCCGGAGCCGTGCTACGCGACCCGGGCGCCGATGTTTTCCACCACCGCCTCCCCTGGCCTCGATGCCGCGATGAACGAGCCACAGGCGGAGGCCGTCCAGCACGCCGAAGGGCCGCTCATCGTTTTCGCCGGCGCCGGCAGCGGAAAAACCCGCGTCATCACGTACCGCATTGCGAACCTCGTCCTGCGGCACCGGGTTGCGCCGTTCACGATCCTCGCCGTCACGTTCACCAACAAAGCGGCGGGCGAGATGAAGGAGCGCCTCGTGCGGCTCCTCGGTCCGGAACTCGTCAAGCAACTCTGGATCGGAACGTTTCACGCGATCTGCGTGAAACTTCTGCGCCGGTACCACGAGCGCGCAGGCCTCGGAGAGAAGTTCGTCATCTACGACGACGCCGATCAGAAGGCGCTGATGAAGCGCGTCCTGAAAGACTTGAACCTCGACGACCGCCGCTTTCCGCCGCAACAAGTGCTCTCGCGCATTCACTCCGAAAAGCAGGAGGGTCGCGGTCCCGACGACATGCCGACGAGCAATTACGTCGACGAGATCACGCACCGCTGCTTTCTTGAGTACCAGCGCCGTCTCGCCGCGGCCAACGCCGTAGACTTCGAGGATCTGCTCCTGCATGCGCTGCGCGTTGCGGAGAGCAACTCGCCCGAGGGCGAGCATCTGCGCGAACGCTTTCGGCACGTGCTCGTCGACGAATTCCAAGACACGAACGTCGTCCAGTACCGACTCGTGCGCGCGCTCTCCAAGAATCGGCGCAACATCTGCGTGGTCGGTGACGACGACCAGAGCATCTACCGTTGGCGCGGCGCCGACATCCGCAACATTCGCGGGTTCACGAGCGACTACCCGGATGCAAAGCTCATCAAACTCGAGCAAAACTACCGCTCGACGAGCAACGTCGTGCAAGCCGCGCTCGGCGTCATCAAGCCCTCCCGAGAGCGGCAACCGAAGGAACTCTGGACCGCGAACGAAGCCGGGGATCCCGTCACGATCGTCCACTGCGCGAACGAACGTGACGAAGCGGGCTTCATCGTCGAGAGCGTCAGGGCTGCCCTGGCCGGCGGCGCCTCGGCGCGCGAGCTGGCCGTCTTCTACCGCGTGCACGCGCAGTCGCGTGTTCTGGAAGAAGCGATGCGCAGCGAAGGCATCCCTTACCAAATCGTGGGCGGCACAAAGTTCTTCGACCGCGCGGAGGTGAAAGATCTTCTCGCGTACATCCGCCTCATCGTGAACCCGCAGAGCGACGTGGACCTCTTCCGCATCATCAACGTCCCGGCACGCAAGCTCGGCGCCAAAACGATCGAGCGGCTCGCCGCGGTCGCCGACGCAATGGGCAGCTCGGCGTTCGCCGCGATCCCCGAGTTGTGCCGCGCAAGCGACACCCCCAAGGCCGCGCGCCACGCGCTGCTCGGGTTTCACGACATGATCTCGGCGTTCATTCGCGCCGCCGACACAGCCCCTCCGCGTGAACTCGCCGAGCAGGTCCTCAAAGAGAGCGGCTACGGCGAATGGCTGAAGTCGCAAGACAATGCCGAGGCGGACGCGCGGCTCGACAACATCCACGAGTTCCTCGGCTCGATCGGCGATTACGAAGAAGACGCTCGCAATGCCGGCGAAGCGCCCTCGCTCGCAGAGTACCTCGCTCGCATCACGCTGCAGGCGGCCGCCGACACACTCGAAGAGCTGCCCCGAGTCCCGATGATGACCGTGCACGCGGCCAAGGGCCTCGAGTTCGAACAGGTCTGGATTTCGGGGCTCGAGGAGCTGCTCTTCCCCTTGAAGGGGCAGGCGTACGACGAAGCGGACGAGCTCGAAGAAGAGCGGCGTCTCGCGTACGTCGCCATCACGCGCGCGCGAAAGCAGCTCACCATGACCCACGCCAACGTGCGCACGATCTACGGGCGGATGCGTTACTGCGAACAAAGCCGCTTCTTGTTCGACCTGCCTCCGGCCACGCAGCGACGCATTGCCACGCGCTCGCTCGGCGAGCTGTCCCGCGCCTACAACCCTCAGGGCCCCCGCAACCTCGACCGCAACGACTTTCCGATGCGGCGGCGCGCCGCCGAGGACGAAGACTTCGAGTTCGAACGCCCTCGAAGCCCCGCGGCGGGCAGCGGAAGCCTCGCAATGCCGCGGGCCGGGCTGAGCACGCAGCGCGGCACGATGCCAGCGTCGCCGCGGAGTGACGGCGACCGCTTCATCGAACGCGACGCCGACGTGGACGGCGGTGACAGCGAGGACATGGGCGACGTGACGAACGTGCGCAAGGGCGCCCAAGTCCGGCACCCGAAATTCGGTATCGGCACGGTGCTCGCCGTCGCCGGCGGGGGCGACCCAACGGTAACGGTAAAATTCCCGGGAACTGGGCCGAAACAAATCAAGCTGAGCTTCCTCGAGCCGTCCTGACGCGCACGCCTCGCACGGAAGCCCGTGCCCTCTCGAAAAAGGGCGCTATCCTGGACCGATGAGCGCGCGGCTCCTGCTCCTCGCAGCCCTCGTCCTTCCCGGATGCATGCGGAGGGAAGCGCCTCGCGCGATCGAGCTGCGCGGCACCGAAGAACTCGTCGCCCTGCTCGATTCGGCCACGAACCCGAGCCACCTCACCACCGCCCGCGACGAAACGGCGCGGCTCAACGAGGCGATGCGCGCGCCGCCCAGCGGTTACGCCATGGTCGTCGTCGGCGTGAAGGCCAGCGAGAGCCACGACGCCATCGTGGTCCTGACCGACCCCGGGAAAGGGAGGATTTTGCCGCTGTTTTTCGGCGGCTCGGAGGGCGCGGCCATCGCACGGCGCCTTTCCAACGAAAGCCGCGCGGACCTCGCGACCCACGATCTCCTCGATGCGGCAATCCGAGAGCTCGGTGGGAGGGTGGTTCGGGCACAGCTCGACGAACGGACCCACGAGCGTTACCGAGGGAGCGTGACCGTCGTCATCGGCGAGCGCACGGTGTCGCTCGCGGCCGGCGCGGCGGACGCCATCGCGATGGCCGTGGGGAACGCCGCCCCCCTTTTCCTCGCGGAGCGGCTGTTCGACGGCGAAGAGGACGGCGGCGACGTCGCCCACGCGGGAGACCACGGCGGCAGCGAGCCGCTCCCCCTCTAAGCGCCGCGCTCGTGCGCCCGGATGGCCGACGGCGCGTTGCGGCAAAACGTTGCCGCTCGCCTGTGGGTACGCCGTATCATGCGCGGCATGTTGACCCCCGAGGATTCGGCACTCCGTCTCGCCCTGCCCAAAGGCCGCATGCAGCAGGGTGTCGTCGCCCTGCTCGAGGAAGCCGGCATCGGAGTGCGCTTGTCCGACCGAGGTTATCGGCCGAAGGTCAACTTGCCCAACACGACCACCAAGGTCCTCAAGCCGCAGAACATCATCGAGATGCTGCACGTGGGCTCGCGCGACGTCGGCTTTGCTGGCGCCGACTGGGTCCGCGAACTCGACGCGCGCCTGGTCGAACTCTGTGACACCGGCCTCGATCCCGTTCAGCTCGTCGCGGCGGCCCCGAAAGCGCTGCTCGTCGATGGCGCCCTGCCGAAAACGAAAATCGTGATCGCGTCGGAGTACGAGCGGCTGACGCGCTCATGGATCGCCGAAGAGGGGCTCGATGCGACGTTCCTCCGGTCGTACGGCGCGACCGAGGTGTTCCCTCCCGAAGATGCAGACTGCATCGTCGACAACACCGCCACCGGCTCCACCTTGCGTGAAAATGGGCTCGTGATCGTCAGCGAGCTGCTGCGCTCATCGACGCGCCTCTTCGCGAACCCTCGTGCGCTCGACATCCCTCACAAACGCGCAGCCATCGAGGGGCTCGTGCTCGTCGTGGAGTCGGTCCTCGAAGCACGCAAGCGCGTGATGCTCGAACTCAACGTCAGCGCAGAGGCACTGCCCTCGGTCATCAACGCCCTTCCCTGCATGCGGGAACCGACGATCTCGCCACTCTCCGGCGGTGCGGCTTTCGCCGTAAAGTCGGCAGTCCCTCGTGAGTCGTTGCCGACGCTCATCCCCAAGCTGAAGGCAGAGGGCGGCACCGACATCGTCGTCTCGAAGCTCACGCAGATCGTCGCCTGAGCGAGCCCGCGGATGCCCATCGTCCCAAACCCCGCCGTCGCCAAAACCGCCGCGTATGCCGTGTCGAAGCATGGCGCGCCCATCGATCTCAAGCTCGACGCCAACGAGGGCGCGCCGCCGCCCGCGGAGCTTCTCGCCACGCTCACCGATGCCGAGTTGCTGCGGCGCTACCCCGACGCCCGACCGCTCGAGGCGAAGCTCGCCGCACGGCTCGGCGTGACACCCGACCGTGTGCTCGCCACCTGCGGCGCCGACGATGCCCTCGACCGGGCTTGCCGCGCCTTCTTGTGGCGTGGTCGCGAACTCGTGCTGCCGGTACCGACGTTCGAGATGCTCGCGCGATTCGCGGCAATTCTTGGGGCAACGACGCGCGAAGTCCCCTGGCCCTCGGGCACGTACCCGCTCGACCGGGTACTCGACGCGGTGAACGAGAACACGGCCGCCATCGCCGTGGTCAGCCCGAACAACCCGACAGGCGCCGCCGTCACCCGCGCGGAGCTCGAGCGTCTCGCGCGAGCGGCGCCGGACGTCGTCCTGCTCGTCGACCTCGCGTACGCCGAGTACGCCGAAGAAGACCTCACGGACGCGGCGCTCGCCCTCCCGAATGCCATCGTGTTTCGCACGCTCTCAAAGGCCTGGGGCCTCGCAGGAGCACGCGTCGGCTACGCCGTCGGCAGCCCCCAGATGATCGCCTGGATGCGCGCGACGGGCGGCCCTTACGCCGTCACGTCGCCTTCGGTCGCGCTTGCGTGCGCGTGGCTCGACCGCGGCGAAGCTGCGATGCAAAACGCCGTTGCGCAGGCCAAGCGCGAACGTGAGCGCCTTCGGGAAACGCTCGACGACCTCGGCGCCGCGGCACAGCCCTCCGAGGCGAACTTCGTCCTCGCACGACCCGCCGACCCGGTGTGGCTCCGCGATGGCCTCGCAGGCCTTGGCATCGCCGTTCGCATCTGGCCGGGCCATCCGCAGCTCGACGGACTGGTGCGCATCGCGTGCCCCGCAGACGAAGCGCAGTTTGCACGTCTCACCCAAGCGCTGCATGCCACGCTCGCCCCCGACGCACTCCTCTTCGACATGGACGGCGTGCTCGCCGACGTCACGCGATCGTACCGCCAAGCCATCTTGGATACCGCCGCAAGCTTCGGCGTGCCCATCACGCACGAAGACATCGCCGAGGCCAAGGCCTGCGGCAACGCGAACAACGACTGGGTGCTCACCCAGCGGCTCCTCGAGGCACGCGGAAAGGCCGTTGATTTTGAGCAAGTGAAGGCCCGGTTCGAGGGGCTCTACCACGGCGAGAACGGACGCCCCGGGCTTTCCGCGAACGAGACGATGCTCTGCGACCGAAGCTTGCTCGAGCGGCTCGCCGCGCGCCGCCCGCTCGGCATCGTGACAGGCAGGCCACGGCGTGACGCTCACGAATTTCTTGAGCGCCAAGGAATCGGCCGGTGGTTCCAGGTCGTCGTCTGCCTCGAGGACGCGCCGCTCAAACCGGATCCGGCGCCCGTGCGACGGGCTCTCGATGCACTTTCCGCGCGCTCCGCGTGGCTCGTCGGCGACACGCCGGACGACGTGCGTGCGGCGCGCGGCGCGGGCGTCGTACCGCTTGGCTTCAACGGCCGCGGCCTCACCGAAGCAGGTGCGGCGCGTATCCTCGAATCCCTGGACGAACTGGAGACCCTGCTGCCATGACCGCACCCTCGACGAACCCGCGAACGGCACGCGTCGTCCGCAAAACCAACGAGACCGTCATCGAAGTGGTGCTGAACCTCGACGGCAGCGGCCGAGCGGAGCTCGCAACCGGCATCGGATTTTTCGACCACATGCTGACCGCGCTCGCAAAGCATGCGCGCTTCGACCTCGAACTGCGATGCAAAGGCGATCTCGAGATCGACGATCACCACACGACCGAGGACTGCGCACTCGCGCTGGGGCAAGCGATCGACGAGGCGCTCGGCGACCGGCGTGGCATCGAGCGCTTCGGGCACGCCTACGCCCCGCTCGACGAGGCGCTCGCACGGGTGGTCGTCGACCTCTCGGGACGGCCGTGGCCAAAGGTGGCTCTTGGACTGAAACGCGAGAAGCTCGGAGAAATGTCCTGCGAGTGCATCGACCACGTGTTTCGCTCGCTCGCGATGAGCCTACGGGCCTCCCTGCATGTCGATGTGCTCGAAGGCGACAACGACCACCATCGGGCCGAAGCCGCCTTCAAGGCGTGCGCCGTGGCGCTCCGGCGCGCCGTGGCAAGGACGGGGGACAACGACGTTCCGAGCACCAAGGGCGTGCTATGACGGGCGGGCCGGAATGCGCGTAGCCGTCATCGACACCGGAACCGCGAACCTCGCCTCGATGCTCGCCGCCCTGCGCCGCATCGGCGCCGAAACCGAGCTCACACGCGAACCCGAGGTCGTTCGCGACGCACCGCTCGTCGTGCTACCCGGCGTCGGCGCGTTCGGCGCAGGCATGGCACGGCTCAACGAATGCAACCTCACGGAAGCGATCGCGGCGCGGGTCCGAGGCGAACGCCCCTTTCTCGCGGTGTGCCTCGGTCTTCAGATGCTCTGCCTCGAGAGCGAGGAGACCCCCGGCGTCGCTGGCATCGGCGTGCTCGCGACGAAGGTTCGGCGCTTTGCCGACCTGCACGAGGGGGCGCGCGTGACGGTGCCCCAGCTCGGCTGGAACGAGATCGTTCCCCGACCCGACGCGACGCTGCTCTCTCACGGCTACGCGTACTACGCCAACTCCTACTACCTCGCGTCGATCCCCGAAGGGTGGACGGGCGCGGAGACCGAGCACGGCGTGCGGCTCGTTGCCGCGTTGGAGCGAGGGCCGATGCTCGCGTGCCAATTTCACCCCGAGCTGTCGGGCCCGTTCGGTCACGACCTGCTTCACCGCTGGCTCGCACGAGGAGCCGCATGCTGACCACGCGGCTCATCCCATGCCTCGACGTCGACGGTGGTCGGGTCGTCAAAGGCGTGAAGTTCAGCTCGCTTCGAGACGCAGGCGATCCGGCCGAGCGCGCCGCCGCGTACGAAGCCCAAGGCGCCGATGAGATCGTCGTACTCGACGTGTCGGCGACCACCGAGGGCCGGGCGAACGCGACCGAGACGGTGCGCCGCGTTCGCGACGTGCTGGGCATTCCGCTGACGGTAGGCGGCGGTGTGCGCCGTGTCGAAGATGCTCGACGGCTGCTCGACGCAGGCGCGGACAAGGTCGCGACCAACACGGCCGCGGTCTTGGAGCCAGCCCTCCTCGACAGGCTCGCGACGACCTTCGGCTGCCAATGCACGGTGCTCGCGCTCGACGCGGCGAGAACCGCGAACGGCTTTGAAGTCGTCATCCGTTCCGGTAAGGAGCGCACGGGCCGCGATGCCGTGGCGTGGGCGCGGGAAGCCGCCGAACGCGGCGCGGGCGAGATCGTCCTCACGAGCTGGGATCGGGACGGCACGCGTTCGGGCTACGACACCGAAATGCTCGCGGCGATTTCGGAGGCGGTGGGCGTTCCGGTCGTCGCGTCGGGCGGTGCGGCGCATGCCGGCCACATGGTCGACGCCGTGCGAAGCGGCGCCAGCGCGGTTCTCGCAGCGTCGATCCTGCATGACGGCGAAACCACCGTCGGCGACTTGAAGCGCGCGCTCTCCGCCGCGGGAATCTCCGTGCGGCTTTAGCTCCAACGAAAAGCAGAACAGCCAATGATCATTCCCTCGATTGACCTCATGGGAGGCCAAACGGTCCAGCTCGTCGGCGGCAAGGACCACGCGCTCGACGCAGGCGATCCTTTGCCCATCGCGCAGCGGTTCGGGCGTGTCGGTGAGATCGCGTGCATCGACCTCGACGCAGCGCTTGGCCAAGGCTCGAACCGCGCGCTCGTCGAGGGCGTGTGCAAGGTCGCGCGCTGCCGCGTCGGAGGAGGGATCCGCGACGAGGCAACGGCTCGACGGTTCCTCGACGCGGGTGCACGCAAGATCATTCTCGGCACGGCCGCGAAGCCTGAGCTCCTCTCGAAGTTGCCTCGCGAGCGCGTCATCGTGGCACTCGATGCCGTGGACGGCGAGGTTGTGGTCGAAGGCTGGCGCACCAAGACCGGCGCGAACGTCGCCGACCGAATGCACGAACTCCGTGAGCTCGCGGGCGGCTTCCTCGTCACGTTCGTCGAACGCGAAGGGCGCATGCAAGGGACCGCGATCGAGCGCGTCGCCGAGCTACGCGCCGCTGCGGGAAACGCCGAGCTCACGATCGCCGGCGGCGTGACGACTGCCGCCGAAATTGCGGAGCTCGACCGAATGGGTGTCGACGCGCAAGTCGGCATGGCGCTCTACACGGGCAGGATCGCGCTGGCCGAGGCCTTCGCAGCGCCGCTCACCAGTGACCGAGAGGACGGCCTCTTCCCTACCGTCGTGGTCGACGAGCACGGACGTGCACTCGGGCTCTGCTACTCGAACGTGGAGAGCCTTCGCCAATCGCTCGCGACGGGAACGGGCGTCTATTGGTCGCGCAAGCGTGGGCTCTGGCACAAGGGCGCGACCAGCGGCGCGACGCAGGAGCTGCTTTCCGTCGACATCGACTGCGATCGGGACGCGCTCCGCTTCACCGTGCGCCAAGGCGGACCGGGCTTCTGCCATACGGGCACGACGAGCTGCTGGGGCGCGCTCGGGGGACTGCCCACGCTCGCCAAGACACTCGGGGCGCGTGCGCACGAGGCTCCAGAGGGCTCTTACACCGGAAGGCTCTTGTCGGACACGGCGCTTCTACGCGCAAAATTGCTGGAAGAAGCGGCCGAACTCGCCGATGCCGAGGGCCACGAGGCGATCGCTGGCGAAGTCGCCGACGTGCTCTACTTCGCGCTGGTGGCCGCGAGCCGCGGCGGCATCTCGCTCGCCGAAGTCGAACGCATTCTCGACGAACGCGCTCTCCGCGTGACCCGCCGCAAGGGCGACGCAAAGCCCGAGAGGACCTTGCCATGACGCTGCGCACCGTCGCATTCCGTGACCTCGAGGGACGTCTCCGCGAGCGCGAACCCGTCGATGCAGAAACGCTCGGCCATGCCGCGCGCATCGTCTCTGACGTCCGTACAAACGGCGACGAGGCGCTGCGGCGCTACGCGCGAACGCACGACCGACTCGAAGACGGCGCGCCGCTGCTGCTCGGTCGTGAGGCCCTCGAGGCCGCGCTCTCCGAGACGAGCCACGAGGACCGGGAACTCCTCGAGCGCACCGCCAACAGGATCCGCCGTTTTGCCGAAGCGCAGCGGCACGCGCTCGAATCGACGGCGATCGCGATCGATGGCGGGCGCGCCGGCCACCTCGTGTCGCCGGTGGAGCGCGCGGGGTGTTACGCGCCCGGAGGCGGCTATCCGTTGCCGTCGAGCGTCCTCATGACGGCCGTAACGGCCCGCGTCGCCGGTGTCTCACGCGTCGTCGTCGCAAGCCCGCGGCCCAAGCCCGTGATGCTCGCCGCGGCGGCGATCGCCGGGGCCGATGCCTTTTTGTGTGCGGGTGGCGCGCACGCCATCGCCGCGCTCGCCTATGGAACCGAGAGCGTCCCAGCCGTCGACGTGATCGCGGGGCCTGGAAATCGTTGGGTCACGGCAGGGAAAAAGCTCGTCGCTGGACGCGTCGGCATCGACATGCTCGCGGGACCGAGCGAGCTCGTCGTGCTTGCGGACGACACCGCCGATCCGGAACTCGTCGCAGCGGACCTCCTCGCGCAAGCCGAGCACGCCGAAGACGCCCTCCCGATCCTCGTCACACCCTCGAGCCCACTCGCTCACCAAGTGAACGTCGCGCTCGAAGCGCAACTCGCGACGCTGCCGACGGGCGAGGTCGCGCGCGTCGCCGTCGCGAACGGGTACACGGTGCTCTGCGACAGCATGGAGGAGTGCTTCGCAGCGTGCGACAGGCTTGCACCCGAGCACTTGGAGATCATGACGCGGGAGCCCGAACTCGCAAGCCGAACGCTCTCGCACTACGGGGCGCTCTTCATCGGCCCGGGCTCAGCCGAAGTGCTGGGCGACTACGGCGCGGGGCCGAACCACACCCTGCCGACCGGGGGCGGAGCGCGGCACACGGGCGGGCTGTCCGTGCTCACGTTTCTCCGCGTACGGACCTGGATGCGCCTCGACGCGAGTGCTGCGGCGAGCGCACTCGCCGCCGATGCCGCCGCCCTCGCGCGGCTCGAAGGACTCGAGGCGCACGCCCGCGCCGCCGACCGGCGGAGGTGACGCTCGTTCTTCGGGCGGCGGCAACCAAGTGAGTTCGAACACGCCGCCGAACGGATTTTCACTCGCCGGGGATGGCAACTGCGCGCCGAACGAAAGCTGGAGTTCCGAGACGGGTGAGAAAACGAAACCGACGACGGCGACGGCTTGTTCGTTGTCGCTCCATGTCCAATCGGCCATGGCGCTGAATCGCTCGTGAACGATGGGAACTTCAACACCGACGAGGCCTGCGACGGGCAGCCCAGCACCGGTTACCGAGCGGGTACCCGCCTCGGCACCGACGACCCAGTTTCCCCAGTGCGATGGGGCCTCCCAGCGGTAGGTCGCCCAACCCACCGCAGCGGGTTCGGCTACGTTGGTGAGGGACGGGCGCCCACTACCAACGCCTAGGCCAAGTTGAAGCTGCATCGTCGAGGTCGGCTCGAAGAAAACGCTTCCGTTTCCGAGAACGAGGCCCTGCGCGAGCGGGCTCGCGGAGGGGCTTCCGTAAAGCGGAACGTGAAACACATTCACTCCAAACTCGAAGCGGCGGGCGACGCCGACCTCGAGCGTCGTGTTCACTTCGCCAAAACCACGCATCGCATTCAGTTGAACCTGCCCGAACACGGCGCGATCTTCCGTGCGCACCGTAGCGGGGACGTTAAAAAAACTCTGCTGCGCACTCGCCACTGCGGGTGAAATCAGAAGTTCGACAGCAACGATTCCAACCGCAATGCGTAACGCGCTCATCGGAGTTTTTGACCGTACCATGGGGCCGTCAGCAGGCGCGCGTTGGTGGGTACTCGCAATCGCCCTCGCGCGGCTCGAAGGACTCGAGGCGCACGCCCGCGCCGCCGACCGGCGGAGGTGAAGCCTACTTGTCCGAGGGCTTGCAGCTCTTCAGATTCCCGTTCGTAATCCCGCTGCATTGGTAACCGTCCGGGCAGTCGTCCTGAGCGTCGCAGAGCTTTCGACAAAGGTTTGCGTCGCTGCTCGACTCGTTCGTACAGACGGCGCCGTCGATGCACTCCTCGGTCTCCCCCGGCCGGTCGCAGGGCTCCCCGAGCGGCGTCCCCTCACTGCACGCCGCGAACGCGACCATGGCCAACACCACCCAGCATGACGAGGTTCCCATGCTGCACGAGTGTAGCATCGGACGGACGGACGGCACGGCATCAACGCGCTTGCCGGCATGCGTCGACCGCGTCAGGACGTTGCGCGATGCTGCCGCCTACGCTCGCCGCCACCCTCCTCGAGACCCTGGCGCTAAAGGACCTTGCGCGCGCGGGCTGGCTGCGTGCAGGCAAAGCGCAACCCGAGTCGGTCGCCGCCCATAGCTGGGGCGTCGCGTGGCTGGTCCTGGCGCTGTGTCCCGAGGGATTGGATCGCGGGCGTGCCCTCGCGATCGCCGTCGTCCACGACCTGGCCGAAACTCGGGTCGGCGATCTGACGCCCTACGATGGTGTCCCGGCCGAAGAAAAGCGTCGCCGCGAACTGGAAGCGTTCACCGCGCTCGTGGCGCCGTTCGATCACGCACGAGAGCTGCTCGCGCTTTTTCTGGAATACGAAGAAGGCTCCACCAAGGAAGGGCGCTTCGTGAAAGCCTGCGACAAGCTCGATCTCGGGCTCCAAGCCCGGCGCTACGCCGCCGAGGGCTTCGAGACAACGGAGTTTCTCTGCTCCGCGAAACGCGCGCTCGACGCCGAGCTCGCCGCGTTGCTCGACCCCTGACGCCGTTGCGACGACGAGCAGAGGTTTGCACTCTCTGCTATACACCGCGCTATGCTTTGTCTCGGCGGCCGTGTGTTCGTCCCGGCAGCGCTCGTCGGCGCACTCGCGTGCGGCGAGGCGACGTCCACAAGCGCCACTCCGACTCCGACGGAGAACACCCCGGCCACGACCGGCGGCGGCGGGGCCGCGAGCGTCAGCGCTGGCAGCGTGGCCTCGACAGGCGCAGGTGCCGGCCCCGAGGGCCCCATCGGCGGCGACCGCCCGGTCGTCGTGCATGCGCCTCCGAGCTACGATCCGAGCCGTCCGGCGCCGCTGCTCCTGCTGCTTCATGGCTACAGCGCGAGCGGCGCATTGCAGGAGCTCTACCTCGATCTCGGCACCGAGGCTGCCGCCCGCGGTTACGTGTTCGCACATCCGAACGGCACGACAGACAAGACCGGCCTCGAGTTCTGGAATGCGACCGACGCGTGCTGCAATTTCTTCGACTCGAAGGTCGACGATTCCGCCTACCTCGCGAAGGTGATCGCCGAAATCCGTCAGGCATTCAACGTCGATGGCAAGCGCATCTACCTGATGGGCCACTCGAACGGCGGCTTCATGTCGCACCGCATGGCCTGCGAGCACGCCGACGTCATCGCGTCGATCGCCACCCTCGCCGGCTCACAGTTCGAAGACCAGAGCCTCTGCACACCCAGCGCTGCCGTAAGCGCCCTCGTCATGCACGGTACCCTCGACCCGGTGATCCTTTACGGCGGCGGAAACCTGTTCGGTCACGCCTACCCAAGCGCCCTCGCGACGGCCGAAGACTGGGCATCGCACGACGGATGCCCGTCGGCGCCAACGAGCGCCGCCAACCTCGACCTCACGCTTGTTCCCGGGGCGGAGACCAAGGTCACGCGTTGGTCCGGTTGCCACAACGGCACCTCCGTAGAGCACTGGCGCATCGACGGCGCCACGCACGTGCCCCTCTTCAAAGCGAGCTTCAAGAAGGCGGTGTTCGACTTCTTCGACGCACACCCGAAACCATGAGCGAAACCACCGCAAAGCGCCGACGGCTCTGGCTCCTCCTGCTCGCGATCGGCACGCTCATCGCAGCGGCCCGCATCTCGGGAGTAAGCCACGGGCTCAACGCCGCAGCGTTGGAAGCGAGCATGCGCCAGGCGGGTCCGTTCGGCGCCGTCGTCTTTGTCGGCGCGTTTGTCCTCGGCGTGCTTGCGTACCTTCCGGGTGCGATCTTCGTCGCGGCGGGAACGCTCGCGTATGGGAAGGTGCTCGGGTTCGCCCTCAACTTCTCCGCGGCCGTTCTCGCGATGTGCGTCAGCTTTGGCGTGTCGCGGGCGATCGGTGGCCAACAGCTCGACAGCAAGACGAGTCCGCGCATCGACAAGCTCGTCGCGCGGATCGAGCGCCGCCCCATCCTCACGCTCGTGATTCTTCGTGCGATGCTCTTCATCTCGCCGCCGCTGAACACCGCGCTCGCGCTCTCGAGGATTCGGTTTCGTGACTTCGCGGTCGGCTCGGCGGTTGGCGTCGTGCTGCCCATGGCGGTCACGACCTTCGTGCTCGACTACCTGATGCATCTGCCAGGCTTCACGCGGTTGATGAACGTGGTCTTGGGCTGAAGCTCACCACGCCCCTCAAAGCAAAGGGCCCGCCGCCCTTAAGCGACAGGCCCTCCCCATCCGAAGCCGGTTGGCCGAGAACGTCGGAGCGCTCAGCCTTCGCCGTCGCCGAGGAGTCGCTCGACGATGGACGAACCGGCGCCACCCGCGAGTCGCCGCGTGCTCTCCAAGTGATGCAGGAGCAGCGCGCGGTTGTCCCCGACGCTGAGGTTCTGAAGCTCGAGCGCGCCGATGCGGTCCTCGGGGGTAAATGCGGGCTCTTCGACGCGCTCCATCGAGAGCTTCTCGGGGGCGTACGCCATGTAGTCCGCACGCGTGGCGAGCAGCGTGTAGTCGTCCCCGCGCCGAAGCTCGAGGTCGATTTCACCGGAGATGCTCGTCGATACCCAGCGAACGAGCCCGTCTTTCAGGAGCATGGCTTCCGGATCGTACCAGCGACCCTCGTAAAGGAAGCGACCCAAGCGGCGACCGAGCGTCGCATACAGATCGATGGTCGACTCGTTGTGGATCGCCGAAAGGAGGCGCTCGTACGCGATGTGCAAGAGCGCCATCGCCGGAGCCTCGTAGATGCCGCGGCTCTTGGCCTCGATGACGCGGTTCTCGATTTGGTCGGTCATGCCGAGCCCGTGGCGACCACCGATACGGTTCGCCTCGACGACGAGATCGTAGAGCGACTCGAAGCGCTGCCCGTTGAGGGCGACCGGTAGGCCGTTCTCAAAGCGGACGGTCACGTTCTCGGGCTCGATCTTCGTTTCCTTCTTCCAAAACGCGACGCCCATGATCGGCGATACGATTTGGATGCCCTTGTCGAGGTGCTCGAGATCCTTCGCTTCGTGGGTCGCACCGAGCAGGTTCGAGTCCGTGCTGTACGCCTTCTCGGTCCCCATTTTGTAGGGAAGCCCGCGTCGCTCGAGGTACTCGCTCATCTCTTTGCGGCCTCCGAAAGCGTTGACGAAGGCGCTGTCGAGCCACGGCTTGTAAATCCGCAACGCGGGATCGACGAGGATGCCGTAGCGGTAGAAGCGCTGGATGTCGTTGCCTTTGTGGGTGCTGCCGTCGCCGAACACGTGCACGCCGTCGTCCTTCATGGCGCGCACGATCGCGGTCGTCGTCACGGCGCGGCCGAGCGGCGTCGTGTTGTAGTACTTGCGCCCGGCGGTCGAGAGGTGAAACGCCCCGCACTGAAGGGCGATGATGCCCTCGCGCGCCATCGCCTCTCGGCAATCGACGAGGCGAGCCGCCTTCGCGCCGTGCCCGAGCGCGATCGGAGGGATGTCGGACGGGTTCTCCTCGTCCGGCTGCGCGAGATCCGCCGTGTACGCGAAAACGTCGAGTCCCTGCTCGGCCAACCACGCCACGGCGCAGCGCGTGTCGAGGCCACCGGAGAAGGCGATTCCGAGACGGGTGCCCTTGGGGGGCAGGGTGCGGAAGATGCGGCTCATGGTGAGCACCGCTGTTAGCACAGCCACGCAGAGCGAGGGGGAGCGGATTCCAGCCCTTGCCGTGGGGATGACGCCGCGCGAAGACGAGGCGGTTATGCGAATCGGGGGATGGGTTCGAGTGGCGCTCCTGTCGAGCGCGGGCTGCGTTGCACCGCAGGCGGTCGGCACGGGTTTTCGGATCGAGCCCTACCCGATGCAGCTCGCGTCCGAGGTCACCGTGCCGGCGTTGGTTCCGGCAGCTCCCGCCAGGGCAGCGGGTCCACCCGCGGCTGCCGCCGGCTCGCGCTTCGATCTCATGCCAGGGCGCGACCGACTCGCCGTCGCGCCGGGTCGCTGGGCCATTCGCGTGCCCGTGCCACCGAGCCGCGCACTGACGCTCGCCTTGTCGGGTCCCGCGCGTGCGCTGCGACAGTTCGACGTGCTCGGGCGGGGCTCCTTGCGCCGTCTCGAGACCGTGCGAGGCGACGGTGAGCTGCCCACCTTCGTCAGCTTCGTGACGCCGTCGGACGCCGAGCCCTTGCTGGTTGTGCTCGACGTCGATGCCTCCGTCACGCTGCATCGCATCGAATCTCCGCCGCTCGATGTCTTGGGTTCCAACGTACGCGCCGACGCGGCGCGCATCGTGCTCGTAGGCATGCGCCCGCCTTCCTCAACCAAGGCCGGCTACACCTTCGGCACCGCGCCTCGCTACGCGTTTTTGCGAGCCGACGCCGCCGAAGCGCTTCGCGGCGCCTTTCGTCAAGTGAAGCGCCGCCTCGACCGCGAACCGATCGCGCTCGGCGACGCGAGCCAATGGAACGGTCTGCGACCCGCGAGCGACCGGCACCTGGCACGGCACATCAGCCACGAAGGTGGCCGCGACGTCGATCTCGGCTTGCCCGGTTTGGACGGAGACTCTTCGATCCGACACCGCTGCAAGCTTGAGCTCGCGCCTCCGGATCGAGCGACCTGCGCCGAGGGCAGCGTGAGTGGCCTCGACGCCGAGCGCCTTGCCTATTTGCTGGCGCTCCTCATCGACGGGCCGACCCCGAAAGGTCGCTACGTTGCCGAGCCGAGGAAGCGGCAAGGCCCACTCGCGCCCGTCGAGCTCGTGTTTGCCGACGCGGCCTACGTCGCCGCCGTTCGAGCCGCGCTACCGGAGCTGCGCAAGAAGCGCTGGATCCACGACGAGGCCGTGGCGGCGCTGATGGACGACGCGAAACTGCGCGCATCGCCTTGGCACACCGATCACGTGCACGTGCGCTTCGCGGGAGCCGCCGCCAGCGTGCCTGGCGCGCTTTCCGCGATCGCGGCGGTGCCGTAAGCCCGCCGGCTCAACGCGCCCGAGAAACGTCCGGGGTAGGCGCGCCCCTCCCGACGAGCCTCGTCGGAGGTGCGTGAACCAACGAACCCAGCCGTCGCCCAAACGAAGAAAGCGCCGACCGCCTCGCGGCAGCAGCGCGGGTCATCCTTCGCATCATGACTCGCATCATGATTCACGGACGTGTGCTGATTCAGAAACTTGGCGATCCCAGCGGGAATCGAACCCGCGTTATCGGCGTGAGAAGCCGACGTCCTAACCGCTAGACGATGGGACCTTGTTTTTAACCTACGGAGATTTCAATCTACTGCGGCCTAAAGCGAGCGCTTCGAGCCGGTTGGGGAACTAGGATTCGAACCTAGATAACAGGAATCAGAATCCTGTGTCCTGCCGTTAGACGATTCCCCAGTCGAATCGCCCGCGGAATTCGATGGCGGCAGGAGCCAATCCCTTGCGAGCGAGCCTGGGGAGATTATTTCTCCGGGCCGATTCTGTCAACGGCCAAATTCGCTCCGCGTACGATCGCGGCGAAGGGTCCCGCCGGTCCGTGCTCTTTGACGAGCCTGCTCGACAGGGGCTACTCTGCATGCCTCGATGTCCGGTCCCCTCGCCGTGCCCAGCGAACGCCAGCGTCACTACGAGCGTGGTGCGACGCTCTTTCGCGCGGGCGAGCCAGGCGACCACATGGTGGTCGTGCGCACGGGCTCGGTGCGCGTGAACCGCGACCTCGGGGACCGGCAGCTTTCGCTCGGCGTCGCCGGTCCAGGCGACATGCTCGGCGAGGACGGGATCGTCGGCGACGTGCACACCACCACCGCGACGGCGCTTGAGCCGACGGACGTGCTCCTCGTGGACGGTCCGTCGCTCGAAGCGATGGTCACCGAGGACCCGGTGCTCGCCGTGCGGCTCGTGCTCGCGCTGATGGCGAAACTCGGCGCCTACCAGGAAAGACTTGCCCTGCTCGCTCGCCCGAGTGCGGGACGGTTGGCGCTCGCGCTCGCGAGACTTGCCGAACAAATCGGGCAAAAGGACGAGGACGGGACCTTGATCCCACGGAAGCTTCGAGACCTTGCGGGAGACGTCGGGCTTGACGAAGCGACCCTCGGGACGGCCTCGACGGTGCTCGTCCGTGAGCGGCTCGTCCGAGTCAAAAAACACGGGATTGTGGTACCCAACGTCGCTCGGATGTATGAATTCGTGAAGTCATCCGATGCTGTGGAACCGTCGAGCAAGGGCGCTGAGCCCGTGAGGCCCCATGGAGCTTAGGGTCCTCGGCTGTCACGGCGGCGAGACGCCACGCCATCGAACGACCTCGTTCCTCGTGGACGACAGGCTTGCGCTCGACGCCGGAGCGCTCACGTCTCAGCTCGAACTCGCCGACCAAATGCGGCTCGAAGGCGTGCTCGTCAGCCACGCGCACCTCGATCACATCCGCGACCTTGCGACGGTGGCCGACAACCGCTGCCAGGGCGGAGCTGGCCCGCTCGTCATCGCGGCCACGGCGCCGACCATCGCGGCGTTGAAGGCGCATTTCTTCAACGACGAACTTTGGCCTGATTTCTCGCTCATTCCATCCGGCGAGCAGCCGACGATCGTCTACCAGGAGCTCTCGCTCGAGACGCCGACCCCCGTGCTCGGCTACGAGGTCACCGCGGTCGCCGTCAACCACACGATCGACGCCGCGGGGTACGTCATCACGACCGACCGCGGCTCGTTGGCGCTCAGCGGCGACACGGGTCCAACCGACCGGTTCTGGGAGGTCGTCGATGCCGCGCCGAACGTGAAGGCGTTGCTGATGGAAGTCAGCTTCCCGAACCAGCAGCAGCTGCTGGCGACGATGAGTGGGCACCACACCCCGCAGACCCTCGCCACCGACCTCCAGAAGCTGAAAGCTCCTCGAGACCTGGCGACGCTCCTCTACCATATCAAGCCCCAGTTTCAGGCCGAGGTGGAACGCGAGTGCGCGGCCCTGAAGGGCCTGAACCTCGAAGTCCTGGCCCTCGGAAACCACTTCCGCTTCTAAGCGCCCGCAAGCGGAGGCGAGCGTCGGCAACACGGCGGACGCGCCCGTACGCGCACGGGCACCCGCCCCCTCACTCGTCGGCCGTGTCTTCGTCGGCGATGCTCGAGGATTCCTCCTCCTCGTCGAGCTTTCCGAGCTGCATCAGCTCGGGCCGACCGGCGAGCACCGCGATGGCACCGCCTTGAAACAGCTCGGGCACCTCGTCGCGGCTCTTGCCTTCGACCGCCTCGACCTCGACGAGCACGACGGTGATGTTGTCGCTGCCGCCCGCATCGTTGGCATCCTCGATGAGCTCGCGGCACCGGCTCGACAGGTCCTTCGGCGTCAGCAGCGTCTCGAGAATCTGCTCGTCGCTCAGCATGCCGTTCAGACCGTCCGAGCACAGAAGGTACAGATCGCCCGCACACGTGTCGGTCGTCAGCAGATCGACCACCACGTCGGGGCCCATGCCGAGGGCGCGCGTGATGTAGTTCGACGGAAGCTGGCGGATCTCCTCTTCGGAGAGCCACGGCGCGATCTCACTGACTTCGCTGACGAGCGAGTGGTCGGTCGTCAGCTGCGTGATGCGGCCGTTTCTCACGCGATAGCATCGGCTGTCGCCGACGTGGCCGACCACGACTTGGCGCGCGTCGGGCGTGAACATGAGCGCGACGATGGTGGAGCCCATGCCGGACTCCGACGGTCCATGAGCGGCGCGACCGACCACGTTCTGGTTGGCGAGCCGAACGCCGACGACGACGCAGTTCTCTTCGTCGCTGAGGTCGTTGTCGTACGGAAACGGCCACGTGCGATCGAGCCCGACGGTCGTCGCGTAAAACTCGCTCAGCGTTGCGATGGCGAGGGCGCTCGCGAGATCGCCGGACATGTGCCCCCCCATGCCATCGGCGACTGCCGCGACGCGGTGGCGCGGAAACACGAGGAAGGAATCCTCGTTGCGCTCTCGAAGGAGCCCGACGTCGCTCGACGCGGCATACCGGGGCCGCAGCCTCTGTTTGGTCACGTCGGCCATGGTGCGTCGGTCAACACTAGACGCCCGGCGGCCGGTTGAACAGCGCGAGGTGCGTTCCATTGACTCGGTCGAGCCCGGCAAGTATAAGCCCACACCCCTCGCCTAGGCTGACGAGGGAGAGGAGCCCGCCGCCGTGTTGAGTCGAAGCATGAGCATTTTCACGGGCAACGCGAACCCCGCGTTGGCCGAAGAGATTTGCAAGTTCCTCGATTGCCCGCTTGGCCGGTCGAGGGTGACGCCCTTTTCGGACGGCGAGACGTTCTGCGTCATCGAAGAAAACGTCCGCGGCGTCGACACCTACGTCGTGCAGCCGACCTCCGCGCCGGTCAACGACCGCGTGATGGAGCTGCTCGTCATGGTCGACGCCCTGCGTCGCGCCTCGGCGGGCTCGATCACGGCCGTGATCCCGTACTACGGTTACGCGCGTCAGGACCGCAAAGTCGCGCCCCGCACCCCGATTTCCGCGAAGCTCGTCGCGTCCCTGCTCGAAGCCGCCGGCGTCAACCGCGTCGTCGCCGTCGACCTCCACGCAGGCCAAATTCAGGGCTTTTTCAACATTCCTTTCGACCACCTCTTCGCGATGCCCGCGATGCTCGACCGGCACCTGAGCGACCACTACATGGGCGCCGTCGTCGTGTCGCCGGATGCGGGCGGCGTCGAGCGAGCGCGCGCGTTCTCCAAGCGCCTGAAGGGCACCCTCGCGATCATCGACAAGCGCCGCGAGCGCGCGAACCAGAGCGAGGTGATGAACATCATCGGCGACGTCGAAGGCAAGCGCTGCGTCCTCGTGGACGACATCCTCGATACCGCGGGAACGATGTGCAACGCGGCGCACGCGCTCGCGAAGGCCGGCGCGGCGAGCGTCTCGGCCGCCGTAACGCACGCCGTCTTGAGTGGGCCGGCGATCAGCCGCATTCAGGATTCGCCACTCGACGAGGTGATCTGCTCCAACAGCATTCCCCTCTCCGACGCCGGCAAGGCGTGCGGAAAAATCAAGGTCGTCAGCATCGCCCCGCTCCTCGCAGAGGCGATTCGCCGCATTCACCATTCCGACTCGGTCAGCTCCCTGTTCATCTGAGCCCTGCTCATCTGCGCATCTGATGTCCGCGTCCTCCTTGTACTAAGAGCCCTCGCACGAAAGTCGACACCATGGAACACGTCACTCTGAAAGCCACCGCCCGCACCGAGCTCGGCAAAAACCCGAACCGCCGCCTTCGCACCGGCGGTCAAATCCCGTCGGTCGCCTACGGCAAGGCCACGGACAAGGCCCTGAGCCTTGCGGTCGATCACGACGCGCTTCTCGGCGTGCTCGGCTCGCCGAAAGGTCGCAACTCGGTCATCTACCTCGATGTCCAAGGCGACAAGAACTACCCCGTCATGGTTCGCGACTTCGCGGTTCACCCGATCTCGCGTCGGCTGCTCCACGCGGACTTCATCACGATCGACGAGAACGCGCCGATCGAGGTCGAGGTACCGTTCATCACCATCGGCAAGAGCAAGGGCGAAACCGACGGTGGCACCGTGCTCGTCGCGACGCGCCGCCTCCCCATCCGCTGCCTCCCGGCCGCGATTCCGGTGAAAATCACCGCGGACGTGACCCCACTTGGCATGGAAGAGGGCATCAAGGTGAAGGAGCTTGGCGTGCCGGAAGGCGTCGAGATTCTTCTCCCGGCCGAGCGCCGCATCGTCAGCGTCAAGGCCCCCCGCTCCGCAGAGGAGAAGGCCGGCGAAGGCGCCGAGGCCAAGCCTGGCGCGCCCGCCGACGCCAAGAAGGGCGACGCCAAGAAGCCCGAGGCCAAGAAGCCCGACGCGAAGAAGTGACGCACGTGACGAAGGCCGTGTTTGAAACGGGCCTTCGTTACGCCGCCGGAAACCGGCCACACCAAGCCGGGCTTACGGAGCTTTGCGCACCAGCTCGCTGGTGCCGGACCCGCGGTCTCTGTTCCTTTCGAGGGCAGCCGCGGGTCTGGTCGTTTTATCCCCTCCGAACCCCTCACCATCGCTTCGAGAACGCGTCATGCTGCTCGTCGTAGGCCTCGGGAACCCCGACCCCCAATACGCAGACAACCGACACAACGTCGGCTTCATGGTGGTCGACGAGCTGGCATCGATGTGCGGCGCGGAGCCGTTCCGCCGAAAATTCAGCGGCGAGCTCGCGCGGGTCTTCCTCGGCAAGACCGAAGCGCTGCTCTTGAAGCCGATGACGTACATGAACGCGTCGGGGGAATGCGTCCAGCCGTGCGCGGCGTTCTTCAAGGTCGCGCCCGCGGAGATTGTCGTCGTTCACGACGAGATCGACCTCCCGTTCGGAGACACGCGCCTCAAGTTCGGGGGTGGGCATGCGGGGAACAACGGTATCCGCTCGGTCATCGCGCGCCTGGGTACACCCGACTTTGCTCGGCTGCGCGTCGGCGTCGGACGCCCCGGCCCCGGGTTCAAGGGCGACGTGGCCGACTGGGTGCTGCAGGGTTTCAGCGGCGAAGAACGCACCTCGCTCCCAAATTACTTGAGGAGTGCCGCGGAAACTGTGCTAGACGTCGCGGCCCGCGGTTTTCAGACCGCGATGAACGCACGCAACACAAAACCGAAGAAAAAGCAGGACGAGGTGGCTTCGGATACGCCGAGGACCCCCAAGAACAGCTGATTCTTCCTCTCGCTCCGTCCAGGGTGACGGGGCCTTTGAGTCGAAACGGAGCACGCTCCGGGTCGACTTAGTCCAGGAGGAAAATGGGCCGAGTAGCAACGGCACCGGGTCACGCCCGGGAGTACGAAACGATTTACATTCTCAGGCCGAACACCGACCGCGAAAAGGCGGACGATGTAGCCGGGAAACTCAACGACTCCATCAAGACGACCGGAGCGCTGCTCACGGGCGTCGAGTTGTGGGGCCAGCGACGGCTCGCGTACCCCATCGCGAAGCATCACCGAGGCATCTACGTCTACGTGAAGTACCTCGGAAAGGGTGCGACCGTGACCGAGATCGAGCGTCAGCTGCGCTTGTCGGACAGCGTCATTCGCTTCCAGACGGTGCAGACGCGCGACAACGTGCCGGTGGAGGGCGCCGAAGCGACCGAGATGTCTTCGGTGGCGTTCGAGGTTCCGTTCGAGCCGGACGAGCCCGAGCAGACCGTCGAGCGCGAGCTTGGCCTCGACGCGACGTCGCTCGAGCGACGCCGCCGTGAAGAGCGCGAAGAAATGGACGCGTTCGACGACGATGACGGAATGGACGGCGTTCCGGGCGGCGGCAATGCCGACGGAGAGGAGATCTGACCATGGACATGCAGGATGATTTCGATGATCGCCGCGGTGGACGTGGCGCTGGCGGCGGCGACGGCGATGGCGCCTGGCGTCGTCGTGGGCGTCGTCGCGTGTCGGACCAAACGTTGGTCATCGACTACAAGGACCCGCAGACCCTCAAGTACTTCATCACCGAGCGCGGCAAAATCGTTCCGCGCCGCATCAGCGGCCTGAGCGCTGCGCGTCAGCGCGAGGTGGCCATCGCCATCAAGCGTGCGCGCATCATCTCGCTCTTGCCGTTCACGCTGGCCGAGTGAAGCCCGCGAAAGGAGCACGACCATGCCACGCAATCTGCAAGTGATCCTCACCGACGACCTCCACAACGTGGGTCAGAGCGGTGAGCTCGTGAAGGTGAAGCCGGGCTTCGCGCGCAACTTCCTTTTGCCGCGCGGCCTCGCAGCGCTCGCTACGGCCGACAACGTCGCCCGCATCGAGCATGAAAAGCGCGTTGCGCTCGCACGCGCCGCAAAGCAGCGCGCCGCCGCACAGGAGCTGGCTGCGAAGCTTGCGACCGTGAAGGTGACGCTCAAGGCCCAGGTCGGTGAGGAGAACAAGCTGTACGGCTCGATCACCTCGCGCGACGTGGAGTCGGCCTTGGCCGACAAGGGCTTCGTGGTCGACCGCCGCAAAATCGCGATGGAACCGATCAAGGAGCTCGGCAGCTTCAAGGTGACGGTCAAGATCGCCAGCGGCGTCGATGCCACCATCGACGTCGACGTCGTTCCGAACGCCTGATTCTGAAGACGCGGGAGCTCGAAGGGGCTCCAGCTGAAAAAAGAAGACGCCTCGCGGGTAGCCCTGCGGGGCGTCTTCGATTTCGGTGTAGAATTCCGGGCTCTAGAAGACGCGATGTCGAACAACATGCGAGGAGGCGGGCGCCGAGGCCCGGGCGGTTTCGACAAGCCGCAAGAGCCGCCCGTCGTGGCGGGTCGAACGCCCCCGCACGACCTCGACGCAGAGGCGACGGTGTTGTCGGCGTGCCTCTTGAACCGTGAGGCGCTCGATTCGGTCGTCGAGCTGCTGCAACCTGAGCACTTCTACAGCGAAGCGAACGGAACGATCTTTCGTGGCGCGCTGGAGCTGACGCAAGCCTCGCGGCCGGTCGACGTCGTCTCGATCGCTTCGTGGCTTCGCGACCGCGAACTCATCCAAAAAGTCGGCGGCGCCAATTACCTCGCGCAGCTCACCGACGCGACCCCCGCCGTCTACAACGTGCAGCACCACGCGCGCACGGTGAAAGAGAAGTGGCGCCTCCGCCGCGTGATCGCGCTTTGCCAGCAGACCGCCGCACAGGGGTACGGCGACGTCGGTGAGCCCCAACAGTTCATCGACTCCGCCGAGCAAGCCATTTACGACCTTGCGCGCACGCCGGAGACCTCAACGGTCCACCCGTTGAAGGAAGTCCTTACCTCCACCTTCAAGAAGCTCTCCGAGGCGAAGGCGCGTGGTGACGGCGTGACCGGCACCGCGACGGAGTTTGGCGACCTCGACCGGCTCATGTCGGGCCTGCATCCGGGCGAGCTCATCATCGTCGCCGCGCGCCCCGGTATGGGCAAGACGTCGTTCGTCATGAACATCGCCGTCAACGTGGCACGTTCCCAGCGTGTGCGGGTGCCAGGCCCCGGCGAGGGGGGTTACGGGGACGAGGCCGAGGAGCAAGCCGGCAAAGGCGTCGTCGTGTTTTCACTCGAGATGCCCTCCGAGCAAGTCGCGACGCGTATGCTCTGCTCCGAAGCGCGGGTTGACCTTGGCAAACTCCGTGGCGGCCACACGCGCTCCGAGGATTGGCGCGACCTCACCGGCGCCGCAGCGAAGCTCTCCGGAATGCCGATCTGGATCGACGACTCTCCCGGACTCAGCATCCTGGAACTGCGGGCGAAGGTGCGTCGCATCAAAGCCGAACGCGACAAGCGCCAGCAAGAGAACAAGAACGCCTCGGGCCTCGGTCTCGTCGTGGTCGACTACCTGCAGCTGATGCGCGGACGCCCGAACGTCCAGAGCCGCGAACAGGAAATCAGCGAGATTTCCCGCGGACTGAAAGAGCTGGCGAAGGAACTCGAGGTTCCTGTCATCGCGCTCTCCCAGCTGAACCGCGGCGTGGAGAGTCGCACCGACAAGCGTCCCATGCTCTCGGATCTCCGCGAGTCGGGTGCGATCGAGCAGGACGCCGACGCGATCCTCTTCATCTACCGCGAGGACTATTACAACCGCGACAAGGAAAAGGCCGAAGACAACGGCATCTCCGAGCTTATCCTAGCAAAACAACGCAACGGACCCACCGGCACCGTGCGGGTTCGGTTTCACGGCGGCTACACCCGATTCGACAACCTCGCCCCCGGCGAATACGACGACGCGAGCTTCGGCTGACGCCGAGGGCGTCCGCCGCATCGACCTCATGCCTGCTCGCTCTCCCCTCCTCCACGCGCACCCTCTCGGCCTCCTGGCCGCGACGTTGGTGTTCGCCGCGAGCACGGCGAACGCGAGCTGGCCCGATGCTCCACCGCGACGGCATCCGTGGGATCCGCCCGAGAAGCGCCCGCTCCCACTGCGCCTCGACGAAGCCCCCGAACTCCCGCTTTTGCGGCCCTTCCGCGACCCGAAGGGCCCACCGGCCACCTCGTACGCCACGTGGCGAACGGGCCCGTGGGCGCAGTGGCGGGAGCGGCTGTGGTTTCCGCTCGCTCCGGAAGTGTCCCCGCCGCTCGGCCGCGATCTGACGGTCGATGCGTGGCTCGCGCGCCAGAGCGAACAACCGCTCGGCTTCCCGCTGCAAGGCGAGAGCGAGCGAAATCACTGGTTTGTGCGGCGCGGCGACGTTTCACCCCGCTCGCTCATCGGCGCGCGCCTCGCCGTCGAAGAGCGCTGGGTGCCCCCTTGGCTTCAACGCCTCGACCCCGACTGGGCCAACGAGCTGCTCGGCGTGGCAGGGTGTGGACGCGGTGGCCGCTGCTCGGAGACCGCCCCCTTCCCGGGCGAAGCGTTCGTGGAGCTCTGGACGGCCATGGCTCCGGTCGCCGCCGCGATCCCCGAGTCGCAGTGCCGCGAGCAACCAACGACGATCGGCCGCTTCGGCGGCGAACACGCTTCCTTCGTGATTCTGCGCTGCGACGGTTCGCTCGCCGACGGGGCCCTCGCTCGTCTCAGCGTGCTCGCGCGGCCACAGAACGTCGCCGCCGTCGACTCCCTGCCCGACGAACCGGAGCCCTCCGCGGCTGCCAACGGAGAGTGGGTCCCGGGCGTGCGGCTGCTCGACCCTCGGCTCGCGTGGGTCATCGCGCGCGTCGGGGCGCAGTTCAAAGGGCACGCCATCTACGTCTACAGCGGCTACCGACCGACGACGCGGAGCGAGGTCGTCGGGTTCGAGGGAACGATCGGGCACGGAAGCCAACACGGCGCAGGACGGGCGCTCGACATCTCGGTCGAAGGGATTTCGAACGAAGAGCTGCTCGCGTTCGTGTTCGAGCTGCCCGACACGGGCTGCGGCTACTACCCACGCAGCCGCTTCGTCCACGTCGACGTCAGGCCACGCTCGAGCGGCAGCTCGGTCTGGATCGATGGCTCCTCCCCCGGGGAGAAGTCAGTCTTTTTCCCCGAGTGGCAAGGGGTGGTCGAGAAGGGCCGCGTCGTCTGGAAAAAACCCTGAGCGCCGACCGAACGGCTCCTTGCCGAGAAGCGCGAGCCGCCGCCGGACCGCTCACCGCCCGCCCGACGACACCCCGGGAGCGAACGGGAGAATGCTCTTCAGGTCCTCGTCGTTGAAGCGAAGGCTGAGGCCAAAAAAGTAATCGCGACGCTCGCTCGACAGGACGTTGTCGACGCCACCAAGCAGCCACAGGGAACGCACGAATTCGTAGGAGAGCGCGAGCCTCCAGCGCGGGGTGACCTGCTCACCGAAGCCGAAGAGATCCTGGCTCAGCTCGAGGCGATCGTCGAGCACGTGCCAGTCCACGCCGATGCCTCCCGTGGACTCGCGAACGCCGAAGCGTCCCGTGAACGGTCCCAGCCGCTTGGCAAACTGAAACGTGAAGCGAAACGCGTTCGTCGTGGTCGTCCGAATTTCTCGGTGGTCGCCGGAACAGTTAAGGAACGACGTATCGACGTCGATCTGCTCGATGTTCACCTTCCCGCGCGGATCGTTGACGAGCTCGACGAGGTAGTACTTGTCTTCGTTCGGCTGGAGGCGCAGCGAAACGTAGGATTTGACCGTGTTGGCGAGGAAGTTGTAGTCGCCTCGAAGGCCCACGATGGTCTGGGTCTTCTTCACGCCTTTGACGAAATCACCAACGCCCTCGACGACGTCTTCGACCTCGTTGATGAGAGCGTCGTCTTTCGTGAGCCGACCCACCGTGCCCTTGCCTTCGTCGATGCGCGCCGCAACGCGATCGGCGTGGCCGAGGAACGACTCGAGGCTTGTGCTCGCGCGGTCGAAGCGCTCGATCGTTTTGCGCAGCTCGCCCGTCGGCTTTTCGCCCTCGCCCTTGGTCGTGAGGTCACGGATCTCGGCCGTGACCTGCTTGACGTTCGCGAGGATCTCCTTCAACTCGGGCGCCGTCGCCGCCGTGATGCGGTGCGCGTCTTCGATCGTATCGTGAACCGATTGCCGGTTTTCCTTCACCGTCGCATTGAGGGTCTCGGTCAGCGAGGCCAGGTTGTCGAGGATGGACTCGAGCCTCTTTTGGCCTTGATCGCTCCCGACCGTCGCGCGCACCGCCTTGGTGACGTCCTTCACATCGAGCAAAATGTCCCGCATCTGCGTCTGCAGGCTGTCAAAGTTGACCTCCTGCATGCGGTGGGTGATCTCGCCTCCGTCGGGGATCTTCGGCGTGCCCTCCGAGCCCGGTGTCAGCACGATGAAGTGCTCGCCGATGAAGCTCGTCGCGCGCTTGCCGATGGTCGCGTCCTCGTAGAGCGGGAACTCAGGCTTCATCCTAAGGTCGACGCGCGGCTTGCCATCGACCAGGCCGATCTTCTCGACGACGCCAACCTGAACGCCGGAAATCATGACGCGTGAGCGTGGCGCGACGCCCGTGACGTCAGGGAGGCTCGCCCAGACGCTGTAGCCCGCAGAGGTGCCCGTCTCCCGCGACACGTAGCGGTATCCGAAGACGAGCGCGACGGTCAGGGCGATGGTCATCAGCCCGACTTTTGCAGCGTTGCTCAGATCCGACATGGCGCGCGAGGAGGTGAGACCCTACCACGTTTGCTTGCGCTCGACCCGCGCGGAAAAGGCCGTAAATTAGGCCCTCTACGGTTCGAACCCGTAGCATCGGGCCCGTGCGAACGGCGGGTTGCGCTCTGCTCTTGATGACGAGCCCTGCGCTCGCAGAGGAGCCCCGCACGCCTTGGTCCTCGACCGTTGGCCGCGAAGCTGCGAGCGCCGCGCCCCTTCACGGGCCGCTCGCCCCCCTCTACACAGCGTGCGGGCCTCGCTCGGTCGCGCTCGAAACCCTGGCCGCCCGGCTTGCGGCGGGAGAGCTCCCTGCGCGGACTCGGCCCTCGGCGAGCGTGCTCGCTCGCGAGGTAAGCGCGGCCGGACTCGCCCAGCCCTGGCCAAGGGCGTGGGTGAGGAAGGGCACGGCCGAGCAAGCCGATGCGCGCTTTCAAGCGTGGCTGGCGCCCGAGCGAGGCGTGAGGCGCTGCGGGATCGCGCAAGCGGTCGACGCGGACGGAACCGTGACGACCGCGGCTTTGTCGCTCGATGCCCTCGCAGAACTCGAGCCGCTTCCGCGCACCGTGCGGGTCGGAGCGTGGGTCGCCATCGAAGCCGCGCTCGCCGTCGATGCGAGCGAGGCGGCCGTGGTGCTCCTCGGGCCCGATGGCGAGCCGCGGCGGGTCCTTGCGGCGTTGTCCGGCGGCGTGGTGCGCTCGCGCGTCAACCTCGACCAGCCGGGGGCGTTCACCCTTCAGGTCGTCGCGACGCTACCGAGCGGACCGGAGCCCGTGGTCGAAGCGCGCATCTTCGCGGGCGTCGAGCCCAGCACCGAGTCCCGCGTCACAACGCCTCTCGAACTTCCCGACGAGCAAATCTTGATGCGCCACCTGAACGCGTCGCGCCGCGCACGAGGCTTGCCGCCGCTACGGCGCTCTCGCGCTCTCGACGCCCTTGCGGTCGAGCATGCCGAGACGATGGCCGCAGCGAACGCCTTGGCGCACGATTCGGGGAGAGGCGACCCCGTCGAGCGCCTCCGCAGAGGCGGCATCTCCGCGAACCTGGTCGGAGAAAACGTCGCGCGCGCAGCCGACGCAACCCTGGCTCACGAGGCCTTGTGGGAGAGCCCGTCGCACCGCGGAAACATGCTGTCGCCGCGGTTTGGCCGGGTCGGCGTGGGCGTGGTTCGGAACGCCGATGGCGTGTGGGTGACCGAACTCTTCACCGACTAAAACCGCGCCACTTTCCCTCCCCCGAGGCGGAGGAGCGCGCCTAGACTCGCGGCGCATCGATGGAACTTCCAGCACCGTTCGCTCAGGCCTTCCTCGACGACTGCCCTTACGATCCCGAGGTCCTGTTCGTCGATCGACTGCTCGAACTCGATCGCGACAAGAGCCTCGTTCGCTGCAGCTGGCCAACCGACGAGGGAATGCTGCTCACGCGCTCGCAGCGTGCCCACGAAACGCGGCATCCGCGACACGTCGCGGGCGCGCTCATGGTGCACGTCACGGGCATGCTTGGGTTCGTTCACGCCTACCACGTCCTCGACCTTCGCCACGCGGACGGCTGGGTCGGCTACGGCACGCACCTGCATCATGCGGTGTTCCGCAAGCTCGTCCCGCCCGGAGAGCGCATCGACTGCGAGTGCCGCGCGCTGCGCACAAGGCTCGGCAAGGAGCGGCATTTCGTGCGCTACGCCTTCCAACTCCGTCACCAAGGCGACCTCTGCTACGAGAGCGAGCAGAGCGCGGTGTGGCTCAACGTCGCAACCAAAAGCGAGGTTTCATGATGAGTTCGGATGATTTCGACGTCGCGCGCATCGTCCCCTCGATGCGCGATTTGCCCGCAGGTCTGAGCATGCGGCGCCGCTCCCTCGCCCTCATCGCCGCACTCGGCGAGGACGAAGGCGACGCAAGCCTCGGTGACGTTGCGCGGCTCGAGGAGACCGTCCGCGGCTACTCGACGGCGGCCACCGGACCCGCGCTCCGGCTGCTCGCGCGGGCGACGAAGGACCTCCCCGTCCTCGCGACCGCGCCGTGCCGAAGCGCGCTCGACTGCCAGCGAAACCGCTACTTCGGTGCCGACGGCGTCTGCATCGATCCTGCCCAAGGCACGCACTGGGAAGAGCTCCTTGGCGTGGCGCGTTCGATGCGAATGATGCCGCTCGTCCTGGTCCCGAGCGTCGCCGAGGCGGCACGGCTTGCCGCAAGCGAAGCTCGCGCCTTCGTCCTCCATGGAGAGATAGAACACGTTCTAGCGACGAGCGCGCTCTTCCAAAAAGCGGCGGTCCTGGTCGTTGACTGGTCAACCACGAACCCCGACGCCGCCGACCTGCGGGCACTCTCGGGCCATGTCGACGCGGTGCTGGTTTCCGCCGCCTGTCACCGAGACGAGGCGTTCGAGGCGCTCGTGGCCGAACTCGACGCATGAGCGTTCGCAGCCGGCGGCGCATCTGGTGTGAGCTCTTTCGAGCCGGAGAACTCCTCGCGAGCGGCGCGCTGCCCGCGCTGGCCGACCGTGGGATCTCTCTGCTTTTCGCGGTAACTCCCGGCGACACGAGCGAAGCGCGGAAGGTCATCCGCGCGTGCCGCGAGGCTCATGTGGGCGTGGGACTGTGGCCGATGCTCGAACCCGAGCGGGGCCGCTGGGCAAACGAACTCACCGCACACGAACTCTGTCCGTTCGCCGAAGCGCTGCTCGATGAACTCGGCGACGTCGGCGCGCTCCCCGACGAACTCGCCATCGATCTGGAGCCGCCCTTCGAGCTGCTGGCCTCGCGTTCGGCCATGAGCCTTGTGCGCTTTGCCCGTGGCGACCGCGCGCGCGGCACCGCTCGCCTCGCGGCTTGGGCCGCGAAAGTTCGAGGCCACGGCGTGCGCGTCGTGGCGGCGGCGCTACCGACGGTGCTTGCCGATGGGAACGCCCAACGCTGGCAACGGCTGCTCGCAACGCCCGTCGACGCGCTCGGGGCCGATCACGTGAGCGCGATGATGTACTCGTCGATGGTGGAAGGCTACGCACGCGGCATGCTCACGCGCGAGGATGTTCGCTCGCTCGTGGCGATGGCAGCACGCGCCGCGTCGGGGCGCGCGGGCTATGGGCTTTCTCTCGGCGCCATCGGAACCGGCTCGCTCGGTGACGAACCCGTGTACCGAAACCCCGGCGAGCTCGCGGACGACGTTTCCCTCGCCCGCGGCGCCGGCGTCGAGGAGCTCGCGCTGTTCTCGCTGTGCGGGGCGCTTCGACGCGGCGCCCTCGAGCCATGGCTCGACGCGTTCGTGCGCGCCTTGCCTTGCAAGCCTCCGCCTCCGACGGCTCGGGCAAAGGTCATCTGGCAGGCCGCTCGATGGATCGGCGGCGCGCCCGAGCCTCAGCGGTGACGGCTGGCGCCCCGGACTGCTCGCGAACGAATCCACGACGGGGTCGAAGGATCCGCCGCGACGGCCGAGAGCTCGGCCTGACTTGCGAGCCGACCAAGCGCCGCGAGGTGGTCGACGTTTTTCGTTTGGTGGCACCAGTGCGAGCTGAGAAGCGTCGCGGCGCTCGCCGAGACATGGGCACGCCATGCCCCATGCGCGACCGCGCTGCGGGCCGCCGCGTAGGCCGATTCGCTCGCGGCCTTCGCCGGGGACGGCGGAAGCTTGGCGCTCATGCCGCCGTTCGACAGGTCGTCGAAGGCACCGTGGTAGAGGGTGCTCCCGTGGATGACCGTCTCTTGCATCATCGAGAACTCGTCCGCCGCGGGGTTCGCGTAGGGGAACATGATGTTGACCGCGTCCGGACAACCGAAGAGGAGCTGCGGCACGTTCGAGCAGCTCAACGTATCGCCGAGGGGATCGACGGTGCCGCCCTCGATCTCGGTCGTGTGGAAAAGGCCGGAGAGGTGCCCCGACTCGTGCTTCAAGACGACCGCGTCGGTGTCCGGGTCGGAGGTGGGGCTGATGACGACGCCGCTCGAATGCGAACCTGGCGCGATCCCGACGCCGGGGATCCCCGCGGCAACGCCGATGGCGTCCTTCATCTCGTTGACGAATTTCTCGATCACGTAAACGTTGATGGCCGGCGTGTTGTTGGTGCCGGCTGAGGACGCGACGACCGGAAGGTAATTGGCGCCATCGACCGACGCGTACTTCTCGTCGAGCGGATAGTGGGCGATCTTCCCGAGGTTCAGGCCTGCCCAGCCGGTGTAGGCCTTCGTGACGACGGCATCGATGTAGACGTCGCTCGAGACGCTCGGCACGCGGAAGACGTTGACGTCGACCGTTCCGCCGTGAAACGCGCCGTCGCTCGACTTGCGGAGCCAAATGCTCACGTCGGCCGAGGCCGCGTTCTCGTAGGGGTCGCCGATCATGAACCACCAGGTGCCTGGCGTCGGCTTCGGCATGGCATCGGGCGCGTCGCTCTGAGGTACGCCCGCGGGGGTGAGGCCGTACCACGAGTACTGCCACTGCGTTCCCTTGATCGTGTAGTCCTGAACGACGTTCGCTTTCGAAGGCGACTCGATCTGCCGCACGCCCATGCGGCCGTAGATGTTCGACGACTTGACGACGACCGTGAAGCCGAGCGTGCCCTCGGGAACGTCGAACGAGACCGGTAGTCCAGCCTGCTGCGCGCCGAGCGGAACCTCTTCAAGGCTCGTCGTCACGGTACCGCCGCCACTCGAAGCGCTCGCCGCAACGCTCGTCGTCGCCGAGGACATCGGCCCCGAGGCCGCGCTCGACACGACGCTCGACACGGTGGCCAACGCTCCCCCTGCTCCGCCGACCCCGCTCGTGGTCGTCGAGGTCACCACCTCGGCGGTGCCATCCTCACCGCCCGCCGACGTCGTCGGGTGGTGGTTCGAATGGTGGTTCGGATCCCAGATGGCCTTCCCACCGCACGCGGCGAGGAGGATCGTGAGCGAGACCGAGGCGGTGCGGCGTGTCAACACGCGCTTCAGCCTACCTCAGAACGTACCGCCGACACCGAGGAATCCTGGACCCACGAGAGGCTCGGCGTGGAAGGCCGCTTGCTCCTCGCCTTTTGTCCCATCCTGCGATTCGTCGGCGCCCGCGCCCCCCCGCTTTGCGAGCACCGTGAGCACGGTGGCCGTCACGAGGCCCGCGCCGCCGACGGCGAAGCTTGCGGTCGATACGTTGCCATTGAACTTCGCGATGTCGAGATCGCCTGCGGCGCTCGCGGGGCATCGACCGTCCGCGCAGCCATAGTCGGCGAGGACCTGGTTCGTCGTCTGAATGGCCATGACGCCGAAGCCCGCGCCCACGCCTAACGCCGCCGCGCTGACGCCCCAGCTCGTCCACACGGCCCATGCCGGAACTCCGCTGGACGAGGAGTTGCTCGCACTTTCCTCCTCGTCGGCGTCGCCGCTTTTCATTTTGATCGAGACCGTCTTCGACTCGCCTTCGTCGAACGAAACGCTCTTCTTCCAGGGAGCGAAACCCTTCGCCTTCGCGACGAGGTCGTGTTTGCCGGGATTCACGCGGTGCACACCGAACTCGGAATCCTCCTCGTCGATCGTGAGCGTGATCTTGCCGGCGTCGGGCTTCTCGGCATCGACGGTGAGCTTCGGCACGCGCGGATCGAGCGCGTCTCGGAGCTTCTTCGCGTCGAGCTGAGCGCGCTTTTCGTGGTAGCCCACCGCCGGCGCCGCCTGAACCTCTTCGAGCAGCGCGAGCGCATCGACGAACTGGCCAAGGTCGGTTTGGATCTTGGCGATTTCGATCTTGAAGAGCGGCTGAGGCGCGAGCTGATCCGCCTTCTTGTACTTGCCGAGTGCCTTCTCGATGTTGCCTTCGGCGAGCAATTTCTTTGCTTCAACGACGAGCGACTGCGCCTGTTGCTTGTCCTTTGGGCTCGGCGCCGCCGCCTCCGCCGTGCTCGAGAGCACGGACAGAGCTGCCATCGACACTGCTGCCACCATCGTCGCTCGAGTTATCGCCACGGGGAACACGGGTACCATGGTTTTCACTGGGTTTTCAATCGACGGCAACGGCGCACACCCTCACGACTTGCCGCGCGTTCCGTTCGAAAAAACGGGCGATCGGGAAACGTTAACGCGTTCGCCCAATACTTTTGCAGGTCGCCGCGCATTTTCGCGTTGCATCTCGCCCGCGCATCTGGTTTTTAGAGCGGCGTCGGCGCGCGTAAAACTCACGTCCCACGCCCGCGAGAGCGCGATGCCGACATCGAATTGACGAGGTTTTTACCGATGGCAACGAAGAAAGCAGCAGCAGCAACCCCGGCCAAGAAGAAGAACGCTCCGCTCTCCAAGGCGGCGCTCATCAACGCGCTCGTCGAGACGGGCGAGGGCCTGAACCGCAAGCAGGTCAAGGCGCTCATCGAGTCGCTCGAGACGATCGGCCACAAGCAGCTCAAGAAGGCAGGCGTGTTCGTCGTTCCGGGCTTCGCGAAGTTCGTCGTCGTGACGAAGAAGGCGACTCCGGCGCGCACGGGCCGTAACCCGGCCACGGGCGAGGAAATCCAGATCAAGGCGAAGCCGGCGCGCAAGATCGTCCGTGCTCGTCCGGTCAAGGCGATCAAGCTCGCGATCGACTGATCTCGAAATCTTCTTCGAAGAAGCGCGACGGGCGGGAGGTCACTCCTGCCCGTTTCGTTTTTGTCCCGTCGGCATCACGGGCGGCAGCTCATGGTGGGACCTGTCGCTGCGAAATCGAACGCCGACGACGAAGCGCACATCACCGCCTTGCGGGCGTGCAAAGGTGAGCCCACGCGCCGCATGCACGACGCACTGGCTGACGCGCGCGTCGGGAAACTGCGTGCCCGCCTCGAACGCTTCGTCGACCTTCCCACGCTCGGTGACGTGAAAGCGCAACAGCATGCGGCCCCACAAACCGGGCGCGTAGCCGAACGCGGCGCGGTAACACTCTTCGAACCGCGCGAGCCCCGCTCGCACGCCCTCACCCATCGCCTCCACCGCGAGCGAACCGTCACCGGGCACGAGCAATTCTTCGGGCGGGGGCATCGGCTCGTCGCCGGGACCGACGCGCAGTTCGAGCCACGCCTGCGAGTTCGCGCGCGCGGGCGGGAGCTTCAACGCACGCAGTTTGTCGACGATGCAATCGGCGACCGCGCGGTCCCCAAGCTCGGTCTGAAGAAGCTTCGGTCTCACGACCTCTCCTGCGCGAGAGATTCCGATGAAGGCCTTGGTCCAACCCCGGAGTTCCGTGTCTTTGTAAGCTCCGAGGCGGTAGCACCGAACGACTTGGATCCAGTGGTTGCGGCGCGCGAGGCGCAGGACCTCGGCGGCGTCGTGCGGACCTTTGCTTTTCTCGAGGTTGATGACGACGCGCGGGTCGGGGTGACCGACAGGCCCTGGCAGCGGCGCCAAGAGCTCGCCTACGCCACCTGCGCCCCAGTGGCGCAGCTCGCGGATCTCGTCGCGGTAAGCCTGCGACGAACGAGGCTCGGGCCGTTCGCCGAGCTTGTAGGGTTGTTCGAGGGTAACCATCGGGATCGGTCCCGGGTCGGCCTCGGGGAGCACGGGCGGACGCGCAGCAGGCGGAGCGACGGGCAGTGGCGCAGGCTCGGCGGTGGCGGCCGCACTCGGAGCCACCTCGGGGGCGAGCACGCGCGGGTCCGGTGGCCAGAGCGGAGGCGGCGCAGGGATCGCTGGCAGGCGCGCAGGCGGAGGATTCGCGGAGGGCGCGCAGGCGGAAACGAGCGCGAGCGCGAGCGCGAGTTCAAGCAAACGCATCCAGAAACCTCGCGTAGCTGCGACAGCGATCGTCTCGAACGTCTTGGAGGGTCTTTACGATCGAGGCAAGGTCCTCCTCCGTCAGCCGCGTCAAGGTGCTCCGCTTCTTCGAAGGCGTAGCCAGCAGCGCCGCAAGGTCCAAGGTTGCAGGATCAATGAACTGCGAGCCGCCGGCGGTAAGTCCGGGCGGAACGAATTGCAGGAACGCGTCCGGAGCCCGGCGAACGAGCCCGACGGCGCGGTGGGGTGTCGTGGTGTCGCCCTCCATCGCGGGGTGGAACGTCGCATGAACGGGCGAGGCTGTATCGCCCTGCGCGAGCGCCCCGCGCCTGACAGCCTCGTGAACGGCGTCGCCGAACCGCTCCATCTCATGGCAGCCGCCTTCGAAGAGCGGGTAGACGAGGTGAACGACGCCAGGAGCGGCGAGCACCAGTCCGGTCGCGGTGGGCACGTCGAGCTCGCGCTCGAGGACGACACAAAAACGACCGAAGGCACTCTCGGGATCGTTCATGAAAGGGCACAACGCAAACGCACCGACGACCTCCGTCGCGTAGCGATGGTGAACCCGTCGGACGACCTCCGCAAACTCGCGCGCGAGCGGCAGAGCGGCGAGTGAGCCCGCGAGCACTGGGGCGTCAACCACCGTTACCGCCGACGTCGAACGCGTAAGCGAAGCCGAGTCTCGCAGCGAACATCTGGGTGCTGCCGGCGCCGAGGACGCAGCCGCCCATCGGCCCGTCGCCAAAGGCATAGACTCCAAGGCCTCCGTTCGCGAACACGGAGAGACCCTCGCTTATCGGGGCCTCGAGCCCAAGATCGACCCGCATCGCCGGCGCGGGGGAGCTCGTTCCGCTGCACGCGAGCGGCGTGCCGAAGCCCGGTTGCAGCTCGGGCCAGAGGACCCCGTTCGCCGAGGCGTGCTGCCACGCCGCTCCGACCCCGATCGCGATCGAAGCTGCGACGAAGTCGTTGGCCCAAGGCTCGAGACGCATCCCCAGCACGAACGCGTCCGCGCGACGATGGATGGTTGCAAAACCAAAATCGGTAATGCCCGTCTGCTCGCCTCCGAGTCCGAAGCGCTCCCACGACAGGGTCACCGCGAACCTTCGGGCCAACGCGGCGCGGAGGTCGACTCCGCCGCCGAGCGCGTCACGCTCCGTGGCGGCAAAAGCCGGGGGGGCGTCGAGCCTGTGGTGAGCGCCCAACTGCGTCGCGATGGCAACGCTGCGCACCGCACCGAGGGTCCATTCGTCCGAGCTCGGTGCGCCCGCCGTGGTCGGATCGGGGCCTCGGACGGGCGCCGAAGGACGTGCGTCCTCGGCCGAAGCCGTGCGGCTGCACACGAGGAGCGAAGTGAAAACCAGGGCGAACGCACGCATCGGCACGGCTCCCTTTATAACCGAACGGGGCGCGCGGCATTCTGCTTGAATTCTGAGGCCCTTTTTGGGATGTTCCCCGGCGGAGGGATGACCGAGTGGCCGAAGGTGCCTGATTCGAAATCAGGTGTGCCTGCAAGGGTACCGCGGGTTCGAATCCTGCTCCCTCCGCTAAAAATCCCCGGGTAGCCCGCTCAAGGAATGCGTCGAACGGACGTTCTGTCGACGCAGGGAGCGCGCTCCCGGGGTCTATGCTTTACGCCGTCAAGCCAGCCGCCGATCCG
>Ga0114972_10000174_pt1 | contig 45880 bp, 43 predicted proteins | sample M_140807_EF_Meta_FD_87354 | JGI IMG/M metagenome (GOLD analysis project Ga0114972, IMG submission 87354) | Freshwater microbial communities from Lake Montjoie, Canada to study carbon cycling - M_140807_EF_MetaG | ecosystem: Environmental > Aquatic > Freshwater > Lake | place: Lake Montjoie... | reverse complement strand
CGCTTGCAGGGCAGCCTCAAGCGTTGGAGCGAGGGTCGCATCAGAGGCTTCCGCACGCAGGCACATGACGTCGCGCTCACCCTCAAGCGCGATGATGAGGCGCGCCCTGGCAACATGGGGGACAGCGCGCAGCACCTCGGCGATCTGCTCAGGCCGCACGAACAGGCCGCGCACCTTGGCCGCCTGGTCAGCCCGGCCGAGCCAGCCGCGGATACGACGGTTCGTGCGCCCACACGGCGATATACCGGGCAGGATCGCCGACAGATCGCCGGTGGCAAAGCGGATCAGCGGATAATGCGGGTTCAGTGTGGTAACCAGCACCTCGCCGACCTCACCATCAGGCAGCGGATCGCCTGTGCCCGGGCGGACAATCTCAACGATCACGCCCTCATCCAGGATCAGCCCCTCGCGCGCCTCACTCTCATAGGCGACCAGGCCGAGATCGGCTGTGCCATAGCTTTGCAGCACGGTCAGCCCGCGCTCGGCGTACCAGGCGCGCAGGCTCGGCAGGTAAGCCCCGCCCGTGACATGACCGAGGACCAAACTGCCGAGATCGAGCCTCAGCTCATCGGCTTTTTCCAAAATGGTTTTCAGGAAATCCGGCGTCCCGCTGTAGCAGCGGGGGCGCAATTGGGCAGCGGCGCGGGCCTGCTGTTCCGTATTGCCTGTGCCGGCCGGAAAGACCGGGCAGCCAAGGGCCCGGGCGCCGCTTTCCAACATGCTGCCGGCCGGCGTGAAATGATAGGCGAAACAGTTGTGCAGCAAATCTCCAGCGCGCAGGCCCGTGGCATGTAGGGCGCGAGCGAAGCGCCAGTAATCGGGACTCGGCGCCTCCGGCTCAACGATCGGTCCGGGTGAAATGAAGACGCGCGCAAGCTGGCCGAGCCGGGTCGTCACCATGCCGCCGAAGGGCGGGCTTGCGGCTTGCTGCGCGATAAGGGCCGATTTGCGCGTCACCGGCAGGCAGTGCAACGCAGCAAGCGTGCCGCATTCTGGCAGGGTCGCGTAGTGGGGGGCATGCGCACGAGCCTGCGCGACCTGACGAGCCAGGGCCTGGGACAGCGCGTTTTCTCGGGCATCCTGGCCGCGGATTTCCAGATCGTCGAAATATGCGTTCAGAGCCAACGCTTCCTCCGCTTGTAGCTCTTTAGCCCCTTGAAGCTCTTGCGCTCCGCGCCGTGGCCGCCGAGGTAGAACTCCTTCACATCCTCATTGTTCGCCAGGGAGCTGGCCGTCCCGTCGAGCACGACTTTGCCTTGCTCCATGACATAGCCGTAGCTCGCGACTGAAAGCGCCATGCGGGCATTCTGCTCGACCAACAAAATGGTGATGCCAAGATCCTGATTGAGCTGGCGGATAATGCTGAATACCTCCTTCACCAGCAGAGGTGAGAGGCCCATCGAAGGCTCGTCCATCAGAATCAGCTTCGGGCGCGCCATCAGCGCGCGGCCGATCGCCAGCATTTGCTGTTCCCCACCTGAGAGATATCCGGCCAGCCCGGTACGCTCCTTCAGGCGGGGAAAATAGGAATAGACCATCTCGATGTCGCGCTTCACCTCGTTATCCGAGCGGATGAAGGCCCCCAGGCGGAGATTTTCGAGGCACGTCATGTCGGCGATGACCCGTCGCCCTTCCATCACCTGGAAGATGCCACGGCGGACGATGAGGTGCGGCTCGATCCCATCGATCCGTTCGCCTCCGAAGCGTATCTCGCCCCGGGTCACCGCGCCCTCCTCGGTACGCAGCAGTCCCGAGATCGCTTTCAGCGTGGTCGATTTCCCTGCGCCATTGGCGCCCAGCAGGGCGACGATTTGCCCCTCGGGGACCGCCAGGGAAAGACCACGCAAGACCAGAATGACGTCGTTGTAAACGACCTCGATGTTGTTCACTTCCAGCAGCAGCGGGCCGGCACCCGCATGCGTCCGGCCCAAGCCTTCGGGTCCATTGGCCCTTAGCTGGCCGGATGCATCCGCCTTGCCTGCCGAGCTCATCGCCTTACCAGCCCAGCAACTCGCGCTTGCGCTCAAGCTCGATCGTGGCGACCGGTTGCAGCTTCATCGTGCCATTCGCCATCAACTCCTGCACCGTGCCGTTGCTGGTATCGCCGCCCACCACTGCGCGATACAGCGCGACGCGCAACGTCCCGCGATGATCCTCGGGTGTGAAGTTGGAGGCGTTGCAGACCCCTTCGAACCCCTTCGGCACCCAGTTCTGCCGCGCATAGAAGCCGTCGCGGACCCTCTCCCCGGTTAGCTCCCCGCCCTTGCCGATGGCGGTTTCGACCGCCTCGGCCATCAGCATGCTCGCGCAGACACCGGCGAGGTAATGCACCGGCCGATAGGCGCGGCCCGCTGGGTCGGAGACCTTGCTGATCGCCTCCACATTCGCCATGCCGGGTGCCGCCTGGCCCCAGACGACCGCGGTGCGAACCGGGAAGACCACGCCATTGGCGGCCGCCCCGGCTGCCTTCATGGCATTCTCGTCCATGCCCCAGACATTGCCGAGAAACTGGACGTCGAGCCCCGCCGTCTGGCAAGCCCGCAGGACTGAGATATTGGAGCCTGCGGTATTCCCCAAATAGGCATAGTTGGCGCCCTGGCTCTTTAGCGTCAGGCATTGGGCGGTGTAGTCGCCAGGCGTCAGCGCAAAGACGATCGGCGGCAAGACATCGAAGCCGAGCTCCTTCGCCATCGCCTCACCCGCTTCCTTCGGTGAGTTCGGGTAGGGGTGGTTGCCGCCCATATGGACATATTTCGGCCGGCCCGGCTTACCCTTGGCCTTCCAGTCGTCGGCGGCCCATTTCAGCATCGCCCGCAGCGCGTCCGAATAGGACGGGCCATAGAAGAAGTTATACCCAGTCGCCTCAGCGCCCGGACGGCCGCTCTTGCCCGCGGCATCGGTCAGCGTCGCGGCGTAGGACCCGGAGACGTAGGGGATCTTGTCGCGGGTCACGAACTTCACCAGCGCTTCGGTGTCAGCAGTGCCCCAGCCCATGATGCCGACCACCCGGTCGCGGGCCCAGGCCTGATACTGGCTGACCGCACGTGGCGCTTGATAGCCGTAATCCACCGCCAGCATGTTGAACTGCCGGCCCGCGACGCCGCCCTTGCCGTTCAGCCAAGCAAAGCTGTCATTCACGCCCTGTGAAAAGGGTGTACCGACATCGCTGGTCGCACCAGAGAGGTCCATTAGATGCCCAAGCGTCACCTTCTGCTGGGCGAGGGCGGAGCCCGAAGCAATCGCCGCAGCGGCGATCCCGAGCATGGCACGGCGTAGCTGCATGGTTTTCCTCCCGTTTTGTTCAGTGCGAATAGGGGTAGAGTTTCCAATAGGCCTTGATCAACCGCCATCGCCGGGCGAGGCCATCTGGCTCGAAAATCAGGAACAGGATGATGGCGGCACCGATGGCCATCTCTCGCAGGAACGAGATGGAAGCGCCAAGGCGCAGCGCGCGGTCTATCGCCCCGCCGGCCAGCGCTGCCGCAGCGGACTGGACCACTTCCGGCAGTAAGACCATGAAAGCGGCCCCCATCAGGCTGCCGGAAACGCTGCCCAGGCCACCGATGATGACCATGCCCAGGAACTGGATAGAGAAAAGAATATTGAAGGCCTCGACCGAAACAAAAAGCAGGTAGTGCGCATAGAGCGCACCCGCAATGCCTGCGTAGAAGCTGGCAATACCGAAGGACAGCGTCCGATAATACGCCAGATTGATCCCCATCACCTCGGCGCTGAGATAATGGTCGCGCACCGCGACCAGCGCGCGACCGTCCCGCGTCCGTAGCAGGTTGCTGGCAGCGACAAACATCAGGATCACGTAGGCCAGCACCACATAGAAGAATTTCTCCTCGCGGTCCGCGATCCAGCCGAAAAGAGCAAAAGGTTCGGTGATGCGCCCGGAGGTGCCACCGGTGAACCACTGCGCTCGGGCAAAGAAATCCTCCAGGATGAACTGCGCCGCCAGAGTCGCGATCGCTAGGTAGAGGCCCTTCAGTCGCGCCGCCGGGGTACCGAAGACGAGCCCGACCAAAGCTGTACCGAGACCCGCAAGCGGAATGCAGATGGCCACCGGAAGATGGGTCGCATCATGCAGCCAGGCGGACATAAAGGCGCCGAAGCCGAAGAAGGCGGCATGGCCGATGCTGATCTGGCCGGTGAAGCCGACCAGAATATTCAGGCCCAGCGCGGCAATGCCCATGATGCCGATATTGATCAGCAGGCCAAGCTCGTAGCGTCCACAGACCAGCGGTGCGCAGGCTAACACCAGAATCCCGACCCAGAGCGCTCGGCGGCTGTTGCGCGAGGGGAAGATCGTCATGTCTTCCCGGTAGTTGGCATGATACTCGCCGGCGGGAGGGCTGAGGGCCATGGTTCAGACCCGCTCGATCGCCCGGGTACCGAACAGCCCGTAGGGTTTGATCAGCAGGATCAAGATCAGCGCATAAAAGGGTGCGACAGTATACATGTTGCCCCAATGCAGCCATTCGGCATCAACATACTGCGCCAAATTTTCCAGCACACCGACGATCAACCCGCCAAGTACCGCGCCCACGACACTGTCCAAGCCGCCGAGGATCACCGCAGGGAATACCTTGATGCCGTAGAAGGACAGGGCCGAGGAGACGCCGTTGACGATCCCGACCACAACGCCTGCCACCGCCGAAACCAAGGCAGAGATGGCCCATGACATGGCGAAGACCCGTGGCACCGAAATACCAAGCGATTGTGCCACCTGCTGATCGAAGGCCGTCGCCCGCATCGCCAGCCCGTGCTTCGAGGCGGTAAAAAACCAGGCAAAGCCAAACATGATCAACACCGAGATGCCCAGCGAAAGCAAATAGGCGGTCTGAATCTGCAAACCTAAGATCAGCACCCGGTCGGTCGGAAAAATCGGCGGGAAGGGTTTGGCAAAGACCCCGAAGATCCACTTCATCAACGCCTGGAAGAAAATACCGAGCCCGATCGTCGCCATGATGACGCTGATCACAGGCTCGCCGATCAAGGGCCGCAGCACGACGACCTGCAGGATGATCCCGAACAGCGTCATGAAGGCCAGCGTCATCAGGAAACCGGCCCAGAACGGCAGGTGAAACTCGCTCAGCAGCCACCAGCAGACCCAGGCGCCGACCAGCAAAAACTCGCCTTGGGCAAAGTTTACCACCTGGCTCGCTTTGTAGATCAGCACAAAGCTCATCGCGACCACACCATAAAGCGCGCCGACGATCAGGCCGTTCAGGATCAGTGGCAGCAGCAATGACCAGTCCATCGCGTTACTCCGCCGCCTGGGACAGGTGAGGCACGGTCGAGACGACCCGGAGTGTGGTCCGGATCCGCTGCTTGGTGCCGTCCTGGAAGGTGATCGTGGTATCGACCGGGATCGATGTCTCCCCACGGTAAAGCGCTTCAATGATCTCGCCGTATTTCTGGTTGATGACCCCGCGCCGTACCTTGCGGGTACGGGTCAGCTCGTCGTCATCCGCGTCCAGTTCCTTGTATAACAGCACGAAGTCGCGGATGCGCTGCGGGTCGGGCAGGGTCGCATTCACCTTGGCAACCTCCGCCGCCAGCAGCTCAACCACCTCCGGTCTCGTCGATAGGTCCGTATAGGTGGTGAACGCGATGCGGTTGCGCTCCGCCCATTTGGAGACGATCGGGAAGCGGATGCAGATCATCGCCGCCAGATGCGACCGCCCATCCCCCAGCACCACGGCTTCGGCCACATAGGGCGAGAATTTCAGCTTGTTCTCGATGTATTGTGGGCTGAAGCGCTCCCCGCGGGCGGTCGTCGCCATGTCCTTGATGCGGTCGATCACCACCAGATGACCCTTGGCATCGAAATAGCCAGCATCGCCCGTGTGTAGCCAGCCATCTCGCAGGTCGGGATTCTCCGGCATACCAAAATAGCCAGTGAACATATTGGGATGGCGCGTCACGATCTCGCCCAAGCCGTTCGGGTCGGGATGTTCGATCCGGGTTTCAATCGCCGGATTAAACGCGACCCCCACGGTTTCCTGGTCCACCTCGTCAGCCCGATGCACCGTATAGGCGCCGAGCGTCTCGGTCTGGCCGTAGAGTTGGCGCAGCGGCACCCCCATGGCGCGGAAGAACCGAAAGGTATCGGGGCCCAGCGCGGCGCCGCCAGTGGCCGCCGAGCGGAGATTGGTAAAGCCCAGCCGGTCGCGCAGCGCGCGGAACAGCAGCTGTTCGGCGAGCGGGCTGCGCCGCCCCTGATCGAGCGCCGCGAGACCATACCGCATACCCAATTCATAGGCCCGCCGCTTGAGCGGGGAAGCATCCATCACCTTGGCCCGCACATCGGCGGCGATGGACTCCCAAAGCCGCGGCGCGAACAGCACGAAACTGGGACCGATCTCGCGAAAATCGGCCATCATCGTCTCCGGTTCCTCGACGAAGTTGACCTTCATGCGCGCGAGCAACCCCCAGCCCACTGCGTAAATCTGTTCCATGATCCAGGGCAGCGGCAGGACCGAGACATATTCATCCTGAGGCCCTTTGGGATCGGCCTCAAGATACGCGGCACAATGACGGATCAGCGCCCCGGCGGTCAGCATCGCCAGCTTGGGCCGCGCCGTGGTACCGGACGTCGTACAGAGGATGGCGACATCCTCGCCGCGGGTGGCGGCGACCAGGGCGTCCCAACGTGACGGGTCAGCGGCATCCGCCGCATCACCGCGCGCCAGCAACTCGCTCATCGCCAGCAGGCGCGGATCGTCGTATTTCCGGATGCCGCGTGGATCGCAATAGATAATATGCTGCAGGCTTGGCGCACGGTCGCCGATCCCGAGCAGCTTGTCGACCTGCTCCTCATCCTCGGCGATCACCGCCGAGACTCCGGCATACGCCAGAAGATAAGCGACCTCATCGTCGAGCGAATCGCGATAAAGACCGAGGGAACGTGCGCCGATCGCATGCGCTGCAATCTCGCCCATCACCCATTCCGGCCGGTTATCGCCGATCATCCCGACCACATCCGCCGCGCCAAGCCCGAGGCCATGCAGGCCGAGCGCGATCGCCCGCGTGCGGGCCGCATACTCAGCCCAGGTGATGCTGCGCCAGATTCCGAATTTCTTCTCCCGCAGCGCCACCTCCGCGGGATATGCGGCGGCATTGCGCAGCAGCAGTTTCGGCAGGGTATCGGCGTCGGTCATGCCGCCACCTCCGCATTCACCTCATCCCCCTCCCCCAGATAGGCACGGCGGACCTGCGGATCCGCGAGCACTGCTTCGGGTGTCCCATCGGCGATCTTGCGTCCGAAATCCAGCACCATCACCCGATGGGAGATGTCCATAACCACGCTCATGTCGTGCTCGATCATCAGCACAGTCATGCCCCATTCCTCATTGAGGTCGAGGATGAAGCGGGCCATGTCCTCCTTCTCTTCGAGGTTCATGCCCGCCATCGGCTCATCGAGCAGGATCAGTTTCGGCCGCAGCGCGACGGCGCGGGCCAATTCGACCCGTTTGCGCAGGCCGTAAGACAGGGTCCCAGCCGTTGCCTTGCGGACATGCTGGATTTCCAGGAAGTCGATGATTTCCTCGACCTCTCGCCGATGCGCGATCTCCTCGCGCTCGGCCCCGGTGAACCAATAAGGCATGCCGGAGAGAAAGCCGCGCCGGAGCAGGTGGTGACGGCCGACCATGATGTTATCGAGGACCGTCATGTGCCCGAACAGCGCGAGGTTCTGGAAGGTACGACCGAGCCCAATTGCCGCGCGCTTGCGGGTCGGCAGGCGCGTGATATCGGCCCCCTCAAAATGGATTGTCCCCTCCGTCGGCTGGTAACGACCGGAGATGCAATTGACCATGGAGGTCTTGCCGGCACCGTTGGGTCCGATGATCGAGAAGACCTCGCCCCGGCGAACTTCGAAGGTCACCTCGGTCAGCGCCCGCACACCGCCAAAGCGCAGCGAAATCCCCTCGACGGCGAGGATCGGTGCCTCAGCGGCCATGAGTAATCGGACTGGGTGGCGCTTGGTGGCTGGCGCGCACGGCCTTCCTCCCGGACGGCCTTGGCTGCCGTCTCTCTAGAAACGAACATAAGTTAGTTTCTGGCTTGACCGCAAGCGAGAAGGCATCAAACGATTCAAGCGAGAGGGACATCGCGAAAGGAACCGCGTTTGCCGCGTACCGCAGGCTCCCGGGGCGCCCGCACCGCGGCGGCGATCCGCCGTGCCGGCTTGAAACTCATTGCCCGGCATGGCTTTGCCGCAATGAATCTGCGCGAACTGGCTGCCGAGGTCGGTATCCAGCCCGGCTCGCTCTACAACCACATCGAGACCAAGCAGGCCCTTCTCTTTGACCTGATCCGCGAGCATCTGGACAGCCTGCTGGCCAGCACCGAGGCCGCGCTATCCGCTGCGCCACCAGACCCCCTCGCGCAGCTCCGCGCTTTCGCCGCGCATCACGTGCTCTACCACCTGGAAAAGCGCCAGGAGGTCTATATCGCCAATTTCGAGCTGCGCGCCCTGGATGCCGCCAATTACGGCCGCATCATCATCCTGCGCCAAGCCTATGAGGCGCGCCTGACCGCGCTATTGGAAGCGGGCGATCAGGCTGGGGAGCTGACGGTCGCTGATCCGCCCGTGACGGCCTTCGCCCTGCTGGCCATGCTGACGGGGGTCTGTACCTGGTACCGCCCTGGCGGGCGGCTTTCGAAGGCGACCTTGGTGGCTTTGCATACCGATCTGGCGCTGAATGGCATCAGGCGCCGCGCAAGCGGATAGCCAATGGCGGATCATCGGTGGCTATGGCATCCAGCCCAAGCGCGTAGCCGGCGGTGATTGTGGCAGCATCGTTGCATCCCCAGGCACTCACACCGCAGCCGGCGGCCCGGAGCGCAGCGATGGCCGCCGCATCCCATTCGCCGATCGGCAGGCCAAGCTCTTCGGCCCCGACGGTGCGCGCCAAGGCAATGGCGCCGAGCGTCCCCATGCCGCGCCACGGCCGTGCTTCCAGCAGCAGCACCCGCCGCCGCCAGCCCCCGATCGCCGAAGCCTGGGCCAAGACCAGCGGCTCGAACGCCATCACCGTCGTTCGCTCGCGCATCGCCAACGCATCCAGCACGGCGCAACACGCAGGGAGGATGGCCGGATAGGGCCGGCCCGCGGCGTCGGATTTCAACTCCAGGCGGAGAACACGACCGGCCTCGCGCACCATCGCCGCGGCCTCTGCCAGGCTCGGTGGCGGCTCGCCGCCGGTTCCCTTCACCCGCAGCCGCCGCAGCGCCTCAGCAGTAAAGCCGTTGAGCGGGCCGCGCGCATCGGTCATGCGATCAAGCGTGGCATCGTGCATTACGAAGGGCACACCATCAGCCGAGAGATGCACGTCGAGTTCGAGCTGTTCCGCTGCTAGCGCCAAGGCATGGCGGAACGCGTCCGCGCTATTTTCCGGCCAAAGGAGGGCGCCACCACGATGGCTCGCGATCTCGGTCAGCCCCATGCCCGCCTCAGCTTATTCCGCAGGCGGCCACGCGCTTCAGCGCTTGACGCTATCAAGGGACAAGGGCGCGCCCGCGATGTCGGCCGCATATTGCTCATAGCCATTGCCGGAGATCCGGTGTTGCAACTCGCGGAATATCTCGGTCTGCACGGCCCGCCGCCGTTGCAGCAGCAGCACCAGACGCGCCAGGGCTTCCACCATCGCCACCTGGAAGGCGCCGACCAGGACAAAACCCAGCAGGCTGATCGGTGTATTCCAATTTTGGATGACAAAGCTGCCGCGGGGCTCAAAAATAAAGACCCACGCAAAGATCATGCTGGAGCCAACCACGACCAGCCCGCGTTGCCAGCCACATATCAGCGTCGCGGCGGTGACGGCAGGGTAGAAGACCAGAAAGGCCGACTCGTCGAGCCATGGGTCGAGCATCACACGCGATGCCGCACTAACCATGAACAAGGCCGTCGCCACCGCCCAGGCCCGCCAGCCGCGCTGGCGGCGCTCCAGGACCAGGGTCAGAATATACAGCCACGGCATGATGCGGTCCTAACGGGACGAGCCTTGCTCCCGCATGAACTTATAGGCGTGAGCTACCTCTGGAACCAGCCCAGCGCTGCGCCAACTGCCGGGCTGTAGGCACGTTGGCCTGACATAAGCTGAGCGGATTGGGAATCCGAGGGTGCGGCTGTATGGCACTTCGGCAAATGCCCCTATCCCCCAAAGACTCAATCTTCCTCGTCACCTTTCCAGGCCTCGAAGCCGCTCTCGCTGAGGAAGCCGGGAGCAAGGGCTTCCGCCAGCCCCGTGCCGTGCCGGGCGGCGTCACGATCGGCGGCGGATGGCCGGAGGTTTGGCGCGCCAATCTCTGGCTGCGCGGCGCCAGCCGGGTGCTGGTCCGGGTGGGGCGCTTCCCAGCGAGCCACCTGGCAACCCTGGATGACCGAGCCCGTGCCCTGCCCTGGGCCGAACTCCTGCGACCGGAGACGCCATTCCGGGTGGTCGCGGAATGCCATAGCTCGCGCCTTTATCACTCAGGCGCGGTCGCCGAACGGGTTACGCGAGCGATCCATGCGGCGATCGGGGGCCAGGAAGCGGCGGACGGCCTTCGCGTGCTGGTCCGGATGAGCGAGAATATTTGTACCATTAGCCTCGATACGTCAGGCGAATCCCTACATCGGCGCGGCTTCAAGCAGGCGATCGGCCCGGCCCCGTTGCGGGAGACCATGGCGGCGCTCTTTCTTCAGCAATGTGGCTACCGGGGTGAGGAGCCCCTGGTTGATCCCATGTGCGGTGCCGGCACCCTCGTGCTGGAAGCAGCGGACCAGGTTGCGCGCCTCAATCCCGGGCGCGAACGGAGCTTCGCCTTCGAAGGGCTGGTCGGTTTCGATCCGGCCGCTTGGGCGGCAATGCGCGGAGTGCGCCGCGTGCCACGTACCGGCATCCTCTGCACCGGCAGCGATCGCGATGCCGGCGCCGTGGCGATGGCCAAGGCCAATGCGGCCCGGGCCGGCCTGTCCGGTTTCACGACCTTTCAAACCTTGCCGATCAGCGCCGCGGCACCGCCGCCGGGGCCGCCGGGTCTGGTCATGATCAACCCGCCCTATGGCACGCGGCTGGCCGAAGACAGCGATCTGCGCCCGCTCTATCAAACCCTTGGGCGGGTGTTGCGCGACCGTTTCGCCGGTTGGCGGGTCGGCCTTGTCACCAGCGAGCCCAGGTTGGCGGCAGCCACCGCGCTGCCCTTCCTGGCACCGGGACCGCCAGTGCCGCATGGCGGGCTTTGGGTGAACCTCTATCGCACGACGCCCCTGTTGGCATAATCGCCGGATTGGGGAGGAGACCATCATGCCGCTTGCTCGCCGCGCCCTGCTCGGCGCCGCCGCGCTGTGGCCCATGTGCCATCGCGCCCAAGCCCAAGCCTGGCCGGAGAGGCCGCTACGCCTGATCGTCCCCTTCCCGCCCGGCGGGCACATCGACGGCTTTGCCCGGCTGCTGGCCCAGCCCATGGCGGCCCGTCTTGGGCAGCCGGTGGTGGTCGAGAACCGGGCCGGCGCAGGCGGCAGCATCGGCGCAGCAGAAGTCGCACATGCCCGGCCCGATGGGCTGACGCTTCTGATGGGCTCGAATGGCTCGCTGGTCGGCAATGTGCTGACCCAGGCCAATCCCGGCTTCGACCCTTTCCGGCAACTCGCCCCGATCGGACTATGCCTGACCTTGCCCCTGACCTTGGCGGTCAGGGCCGATGACCCGGCACGCAGCATCGAGGACCTGCTCACCCGGTCCCGTGCCGCCCCGGGCAGCGTGACCTGCGGCAGTGCGGGCATCGGCACTTCGAACCATCTGGCGCTGGTGCTGTTCGATGCGGCGACAACGGCAGGCATCTCGCATGTGCCCTATCGCGGCACGGGGACAATGCTGCCAGATCTGCTGGCCGGCACCATCACCTGCGTGATGGATCAGCTTGGCACCGCCCTTGCCCTGGCGCGGGATGGTAAGGCGCGGCTGCTTGTGCAGACAGGGGCGCATCGCAGCCCAATCGCGCCGGACATACCCTGTGTCGCCGAACTGGGCTGGGGAGAGGCCGTCTTCCTCACCTGGAACGGCCTGTCGGTCACGGCTGGTACGCCGGCGCCAGTCCAGGCGAGGCTCGCCGCAATCTTAGCAGACTGCCTGGCGGAGCCAGCTCTGGCCCAACGCATGTCGGCGGTGGGCGCTGAGGTGGTCGCGCCGGCGCTGATGACCCCGGCCGGCTTCGGCGAATTCCTGCGCGCGGATCTGCAGCGCACGCGGCGCGCCGTGCTGCTTGCCGGGCTCAAGCCCGAATAGGCGGATTGCCGGCTGGCCAAAGGCCGCCATAGGATCGTCCGACACAAGGATTCCCAGGGAGACAAATGATGGCCAAGGGGCATGTGGTGGTGGGCGTGGTGCGGTGGCCGGGCGGGGCGAACATGTCCTCACCCCCGGGGACGCTGGGCGGCGTATTCCGCATGCCGGTGGGCGGCGGCGCCTGGGAACATGTGACCCGCGGGCTGCCCGAGGAATGCCATGTGCCCTGCGTCAGCGTCGATCCGCATGACCCGGACCGGGTCTTCGTCGGCACGCAGGAAGGCCCCTATGTCAGCACCGATGCTGGGGCCAGCTGGCGGCGGCTGGATTTCCCGCGCCGGGACCTGCAGGTCTGGGCGATCGCGGTTCACCCAAATAACCCGCGCAAGCTCTATGTCGGCACTTCGCCGCTCGGCGTGTTCATCTCGGAAAATGACGGGGCCAGCTGGCGCGAGGCGCCGACGGCGCGCCTGCCGGACGCTGCCGAAATGGGCGCCTTCGTGAACCGTGTCATGCGCTTTGCCTTCAACCCGACCAACCCGGAAGAGATCTTCGCCGCCATGGAAGTGCGCGGCGTCATGCGCTCCAACGACGGCGGGGCAACGTGGGCGGATTGTTCCGCCGATCTGATCGGCTGGGCGGAGCGTGAGGCGAAATTGAAAAGCGCCATCCTGACCAAGCACGAGGCCGAGGGGATGCTCGACGCGCATGCCATTGCGATCAGCCCGGCGGCGCCGACCTCCCCCTTCGTTGCCGTGCGGATGGGACTGTTCCGGTCTGATGACCACGGGGCGCATTGGCAGGATTTGCGGATGCGCGACCAGAGCCCGATCACTTATGGCCGCGACATCCGCCCCTGCCCGCACGACCCGGCGACGCTTTACGCCACGCTCTCGACGGCCGCCTCCGGTGCCACCGGCTCGATGTGGCGTTCGCGCGATGGAGGGGCCGCCTGGCAGCGGATCGACCCCGAATTGACCCCGAACGGCACGATGATGGGCATCGCCCCCTCGGCCCGGGCAACCGAGGTGGTCTATGGCGCGACCCGGCGGGGGGAGGTTTATGGCACGCTTGATGGAGGCCGCCATTGGCACGCCGCGCCGCTGCCCGAGGGTTGCAAGGCCGTCATGACGCTCGCGGTTTGCTGAGACCTGCGGGAGGGGGACACCCCCTCCCCAACCGGGGCTGGGCGCGGCATGATCCGAGCTAAGCGATTCAGGAGGAACCAGAAGGAACATGGGAATGGCGACTGAACTCGACGCAGTGATCATCGGCGCGGGTTTCTCCGGCATGTATCAGCTGCTGTGCCTCCGCGACCGGCTGGGGCTGCAGGCCCGGGTGCTGGAACAAGGCGGCGGCGTTGGCGGCACCTGGTACTGGAACCGCTACCCGGGCGCGCGCTGCGATAGCGAGAGCCACTCCTATAACTATACGTTCTCCAAGGAGTTGCTGGCCGAATGGCAGTGGTCTGAGCGCTATCCTGAACAGCCAGAGATCATGCGCTATATGAACTATGTCGCCGACAAGTTCGATTTGAAGCGCGACATCCAGTTCGACACCAAAGTAACCGGGGCGCATTACAATGCGCGGGCCAATCGCTGGGAAGTCGAGACCGCGGCGGGCGAGCGCTTCATCGCCCGCTTCCTGATCACCGCGGTCGGCTGTCTCTCGACCGCGAACGTGCCGACGATCCCAGGCCTGGAAAGCTTCAAGGGCGAATGGTACCACACCGGTCAATGGCCGCATGACGGGGTGGATTTCTCCGGCAAGCGGGTCGGCCAGATCGGCACCGGTTCCACCGGCATTCAGGCGGTACCGGTGATCGCCGAGCAGGCAGCACACCTCACCGTCTTCCAGCGCACCGCCAATTACAGCGTGCCTGCCCATAACGCCCCGCTTACCGCTGAGTTCCAGTCCTGGCTGAAGGATAATAGGGACGAGGTGACGGCGGTGATGCGCAGCACGCCGAACGGCCACCCGTTCAGGATTTCGGAGCGCAAGGTATTCGACGTCTCGGATGCTGAGCGCGAGCAGATCTTCGAGGAGGCCTGGGGCTATGGCGGGCTGCAATTCCGGGGCGCCTTCCAGGACGTGCTGGTGAACAAATCGGCCAACGACAAGGCGGCTGATTTTATCAAACGCAAGATCCGCACGATCGTTCAGGACCCGGAGAAGGCCCGCATCCTTTCCGATATCGACCATCCCTACGCCGCCAAGCGGCCGCCAATCGATACCTTCTATTTCGAGGCCTTCAACCGCCCGAATGTCGATGTGGTCTATCTGCGCGAGGAGCCGCTGGAGCGGGTCACGCCAAGCGGGATCAAGACCGCCAAGCGGGAAATCCCGCTCGATATCATCGTCTTCGCCACCGGTTTCGACGCGATGACCGGGCCGCTGCTCGCGCTCGACATCAAGGGCCGCGACGGCGTGGCGCTCAAGGACGTCTGGGCCGCCGGGCCGCGCAACTATCTCGGCCTGCAAGTCGCCGGATTCCCTAATCTTTTTACCATCACCGGGCCTGGATCGCCCTCAGTGCTCTGCAACATGCCGGTCTGCATCGAGCAACATGTTGAGTGGATCACCGACTGTATCGGCATGATGCGTGAGAAGGGGCTCTCGCGGATCGAGACCACCGAGGCGGAGATGGACAAGTGGGTGGCGCATGTGAACGAGGCGGCGCACGCGACGCTGCTGCCACAAGCAAGCCATAGCTGGTACCTCGGCGCCAACGTCCCAGGCAAGCCGAGGGTCTTCATGCCCTATGCCGGCGGCATGGTGCGCTATCGCGAAATCTGCGCGGAAGTCGTCGCGCAGGACTATAAGGGCTTCGTCCTGGCGGATTGAGCACCGTGCATCGCCGCACATTGCTCGCCGGCCTTGCCCTGCCCGCCCTGGCGCGGGCCGAGGCATGGCCGGCGCGCCCCATGACCCTGATCGTGCCGTTTGTCCCCGGTGGCCTGCCGGATGCCAACGGTCGCTTCATGGCCCAACGCATAGGCGCCTTGCTCGGCCAGCCGATGGTTGTTGAAAACCGCCCTGGCGCGGGCGGCAATATCGGCGCCGGGGCCGTCGCGAAGTCGCCTCCCGATGGCTATACGGCGCTGATTGGCACGATGGGTACGCATGCCTCCAACCCCGCGCTCTATCGCAGCATTGGCTATGACGCGCAGCGCGACTTCACGCCGATCCACGCCCTTTTTGCTGACAACAATATCGCTGTGACGGGCGTGGCCAGCCCCTATCGCAGCCTCGCCGATGTCGCGGTGGCAGCGAAGGCCCAGCCTGGGCAACTCACCTATGGCTCGGGCGGCATTGGCAGCGGCGTGCATCTTGCCGGCGCCTTGTTTGAGAAGGCGGCCGGCGTGCAAATGCTGCACGTCCCCTATCGGGGCACACCGGCGGCGCTCGCGGACGTGGTGGCCGGCCGGCTCGACCTGATCTTCGACTACGCCGTGACCTCGGTGCCACTGATCAAAGACGACAAGCTCCGTCCCCTGGTGGTGACCGGCAAGCAGCGCATGGCCATGCTGCCTGAGACACCGACCGTCGCCGAGGCGGGCTTCCCGGATGCCTATCTCGACGTCTGGTCAGGGTTGTTCCTGCCTGCCGGGGTCCCGCCCGGAGTGGCAAATCGGCTGATGGAAGCCACCACGACAGTTCTCGCCAGCGACGCTGCGGCAGCCTGGGCGGCGCGCACCGATAGCCGGCGCATGCTCGACCTCGCCGGCCCGGCCTTCGGCGCCTTCGTGGCGGCCGAGTTGGTCCGCTGGAAGGGCATTGTCGACTTCGCGGGGGCCCGAGTGGAATGAACGCGCTTGGGGCCCTTGCGCCTTGCGCAATCCGCCATTTCAATCGGCGTTGTTCTTTATCGATCTCGTCAACCTCGCTCGGCAATAGCCTTGCCGCACCAATGCGGTAGAACCTCGGAAGGGAGCGCAGATGCCTGGGTCCGTCATCGGCGCCATCATTGGCGCTATTATTTTCGGCATCGTCGGTGGCTTCATCGGCGTCTTTGTCGATGAGGAAATGGGGGCTGGTATCGGTGGCTTTGTCGGCGCCGTGGTAGGCTTCGTTACTGGAATAGCCAGGCGCTAGAGCATGCTGCGTTCACGTACGTTCACGCAGCCCGCTCCAGCATGTGTTGGATCGCGCGATTCAGCGCCTTCGGCGATGCCGCCTCAACGCATCGCGCTCTAACGAGCCAGCGGCAGCGCGCTGCCGTGTCCGAGAGACGGCGCCGCAGGCTGTCTATGTGATCCATCGAAGGAGCGTCTCCAAACGGTCCGCCTCCGCCGCCGGCTTATCGGGCCTGAGCCGGGCAATCCGCGGGAAGCGGAGAGCAACGCCGGATTTATGGCGGTTTGATCGCTGCGCAGCATCGAAAGCAACTTCCAGAACCAGAGCTTTCTCGACCTCACGCACCGGACCAAATCGCGCAACCGTATTCCCCCGGATCCAGCGGTCGAGCCAGGCGAGTTCCGCATCCGTGTAACCGGAATAGGCTTTCCCAACCGGCACCAGTTCCTCCCCGCCCTCACCATCGGGCCGCCAAAGCCCGAAGGTGTAATCCGAATAAAAACTGGACCGCTTGCCGTGCCCACGCTGAGCATAGAGCAGCACCACATCGATGGTCTGCGGCGCCCGCTTCCATTTCCACCACAGCCCCTTTACCCGGCCTGCGACGTAGGGGCTGTCAGCCCGCTTCAGCATCAACCCCTCGATCGCTGCCGCACGCGCGCCGTCGCGCAGCCGGGTCAACTCATCGAGGCCGGAGAAAGCGACGGCCGCAGACAGATCCATCCGTGCTGGCTGCGCACGCGCCAGAAACCCTTCCAGCCGCGCACGGCGCGCATCGAAAATGAGTGGGCGGCAATCCTCGGCGCCGTCAAAGAGGAGGTCGTAAAGACGGACGCCCGCGGGATAGCCAGCGAGCATCGCTGCACTCACCCGCTTACGGTTCAGCCGCTGCTGCAACTCGGCGAAGGGTGCGACGGCGCCATCACGTATAATCAGCAACTCCCCATCCAGCACGCCGTGGAAGTTCATCGCTTCGATAATTTCTGGAAAAGTCGCCGAGATATCCTCGCCACTGCGGCTCCAGATCCTTCGGCCACCCGGCCCGGCGGTCAGTTGCACCCGGATGCCGTCCCATTTCCACTCCGCCCGCCAGGCGGCCGGGTCGAGGTTACCAAAATCCGCGGACTCCAGCGGATGGGCGAGCATCAGCGGGCGGAAGATCGGCGCCAGCGCGGGGTCGGGGCGCGGTGTCCGGCCCTCAAGCCAATCGAACAGCGCCGTATAGGGTGGGGCGACGCCGTGCCAGACCTCCTCAATCGCCTCGACCGGCTGCCCCGACCAGGCCGCCAGGGCAACCCGCGCCAGGCGCCCGGAAACCCCGACCCGCAGGCCACCAGTGATCAGTTTGATCAGCGCCAGTCGGCCAGAGGGATCGAGCGCATCCAGCCAAGCACCGATCAACTCCGGCAGCCCGGCTTTCGGTGTCTCCTCCAGTTGCGCGACAATCTCCTGGAGGCTTGGCGGCGGGAGGTGCGGCCCGGATCGCTCCGGCCAGATCAGCGCCACCGTCTCAGCCAGGTCCCCCACATAGTCGTAGGAAAGCGCCCACAGCACCGGATCAGTGCGCGCCGCAACAAGGTCGCGGATCAGGCTGGGCTTGGCTGCAAGGAAGTCTAGCGTACCGGTCAGCGCCGCGAGGCCAATGCCACGATCGGGATCGGCTTGGCTGGCAAACCAATCAGCAAGGAGGGCAAGCTTCGACTGCCGCGCCGGGGTGAAGACCAGCCGCTCAAGCAGTCCCGCGAAGGCAGTTATGGACATGGGTCTTCCCCGCCGCCACTAGCCGCCACAGCCACCCCATCGGCGGCCGTCTCGTTCTCCTCCTCCTCGCCCCGGCCCACCAGATACAAGGCCCGACCGCGGATGCCTCGCTGGGCCAACGCATGTACCAGCGCGTCCTCGCGGCCATGCGTCACCCAAACCTCAGGCGCGGCCACCTCGTCGATGGTCCAATTCAGGGCCTCCCAGTCGGCGTGGTCGCTGATCACCAGGGGCAATTCCACGCCACGCGATTTGGCACGCTGGCGGACCCCCATCCACCCGCTGGCCAATGCCACGACCGGGTCGGCAAGGCGTCGGGCCCACCGATCGGCGATCGCCGAGGGTGGCGCCAGGACGATCGCTCCCCTGAGCGCGGCCCGATCGGCCACAAGGGCGGGCGCCACCGGGCCGAGGGCCACACCAAGCTTTTCATAAAGCGCCGTAAGGGGCATCAGCGCCCCGTGCAGATGGACGGGCTTTTCGTAACCCGCCGCCCGCAGCAGCGCGAGCAGGCGCTGCGTCTTGCCGAGCGCATAACACCCGATCACATGCGTCCGCTCCGGAAATAGCGTGAGGCTTTTCAACAGCTTGGCAATCTCGGCCTCAGGCGGCGGATGGCGGAAGACCGGCAGGGCGAAGGTGGCCTCGGTCACGAAGACATCACATGGCACCGGCTCAAAGCCGGCGCAGGTCGGATCCGGTTGGCGCTTGTAGTCGCCCGAGATGACGACGCGTGCCCCACGCCATTCGAGAACCACCTGCGCCGATCCCAGGACATGGCCAGCCGGCACCAGCCGAATCATCACATCGTCCAGTTGCAGGGGCTTCCCGGGCGCCAGCGCCTGTTGAGCACCGAAGGCAGCCGCGCCAAGCCGCTGGCGCATGATCGCCAAGGTCTCGGCGGTGGCCAGAACCTGGTCATGGCCAGGCCTGGCATGATCGGCATGGCCATGGGTGATCACCGCCCGGGGCACGGCCCGCAGCGGATCGATGTAGAGATTGGCCGGCTCGCACCACAGGCCAGCCGGCGTGACCTTCAGCCAAGTCTCGGGATGCGGGCCAAGCAAGCGTCACCTCCTGCCATACGCGGGACCGAAGAGGACCCTCAGCGCCCCTTCACGCCCCGGCGCCCCGCCCCCATAGTCACCGGGCGATGGGAACATTGCCAGAACCTTTTACCGCCTGGTTCGCTGCCCGGGGCTGGACGCCTCGGCCGCATCAGCTCGCTTTACTCGGCGCCGCCAGGGCCGGGCAGAGCGCGCTGCTCCTCGCCCCGACCGGTGGGGGAAAGACCCTGGCCGGCTTCCTGCCGAGCCTGATCGATCTGGCCGCACGCCCGCGGGACGGGCTGCACACGCTCTATATCTCGCCGCTCAAGGCGTTGGCCGTCGATATCGCCCGCAACCTCGCCGCCCCGGTCGCTGAGATGGCGTTGCCCATCCGCATCGAAACCCGCACCGGCGATACACCAGCCAATCGCCGCCAGCGGCAGAAGGCCGATCCGCCGCATATCCTGCTGACGACGCCTGAGAGCCTCATTTTGCTTCTCTCCCAACCCGAGGCGACGGACCTGTTCGGCGGCCTCGGCGCGATCATCATCGATGAAGTGCACGCGCTCGCTGGCACCAAGCGCGGCGATCAGCTCGCGCTTGGCCTGGCCAGGCTGGGGCGTCTTGCGCCGGCAGCGCGGCGGATCGGGCTTTCGGCGACCGTCGCCCATGCCGCAGCGCTTTGCGCCTTCCTCGCGCCAAATGCCCAGGCCGAAGCCGTCCGGCTGATCGTGGCGGAAGGCGGCGCGCCGCCGGCGGTCGAGGTGCAGCTACCCGCCGGGCGGCTGCCTTGGGGCGGGCATATGGGCCTGGCCTCGGCGCCAGAGATCTACCGCCGCATCACCGCCGCGGCGGTCAGCATTGTCTTCGTCAATACCCGCGCTCAGGCGGAGCTGATCTTCCAGGCGTTGTGGAAACTGAACGAGGCAAATCTGCCGATCGGCCTACATCACGGCAGCCTGACGGTGGAACAGCGCCGCAAGGTGGAAGCGGCGATGGCCGAGGGGCGGTTGCGTGCCGTAGTGGCGACCGCCTCGCTCGACCTTGGCATCGACTGGGGGGCGGTCGATCAGGTCATCCAGGTCGGCGCCCCGAAGGGTGTCGCCCGCCTGCTGCAGCGCATCGGTCGCGCCAATCACCGGATGGAGGAGCCGAGCCTCGGTGTGCTGGTCCCCGCCAACCGCTTCGAGGTGATCGAATGCGCGGCCGCGCTGCGCGCGATCGGCCGGGGCGAGTTGGACGGCGACCCGCCGCGTCCAGGCGGTCTCGACGTCCTCGCACAGCATGTCCTGGCGATGGCCTGCCATGCGCCCTTCCATCCGGACGAGCTTTATGACGAGGTGCGTTGCAGCGCCCCCTATGCTGCCCTCACCCGCCAGGATTTCGACGACGTGCTGCGCTTCGTCGAGGATGGCGGCTACGTGCTGCGGAGCTACGAACGATTCCGCAAGCTTTTCCGGGATGCTGACGGCCGGCTGCATGTGCGCGACCAGAGCATCGCCCGGCAATTGCGCATGAACCTCGGCACCATCGTCGAAACCCCGATGCTGTCTGTCCGGCTGCGCGGGGGGCCGCTGCTCGGGGAAGTGGAGGAGTGGTTCGTCTCGACGCTCCGGCCAGGCGATGCCTTCATCTTCGCCGGCCAAGTGCTCAGTTTCCAAGCGATCGAGGGGATGACCGCTCTGGTCACGCGCGGCGGCGAGGGGCAACCCCGGGTGCCAGCCTACGCCGGCAGCCGCATGCCGCTGACTACTTGGCTGGCGGCGCAGGTCCGGGAAATTCTGCATGATCCCGAACAATGGCGCCTGCTCCCTGCCTCGGTCCGCGAGTGGCTGCACCTCCAGCAGGATCGCAGCCTTCTCCCCCCGCCTGACGGGCTGCTGATCGAAACCTTCCCGCGCGGTGGCCGCTGGTTTCTGGTGGCGTATTGCTTTGAAGGCCGGCTTGCGCACCAGACCCTTGGCATGCTGGTCACCCGGCGGATGGCGCGCGCCGGCTACGGCCCGCTTGGCTTCCTCGCCACCGACTATGTGCTCGCCTGCTGGTCGGCCTTCGAACCGCGCGAGGTTGGACCGCTCTTTGCCGAGGATATCCTCGGCGAGGATCTGGAGGAGTGGATGGCCGAAAGCAGCGTGCTACGCCGCAGCTTCCGCAATATTGCGACCATCGCCGGTCTGATCGAGAAGCACCATCCGGGACTGGCGAAGAACGGCCGGCAGATGACGATCAACGCCGACCTCATCTATGACGTGCTGCGGCGGCATGAACCGGACCATATTCTGCTGCGCGCAACCCGCCAGGAAGCCGCGCATGGCCTGGTCGATGTCGGCCGCATCGGCCTGCTGCTACGTCGCGCCCGAGGGCACATCCGCCACATCGCGCTCGACCGGGTATCGCCGCTTGCCGTGCCGGCGCTGATCGAAGAGGGGCGCGAATGGGTGGCGGGCGGGGCCGAGGATGCACTGCTCGCCGAGGCCGAAGCCCTGGTGGCCGAGGCAACGGACGGCGCCGAGACCTTCGATGACATTCTCACCGAGCTCAACGAGGGGGTGCGGCCGCGCACCCAGCCCGAGCAATCCCGGCCGACGGGCCGCCAGGCCGGGCGCTTCAGCCGCCGCCTGCCGCGCGCGCTCGCCACACCATGATCCCCGCCCCCCTGCATCTGGCCGGCGAGCGGCTCTTGCTCGACGCTGCCGGGCTCCTCGCCTGGCCGGCGATGCGAACTCTCGTGGTCGCCGATCTGCATCTCGAGAAAGGCTCCGCCTTCGCCGCTGGCGGCCGCCTCCTGCCGCCCTACGATACGCGCGAGACCCTGGCGCGGCTTGCCCTGGCGCTGCGTCGCTGGCGACCGGCACGCCTTGTCGCCCTCGGCGATAGTTTCCACGACCGTGGCGCGGCCGCCCGATTGCCGGCCGCCGAGGCCGCGACCCTGACCCGGCTGCTCGATGGCATCGAGACGATCTGGGTGCTCGGCAACCATGATCCGCTGCCACCGACCGGACTGCCGGGCACGGCACTGGACGAATGGTGCGCGGGTCCCATCCTGTTCCGCCATCAGGCGCGACCAGGGCGCATTCCTCCCGGCGAAGTCTCTGGCCATTTCCACCCCAAGGCCGCGATGCCGACGCGGGCCGGCCCGATCACCCGCCCCTGCTTCGTTGCCGATGGCCAGCGCGTGATCCTGCCGGCCTTCGGCGCCTATACCGGCGGGCTGGCGGTCGAAGAGCCGGCGATCGCTGGCCTGTTTCCGCGCGGCGGCCGCGCCTTCCTGTTGGGCCAGGAGCGGCTTTTCAGCCGACCGCTGACGGCGCGGCGTATGCGCCCTACATCCATCGGATGACCGCACCAAGCCTGCTCTGGTTCCGCCAGGATCTCCGTCTTGCGGACAACCCTGCCCTGATGGCCGCCGCGGCCGGGCCCCTGCTGCCGGTCTTCGTCCTCGATGACCAGGCGGCGGGTGGCTGGGCACCGGGGGGTGCAGCACGCTGGTGGCTGCATCATTCGCTGGCCGCCTTAGGGGCTGCACTCGCCGCGCGCGGCGCCCCGCTGCTGCTGCTACGCGGTCGCGCGGAAATCCTGATCCCCGGCCTGGCCCAGGCGATCGGCGCCAAGGAGGTCTTCGCCAGCCGGCTCTACGAGCCCTGGGCGCGAGAGCGGGATCGGCGGATCGCCGAAGCGCTCGCAGCCGATGGTCGGCAGTTGCGTTTGGCGACCAGCGCGGTGTTGATGGAACCCGCCCGCTTCGCCGCCGGCAGCGGCAAGCCCTATGCGGTTTATACGCCGTTTGCGCGGGCCTTGGCCGCAACGGGCGACCCGCCATCCCCCCTGCCAACGCCGACGGCGCTCGCTGGCTTGCCGCAGCCGCCGGACGGGCTCGCTCTCGCCACGCTCGACCTCCTGCCGAGACGCGATTGGGCGGCCGGCTTTGCCGCCCATTGGCAGCCGGGCGAGGCAGGTGCGGCGGCGCGCCTCACGGGTTTCCTCGCCGGGCCGATCGCGGCCTATGGCTCGGCGCGGAATACACCAGGCGTTGCCGGTACCTCGGGCCTCTCGCCGCATCTCCATTGGGGGGAGATGTCGCCGCGTTCGCTCTGGCACGCGGTGCGGGCGGCGTTGCCACAACCAGGCGTGCTGGGTCCGCAGAGCCGCGCCTGGCCCTTCCTCTCGGAACTCCTTTGGCGGGAGTTCTCCTACCACCTGCTCTGGCACCACCCGAGCCTGCCAGATGCGCCGCTCCGCCCCCGTTTCGCCGAGTTTCCCTGGGCGCCCAAGCCGGCATTGCTCCGGGCCTGGCAGCGCGGCCGCACCGGCCTGCCGATTGTCGATGCCGGACTGCGCGAGCTTTGGCAGACCGGCTGGATGCATAACCGCGTGCGCATGATCGCGGCGAGCCTGCTCGTGAAGCATCTGCTGCAGCCCTGGCAGGACGGCGCCGCCTGGTTCTGGGACACGCTGGTCGATGCCGACCTCGCGGCCAATAGCGCATCCTGGCAATGGGTGGCCGGATGCGGCAGCGATGCGGCACCCTATTTCCGGATCTTCAACCCGGTGCTGCAGGGCGAGAAATTCGACCCGGCGGGCGATTACGTCAGGCGCTATGTGCCGGAACTCGCGCGGCTGCCGGCGAAGTGGCTGCACCGGCCTTGGGAGGCGCCCGCGGCGGTGCTCGACGCCGCCGGCCTGCGGCTCGGCCTCGATTATCCGCGTCCGATCGTCGATCTTGCCGAAGGCCGCGCCCGCGCCCTGGCCGCCTTCGCCACTCTTGGCACGCCGGCGTGAGCGAGGCGGCCCTGGCCGATCTCAAGGCCCGGGGGTTTCTCGGACTACGCGTCGTGGGCGATGTGCATGGCGAAGCCGCGGCCTTCACGCACGCGGCAGCGGGTGCGGCAGCAGCAAGGCTATTCCTGCTGCAACTTGGGGACCTGACCGATCATGGCCCGGACAGCCCCGGCGTATTGCGTCAGATCTTTGCGTTGCGTGATGCTGGTAACGGCCGCTTCCTGCTGGGCAATCACGACCACAAGCTGCGGCGGGCGCTGCTTGGCCAACAGGTCACTGTGCAGGAAGAAGGCCTGGGTCGGACGCTGACGCAACTCTCTGGCGCCAGCGACGGCACAGCGCTGGCCGGTCGGGCAATCGTCGAAATCGCCGCGGCGCCTGCCTGGCTGAGACTGCGTCGCTGGTTCTTCGTCCATGCGAGCTTTCATCCCCGCATGCTGGAACGGCCATCGCCCCCCGAAGCGGGTGCCACGAAACCCGATCCCCTGCTCGGCCGCGCGCTATTCGGCGAAGTGACGGGGCGGCTGCAGACGGATGGCTTTCCGGAGCGGCTGCACCATTGGGTGGATCGCATCCCCGCAGGCTTGACGGTCTATTGCGGGCATGACCGACGCTCGACCGATGGACGACCCTATGTCCAGCGTGGCGCAGCGGGGGGTGAGGCGGTCTTCCTCGATACCGGCGCCGGCAAGGGCGGCCATCTTTCCTGGATCGACCTGCTCTTCTGATCAGCCGTCGCGGCGGATCAGGAAACCATTATCCACCCGCTCCATCCCGAGTTTTGGATACCAGCTCATCGGCTTCGGCGCGGAGAGGAGGAGGAGCATGCTGCCCGGGCCGATGATCCGCTTGGTCTCCGCGATCAGCGCCCGGCCGAGGCCAAGCCCTTCCGCCTGCGGCACCACGCAAAGGTCGGAGAGGTAGCAGCCATAGGCGAAATCGGTGAGCGAGCGGGCCACGCCATGCAGCTGGCCCGCCCCGTCGCGCGCGGTGACCACAAGGTTTGCGCCAGCCAGCATGGCCGCCATCCGCGCCGGATCATCAACCGGGCGGCCGAGCCCTGAGGCCCGCACCACGGCGATGAACTCGGCGGGATCAAGCCTGCCTTCCTCGCGCGCCAGCCGATAGCCAGACGGTGGGATGGCCCGCGCCATCCAGGCGGCATGGCCGGTGACAAGCGGCGGGTCTTCAGCCATGGGGCGCCTCCTGCATCAGGCACGGGTGCCCGATGTTCAAGCCCAGAGTTTGGTATTGGCGAGCGTCTCGGCCAACTTATCGGCGATCGCCGCGAGCAGCTTCTCGCCCTTGGCAGCCGTGGCGAGGCGGGCGTCACCGAATACGCCACTTGGCGAGAGAGCCTGGAAGGACCGCCGCATCAGCAGTCCGGGCGGCTGACCTTCCACGCGCGTGGAGCCCGGGCCATACGCCTCGGCCAGGCGTTCGGTGCGGACGCTGGACGGGGACAGGTGCATCATGAGCGAGGTCTCCGCCTCGCAGGCATGCATCAGGCCCGATTGGCGTTCCAGCAGCGGCCCGATGACCTCTGGCACCACATGCCAATAGGTGCCCCCGGCAACGCGGATACCGAACTCGACCGAGAATTCCGTGGCGGCGACGCCGACCGCCTCGGCATTTCCCCCATGGCCATTCAGCAACATCACCCGCTTGAAGCCGTGCCGCGCCGCCGAGCGCACGATGCCGCGCAGCACGCCGGCAAAAGCGGTGTAATCCAGGGTCACCGTACCGCCGAAGGCCATGTGGTGCTCTGCCAGGCCGGTCCAGACGCAGGGGGTGACCACGACGGCCTGACCTTGGGCTGCGAGACGACGCGCGGTCTCCAGGGCGACGTTGCTGCCGAGCACGATATCAACCCCAGTCGCCAGATGGGGGCCATGTTGCTCAAGCGAGGCGACGGGAACGATCACCAGGGCATTATCCGTGGCGCGGCCGCGTAACTCCTCGGCGGTCAGCTTCATCCATTCGATTTCGGTGCTCATCGGTGGCCTCCCTCGCGACAGCCGGCAGGCTGCCATGGGGCTGCCTCAGGGGGAACCCGCCGCGACCGCCGGAGAATCGAGAAAAGCCGCAGCCTGCGCCCGCACCGCCGAAAGTCGCGCCGGGTCCATCCGTTCCAGGTTACGGAGCGGCATCGCCATGCGCGGATTGTCCCTGAAGCGTGCGGCATGCCGCGCGATGAAATCCCAATAGAGCGCGTTAAACGGGCAAGCCTTGGGCCCGAGGCTTTCCCGCACATCATAGGCGCAGTCACGGCAATGATCGCTCATGCGATTGATGTAGGCGCCGGAGGCCGCATAGGGTTTGCTCGCCACCACCCCGCCATCGGCAAAAAGCGCCATGCCATGGGTATTGGGCAGTTCGACCCACTCAAAGGCATCGGCATAGACCGCAAGGTACCAGGCATTCACAGCTACCGGATCAAGCCCGGCGAGGAGCGCGAAGTTGCCCGTGACCATCAGCCGCTGGATATGATGCGCATAGGCGTGGTCGCGGGTTTGGCGAATCGCCGAGGCCAAGCAGGCCATTGGGGTCTCGCCGCTCCAGTAGAAGGCCGGCAGCGGCCGCGTCGCGCCGAGCGCATTGGTCGCGGCGTAATCGGGCATGCGCAGCCAATAGAGACCGCGGACATATTCGCGCCAGCCGAGGATCTGACGGATGAACCCCTCAACGGCATTGAGCGGCGCCCGGCCCTCCCGCCAAGCGTGTTCGGCTGCGGCGCAACAGACGGCGGGCGAGAGCAGACCGAGATTAAGGCTGGTCGAGAGCAGGCTGTGGAACAGGAAGGGCTGGCCCGACGCCATCGCATCCTGGTAATCGCCGAAGCTGGGTAGCCGATGCGCGATGAACTCGGCGAGCGCCATCTCGGCCTGTTCCGGCGTTACCGGCCAGGCGAAGCCATCCAGGCTGCCGAACCCATCCGGGAAACGCGTAGCGACCAGCGCCAGGACCTCCTGCGTCATGGCATCGGGCGGGAACCGCCGCGGTGATGGTGGGGTCACGCCGGATGGCAGGCGCTTGCGGTTTGCGGCGTCGAAATTCCATTCACCGCCCGCCGGCGCTTTGCCCGCCATCAGCAAGCCGGTAGCCCGACGCATTTCACGGTAGAAGAACTCCATCCGTAACTGCTTGCGCCCTGCAGCCCAGCGACGAAACCAATCGAGGTCGCAGAGAAAGCGATCATCGGCCAGCAACTCGACCCCGGCGGCCAGCAAATCGCAGCGCACCCGCCATTCACCCGGATGCGTGGCAACCACGCGCAACGGCCGATGCCGCGCGACGGCACGCGCGACCTCGCCTGCAAGGCTGCCGGTATTGCTCGGGTCATCGAGCGAAACGTAGTCGACACGCACCCCGCGTGATGCAAGGGCGGCGGCGAAATGCCGCATGGCGGAGAACACCAGCGCTATCTTCTGGCGGTGGTGCGGGACATAGGTGCATTCGCCCATGACCTCAGCCAGCAGCACCACATCCCGCGCTGGGTCGAGCCCGTGCAGGGCCGAAAGAGTGGGCGTAACCTGATCCCCGAGGACCAGCCTGAGCGTGCCTGCCATCCTCAGCAGATAACCGCTTTTCTCTGGCCAGCAAGTCTCAGCTTGGGACGTAGACGATGGTGCTGCCATCCTCGGCACGACTCTGCCAGCCAAGCCAAGCGCCGTCGGCGGCATAGCGGCTTTCGGTCTCGCCGTCGCCGGAGACCCGGATCAACCGGCCACCATCAGGCAAGCGTGCCGGCGCGATGATCAAGCTGGTCAGCGGTTGTCCGGTATCGGTCGCGAAAAGCGGCCGGCCGAACCGGTCAGGGTCCCACCAGGACAAGGGTGCCGCCTCGGCTGGTAGCCGGAAGGTGCCTGCCGACCCATGCACCGCGATGGCGCCGGCTTCCGCCCGGGCCTGCATCTCGCTGGTGCTGCCGTTACGATCGCGCTGCGTCGCGGCCGCCAGCAGCCTGCCATCCCGCCAGGTTTCTTGAAATCGCTGGGTGAAACGAAAGACCCGCAGGCCGGCCAGCGTGACCGCGATATCGACCTCGATCCGCGCGGTCAGGGCCGCACCGGCCTGCTCGATTACCGTATAATGGGTACCGATCGGGCGCCCATCCCGCAGAATACGAAAGCGGAATTGGCGTGTTCCCGCCCGCGCGGTCCGGTTGGCCAGCAGGCCGGAAAGGGCCAGACAGAGGGATCTCCGCCGCAGCATTGATGTGTCACTTTCCCGTCATCGCTCCCGCTACCTGGGGCGATGGCCGGGGCACGACAACCCCGCGAGGCCGTGGCAGACTGGGCCATGATGCGTCAGCTCCTGCTGCTGCGGCATGCGAAGTCCGCCTGGGACGACCCTGCCCTTTCCGACCACGCTCGCCCGCTGAACGCGCGCGGCCGAAAGGCGGCTGCCGCCATGGCCCTGGCCATGCGCGATTTCGGCATTGTGCCGGATGTGGTGCTCGTCTCCTCCGCACGCCGCACACTGCAAACGCTGGAAGCCTTCGCGCCCTTCGAACAGGGCGCACTGGTGGAGCCGCTTGATGCCCTCTACCTGGCATCCTGGCAGCAAATGCTCGATGTCATCCGGCGAGTACCGGAGACGGCGCGGAGCGTCATGCTGGTGGGCCACAATCCCGGGCTGCACGATTTGGCGATGGGCCTGGCCGACCCCAATGCATCGGCCAAGGATGCGCCCATGCTGCGCCGTCTGGCCGAAGGCTACCCGACTGGCGCCCTCGCGGAATTCCTGGTTGCCACGCCCTGGCAACTGCTAGAATCGGGAACCGGGCGTCTGGTACGTTTTGTTGTACCTGGCGACCTCTTGCCGGCCGAATTGATGGAGCAGCCCACCTGAGTAACCCCGATCCCGCGCCGCAAGAAGGCGAAACGCCGACCGAGCCGCAAGGCGATCCCGGGGCGGCATCGATCACACTTGAGTTCGCACTCGATCCGGACTCTGGCGGACGAGTGAGCCGGCATCCGGCAATCGCCCATGCCCGGGCCGGTCGCAGCCGCAGCCAAGCCGAGGAGCTGATCTGGCTGGATACGGCCGATGGCGCCCTGGCGGCGCGCGGCACGGCCCTGGAACGGCCGCGCCGGGGACCGCCCAGGCTCTGGTGCTCACTGCCGCCGGCCGGTGCTTTCTGGGCGCCCGCCTCGCCACCCTTGCTGCTCGCGGGGGATCGGGCGGAGACTGGGAGCCCCTTGGTCCCCATCGCCGCCTTTAGCGGCAGGCGCACCACCATTCCCTTAGCCGATGGGGTCGCCGCCGTGCTCCGCGTCGGCAAGCTGCGCGCCGTCGCCGATGAGCGGCTGGTCGCACGGCTGGAACTGCAAGGGCCGGTCGTCCCGGTTTTGAGCCTGGCCCGCCGGCTCGCGGCCGATTTGCCGCTGCTGCCGCCAGACGCCATGCTGGCCGAGGCCGGTCGGGCCCTCGCGCGCGGCGAGGCCCCACGCCCCCGCCGCAAGGGCCCCCCCGATCTGGCCAGTATGGCCACAGTGGAAGCCGCGCTGTGCGGGGCGATTGGCCATCTCCTCGAAGTGATGCTGCACTATGCGCCGGCATGCCGGTTGGGCATCGGGCCGGAGGGAGTCCATCAAACCCGTGTAGCGCTCCGCCGGCTTCGCTCGATCCTCAAGACTTTCCGCGCCGCCGCCGGTTGTCCTGAACTCAGCGCCTTCGATGCCGGCCTGAAGTCCCTCGCCGACCTGCTCGGCCCAGCCCGCGACTGGGATGTCTTTCTGGGCGGTCTCGGGGCGGCCGTGGCGGCGGCGATGCCGGGGCCCCGCGGACCGGATAAGCGGCTGGCCGCCCTGCTCGGCAGCGCCGGGCAGCAGCGCGCACTCGCCTATGAGGCGCTGGGCCGTGGCCTCCACAGCGCCGCCTTCCGGCAGTTGATCATCGATGGCATCGGTCTGCTGCATACGACCCCCTGGCGGGAAGCACCGGCTGGGGTGGAGCCAGCCGAACGTGCTGGACGATTGGCTGAGCCGCTGCAGGACTTTGCTGCATCACTGCTGGGTAAGCGGTGGCGAAAACTATGCGGGGACGACGCGGCGATCGAGGAACATTCCGCCGAAGCCCTGCACGAATTGCGGCTGGAGGCAAAGCGGCTACGTTATGCGGCGGAACTGTTTGCACCGCTTTGGTCAGGCAAACCGACGCGTCGCTTCCTGCGCCGGCTGGCGGCAGTTCAGGAAGATTTCGGCATTGCCAACGACACCGCGGTGGCCCGGGCCTTGGTGGCCTCGCTCGCCGGACGGGTCCCGGCCTGGGCGATTGGCGCAGTGGAGGGCTTCGCCGTCGCTCGCGGCAAGGGCGCAAGAGGCGAAGGGCTGAAAAGCTGGGAGGCGTTACTCGACGCCGAGCCATTTTGGGTAGAAAACTAGGCGCGCAGTCATCTAGAAAGTATAAAATTTCCTCACTTGACGCGCGTCGCGGTGAAGTTTCTATGTCAATGAGCAGCATTCTGCTTGCTCGAGAAGCCGTCACCGCGTTACCCAGTCAAACATGCGTGTGCGCCGCATCTTCCGTCCGTCGCTGTCTTCTCGCCTCGCGCCCTTTGGCTTGGGGGCGGCGGCGCTGGTGTTGGCCATCGGGCTGGTCACTGCTTTGCCGCGGAACCTCTTCGGCTCGGCCCCCGTCCCGGCCACCTTGCGGGCTGCAGCGGGCGACGCGCTGGTAATCGACGCAGCTACCCTGAAACTCGGCGATCATGTGGTCCGCTTGCTGGGCCTCGGCGTGCCGGAGCGCGGGCAAGGGCAATGTCGCGATAGTGCCGGAGCGACGCAGGACTGCGCCGCCGCGGCCAGCGCCGCACTCGCGCGCCTGGTGGCCGAGCGCGACCTCGAATGCCAGGTCAGCGCGACGGATCGCATGGGGCGGGCAGTCGCCCTCTGCTCCGCCGGAGGGATCGAACTCGCCGCTTCGCTCGTGGCCGCGGGATGGGCTTATGCGGAGCGCGGCGCGCCCGTCGCGCTGTCGTCGCTGGAAGCCGCGGCGCGGGCCGAAAAGCGAGGCGTCTGGGCTGGGGCTTCGAGCCGCGCGGGTATCTGAACCTGCGTTGTTAGGCAATCAGCACCACGCGGGCATCGTTGACGTTCGTCAGCGTTGGCCCGGTTACCACCAAGTCGCCCAGCGCCCGGAACAGGCCGGTGCTGTCGTGGCCGGCCAGCGCAGCAACTGGATCGCGCCCCAGCGCGAGGGCACGGGCAAGGGTCGTTGGCGTGGCAATGGCGCCTGCGGCCTCGCTCCGTCCATCGATGCCGTCGGTATCGCCGCACAGCGCCCAGATGCCCGGCCGACCACCAAGTGCCAGAGCCAACGCCAAAAGGCATTCGGTCCCCCGGCCGCCCTCCCCGGCCGGCCCCTTGATCGTCACCGTGGCCTCGCCGCCAGAGAGCAGCACGGCCGGCGGGGCCAAGGGCTCGCCATGCCGGGCGGCGCCAAGCGCGATGCCGGCCAACACCTGCCCAAGGCTACGTGCCTCGCCCTCCAGCGCATCACCCAAGATAAGCGGCGACAGGCCAAGCGCGCGCGCCTCGGTCGCCATCGCACGCAAGGCCAGCATCGGCGTCGCGATCATGCGCAACTCGGCCTTGGCGAGGCGCAGATCGCCAGGCTTGGGTGTCTCCCCCTCGGCGCGCGCCAGATGGGCCGCGACCGCCGCTGGCAGATCCATTCCGTAACGGGCGATGATCGCTCGCGCCTCGGCGAAGTTTGTCGGATCCGCGACGGTCGGACCGCTGGCAATGACGGCCGGATCATCGCCCGGCACATCCGAGAGCGCGAGCGTCAGCAGCTGCGCCGGATGCGCCGCCACAGCCAAGCGGCCGCCGGAGAAGGCGCTGAGATGCTTGCGCACGCAATTCATGGCATCGATGGGCGCGCCCGAGGCCAGCAGCGCTTCGTTCACGGCCACGAGATCGGTCAACGTCAGACCGGGCGCGGGCAGCGTCGCCAGCGAGGAGCCGCCACCTGAGACCAGAAATAGCACGAGGTCCTGGGCGGTGAGGCCGGTGACCAGATGCAGGATTTCCGCCGCCCCCGCCGCCCCGCCGGCGTCGGGCGTCGGGTGCCGGCCGAAGCGGATGGCGATCCGCCGGCCAGGCGGGGGTGCCGGCAGGTCGGCACCGTGCGGTGCGATAACCAGGCCCCGGATCGGCACGTCGGGCCAGGCGCGCTCCACAGCCAGCGCCATCTTCGCCGCCGCCTTGCCGACGCCGACCACCACCACCCGTCCCAGCTTGGGCGACGGCGGCAGGTGCTGGGCCAAGCAATCCAACGGATCGGCGGCCCGCACCCCGGCCTCGAACAGCCGGAGCAACGCCGCCCTGGCCCTTACCTCATCCCAAGCCATGCCCCCTCCCCTGGCGAAGCCGCCGTCGCGACGCCAGATTAGCGTCAGAGCAGGAGGACAACATGCCCGCACCCGAACTGGACGACGCCACCCGCGAAAAACTGGAAGCCGCCGCCTTTCGTAAGCTTGTCGCGCATCTGCGCACCCGCACCGATGTGCAGAACATCGACATGATGAACCTCGCTGGCTTCTGCCGGAACTGCCTTAGCCGCTGGTACCGCGAAGGGGCCGCCGAACAGGGCATGACCATCGCCGACCCGGATGCGCGCGAGATCGTCTACGGCATGCCTTACAAGGACTGGCAGGCGCAATTCCAAAGGGACGCGACAGCCGACCAGAAGGCAAAACTCGCGGCCAGCAACCCTGGACACTAAGGTCTGTAGACGCTCATCGCGGTGAGCATCACGGCTGGTCCATGCTTGCAGCGAGGGTGCTGCGGGCGAGCTGGTTGCTTACGGTGTCGATGGCGCTCAATCACGAATAACCACAATCGGGAGTCGCTGGACGACACCGGACCAAGAAATCTTAGGCCTTGCCTCCATGTGTCGGTCCAGCGACCGAGGCGCACCCCGGGCGCTTGGGGCGGCGGTGGCAATCGCCGCCCCTTCTGCACGGATCGTGGAACGGAGTAAGGCCGGGCGAATGTATCGGCCTGGCCAAGCCCAGCTCGGCACCGGCTTCCTCAAGGCAATGCCCGGACGCTCGCTGCACGGCCGCTCTATGCCGCCGCCGCCCTGCCCGGTAAACCGTCATCCCCCGGACGGTCGAGGATGAGCATGAGCGGATCGAAGCCGAAACTGGCAGAAGGCAATGAGGTCGGCGGCATCGCGGCGGATCGCCTGCGCTCCATCGTCGAGCGCATCGAGCGTTTGGAGGAGGAGCGCAAGTCGCTCGCCAACGACATCAAGGATATCTATTCCGAAGCGAAATCCGCCGGCTTCGATGTGAAGGTATTGCGCCAGATCATCACCCTGCGCCGCAAGGAGCCGGCCGAGGTGGAGGAGCAGGAGACGCTGCTCGAGCTGTATCGGCGGGCGCTGGGTATGTGATTGATCGCAGCGATCAAAAGATTTGACCGCTGATCTGGGCCTCCCCGGCCCTCATTCGCCGGGAGAGAGCCTTTGGTTGTCCTGGCTGCGCTGCTCGGGCCGCGACGCCCCTTTGGGCGCCTGGCACCAGTCAGAGCCTCGTGCCGCTGGCGTCAGGCTGCGACCGCCACCGCGGGACGCCGGAAGCCGAGCACCAGGACGGCGGCCAATAGGCACAGAAAGCCGGCCGCGATGAAGGCCGGCATCACGCTCGCTAATTGGTCCTGCGACACGCCGCCGGCCATTGCGGCAATCGCTGAGCCGAGCTGGTGCCCAGCGAAGATCCAGCCGTACAGCATGGGGGCCGGCTCTCGCCCAAAGCGCTGGGCGACCAGCTTCACGGTCGGCGGCACCGTTGCGATCCAATCAAGCCCATAGAAGACGGCAAAAACCGAAAGGCCGTAAACGGTAAAATCGCTGAACGGCAGGATCAGCAACGAGAGACCACGGAGCCCGTAGTACCAGAATAACAGCCAGCGCGGATCATAGCGGTCCGAAAGCCAGCCCGAGGCGATGGTGCCGACGAAATTGAACGCACCCATCGCGGCCAGCACGGACGCCGCGGTGACTTCGGGCATGCCGAATTCGACACAAAGCGGGATGAAATGGGTCTGTACCAGCCCGGCGGTCGAGAGGCCGCAGATCAGGAAGCTGCCGGCAAGGATCCAGAAGCCCGAATCTGGCAGCGCTGCGGTGAGTGTCGCCAGTGCGTTTCGCACCGGGTCGCCGGCAGGCGGTGCCGGCGGCGGGATGATACGGTCCTCACCATAAGGTGGCAGGCCGACATTGCCGGGGTGGTCGGCGCCGAACAGCGCCATCAGGACGCCAACGCAGGCACAGGCAATAACACCAGGCAGCATCGCCACACGCCAACCTTCATGCTGCGCCAGCCAAGCGACCAGGGGCAGGAAGATGATCTGCCCGGATGCACCCGCGGCCGTCAGAACCCCGAGCACCAATCCGCGCCGTTCGGTGAACCATCGGTTGGCAACCATAGCCCCCAGCACCTGGGCAGCCAGGCCGGTCCCAAGCCCTACCAGCAAGCCCCAGCAGAGCCAGAGCTGCCAAGGCGCGCTGACCGCCATGGAAAGCAGGCAGCCGGTAATCCCCAGTACCATCGCCAGGCCAATGATGCGCCGCAGCCCGTAGCGGGCGAGCAAGGCGGCAGCGAAGGGCGCGATCAATCCGAACAACAGCAGACGAAGCGCCAGCGCCCCCGAGATGGCGCTCGCCTCCCAGCCCAGTTCGCGCTGCACCGGCAGGAGCAGCGCGCCCAGCATGCCAAGCGCACCACTGACGCAAAGCGTGACCAGGAAGGTCAGCACCACCATCACCCAGCCATAGTGAATGCCGCGCCGCATCAAGACCGGGGCCAACTGGGCTGCAAACATCACGCTCTCCCGCTCGAGATTCGAGGCTAGCGCGCTTTCCGCATCACGGAAAACGCCGCAGCGATCGCCGCGCCGTATTCTGCAAAGGCCTGCGACTAGCCAATGGCGACGCGACCATGGTAGCTGGCCTGATGATGACTGGGCGACATACCGGGCAAGGCAGGCAGCGCGTCGCGCTGCTTGTGCTGCTGGCGTTGCTCATGAACCTGGCAAGCCCCGCGCTCGCCATGGCCCGCATGGCGGAAGCCGAGTTCCTGGCTGGCGCCATTTGCCATAGCGGCAGCACCAGCCAGGATCAGCCCGCCCAGCCGGCGGAAAGCAAGGCGTGCCCGATCTGCGCGCTGTTTGCTGCTCAGCCCGTTGCCCTGCCGCAGCTGGGGAACGTGGTACCGCTGCCGCAGCCAAGGATGGCCGTGCTGCCCCCGGCCCGGGCACCGCCCGCGCTGACCCCGCGCGCAGCCCCGCCAAGCCTCTACCCGGCCCGAGGTCCACCGCGCCTAGCCTGAACCGCATCCACCGCCGGCGGCGCCCCTCGCGCAGGCCGGTTTTCGCGTTTCATGCTGCCAGGACCCGACATGATCCTCCGTGCCCTCTGCCGGCGCCTCCCCGCGCTCGGCCTTATCGCGTGCATCTGCCCCGCCGCGGCACAGACCACCGAAGCCACCCTGCCTGAGACCATTGTCAGCGGCACCCGCGAACCGGAACCGCGGTCCGCCACGCCAATCGCCGCCACGCGGATCGACGGCACAACCATCGAAGAAGTCCGTCCGGCGCATCCGAGCGAAATCCTCAACCGCGTCCCTGGCGTCATCGTGACCCAGACGAGTGGCGAGGGCTCCATCGTCGGTATCCGCCAGCCCTTTGGCACGGCGCCGCTGAACCTTTACCTCCAGGACAATGTGCCGGTGCAGCCAACCGGCTATTTCAACCACAATGCCCTCTATCTGACGGATATTCCGCAGGCCGGCGCGGTCGAGGTGATCCGCGGCCCGGGCACCTCGCTCCAGGGCTCCGATGCGATTGGTGGCGTGGTCAATACACTTACCGCGGCGCCCACCGCCGAGCGGTTTTTTCAGGCAACGGGCGAGGCAGGGTCCTTCGGCTGGGGTCGGGGGCTATTTACCTACTCCGACCGCCTCGGTGAGTTCGGCATGCGGGCCGATGGCAACATCACCCATAGCGGCGGCTGGCGCAATTTCACCGCCTATCAGCGTCAATCAGCGGTGCTGCGGGCCGATCATCGCTTCGACAACGGCACGACGATGCGCACCACGCTGACAATGGGCCAGATCTGGCAGCAGACGGGCGCCAATAGCTATCTCTCGCAGGCCGATTACAACAACAACCCGACCCGCAACTACACGCCCTTCGCCTACCGGCATGTCGAAGCCATGATGCTGGCCAGCGCCTGGGAGAGACCACTGGAGAACGGCGTGGTCGGGATCACCCCCTTCTTCCGCGCGAACAGCATGTGGCTCCTGCCAAGCTGGCAGCTCAGCTATGATCCCGTGCGCTACCAGCAGCAATATACGTCATTTGGCGCGCAGCTCCGCTACCGGCAGGATTATGCGCCCTGGAACACCCGGCTGATCACCGGCGCGGATCTGGATGCCAGCCCGGGCAGCTACCGAGAGGACCGCCTGAACGTCCGCAAGACCGGGTCGATTTACAGCGGCTATTCGGTGGGTCAGCAAAACTACAATTTCGACACGACCTTCCTGGAAGCCTCGCCCTTTGCGCTGATCGAGACATCTCCGATCGAAAAGCTGCGGATCACCGGCGGGCTTCGCTACAATGCCCTGGGCTATCAGTACACCAACAACCTGGCGGCGGGCGCCTTCAACGCAGGCCTTGGTAACAGTTCGCAGTTTTATCGCCCGGCTTCAACCGATCGGTATTTCAATAAATGGAGCCCAAGCCTCGGCGCGACCTACGACATCACTCCCTCAGTCGAAGGCGAGAGCCTGCGCCCGGCCAATATCTTCGCCGATTACCGCCAGAGCTTCCGCATCCCGCAGGTGACGCAGTTGTTCCGCGAAGGGGCGAATACCAATACCGTGAACCTGCAGCCGATCACCGCCGAGACCGTGGAAGGCGGCCTGCGGAACGCCGCCGCCGGACCGGTGCAATGGGAGTTGGTCGGCTATCGCACGCTGAAGCTCAACGACATCCTGACCCAGAGCAATAACCTTCAGCCGACGCTGACCAATAACGGCAAGACCCTGCATTACGGCACTGAATTCGCCCTCGGCTTCCGCCCCGTGCAGGACCTGAAATTCGGCGTCTCCGGCAGCTATGCCGTGCACCGCTACCTGTCCTGGGTTACTAGCAATGGCATCAACTACAGCGGCAACACCATCATGTCCGCACCGCGCGTCTCCGGCTGGGCAGGGCTCGACTGGACCCCGACCTGGGCACCAGGCCTGCTGCTGGCGGCCGAGACCCAACTCATGGGACGCTACTTCATGAACGACGCGAATACCTTCACCTATAACGGGCACATGCTGGTCAACCTGCGCGGCGAATACGCGCTGAACCCGCATGTGAAGATCTACACTCGCCTGATGAACGTGACGAACACCCGCTGGGCAACAGCGTCCCAGGTGCAGGGGACCGCAACGCCGCAATACGCGCCCGGCCTCCCCTTCAACGCCTATGCCGGCCTGGTGGTAACGTTTTGAATACGGAGAAACCCAGCATGCACCGACGCTCCCTGCTGGGCATCCCTGCGCTACTGCTGCCGACGCGCGGCCGGGCGCAGCACGCTGGCCATGCGCCAAGGCCGGCTGCCTGCGATGGCGCTTTGGCCTGCGCGCCGGTCGCCACGCCGATGTTCGATCCCGCTGGTGCGCTGAGGCTCATCTGGTCAGCCGGCGGCAGGATCTGGACCGCCGCGGCCGCCGACGCGGAAGCCCCACTCGGTGCGCCGGTCGCCATCACGCCAGAGCCGGCGGCGATCGATGATAATGGCGAGGCGCGGCCGAAGCTGCTCGCGCTGCGCGACGGCAGCTTGCTCGCCGCTTGGACGGTCCGGCGCGACCAATACTACAACGGCACTTTGATGCTCGCCCGGTCGGCTGATGGCGGGCGCAGCTTCGCCCCGGCAATGCCGCTATTGGCGCCCGGCGTCTCACCCAGCCAGCGCTTCGAACATCTCGCCGAGGGGCCGGATGGGCGGGTCTGGCTATTCTGGCTCGACAAGCGTGGCTTAACGCGGGCCGGGCAGAAGCCATTGCCGGGCGCCGGGCTCGCCTTGGCGGTGTCTGAGAATCACGGGCGCAGCTTCGGGCCCAGCCGGATCGTGGTCGAGAATACTTGCGAGTGTTGCCGCCTCGGCCTCGACTTCGATATCGGCGGCGCGCCGGTGCTCGCCTGGCGCCACATCTTCCCGGGCAGCCAGCGCGACCACGCGGTCGGTCGCTTCACCGAGGCAGGCATCGAAGGCGCGCCCCACCGGGTCAGCACCGATGCCTGGGCGATCGACGCCTGCCCACATCACGGGCCGGGCTTCGCGGTGGCCGCCGATGGGGCGTGGCACATCGCCTGGTGGAGCGGTGGCGGGGCCCGTCGGGGTCTGTTCCACGCCTTCAGCACCGATGGCGGGACCAGCTTTTCCGACCCGATTGCACTCGGCGAGGCCCGCCAGCAGCCCGGCCATGGCCGGCTGCTCGCCACCCCAGATGGGCTGCTTGTCGTGTGGCGGGAGTTCGATGGGGAGACGACCCGGATCCGTTTGCAATGCTCGGCCGATGGTCGCGTCTGGCAAACGCCAAAGGACGTTGCGATCACCCGCGACGCCGCCGACCGACCCGTGCTCCTGCGCGACGCCCGCCGCGCCTATCTGTCCTGGCAGACGGCCGCCGAGGGCTGGCGGCTGATCCCGCTGGCGGCGACGGCAACATGAAACGACGCGTGCTGCTGACCGCCTTCCTGCCGGCATCGGCTTGGGCCACCGAGCCCTTCGACCGCGGCAGTTGGGCGGCACTGGAGACCACAGCGTCCCGCAAGCCGACCATCGTGCATTTCTGGTCCCTCACCTGCGCGCCCTGCATGGCGGAACTGCCCCATTGGCCCGACCTGGCCCGCCGGCTTCCAGGAATCGAGGTGGTGCTGGTCAACACCGACCCCCCCGAGCAGGCTGAGACCATAGCACGCGCTGCGCGACGGGCCGGGCTGGGTGCATTGCCGCAATTCGGCTTTGCTGACCGCTTCGCCGCCCGCCTCCGCTGGGAAGTCGATCCGGATTGGCAGGGCGAACTGCCGCGCACCGATTTGCTCGGCCGCGATGGCACAAGGCGGCATATCCTTGGCAGCATCGACCGGGCCATGCTGCAGAGCTGGGCCAAGGAACAAGGCAGATGAACACGATCACCGGCTGGCATGCCCATATCTACTATGACCCGCAGGCGACCCGCAGCGAGGCCGAGGCGGTGCGCTCCGGCCTCGCCAGGAGCTTCCCGGAGGCGCTGTTGGGCCGCTGGCACGATGCGCCGGTTGGGCCCCACACCGCCGCGATGTTCCAAGTCGCCTTCGCGCCGGCGCTCTTTGCCACGCTCCTCCCCTGGCTGGCTCTGCATCGCCAGGGCCTGCCCGTGCTGGTGCATCCCGAAACCGGCCGGCAGCGCGCAGACCACGTCGATCATGCGCTCTGGCTGGGGACGATGCTTCCGCTCAAGGCGGAGATATTGCCGGAATAGGCGCGTCGCCCCTGACCGGCTTGGACGCGGTCTTGACGCTCCCGCACCGCAGCCTGAGTCTCTAGGTTAAGGAGATACTCCATGCCCCTGCTTGCCCGCCGCGCTGCGCTGACCGGCCTCGCCTCGCTCGTCGGCGTGGCCGCTGCCCGGGCTCAGTCGGCTTGGCCCAGCCATCCGGTCCGCTTCGTCGTCCCTTGGCCCCCGGGCGGGCTGAACGATGTGATCGCCCGCTGGTTCAATGAGCGGGTGCAGACGCGGCTTGGCCAGACCATCGTGAACGACTTCAAGCCAGGTGCCGGCGGGCGCGTGGGCGTCGCCGATATCGCCCGTGCCACCCCGGATGGTTACACGATCGGCATGGGCAATCTCGGGCCGCTGACGATCTTCCCCAATCTCTACAGAGATATGCCATTCGATGTGGGGCGTGACCTTGCCCCGGTGATGATGTTCGCCGCCTCGCCGCTCGTGCTGGTGGTGAATCGCGATCTGGGGATCGATAACGTGGCCGGCTTGATCGCGCTGGCCAAGGCCAAGCCAGGGACGCTCAATTTCGCTTCCATCGGCATCGGCATGGCCCAGCACCTGATCTTCGAGATGTTCAGGCTCCGCGACGGCATCAGCATGGAACACGTCCCCTACAAGGGGGCGGGCGACAGCCTGTTGGCGATCACCGGCAATGATGTCCAGGCGATGTTCGAAACGCTGCCCTCAATTCTGCCGCCAATCAGGGATGGCCGCGTGAAGGCGCTGGCGGTGACGACGCCGCAGCGGGTCCCGCAACTACCTGACGTGCCAACGCTGAAGGAACTCGGCTACGACGTGGACGTCGCAACCTGGTACGCAGTCATCGCCCCCGCCAAGACGCCCGAGCCGATCCTCGACCGGCTCTATGCCGATTATACCGCCGTCTCGCTGCTGCCGGAGACGCAGAAATTCCTCGCCGAACAGGGCCTCATCTATCTGCCGAACACCCGCGCCGAATTCGGCGCGCGCATCGCGGCGGAGACAGCGCGCTGGCAACGCATTATCGCCGAACGTGGGATCAGACTGGAGTAGCGCCATGCAGCTTTCCGAAATCGGCGGCCCAGCCGCTTGGCGCGGCGACCAACTCGCCGCCAGGGGCTTCTGGCCCCGTCATCTCGGCGCGGCCGAGATCTCCGCCCTCGACGCCGCGCTGGCCGCCGCCAAGGCGGCCAACCTCTCCCCGCCGCACCTCCGCGCCGCTGGCTTCCCGGCTGGCGCCCTGGCCCCGCTGCTGGCCGAGGTCGCCGAGGAACTCGAGCACGGTGCCGGCGTCGTCCGCCTCTCCGGCCTGCCGGTCGAGCGCTATAACCCCGCCGAGCTGAAGACCGTGTTCTGGGGGTTCTGCGCCCAGCTCGGCACCCCGCTCCACCAAAACACCCGGGGCGAGGTCCTCGGCGAGGTGAAGGACGAGACGGGTCAGGGCGTGGCAATTACCGGGGGCGGCCCAGGACCGGTGCCCTCAGCGCGGATGCGTAGCCGATCCACCGGTCCGCTGCGCTGGCATACCGACAAATGCGATGTACTGGCTCTGCTCTGCGCCTCGAACGGCATCTCAGGCGGCATTTCCAAGGTGGTCTCAACCGTCGCCATCCAGGACGAGATCCGGCGTCGCCGGCCCGATTTGCTTCAGGTGCTCTACCACGATGTCTGGCGCATGCGGCCAAAGGATGAGGAAGGCGGCGGCAATCCGGACAGTGTATTCCGGATGCCGGTCTTTGCGCGCGGCCCGGATGGCAGCTTCACCAGCCAGTACAGCCGCACCTATGTCGAGATGGCGCACGAGCAGCCGGGCATTCCGCCGATCCGGCCGGAGCAGATCGCCGCGCTCGACTTGCTGGCCGAAGTCGCGGAAGAGCTGCGCGCCGAAGCGCCCTTTACCCCGGGCGACATGCAGTTCCTCAACCAACACGTCTCCTATCACGGCCGCACGGCCTATGCGGATGATGCTGCCACGGGAGCCCAGCGGGTGCTGCTGCGCGTCTGGCTGTCGACACCCAACAGCCGACCGCTGCCGGCCGGGCATGTGGTGCAATGGGGCGCGGTGGAGGCGGGTGCATTGCGTGGCGGAGCGATCCGGGCGCGCAGCGGTTTCGCCTGATCCAAAGGCGCGGCCGTAAGCATCGGGTATGCAAAAACATACCATGAATTTCTGGGGCTTACCGAGTGTCTAGGGGGTTCCGGCCCGGGCGAATCTCTGGCATGGCGTTGGTTGAGGCGGCATTGCCGCCCGCCGGACCAGTGCGGCCGGCCGAACGAGAGGGACAATTGACGTGACACGCAAACTCGCCGCCGAATTCCTCGGCACCTTCTGGCTCGTACTTGGCGGCTGCGGCAGCGCCGTTCTGGCTGCTGCCTTTCCGAATGTCGGCATTGGCCTGCTCGGCGTTTCGCTCGCCTTCGGCCTCACGGTTGTGACCGGCGCCTATGCCTTCGGCCCCATCTCAGGTGGCCACTTCAACCCGGCGGTCACCGCCGGCCTGGTCGCCGCTGGCCGCCATCCGGCGGGTGAGGCGGTGCCCTACATCGTCGCCCAGACCCTCGGCGCCATCGTGGCCGCATTCGTCCTGTACTTCGTCGCCTCTGGCCAGCCGGGCTGGGATATCGGCGTGAAGGGCCTCGCCGCGAACGGTTTCGACGCTGCTTCGCCTGGCAAGTACGGCATGACCGCCGGCTTCGTCACTGAAGTGGTGATGACCTTCTTCTTCCTGGTGATCATCGTCGGCACCACCGCGAAGCGGGCGTCCCCGGCCATGGCTGGGCTGGCGATCGGCCTCTGCCTGACGCTGATCCACCTCATCTCCATCCCGGTCACCAACACCTCGGTGAACCCGGCTCGCTCCACTGGCCCCGCGCTGGTTGTGGGCGGCGCCGCGCTCTCCCAGCTCTGGCTGTTCTGGGTAGCGCCGATCATCGGCGGCGTGCTCGGTGGTCTGGTCGGCCGTTGGCTGTCGGACGATGAGGCTGACCGGGTCGGGCGCTAAGGTCATGCGTGGCGCGATCCTGCTGGCCGGCCTGCTGATGGTAGGGCCGGCCCAGGCGCAGGCGCCGGGCACAACGCCCGCGCCGGCGCGACAGGTCGCGCCACCTGCGGCCTCGGCGGGGGCGGCGCCAGCCGCAGCCCCCGCCTTGGCTGCGCCGGCCGCGGCGGCGACGCCCAGTCTCAGTCCGCAGCAGGAACGTATGCGCGCCTGCAACGCGCAGGCGGCGGAGAAGAAGCTGGCGGGCAATGATCGCCAAGCCTTCATGAGTGGATGCCTCTCCGGCAACGCCAATGCCGCGTTCAAGGCGGAAGGCGAGGCGAAGACGGCCTGCGGGACGGATAAGGTGGTCTGGGCAAATAGCGACAGCCAGATCTTCCACGCCGGCGGCAGTCAGTTCTTCGGCAAGACGGCGGAAGGCGCCTTCATGTGCCAGGCAACCGCTGCGAAGGCTGGCTATCGCGCCGCCGGCACTCGCGCGAACTGATCGGACTTGGTGGCGGCACCCGCCGCCCCCATCTCTCCTGAGTCATGCACGACGAAGTTCCGATCCGTCTGGGCGTCTTTCTCGGCGTCTTATCTCTGATGATGCTCCTCGAACGCCTGCTGCCCTGGCGCCAGCCACGGCCCTTGGCGTGGCGGCGCTGGCCCGGGAATGTCGGTTTGGCCTTCGTCGGCACGATACTGGTCCGTGCCGCGCTGCCGGTCGCCGCCATGGGCACCGCGCTCTGGGCCGAAGCGCGCGGCCTCGGGCTCCTCCCTGCCCTCGGGCTGCCGGGCTGGCTCTCGGTGCCACTTGCCGTCATCGCCTTCGATCTCCTGGTCTATCTCCAGCATCGGGTCTTCCACGCAGTGCCCCTGCTCTGGCGCCTGCATCGGGTGCATCACGCCGATCCTGAGATGGATGCGACCAGCGCGCTACGCTTCCATCCGCTGGAGATCCTGCTGTCGATGCTGCTGAAGATGGGCGCGGTGCTGGCGCTCGGCGCGCCACCCGCCGCGGTGCTCATTTTCGAGGTGCTGCTGAACGCGACCGCGCTGTTTAATCACGCGGCGATCCGCCTGCCGCCAGCATGGGAGCGGGGACTGCGCCAAGTGCTGGTGACACCAGCCATGCACCGCATCCACCATTCAGAAGAGCCGGTCGAGACCAATAGCTGCTTCGGCTTTTGCCTCTCGGTCTGGGACCGGATCTTCGGCACCGACCGCGCAGCAGCGGCGGCGGGGGAGCATATCCGCATCGGCCTCTCCAACTGGCGCGCCGCCGGCTGGCAACGGCTGGATCGGCTGCTGCTGCTGCCCTTTCGCTGACCCGCGAGAGCAGCGCACGCCACCGGTCAAATCCTTCGACAGCGGGTATTGTTTTTTTCAGCCCTCAATCGCCGGGCGGAAAGCTCCGGTTTCCTGGGCTGCGCGGCATACGCCGCGACGGCTGCGCGGCATACGCCGCGACGGCTGCGCGGCATACGCCGCGACGGCTGCGCGGCATACGCCGCGGCGCCCGTTCGGGCGCTCGGCACAAGTCAAAGCCTCGCGCCCTGGGTATCAGTTCCGGACATTGCGGATCGCCGTGAAGGGCACCGCGAGCCCACCCAGGTTCAGCTGGAAGCTACCGGCGCCATTGCTGCCGCTTGACGGCGTATAGGTGGTGGACGTCGCGGTGGCCACCGTGGTCGCTGCGATCGGCTGCGGATTTCCCGCCGCGTCACGCCCGGCGACGGCCACGGTATAGGCCCCATCCGGCACCCGCCGGCCGGTGCTGTCGGCGACGCCGTTCCATTGCCAATCGGCCGCGCTCTCCCCGAGCTGCACAACATCGCTTTTCAGTGTCCGGCCTATGGCATCGGTCACGGTGATCTGGGCCTGGCTGGCGGTGGCCGAGGCCGGCAGCCGCAACGCTGCGCGCCCGTTCTGCAGGGAGAGCTGATTGCTCGCCACCTCCACCTGGTGACCCAGCAGCGGTGCCGCGCTGCTCACAGCGCTCGCCTGTTGCAGGCCAATAAGCGACTGCAAATTGCTGTTCATATTGATCTGCTGCTCGACGGAGGCGAAGGAGACCAGCTGCTGCGTCATGGCATTGGTATCCATGGCATTGGTCGGGTCCTGATTTTTCAACTGCGTCGTCAGCAAGGCAAGAAAGGTGTTGAAGCTGCCCGCAATGCCAAGCCCCTGCGTTTTGCCGGCGGCCACGGTCGCGGTGCTGGCGGCGGTGCCGTTTGGGTTGGCGCCGAGGCTGCTGGTGGTGGAGGTGCTCATTGGGGCAAATTCCTTTCAGACGGCGATGTCGAGAAGGGAGAGGACAAGACGACGTGGCGAGGCATCGATGCCGATCAGGCCGCCCTCGCCCTCCAGCCAGTCACCCCCAGCCTGGGGGCGGCCATTGCCCGAGCGCTGTCCCCCTCGGCCGCTCCCCGTCTCCCCGCCAGACAATGCAAAGCTGAGTCCACCGCTTGGCAGGGTGATCCCAGCCTGCCCCAGCGCGCGGTCCAGTTGCAGCGCGTCGCGTTGCAGCAGGGCTAAAGTTTCTGGCCGTTCGGCCACGAGATGCACGCTCGCCCCGCCATCGGCTTGCTGGTTCAGATGAATCTCCACCCGGCCCAGTTGTTCAGGCCGCAGGGCGACAGTGATCCGTCCCCCATGCTGCGGCGTATGGGCCAGCGCGATGACCACGGGAGCCACCTGTTGCTGCGGCGTTGCCATGAGGTGCGGCTGCGGCGGCAGGTTTGTCGCCGGCGCCGGCCGGCTTTCCGCGACAGGGGCGCTTGCCCCAACGACGGCGAAGGTCGGCGTTTGGCTCGGCGGCCGCTCCTGACCCCGGCGATCTTCATCCCGGCCAGAACCACGCTCACCTTCGGCGCCCAACGCCGCAGCCAGCGGACCAGCAGGCCCGACCTGGTCAGGCGCGGCAACGGCTGCTTCCGGCGGCCCACGCCCGTCCTCGGACTTTGGCAAAGCCCGCGAGGCGACGGTGCCCGCTGTTGGATTTCCGGCCAAGCGGTCGGCAGCACGTCCCGCGGCCGGCGGTACCGCCGGCGCCGCAGCCGGACGGTCGATGGGTTTGGCCATCGCCGGCTCGGTCGCTGCCGCGAGGGAGGTCAACATGGCCTCCAATTCCCCGGGGAGCTCAAGCGGCGCGGGCGCCTCGGGCAATTGGCCGAGAGCATCGGGGGGCACCCCCAGCTCATCACCTGCCCCCGGCACGCTTGGGGCCGCTGGCCCAGGCGGCATGACGCCGGCTGGCATCGCGAGCAGCCGCGAACCGGCGCTCGCCGCTTCGGCGGCGCCTGAAGCCGAAGGGGCAAGAAAAGCCATAGGCTGAGGGGTGATGGCTTGCGGCAGCATGAGCGCAATGAGGTCGACCGGCAGCGGCATAGAGGCTGGGTCGGTGGGCGCCGG
>Ga0114972_10000169_pt1 | contig 46366 bp, 37 predicted proteins | sample M_140807_EF_Meta_FD_87354 | JGI IMG/M metagenome (GOLD analysis project Ga0114972, IMG submission 87354) | Freshwater microbial communities from Lake Montjoie, Canada to study carbon cycling - M_140807_EF_MetaG | ecosystem: Environmental > Aquatic > Freshwater > Lake | place: Lake Montjoie... | reverse complement strand
GGGCCCCGGGCAGGTCGAGGTCTACTGGACGGACTGAGCATCGAGCGCGGCGTCGGCGAGGCCTGCCGCGTCGAGTGCCGCGTCGTCCCCGGGGACGGGCGGCAGGGACGCCTCGGGCAAGGCGAGCGTGGCGTCGCTCATCGTCGCCGGCGCGACCACACCCACGCACGGGTCCACGCTCGGTGGGGCCTGCCAGAGCTCTGCCGATGTCGACAGGGTCTGTGCCCCCGGCTCGCCGGTGATGCCCCCCGCGAAGACGACCGCGCCATCGACGGCGGACGAAGACAGGTGCCCGAGGCGGGGTCCGGTCATCTCGGTGACCGTGAGCGCTTCGACAGTGCGCACGCCCGGGTCCACATCGGGGGGACGAGAGAGCTGCGAATCAGGCGCCACTCGGAAGACCACGAGCGACTTCGTCGGCGTGGGCCCCTCGCCAAAGGTCGCCGCCCCGGGCGTAGTCCAGCCACCCGACACCACGACCCGATCATCCACGACGCTCAGGCCATGCCAGATGCGGCGCAGCGCAGCGCGGGCCTCTGGGCTCCCCGCCAGGTCGAGGGGCTGCACGATCAGTCGGGGCTGAGACGATGACGGGACAGGCGCGCCGGCATCCGGAACGAAGGGGCTCCCCGGCGTCCCGGCAGCGACTTCGCGCGGGAGCGTCAGGATAATCGCGTTCGCACCGGCCTCATCACCGCCGATGTTCGGCGTCTGCTCGAGGCGCCCTTCGAGGACCTCTAGACCCCCGATGACGATCACCCGCTGCGCGCCGTCCGGCAGGTCGGGGAGCCGCGCCGCGCGGTGAAAACCCGTCGACCACCACGCGCGGCTTCGACTGTCGCCACGGCAGACCGGGAGCCCCCCTTGAGCCGTGATGGCGAGGGGCTGCTTGGGCTGACTCGACTTCAGGTCGATCAGCAGCCCGGGGTCACCGCCGCATGCCCCCACGTCGCCGCCCCACACCAGAAAACGCTCTGCGCCCAAAGGCGTCACGGACGCGCCCACGCGAGGGGTCGGGAGCGTGTCTCGAAACACGCGGCCGCCCTTGACGATCTCGAGCGTTTTGCTCGGCGCAGGCGTCATCGACGCGTCGTAGGCGAAGCCCCCGAGGATGACGCTCGACCTCTCCACAGGGTCCGTACCGATAGACGGCATCATCCGCGGCTCGATCGCCTCGCCTGTGGCGGTGCGGAGCGGCGCAGAGACGTCCTTGCGCCAAACGAGACGCTCCGCGAACGGGCGCGGGGGGCTGTTGGGCCGGAGTGGGCCGAAGGCGAACCCGCCCAACCACTCCGCCTCGTTCGACCCTCCGAAAACGAGGACTGCGTCGTCGTCGGCCGAGTCGACGATCACAGTCCCAGCGATACGCGGCGCCAACAGCCTCGGTCCGACCTCCGCTGAGCCTCGGTCGCCCGACGGGTCGAAGACGGTCGCGACCGGGTCATACACGTCGTAGTCAGCGTCCAGGGGCGTCGATGACACCAGCGCGCCGCTCAAGGCCGCAGCGCCCGCACCAAAGAACGTTCGGCCGTCCGCCAGCGGCACCTCGAGCGCGAACGCGCGACCGCGCGCCGGCGCGGCCACCTGCGTTTGCTCGGCGCTGCGGCTGCCGCCCGTGCAGCTCAGCGCGTTGACCTGCTTCAGGCGGAGCGTTACCGGGGTCTTGGCGTTCTCGCGCAGCGTCACGGCGGCGCCCCCCATCCACGTCGTCTGCCCACCGGAGCACACATGCAGCGTCAAGCGCTGTGCCTCGCCGTCGGGATCGACGGGGAGGCGCTCCACGAGCGTGCTGCGGCCGGCACGGAGCGCTGGGGTCACCTCGATCGGCGGGGACGTGTAGGGCGCCGCCCCCGGGACCGTGACCTGCACGACCACGGATTCGGCGACCTCGGGCAGCCCGGCGACGGGTAGGGCGACGGCGCACCCCTCATTGGCGAGGGGGGCTCGCTCGACGCGCAGGTCTAGGGGCGCCGTCGTAGCCATCGGCTGACACGCGACGAGCGCAGCCGCGACGAGCGCAGCCGCGAAAGGCGCAAGGATCTCCGGATTCTTCGGTGTCACGGTTCGTTCTTGGTTGATAGCGAGTGGGGTGGCGCGGGAAAAGACCGCGTGAACGTGAGCCTGAGAATGACCGAAGTCGATGGAGGACGTCATGCGTGATGTTGTCATTGTGGGCGCAGCCCGAACCCCGATCGGGAGCTTTCAGGGGGCGCTGTCGAGTGTGAGCGCAGCCCAGCTCGGCGCTGTGGCCATCAGGGCGGCCCTGGAGCGGGCGGGCGTCTCGCCGTCCGCGGTCGACGAGGTGCTGATGGGCTGTGTGCTGCCCGCGGGCCAGGGGCAGGCCCCGGCGCGGCAAGCCGCCTTGGCGGCCGGGCTGCCGCAGGGCACGCCCTGCACGACGCTCAACAAGGTCTGCGGCTCCGGCCTGAAGGCCGTGATGATGGCGGCGCAGGCGATTCGGTCCGGCGACGCCGAGGTCGTGGTCGCGGGCGGCATGGAGAACATGTCGCAGGCGCCTTACTACCTCGCGGGCGCTCGAGACGGCTTCCGCATGGGCCATCAGCAGGTGCTCGACGGCCTCATCAAGGACGGCCTCTGGGACGTCTATAACGACTTCCATATGGGGAACGCCGCGGAGATCTGCGCGAAGGATTGCAGCATTTCGCGCGCCGACCAAGACGCCTTCGCGAAGCGCAGCTACGAGGCAGCGCTGGCCGCGCAGAAGGCGGGCGCGTTCTCCCGAGAGATCGCCCCGGTGCTCGTGCCTCAAAAGAAGGGCGACCCTGTGCGCGTGGACGCGGACGAAGAGCCGGGGCGCGCGCAACTCTCGAAGATGGATGGCCTGCGCCCCGCGTTCGACAAGGCCGGCACCATCACGGCCGCCAACGCCAGCAAGATCAACGACGGCGCCGCGGCCCTCGTGGTGTGCAGCGGCGACTACGCGCGCGCGAATGGCCTCACCCCGCTCACGACGATTACGGGTCAAGCCCAGTTCGCGCAAGCGCCCGAGTGGTTCACGACGGCGCCGGCCTACGCGATCAAGAAGGTCCTCGAGAAGCAGGGGCTCACGCCCGCGGACGTTGACCTCTACGAAGTGAACGAGGCCTTCGCGGTCGTCTCGCTCGCGGTGAACCACATCGCCGAGCTGCCTGCAGAGCGCGTCAACGTGAACGGCGGCGCGATCGCCCTCGGTCACCCCATCGGCGCGAGCGGCGCCCGCGTCTTGGTCACGCTGCTCCACGCGATGGGGGACCGCGGCGCGAAGCGCGGCCTCGCGAGCCTCTGTATCGGCGGCGGCGAGGCCGTCGCCCTGACGGTGGAGCGCTGAACATGACCACCTCCACCGTGACAAACGTCGAGGTCTTCGGGGTCCTGGGTGCAGGCCAGATGGGCGCGGGCATCGCGCACGTCGCCGCGCAAGCGGGCCTGACCGTGCGCCTGGCGGATGTGAGCTTGGCCCGCGCTGAGAAGGCGCGCGCTGACATCGACAAGCGGCTCGCGAAGGCGGTCGAGAAGGGCAAGCTGGACGCGGAGACGCACCGCGCGATCGTGAGCCGAATCGAAGCCGTCGAGGGGCTGGAGGGCCTTGCGAGCGCGGACTTCGTCGTCGAGGCCGTGAACGAGAACGAGGCTTTGAAGAAGGAGATCTTCGCGCGCCTCGACACGCTGTGCCGACCCGGCGTCGTCCTGGCCTCCAACACGTCGTCCATCCCGATCACGCGCATCGGCGCCGCGACGAAGCGACCTGAGCTCGTCATCGGGATGCACTTCATGAACCCTGTGCCCGTGATGAAGCTCGTGGAGATCATCCGCGGGCTCGCGACCTCGGACGAGACGAACGCGCTCACGCAGGCGCTGTGCGCGCGCATGCAGAAGACGACGGTCACCTCGCGCGACATTGGCGGGTTCATCGTCAATCGCGTGCTCATGCCGATGATCAACGAGGCGGTCTACGCCCTGTACGAAGGGATCGGCACCGCCCAGGACATCGACACCGGCATGAAGCTGGGCACCAACCAGCCGATGGGCCCGCTCGAGCTCGCTGACTTCATCGGCCTCGACACGTGCTTGGCGATCATGGAGGTCCTGCACACGGGCCTCGGGGACGCGAAGTACCGACCGTGTCCGCTGCTTCGGCAGCATGTCGACGCGGGCTGGCTCGGGCGCAAGTCGGGGCGCGGTTTTCACCGCTACGACACGAATGGCTGACGCGAGATCACCATGACCGAACCGCTCGTCCTGTCCACCGTCGAGGCTGGCGTCGCCGTCCTCACCATCAACCGACCGGCGGCGCTCAACGCGCTGAACGCGAACGTGCTCCTCGAGCTCGAAGCGTGCGTGCGGGGGCTTGCCGCCGACAACGCGCTCCGCTGCGTCATCCTGACGGGCGCGGGCTCGAAGAGCTTCGTTGCGGGCGCTGACATTATTGAGATGTCCGCGCTCACCCCGCGGACCGCGCGCCACTTCGCCGCGTTGGGCCACCGCGTCCTCGCCGAGCTCGAGGCCCTGCCGGTGCCGGTCATCGCGGCCGTCAACGGCTTCGCGCTCGGGGGCGGCTGCGAGCTCACGCTCGCGTGCGACCTCGTGTACGCCAGCGAGAACGCGCGCTTCGGTCAGCCCGAGGTCAACCTCGGGCTCATCCCAGGCTTCGGTGGCACGCAGCGGCTCGCGCGTCGGGTGGGCGCGATGCGCGCGCTCGAGCTGGTCGCATCGGCCCGAACGCTCAAGGCGGACGAGGCGAAGGCCGTCGGGCTGTGCCTCGACGTCTTCCCTGCGGATGTGCTCATGCTCAAGGTCCGCGAGATCGCTGCGGGTATCGCGTCGAAGGGACCCGTTGCGGTACGGTCCGCGAAGGCTGTGCTCCGCCGCGGGCTCGATGGCCCAGTCGGGCTGGGGAACGCGCTCGAAGCCGAGGCCTTCGCCAACCTCTTCGACTCCGCCGACGCGCGCGAGGGCATGACCGCCTTCGTGGAGAAGCGACCGGCGCATTTCCATAACGCTTGACCCGGAGGCTCCCCATGTTTGTTCGTCTCGGCCGCGGCGCCCTTGTCGCCGCGCTCCTCGGCTTCAGTCTGTCTGCGTGTGGCGAGTCCGATGGCGGGGACTCCACGGGCGACGCCGGGGCGGGCGGTGCGCCTGTCGGCGGCGCGCCTGTCGGCGGCGCGCCTGTCGGTGGTGCGCCGGTCGGTGGTGCGCCCGTCGGCGGCGAAGTGCCACCTGTCGAGCGGGTCAACTTCCCGAACGACGGCGAGTGGCGCTTCACTGCGAGCATCGCGGAGCTCTCGGGCTACAAGCTGCCTCTGCAGGTCGACCTGGTGGGCACCCCCGCCGCAGGGGGAGGCGGCGTCCTCAACAGCCTGTCGCTGCGCGCCATCGCGCCCGACGGCGTGACCGTGAGCGACGTGTTGGCTTCGCTCACGGACATCCCGGTCGCGCCCGACGGCAAGTTCAACGCGCCGTTCGAGGACGTCACCCTGCCGGGCGCGTTCACAATCACCGGCAGCGACGTCCTCGTGAGCGTCGTCTTCGGCGGCGAGGTCCGCTCGCCCGAGTTCGTCTGCGGCACGGTCACCGGCCAGATCATTACCCTCGACCAGGCGCTCACGATGAGCACCTTTGGCGGTGTCCCCGCCGAGGACGCGGGCAGCGAGCCGCCCTATTCGTGCGACTCCCAAGGCGGCGGCAGCCAGCTCCCGCGCCTCGCGGCGGAGCAGTGCCCTGACCTCGTCGCGGGGGAGAATGCCTTCGAGTCAGCGGGGCAGGCGCGCACGTTCCGCGTTTACACGCCGAGCAGCCTACCCGACGGCGCCTCGCCGCCCGTGGTCTTCCTGTGGCACGGCCTTGGGCAGCCCATCGACGAGATCGAGACGATGTCGGCGCTCCGCGACGATGTCGACGCCAAGGGCTTCGTGCTGGTGGTGCCCGAGTCGCTCGCGCTGCCCGTTGAGTGGGACCAGCTCACGTCGAGCGATAACGTCGACCTGGCGTTCTTCGACGACATGCTCACCTGCCTCGGCGCCAAGCTGAACGTCGATCCGAGCCGGGTCTACACAGCAGGTCTGAGCGCGGGCGCGCTCTGGAGCACCTACCTGACGATGTTCCGCAGCGAGCAGATCGCGGCGGCCGCGCTCTTCTCGGGTGGCCTGCTCGTGCCTTACCCTGCGCCCGCAGTGAAGCGCCCGCTGCTCGGGGCCTGGGGCGGGGTTGAGGACATCGCCTTCGAGCAGAACTTCGACACGCTCGTGCGCGACCTCGCCGCAGTGGTCATCCCTGCGGGTCACTTCTTCGTGGGCTGTAACCACGGTCAAGGCCACACGTGGGAGCCAGAGTTCACGCCCTGGGCGCTCGACTTCCTGTTCGCCCACACGACCGCGGACGAGCCTTCGCAGCTCGCCGCGGGCTTGCCCGAGAGCTTCCCGGCCTACTGCGCGGTGAACGCGCTGCCCTGAGCCCGTGCGGGCGCGTCACAGATAGCCGAAGGTCGCCCAGCTCACGCTGAGGCCGACTTCAGCGGCCTCGACCCACTGGACCTCGAGCGCGACTGCCCACGCGCGCTGGTCGGAGGAGCGCCACTGGACACCGGTAGCGGCGCTGAACAACGGCGACCAGCGCGCCGCGTCGTCCAGCCGCGGGGGGAGGCGGCGCTGCCCCTCGAGAGTCCGCACCTGAAAGTAGCGCGCGTCGACCGACGTCCGCGTCGCACCGGTCTGCACGTGGAGCAGCGGCGTGAGCGCGTCCGACGGCGTATAGAACCAGCCCACCGCGCCGTGTGCGCGCATCGCTTCGCCAACCAAAGCGCGCGGGCCATCCTCCTGCGGCATCGCGGAGACCGGTGACCGGACCTCACCGAGCGCGTCGGCACCGAGACGCAACGTCAGCGCGCTCTCGAACGACACGCCGTAGCTCAGCTCGACCGCGCCGCCCAACGACGCTGCGCGTGTCGGCTCGAGGCCGCTGCCCAGTTGAACGGCCGCCGACCGCCCTTCGACGCGCCCTCGAACGCCCCACTCGCGGGTGTCGGCAGCGGCGCCTCCGGCGAGCGCGAAACACGAGAGCGCCCCCGTTGCGAAGCCAAGCGCGCTGCGCGGCATCATGACTCTCATCGCCTCAGGATACCGCAACGCTCGCCGAACGGCGCGGCGCGTTGACACCCCAAGGTGGCGTCGTTAAAACGCAGCCACCCCCTCGACCCAGTGACAGGACCCCCGCGTATGGTCGACTTCGACTTGACCCAAGAGCAGATCATGGTGCGTGACCTCGCCCGGGCCTTTGCCCTGAAGGACGTCGCGCCGCACGCACACGCTTGGGACGAGCAGTCGCGCTTCCCCGTCGAGGCCGTCAAGAAGATGGGTGAGCTCGGCCTCATGGGCGTCGCCGTCCCCTCGGAGTGGGGCGGGGCGGGCTTCGACACAGTCAGCTACGTGCTCGCGATGGAGGAGATCGCCGCCGCGTGCGCGAGCACCGCCGTGACGATGTCGGTGAACAACTCGCTGGTGTGCGACCCGCTGCTCAAGTTCGGGACGGACGCGCAGAAGGCGGAGTGGCTCACCCCGCTCGCCGAGGGGCGCAAGCTCGGGTGCTTCGCGCTGAGTGAGCCTGCGAGCGGCAGCGACGCGGGCGCAGCGCAGTGCTTCGCTGAACTCTCCGCGGACGGCAGCCACTACATCGTCAACGGTACAAAGAACTGGATCACGAACGGCCCAGACGCAGACGTCTGCGTCCTGATCGCGGTCACGGAGCGCGGTCAGGGGAACCGGGGCATGACCGCGTTCATCAGCCCGATGCCGAGCGAGGGGCTCACAGTCGGCGCGCACGAGAAGAAGCTCGGCATCAAGGCGTCGAGCACTTCACAGCTCGTGTACTCGAACGTGAAGATCCCTGTCTCGCTTCGGCTCGGCGCTGTGGGAGATGGCTTCAAGGTCGCGATGACCACGCTCGACGGCGGCCGCATCGGCATCGCCGCGCAGGCCCTGGGCATCGCGCGCGCGGCCTACGAGGCGTCTGTGCGCTACAGCCAAGAGCGCATGGCGTTCGGGGCGCCCATCTCGCAGCTCCAAGCGATCCAGTTCAAGCTCGCGGACATGGCGACGCGGCTCGACGCGGCACGACTGCTCACCCTCCGCGCCGCAATGCTCAAGGACCAGAAGGTCCGGCACTCCAAAGAGTCCGCGATGGCCAAGCTCTTCGCGTCCGAGGCCGCGATGTGGATCACGACGCAGGCGATCCAAGTCTTCGGCGGGAACGGCTACGTCAAGGACTTCCCGGTGGAACGCCATTTTCGCGATGCGAAGATTTGCGAGATCTATGAGGGCACAAGCGAGATCCAGCGCCTCGTCATCGCCGCGTCTGCGCTCAAGGAGGTCAGCGCGTGAGAGACCTGCAACCGCAGGCGGCCCAAGCCCAGGTTCAAGAGCTGGCCCGCGCCGCTGCCCAAGACCTGCTCGCGCCCTCGGCCACTGCGAACGACCGCGACGAGCGCTTCCCCGAGGACGCGATGCGGCATTTGGCGCGGTCTGGCCTCTTCGGCATCAACGTCCCCAAAGCCTACGGCGGGCTTGAGGCGGGCGTCGTCGCCTACGCACTCGCGGTGCGCGAGCTGGCGTCCGCCTGCGCTGGGACCACGGTCGGCCTGATGGTCACCAACATGGTCGCCGAGGCGATCACGCGCTTCGGCGACGAGTCGCAGCGCCAACGATGGCTACCGGGACTCCTCAGTGGGGCCCACGCTGCGGCGAGCTTCTGTCTGAGCGAGCCGGGCAGCGGGAGCGACGCGGCGAGCTTGCGCGCGACGGCGCGGCGCGAGGGCAACGACTACGTGCTCGACGGCACGAAGGCATGGATTACGAGCGGCGGCCGCGCGGGCCTGTACTTGGTGATGGCCCGGACATCGCCCGATGGAGGCTCTCGCGGGATCAGCGCCTTCATCGTGGAGGCGGGGACGCCCGGCCTGAGCGCGACAAAGCCCGAGGACAAGCTCGGCATGCGCGCCTCGGTGACGACGCAGATCGTGCTCGACGGGTGCCGAGTCCCTGCGGCCAACCGGCTCGGCGACGAGGGCGACGGCTTCAAGGTCGCGATGGGCTCTCTCGACGGCGGCCGCATCGGCGTCGCAGCGCAGGCCTGCGGCATCGCGGCCGCAGCACAGCGCTGCGCGATTGAGTTTGCGCAAGGCGCCCGTGCAGACGGGAGCGCGCTCTCCGAGCAGCAGAGCGCTCAGTGGCTCGTGGCCGACAACGCGGTCGAGCTCGACGCAGGCTGGCTCCTCGTCCTGCGGGCCGCGGCCCTCAAGGACAAGGGCGCCCCCCACAGCCGGGAGGCCGCGATGGCGAAGGTCTTCTGCACCGAGATGGCGAGCGAGGTCGCGTCGCGCGCCCTCCAGGTCCTGGGTGAGGCGGGCGAGGACAGCCGCTACTCAGCGGAGCGCAACCTGCGCGACGCGCGCGTCACGCGCATCTACGAGGGCACGAGCGAGGTGCAGCGCATCGTCATCGCGCGCGAGTGCCTGAAGGCTCTGTCATGAGCACGGCGCAATCGCCGCGACGTGTTCGCGTGATGGTGGCCAAGCCGGGCCTCGACGGCCATGACCGGGGCGCGAAGGTCATCGCGCGTGCGCTGCGCGACGCGGGCATGGAGGTCGTCTACACCGGCCTGCACCAGACGCCCGAGGGCGTCGCCGAGGCCGCGGTTCAGGAGGACGTCGACCTGGTCGGGCTGTCCGTCCTGAGCGGTGCACACAACACATTGTTTCCCGCGGTGCGGCAGGCGCTCGACGCCCGAGGCGCGCGAGACATCGTCCTGTTTGGGGGCGGCATCATCCCCGACGACGACATCCCGGGCTTGGTCGAGGCCGGCGCGGCGCGCATCTTCACGCCGGGGTCGCGGCTCGACGAGATCGTCGAGTGGGTCCGCGAACAGGCAGCGGCGCGAGGCTGAGTGTTCGAGCGTCTCCCAGCGCGCGTTCGGGTCTATGAGGTCGGTCCACGCGACGGCCTGCAGAACGAGGCGATCTTCGTCCCCACGGAGGACAAGGTCCGCCTAATCCGTCACCTGCACGCCGCGGGACTGCGAGACATCGAGATCACGAGCTTCGTGAACCCGCGCTGGATACCGCCGCTCGCGGACGCGGAGCATGTCGCGGCGGCCCTGCGGGACGCGCCCCTCACCGAAGCCCGCCTGACGGCCCTCGTGCCCAATGAGCGCGGCTTGGAGCGCGCGCTCGAGAACGGGGTTCGTGAGGTCGCGGTCTTCATGTCCGCCAGCGAGACCCACAACCAGCGCAACATCAACAAGTCCATCGGCGAGACGTGGCCCGCGTTCGCGCCCGTGTTCGCGCGGTGCGCGGCAGAGGGCGTGCGGGTGCGCGGGTATGTGAGCGCGGTGTGGGGCTGCCCGTATGAGGGCGAGGTCCCCGCGTCTCAGGTCATCGAGACCACTCGACGCCTGCTCGATCTCGGCGCCTATGAGGTCTCGCTCGGCGACACGATCGGGGTGGGGACCCCATGCCAGACCGCCCGGCTCATCGAGGCGCTTTCGGCGCACGTCCCGCTGAGCGCGCTGGCGATGCACATGCACGACACGCGAGGCACGGCGCTCGCGAACTGCGTGGTCGGCTTGGCGCTGGGCATCACCACCTTCGACGCGAGCATCGGCGGCATGGGCGGCTGCCCGTACGCTGCGGGGGCGAGCGGTAACCTCGCGACCGAGGACTTGGTGTTCATGCTGCACGGCATGGGCGTCGAGACCGGCATCGACCTTGGCCGCCTGGCCGAGGCGGGCGCGTTTGCCCAAGCCTGCGTAGGCCGCGAGCTGCCGGGGCGCGCGCTCAAGGCGCTGTGCGCCGCCCGCTGAGCGCGCCTCGACCGAGACACATTGAGCATTTCAAACCAGATGGGGAGGCGAAGGTGAGCGCGAACGACGCGGTGTTGATCGAGGACCACGGCGCGAAGTGGGTCGTGCGCCTAAACATGCCGGAGCGGCGCAACGCCCTCGGGCGCGACGTCGTCGCAGGCATCACGCGCGCGGCCGACCAGGCGGGGCGTTCCAAGGTACTCCGCGCGATCGTCCTCTGCGGCGCAGGCGATAAGGCGTTCTGCGCGGGCGCGGACCTCAAGGAGCGGCAGAGCCTGACACCGGACGAGGTCCGGGTCTTCGTCGGTCAGATGAACTTCGCCTTTCGCTCGATCGAGCGCTCGCCCAAGGTCTGGATCGCGGCTTTGCACGGCGCATGCCTAGGCGGCGGCCTTGAGCTGTCGCTTTGCGCGGACCTGCGTGTCGCTCAGCGCGACGCGATTCTGGGCCTGCCCGAGGTGCGCCTGGGCATTCTGCCGGGCGCGGGTGGCACGCAGCGCCTGCCGCGCCTGGTCGGGGTCGCTCGGGCGAAAGAGCTCATCCTCACAGGTGCGCGCATCACAGCGGACCACGCGCTCGCTCTTGGGGTTGTCAATCGCGTCGCGGACGACCACGAGGCTGCAGCGCACGTGCTCGCAGACGAGGTCGGGCTCGCCGCGCCCATCAGCGTGATGCAGGCGAAGCGTGCGGTGGACGAGGGCTATGACCTGCACCTCGAGGCGGGGCTCGCCTGGGAGCGGGCGTGCTACGAGGTGACCATCCCCACCAAGGACCGGCTCGAGGGCCTCGCGGCCTTCGCCGAGAAGCGCGCCCCGCGCTTTCAGGGAGAGTGAGCGCATGAGCACGCACGACAGCCAGCAGCTCGAGGCGGAGCGCGCCCGCATCATCAAGGGCGGCGCGCCCAAGTACCACGAGCAGAACACCGCGCAGGGCAAGCTCTTCTGTCGAGAGCGCATCGAGCGTTTGGTTGACCCCGGCAGCTTTGTCGAGGACGGCTTCTTCGCCAACCAGCGCGCAGACGACCTGCCCGCTGATGGCGTCGTCACCGGTCTGGCGCGCATCGACGGGCGCCCCGTGGCGATCATGGCGAATGACTCGACGATCAAGGCGGGCTCCTGGGGCAAGCTCACGGTCGAGAAGATCCTGCGGGTCCAAGAGACCGCCGCCAAACGCCGATGCCCGATGCTCTACCTCGTCGACTCGGCGGGGGCGCGCATCACCGACCAGGTCGAGATGTTCCCGGGTCGGCGGGGCGCGGGGCGCATCTTCTACAACCAGGTTCGGATGTCGGGCGAGGTTCCGCAGGTGTGCCTGCTGTTCGGTCCCTCCGCGGCCGGCGGGGCGTACATCCCCGCGTTCTGCGACGTGCTCGTGATGGTCGACAAGAACGCGAGCATGTACCTCGGCAGCCCGCGCATGGCCGAGATGGTGATCGGCGAGAAGGTCTCCCTCGAAGACATGGGCGGCGCGCGCATGCACTGCGAGGTGTCGGGCTGTGGCGACGCGCTCGCGAAGGACGAGGCCGAGGCGCTCGCGTGGTGCCGGGCGTACCTGAGCTACCTGCCGACGAATTGCACGCAGCTGCCCCCGCGCGCGACGCCCAAGCAGCCGCGGGCCGGTCTCGAGCTCGACGCGATCGTGCCAGCGCAGCAGAACAAGCTCTTCGACATGCAGCACGCCATCGACGCCCTCATCGACGAGGGCTCGTGGCTCGAGGTCAAGAAGCGCTTCGCCAAGGAGCTGATCACGGGCTTCGCGCGCATCGACGGCCACCCCGTCGGTATCCTCGCCAACCAGCCGAAGCAAAAGGGCGGCGTGCTCTTCGTCGACAGTGCCGACAAAGCCGCCAAGTTCATCCGCCTGTGCGACGCCTTCAACATCCCGCTGCTTTACCTCGCGGATGTCCCCGGCTTCATGATCGGCTCTAAGGTCGAGCGCGAGGGCATCATCCGGCATGGCGCGAAGATGATTAGTGCGGTGAGCGACGCCACGGTGCCGCGCATCAGCGTCGTCGTTCGCAAGGCCTACGGCGCAGGTCTGTACGCGATGTGCGGCCCCGGCTTCGAGCCCGACTGTTGCCTCGCGCTGCCTCAGGCCATGATCGCGGTCATGGGCCCCGAGGCGGCCGTGAACGCCGTTTACTTCAATAAAATCCAAGCGTTGCCCGAGGCCGACCGACCCGCGTACGTCCAGCGACTCCGCGACGAGTACGCGGAGGACGTCGACCTCTTCAAGCTCGCGAGTGAGCTCGTCGTCGACGACATTGTCGCGGGCAACGCGCTCCGCGGGGAGCTGGTCCGCCGCTTCGACCTCTATCGTGAGGGCTACGAGCTCCCGACGCGCCGCAAGAACGGCGTCGTGCCTGTCTGAACGCGCCCCACTGCGCAGGAGAGTGACCGTGAACCTGACCCTCAGCGAGAATCACGCAATGCTCCGGCAGACCGTGCGGGCGTTCGTTTCAAGCCACGTCGCCCAGCAGGCGGCCGAGTGGGACCACGCGCGCGCCTTGCCGGAAGCGACTCTGCGCGCCCTGGGCGACCTCGGGATGCTGGGCGTGCTCGTGGACGAGTCACGGGGCGGCGCGGGCATGGACACGCTCGCCTGCGCGGTCGCGGTTGAAGAGCTCGCGGCGGGCGACGGCTCGCTCGCCCTCGTCGTGGCGACGCACAACGTGCAGTGCGCCGCGACGATTCAGGCGCTCGGCGGGGCGGGGGCGCATGCGGATACGCTCAAGGCGCTCGCGGAGGGTCGGGCGCTCGGCACGTGGGCGCTCTACGAGCACGGAAGCGGACAGGCGCCCCTCGCAGGCACGCTCACCGCCGAACGCACGACGACGGGGTGGCGCTTGAGCGGCACAAAGGCGAACGTCGTTTACGGTCACCGCGCGGACGTCATTGTGGCGTTCGCAGCCACGGCCGAGGGCGGGGTGAACGCCTTCGTGCTGCGCAGCGGGCAATTGGGCCTGAGCGCGCAGATGCAAACCAGCGCCCTGGGCATGCGCGCCGCGCCCCGCGCGACCCTGACCCTCGACGATGTGCAGGTGAGCGACGACGCCCGGCTGGGCCCGGTCGACGGCGCACTCGGGCTCGGTATCATGCTCGACCGCGCGCGCATCGTGCGCGCCGCGCTCTCGGTGGGACTGGCGCGCGCCGCCCTCGACGCCGCGAGTCATTACGCACTGGAGCGCAAACAGTTCGGTCAGGCCATCGGCAACTTTCAGGGCGTGCAGTGGCACATCGCAGACAGCGCAACGGAGCTCGACGCGGCGCGGTTGCTCACGTGGCGCGCGGCGGCCGCCGTTGATCGCGGCGCCTCAGCGACGACGGACGCCGCGATGGCGAAGGCCTACGCAGCCGACGCGGCGATGCGGATTTGCGACAGGGCGATCCAGGTGCACGGTGGCTATGGCTACACGCGCGAGTACTTGGTGGAGCGCTTCTGGCGAGACGCGAAGCACTGCCAGCTCTCCGAGGGCACGTCCGAGGCGCAGCGCCTGACCGTAGGGCGGCGCGTGGTCGAGGCGCACGCGCAGTGACCGACGCTCAGGCGCGCGTCGACGCGGTCTTGCGGGGCGAGGTGCGCGCGGCGTCCCGCCTGATGCGAGACCTCGACGACGGCCGCCCCGAAGGCGACGCTGCGCTCGCCTTGCTCTACCCGCACACCGGTCGCGCGCACGTCGTGGGCATCACGGGCAACCCGGGCGCGGGCAAGAGCACGCTGACCGACCGCCTCGTGACGGTGTGGCGGCTTCAGGGCCACAAGGTCGGCGTGGTCGCGATCGACCCCTCCAGCCCGTTCACGGGCGGCGCAATCCTGGGCGACCGAATCCGCATGCAGGGGCACAGCGGCGACAGCGGGGTATTCATCCGCAGCCTCGCGACCCGGGGCGTCATGGGCGGCCTGTCCCGCTCGACCCGAGATGTCGTCAACGTACTCGACGCGATGGGCTACGCCCGCATCCTGATCGAGACGGTCGGCGTCGGCCAAGACGAGGTCGACATCGCGAACACCGCGCATACGAGCGTCGTGGTCATGGTGCCTGGCCTCGGCGACTCGGTCCAAGCCCTCAAGGCGGGGCTACTCGAGATCGCGGACATCTTTGTCGTGAACAAGGCGGACCGACCCGAAGCCGCGCGCATGGTCCGCGAGCTGGAGATGCTCCTCGACCTCGAGGGCGGCACTCGCGACGGGCGCGCGGTGCCGATCATTCAGACCGTAGCGACCGAGGGCAGGGGAGCCGACGCGCTCGCGGAGGCCATCGATGCCCACCGCGCGGCGCTCCAATCGGGGGACGGCTGGACCGCCCGCCTGCAGAGGCGCCGCAAAGGGGAGCTCGTCGACCGCGTCGAGCACGGCGTTCGGGCTGCGGCTCACGCTCGAATTCAGGCGTTCGGCGGCCTCGAAAGCATACTGACGGCGCTGACTGTTGGCGCGCTGGACCCGGTGAGCGCTGCGCGCGCGATCCTCGGCGACCCGCCTCAGCTCTGACCCAGCGCAGCCTTCGCCCGGCGCCATCGCTGGTCGAGCTCGACCGACGTGAGGCCGCTCAGGTTGACCCCCTCAGCCCGGGCGTCCCCCTCGACACGACGCAGTCGAGCCTCGAATCGGTCGGATGTGCGCCGCAGCGCCGCCTCGGCGTCGACGCCTAAGTGTCGGGCGGCGTTGACCACCGTGAACAAGTAGTCACCCAGCTCCGACTCGGCGTCCGCGGGGTCACCCCCGCGCAAGGCTTCATCCAACTCACCGCGCTCTTCGTCGAGCTTGGCGACGACGTCGGCCGCGCTGGGCCAGTCGAACCCCAGCGTCGACGCTCGCTCGCCCATCTTCTGGGCCCTCTGCAAGGCGGGGAGGGCTCTCGGGATGCCGTCAAGGACGCTCTCGCGACGCTTCTCTGTCGCCTTGATGTCCGCCCATCGCTTGACGACCTCGTCGGCGCCTTGAACGTTGGCGTCGGCGAATACGTGCGGATGACGCCGCACGAGCTTGCGTCGGATGCCCTCCGCGACATCGCCGGCGTCGAACGCGCCGGTCTCGGAGCGGAGCTTAGACTGAAAGACGATCTGCAGCAGCAGGTCTCCGAGCTCTTCGCGGTGGTCGTCTGCGTTGTCGGCGTCCATCGCCTCGAGCACCTCGTAGGTCTCCTCGACGAGATATGTGCGCAGCGACTCGAGCGTTTGCTCGCGGTCCCACGGGCAACCGCCGGGGTCACGCAGGCGGTCCATCACGTCGAGGAGGGCGACGAACGCCTGACCGGAGCGCGTGTTGCGTGTGCCCCCCTGACTCGCATCTGACATCTTTTTTTGCTCCTCGCGGCGCGTGCCCGGATGATGCACCCGCGTTCGCACGATAACGCGCGAACGGCCCGGGTGAGAACGGCGATGGCAGCGAGCGTAGGCAGAATGGGCGGTCGATCCTCATTGTGGGTCTTCGTCGTCGCGATGACGCCCGCGGCCGCTCACTCGCTGCCGGGCCAGCGGCTGGAGACCGCTGTCGGCCCTCACTCGGGCGTAGTCCACGAGGCCGCCGTGACTCAGGCGCCCGGGACCGCTCGCGCGGGCCTGCGGTGGGTGCATGCGAACGACCCGATCGTCGCTGTGGGCCCGGACGGTCAGGTGGCGGCGCGTCTCTTGGGGAGCCTCGGTGTCCTCGAGTCGTACGCGGCCGCAATGCTGACTGAACGCCTCATGCTGGGCGCTGTCGTGCCGGTCTCGGTCTACGCAGTGGGGGACGAGGTGCGCGCGTCGAGCCTCCCGCGCAGCACGTTGAGCCCTGCACTCGGCGACCTCAGGTTCGTCCTGAGCGCGGCCGTCGTGCCCCGCGCGGGCGATGGCTTCGGGCTCGCGCTCACGCTCCCTGTGACCGCGCCGACGGGCCCAACCGAGAGCTCACTCGGTGAGGGTGCAGCCACATTTGGTGCGCGCTTGGGGGGCGAGTACGGTCAGGGCTCAATGCGCCTCGCAGGGCACTTGGGCTACAAGGGTCGCGCGGCGCAGCGCTTGCTGGATGCCGTCGTCGACGACACCGCGCAGTTCGGCGCGAGCATCGACTGGACGTGGCTTCCCGACCTCTCGACCGAGGCCGCGCTCGACGGCGACACCTCGGTCCGCGCACCGTTGGGCGCACAGGGCAACACACGCATCGAGGCGCTCTTCCGCGTTGCGCACGGTGAGTCCATGGGGCCTCGAGTGAGCGCGACGTTTGGTTCGGCGCTCTTCGACGGGGTCGGCACGGCGCGCTGGCGAGCCATGGTCGACGTCTCATGGACGTGGGCACCGAGCCCAGCGAGACCGCAAGCCGTAGACTTGGACCGACGCACGCCGAGGACACGCGCACCCGTTGGCCCCGCGCCGGTCGCATCCACGGCCGACGCGCCCACACTTCGACCCTTGCCCCCCCTGTTCACCCCCCCAGAACGCCCAGCGGAGGCCCCCGTCGCCGCGCCCACGCATACGCCCTCGCCGTTGGCGTCGGCCGCCGAGCGACCGAACCGCGTTGGAGACGCCTGGATCGCCGACACGATGGTGGTGACGGCCCGACCCCTGAGCGTCTCGCTGGGCGCGCGGCCGCGGCTCACGCCGACTGCACGCGCGCTCCTTGCCGATGTGGCTGCGCTCCTTGCGGCACATCCCGAGGTCGGCCGCCTGCGCATCGAGGGCCACAGTGATACCGGCGCGAACGAAGCCGCGGCTCAGCGCGCGTCACTCGAGTGGGCGACTCAGGCCGCTGCGCTGCTCACCGAGCTCGGCGTCGAGCCCCACAGGCTGCACCCTGTGGGCGTCGGTGACGCGCAACCCCTGGAGTCCAATCGGACCCCCGAAGGTCGCGGGGCCAATCGGCGCCTCGAGCTGCACATCGAACTCAGCGTGGAGCGCTGAGTCAGGCGTCGTCCCAGCGCCGCAGGCGAGCATCGGCTGCGGCTTGCGCCTGGGCCTGGTCGCTCTCCCGTCGCGCTTGGTCGAGCCGCGTCACCGCCTTCCAGAGCGCATGCGTGAGCGTCCCCAAGTTCTCGCCGTCAATGAATCGCATCGGTAGCCGCCACTCAACGGGGGCGCCCTCGACGAGCCCCGCCTCGACGAGGTGCCGGTCCACGGCCTGCGCGACCTGAGCCCCTGCGCGCGAGACCTCGGGAATCACGGTCAAGGGCGTCGACGAACCGCTCTCGGGCGGTGTCAGCCCCAACCACAGCGTCGGTGACATCAGCGTCGCTTCGAGCTGCGCCGCGAGCGCGTCCGCCAGGGACTCAGTGCGCTTCTTTAGTGCGCGCAGGGCATCATCGTCGAGCGCTGCGGCGCGCTCGGGGTTCGACACGAAGCGTGCCCGCGTCGTGGACCCGACGAAGGCGCGCACATCGGCGGCCAGCAAGCGCGCAACCCGCGCGCCGCAGTCGGTCACTTTCGCCTCGAAAGACATCGGTTCTTCTCCGGCCCCTACGAGTTTGCCCTAGTATATCGCCATGGACCGTGTGCGCATCCTGATGATCACGCAAGACCTCGGGGTCGTCCGTCAGGTTGCGGATGGTTTTGCCTCGTCGGCTCACGTCGAGCATGTCGAACTCGACGGTCTCGACGCTGTCGCGCGCCGGCTCAGCGATGTGGATGACGCGGTCGTCGTGGTCGACCACGGTCTACCTTGGATTGACGGCCTTGAAGTGTGCGCGTTTACCCGGCGTTGCAGCGAACAGGTCGTGGTGGTGCTGTTCAGCGACTCCGCGTCGAACGGGGCCTTCGTCCAGAGCGCGTGCGCTGACTTCGGCGTGACGCACGTCATCGCGCGGCCGCTCTCTGTCGCGGACCTCCGTGCCCGCATCAGCGTCGGCGAGGCACGGCCGGCTTTCCTCCCGCGCATCGATACGCAGGTCCTCCTCGTCGACGCCATCGAACGTGTCGACGAGCTCGACACGGTCTCCCGCGCGATCGAGGCGGAGCCGAACGACCTCGCAGTCACGGGGACACCCTTTCCCGATGATTTGGCCGCGCTCGGACCAAGCCTCTCGGTCGGGGGCGCTCAGTATAGACTCGCGCCGATGCGGTCGAACGACCCCGCAGCGCCTCAGGGCATCTACGGGGAGCAACCCTTCGGTTCGCTCCTCTTCAGCGTCTATAGAGACCTCTTTACCGGTCGACTCCATCTTGAGCACGGCGGGGTCGCGAAGACGATCTTCGTGCGCCACGGTCACCCGTTTCGGGTGACGAGCAGCGTGCGGTCCGAGCAGCCTATCTGGCGGCTCGTCTTGGATGAGCGCGTCGATGAGTACGCGCTCTCTGCATACCGAGCGGCCGTGGGGCGCGGTGTATCTGAGCGCGACGCCGTCCTCGCGCTGGGCGTCGTTGACGCGTCGACGCTGGTCGCCCTGGAGAACAGCCTCGCGCGCGAGGCGATCCTGCAGTGTTTCAACTGGGACGCTGGTCGCTACGGGCTCGCATATGATTCGACCTGCAGCGCTTCGGGAGAGCCCGAGATCAACCCCGTCGCGCTCGTGTTCGAGGGTACGCAACGGAGCTATCCGGTCGGCCCGCTGATGGCCCACTTCGACGACCGAGCCAAGCGCTTGCCGCGGACGAATGAGCGGCTGCGCGATTACCGGCGGTTGCTGAGGTCGTTCGCGGACACCCTCTCGGTCGCCGAGCTCTGCGACGGCGAGCGGGCTCTCGGGGAGGTTCTTGCCCTCTCTCCGGTCGGCATGACCGACACACTGCGTGTGCTCCTCGCGCTCGAGACGCTTCAGTGCATGGTCTACGGCGAGGCCACGCCGCCCGCGCAGGCGCGTTCACCGAGCGCGCTGATTCCCCCGTTGCAGGCCCCGCCCGGTTCGGGCGTCCGCCCCTCGCGACCCAGTATGGGCCCGCGGAGCTTGGGGGGGTCACTCTCGTCAGCGCCACAGGCAGTCTCGTCGAGCGGGGCGCCGATGCATCCCCGAACGACGGAGCCGCGAACCTTGCCCCCGGGTGCTCAACGACCCAGCCCAGCGACGCAGTCCCTTGAGGCTTCGGTCGAGCGGGTGGACACATCGGAGTTGAGCCGCGTTCAGACCGCGGAGTATGCCCGCATCCAAGGGGCGTCGAACCACTACGGCGTGCTCGGCGTCGCGCGGGATGCTGCGCCCGATGTTGTTCGCCAAGCCTATGCGCGGCTCTCGCGTCTCTTGGCACCTGAGCGCGCGCAGAGCCTCGCCCCCGACGTGCAGTCGCGCGGCTCAGACGCCCTCCGGCGGGTTCACGCAGCCTTCGAAGCCCTGGGTGATGCGACGAAGCGCGAGCAGTACGACCCGCTCGAGGGCGCCGCGCCCATCTTCGATGGCCGGGCGGACCTCGTGAAGGCTGAACAAAACTTCAGCCGCGGCAAGCTCTGCCTGACGCGCGGGGACAACCTGCGCGCCCGAGAGTTCTTCGAGGTCGCGGTGAAGCAGGATGCGCACACGCCCGCGTACCGCGTGTATCTCGCATGGTCGCGCTTCCTGTCCGCGGACAACGCCGACGCGCGAACGCGAAATGAGGCGCGCGAGGAGATCAAGGCTGCGCTCTCACAAGACGACCGTTTGGAGGCGGGCTACGTCTTCTTGGGCATCGCTGCGCGAATGCAGGGCAATGACGAGCTCGCAGAGCGATTCTTCAGAAAGACGCTGTCGCTGAACTCGGGGAACCAAGACGCCCAGCGGGAGTTGCGCGCGCTCGACCTTCGTCGCAAGGGCGCTCAGTCGAAGGACGGCCTGCTCGGCAAGCTCTTCACCAAGAAGCCCGGTTAGCGCTGAGCGCCGATCGTCGCTCTGAAGACCCGCGTCCCGTCTTCGTCTGCGGAGCGCGTGACCTTGACGACGCGCAGGTGGAGCTCGGTGAGCTTGCCCGCGGGCAGGCGGACCCGCAGCTTGTCGGAGTCGGGGGGCGCCATCACCTTGCAGCGGCCCAGCGCAGGATGAATGATCAAGTCGCCCGGGCGTAGGTCTTCGCTCTCGTCTTCAATGTGCGCCCGGGACGGGCGGCCTGCGGACGCCTGGGGGCTCGGGCGAGGCGCGTTGCTGGCCGCGACGGCGCTCGCCCAACCGCTCGGCTGCGGCGGTGCAGGCGACGCGGGTGGTCCCGACGCCGCAGCGGGCGCCGGCCGCGATGTCGGCGCGACGCCGGGCACGGGCGCTGGAGGTGTCCGCGACCCAGCCGGCGCGGACGGTCGCCCTGGCGCCGCGGCAGCGACCGGTCGAGGCGAGGACGCAGGCTGCTGCGACACGGGTCGGTGGGGCAAGTCGTCGAACGCCACGGCGCCCTCGTCGAACGCCGTGAGCGTCGCATCCAGCGCCACAACCGTGCCTTCGACCAGCGTGCCGCCGACCATGTGCGGCAGCCCGCGTTCCGCGAACGCCAGCATCACAGAGAGCGAACGCAGACCCAGTTGCGGATCGACCAAGCCACGCGCGTAGACCACCGCGCACTCGCCAGGCAGGTCGATTCCGTTGACGAGGCCAGGCATGGAGACATGCGCGTCCTTGACCACGCCCTGAAGGACGACCTCGCCGAGCCCGAAGCCGACGCGCTCGACGAGCGCGTCGATGGCGGTCAGGACGGGGGCGCCCACGGTGAGCGCTTGAACGACGGTCTGGAAACGGCTGGGCTCGGTCGACAAGAGAGACTCCGACTCAGGGCAGGAAGGGGACGACGTCGTTTGCGTAGACGAGGGCGACGACGAGCATGACCATGCCGAGGGTGCCCTTCACGACCTCCATCCAGCCGCCGCTCTTCGGCATCCGCGCGAGAAACTGAGTGAAGGTGCCGAGCACGATGAACAGGAGGCCCATACCCAACGAGTAGACGGACAAGAGCGACACGCCCGTCGCGACGCTGCCCTTCTGCGCGACGAAGGCGAGGACCGCGACGAGAGGTGGCCCGACGCAAGGCGCCGCGATGACGCCGGCGACCGTGCCCATCACGAACGCAGTGAGGAATCGGCCGCCCTCGCCACCGCCGAGCTGGTTGAGCCGTTCGTTCACGGACTCCGGCAGTTGGAGTTCGAACACGCCCACCATGGACAGTCCCATCGCGAAGAACACCAGCGCGATCGCGCCGACGACCCAACCGGACTGCAACGCTGAGCCGAACAAGCCACCCGTGGTGGCCGCCAAGACGCCCAGCGCCGAGTAGGTGACAGCGATCCCGAGGACGTACACGAGCGAGAGCGTGAAGCCGCGGAGCCGCGAGGACGCGCCGCGCGCACCGAAGAGGCTCAGCGTAATCGGGATCAGCGGATAGACGCACGGCGAGAGGGACGCGACGATGCCCGCGAGGAAGACGAGCAGGTAGACCACGAGCGAGTCGTCTGCGAGGCTGGCCTTGATGCGGTCCGCGAGCGACGCGCCCGCCTCCCCCACGGCGCCGGATTCGGCCGCCTCAAGGCGCTCGAGAAACGCGGCGGGGGGTTCAAAACCCGTGAGCGTGAGCGGGGTGAGCCACTGACCCTGCGCGTCGATGAAGGCGACGGTCGGCAGACCCTGAATCCCGAAACGCGTGCGCATGGCCGCGTGCTCCGGCTTGTCCTGGGTCATGTCGACGCGGACCGTGACCCACTTCGACAGCTCGGGCGCGACCTCGTCTGCGGAAAAAGTGTGCGCCTCGAGCTCCTTGCACGCCTTGCACCAGTCCGCGGAGAAGTCGACCATGATCGGCCGCCCCGTCGACTTGGCCTCCGCCTCGGCGGCCGCGAGGTCCGTGCGCCACTCGACCTTGCCCGAACCCGAATGGACGGGCGCGCCGACTAAGCCGAGCCCGCGCAGCAGGAGAAGCGCGCCGACCACCGCAGCGGCGACGCCCAAGCCCTTGCGAACCTTGCCCGCCGCGTCGAGCTCAAAGTTCGCAGTGAATGCGCGCCCCGCGATGATGCCGCCGAAGAGCAGCGCCAGCCCCAAGACCCCCATGCCCCCCATGTGCTCTCCTCAGCGCCCGAGCGCCGCGACCAATGCTTTCGGGTCGAACCCGCCCATGATCTTGCCACCGATGTCGAACATCGGCACCCCGTTTGACGCGACCCCGGCTTGCGCGGCCTTGCGCTGGAGCTCCTCGGCTGCGGCGCGGTCCTTCTCGATGTCCTTCTCCACGAACGGGATGCCCTCGGCCTGCATGAACGCCTTCGCCTTCTTGCAGACGCCGCACCAGGACGCGGCGTACATCGTAACCGCAGGGGCCTTGGGGGCCTCGAGCACGGCGCTGCGCAAGGTCCGCTCTAGGTCATCGCGCGGCACGGGGGACGCGGTCACTGTTGCGCCGTCGGTCGCTCCGGTCAAATCCGCGACATAGACCCAAGCGTGCGCGGCACGCGCTTCGGGCGGCTGCTTCAGGTCCACCAGCTGCACGGCGCGACGACTCCCCGCGGGGACATCGGCCAACTTCGTCGCGCGTCCGAGCGCCTCGCCGTCGGACCAGACAAAGAGCACGTCCCCGCGCTGAGTGTCGACGACCCACGGCGACGGTGCAGTCGCCGGCGCTTGTGCGGCGCTCACTCCCTGCTCTGTCGAGCAGGCGATGCTGCCTGCGAGAAACCAAAAAACGAGCGAGAAAGGGGCGAGGTGTCGGTGCATGGGGCCGGAGAGTTTGACGCAGGGCCGATGCCGCTTGTCAACCCCGGGTGGTCCTCTGTAGATTCCTGCGCCCTTATGACCGACCCACACCGCTTCGGCTTCGTCGCCCTCGTCGGGCGCCCCAACGTGGGTAAGTCCACGCTCCTGAACGCGCTGCTCGGTGAGAAGCTCGCGGCGGTGTCGCCAAAGCCTCAGACGACGCGGAACCGAATCCCCGGCATCGTGACGACGCCCAACGCGCAGTTCGTCTTCATCGACACGCCGGGGCTCCACGAGGGGAGAGGTGCTCTCAACCGCTACATGAACGACGTGGCGCGGGAGGCGTTCGGCGGGGCGGACGTCATCCTGCTGCTCGTCGAGGCCGGCGCTTCGGCCGACGGCAAGGTCGCGATCTCGCGCATCGAGCAGCAGATTCTGGGTGAGTTGGCGCAGACGGGGAAGCCGGTCTTCCTCGCGCTCAACAAGATCGACAAGCTCTCGAAGCCGCTCCTCCTCCCGATTCTCGACACTTGGGTAAAGCAGCACCCCTTCGCCGCGCTGGTCCCCATCAGCGCGATTCAGGGCGACGGCGTCGAGCGACTCAGGGACGCGCTGTGTGGCGCGCTGCCCGTAGGTCCCGCGATGCACGACAGCGAGGCCTTGACCGACTTGCCCGAGCGCTTCATCGCCGCGGAGTTCATCCGCGAGCGGCTGTTCCACGCGCTCGACCGCGAGGTGCCGTACTCGGTCGCCGTCTCGATCACATCTTGGGTGGAGCGCCCAACGGACGGTATCGTGCACGTCGCCGCGACGATTCACGTGGAGCGTGACTCCCACAAGGGGATTGTCATCGGCAAGGGCGGGCAGCGTCTCAAACAGATCGGCATTGAGTCTCGTCAGGCGATCGAGGCTCTTCTGGGCACACAGGTCCACCTCGAATTGTTCGTGCGTGTCGAACCGAAGTGGACCGAGACGGCAGACGGGCTCCGCAAGCTCGGTTACCAGTGAGCGGGACCTAAAATGACGCCCATCGTCGCCATCGTAGGCCGACCCAACGTCGGCAAGTCGACCCTCTTCAACCGGCTCATCGGTGAGCAACGCGCGATCGTGCTCGACACCCCGGGCGTGACGCGTGACCGCCACTACGGGGACGCCACCTACGACGATCAAGCCTTCACCCTCGTTGACACGGGGGGCTTTGAGCCCGAGGCCATCGAGGGTGTGGTCGGCCAGATGAGACGACAGGCGATGATGGCCATCGAAGAGGCGGACCTTGTGGTCTTCGTCGTCGATGGCCGCGAGGGGCTGACCCCTTCCGACGAGGACGTCGCAGACTTGCTGCGTCGCAGTGAGCGACCCGTCCTCGTCGCCGTCAACAAGGTCGATGGCCCACGGCAGGAGGCGCTGCTCGCGGACTTCTACGGGATGTCCGCTTGGGAGCCCATCGCGGTCTCTGCGGCGCATGGACGCGGGATCGATGTTCTCCTGGAGAACATCGTGGCGGCAATCCCGCGCGTCCCCGTCGAAGAGGTCGACGAGACCATCACCCGCGTCGCCCTCGTTGGCCGTCCGAACGTCGGCAAGTCGACGATGACGAATCGCCTGCTCGGCGAGGACCGGATGATCGTGGACAGCACGCCCGGGACGACACGGGACGCGATCGACGCGCAATTGAGTGTGGACGGGCGTGACTACGTGCTCGTCGACACCGCGGGGCTCCGTCGCAGTCGTGGCATCGACCGGCGCAGCAGCGAGGGGCACAGCGTCGTTCGGACCCTGCGTGCGGTGAATCGCTGTCACGTCGCCGTCCTGTTGCTCGATGCGACTGAGGGCATCACTGACCAAGATGCGCGGATCGCGGGTCTCGTCGACGAGAAGGGGCGGGGCCTCGTCATCGTCGTGAACAAGTGGGACGCGATCGAGCGAGACGAGAAGACCGCGAAAGCGTTTGCTGAGCAGATCGCGCTGAAGATGCCGTTCGTGCACTATGCGCCGATTCTGTATTTGTCGGGTCTGACTGGGCTCAAGGTGCCGCGGCTGCTTGAGGCCGTTGACCGAGTCCGTGAGGCGCAGCGCCAGCGTATCGGGACTGGCGAGCTCAATCGCTGGCTGGAGAAGTGCATCGAGCGGCACCAGCCCCCCATCGTCGGGCACCGGCGTGTCAAGCTTTACTTCGCCACGCAGGTCGCCGTGGAGCCTCCCACAATCATGGTCTCGTGCAATTACGTCGACGGCGTGCACTTCAGCTATCAGCGGTACTTGGTCAACCAGTTCCGTGAGGCTTTCGATGTCGTCGGCACGCCTGTTCGCCTCGTCTTCCGCACCCGCGGCGAGCGTGCCGAGGGCGACGACGACGAGTGACACGGCAGCCGCATGCCGGAACTGCCTGAAGTCGAGATTTGGCGGCGTCACATCGCCCCGTTCTTGGTCGACGTGACCCTGACGGCCGTCCATGTGCACGCCGGCGCGCCTCTGGGGCCACCGCTGTCGGCTCCAGAGCTGAAGTCGGCCCTGGTCGGTCACCTGTGCGCAGATGTCGAACGGCATGGCAAACGACTGGCGCTGCGGTTCCGTGGGCTGGACACGGCGCTCGTGATTCAGTTGGGCATGACCGGTCGCTTTCACGTTGAGCAGCAGCAGTCGCCGCCGCAGCCCTTCGAGCGCGTTCGACTTGACCTCGACAGCGGGTACGCAGTCGTCTACGCGGACGCACGACGCTTGGGTCGACTGAGCTGGGTACCGCACGCAGACGCCTTTCGATCACTCGGTCCGGATGCGCTCGCGACCGACCCTTGCGCGTGGGCGGCGTACTTTGCTGAGTGCCGCGGGCCGGTGAAGGCCGTGCTGCTTGATCAGCAGCGCATTTCGGGTGTCGGGAACATCTACGCCAGCGAAGGTCTGTACGCAGCGCGCGTGCACCCTCGGCGCGGCGCGCGCACGCTGAGCACCGCCGAGTGGGCAGCGGTCGCGCAAGGGATTCAGGCGAGCATGCGACAGACGCTCTCCCGCGATGGGGCAGGCCCGCTCCGCTACATCTCGGCCAACGAGACGCGCGTCAACCCGTTCTTTGTTTACGGGCGAGCGGGCGAGCCGTGCCCCACGTGCGGCGCCACATTCGATCGGGAAGTACTCGGTGGGCGTGGCACCTTTTTTTGTCCCGTGTGCCAAGTGTCGCCCTCCGCGAGCGCTTAGGCGACGGCAGTCGCCGGCGCGACAGCCCCGAGTCGCTCGAACACCGCGTCCCGCATCGCCCCCTGCAACTCCGGTCTCGCCCTCAGCGCGGCGCACACCTGGTCTCGCCCTTGGCCGAGGCGCTCCTCGCCGAAGCTGTACCACGACCCGCTCTTCTCGACGGCGCCCGCGGCCACGGCCTGGTCGAGCAGGTCGCCGGCGCGATTTATCCCGGAGCCGTACAGGATGTCGAACTCAGCCTCCCTGAACGGCGGCGCGAGCTTGTTCTTGACGACCTTCACGCGGGTGCGATTGCCGACCGTCTCCTCGCCGTGCTTGACCGCACCGATCCGCCGAATGTCGATCCGCACGCTGGAGTAGAACTTCAGGGCGTTGCCCCCGGTCGTCGTCTCCGGCGAGCCAAAGGTCACCCCGATCTTCATCCGGAGTTGGTTGATGAAGACCACTGTGCATCCGGCACGGGCCGCGACCGAGGTGAGCTTCCGGAGCGCTTGGGACATGAGGCGCGCCTGCAGGCCGACATGCAAATCCCCCATGTCGCCCTCGAGCTCAGCCTTAGGCACCAACGCCGCGACGGAGTCGATCACGATGAGGTCGACGGCACCGGACCGCGCCAAGGCATCGGCGATCTCGAGCGCCTGCTCGCCCGAGTCCGGCTGCGATACCAGCAGCCGCGAGACATCGACCCCGAGGTTGCGCGCGTAAGCGAGATCGAGCGCGTGCTCGGCGTCGATGTAGGCCGCCGTGCCCGCGCGGGCCTGAACGCCGGCGATGACCTCCAGCATGAGCGTGGTCTTGCCCGAGCTCTCCGGGCCGAAGATTTCGATCACGCGGCCACAGGGCAATCCGCCGATCCCGAGCGCGAGGTCGAGGCCAAGACACCCCGTCGGATGGACTGACACAGGCTCGACCTGGGCGTTTTCGTCGAGCTGCCAGATCGTGCCCTTGCCGAACTGCTTCTCCAGGTTGCCGAGGACAGCCTCGAGCGCGCGCACGCGCTCACTTCGCACATCCAGACTTCGAGCCATGAGACGACACCCTTTCCAGTCACTGCGCGACAAAGTGAGGTCGGCGAGGCGCGCGCGCAGGGACACGCCAAGCCCGTGAAGGAATCCTTTCAGACGCGCTGCCCAGGTCACTCAGGCCACCGCGTCTCGGTCGAGTTGCCGGTACTGGATCGCCTCAGCCACAGCCTCGGGGCCAATTTCGTCCACACCCGCGAGGTCAGCGATTGTCCGAGCGACGCGAAGCACGCGGTCGTGCGCTCGCGCCGACAGGGACAGCCGCTCGAGCGCCGCGCTCAGCACGCGCTCAGCGCGCGGCCCCAGACGACAATGCCGGAGCACCTCAGCGGGCGACAGGCGCGCGTTTGGCCGCCCACTGCGTGAGCGCTGGCGTTCGCGGGCCGCCTCGACGCGAGCGCGCACGATCGACGAGGCCTCACCCGGGGGGGCTGCGCGCAGGTCTGCAGGGCCCAGCGGGTCGACGGCGACCTGCAGGTCGATCCGGTCGAGGAGGGGACCGCTGACCCGGCCGCGGTAAGCACGCGCGGCAGTCACCGTGCACGTACACGGCTGACGCGGATGGCCGAGGTATCCGCACGGGCAGGGGTTCATCGACGCGACCACCATCGCCTCCGCAGGAAATCGACAGCTGTAGGCCGCGCGGCTCAGGGAGACGACGCCCTCCTCAAGCGGCTGACGAAGCGCCTCGAGCGCATGGCGCTTGAACTCAGGCAGCTCGTCGAGAAACAGGACGCCGTGGTGCGCCAGCGAGACCTCGCCCGGTCGCCCCCAAGGGCCACCACCGATGAGCGCGACGTCGGACACGCTGTGATGGGGCGCGCGAAATGGTCTGCGACGCATCAGCGCTTGCCCCGGCGGCAGGAGCCCTGCGACGCTCGCGATGACGGAGCACGCGAGGCGCTGGTCGGTCTCGAGGACCGGGAGAATCCCGGGGAGCCGCCGCGCGAGCATGGTCTTCCCCGTTCCCGGCGGGCCCAAGAAGAGCAAGTTGTGCGCGCCCGCCGCGGCAACCTCGAGCGCTCTCCGCGCGACGGGCTGTCCGCGCACGTCTGTGAGGTCGTCGATGTCTGGCTCACAGCCGGGTGACTCGAACGCGCCGTCCTCCGGAGGCGTGCCCGCCTCCGCGTGTGCTGGCGTGTCGAGGACCGTCATCAGTGTGCTCAGGTGGTCGAGCGCGAGGACCTGGAGGCCGCCGACCACCCGAGCCTCAGCCGCGTTACCCGCGGGGATGACGATGCGCCGCGCCCCCTCGCGGCGGGCGCGTTCGGCCATCGCCAACACACCCCGAATGGGCCTGAGTCGACCGTCGAGCGAGAGCTCGCCCGCCATCCAGGTCCCCTCGGTCTGGGCAGCGCTGAGGCGCCCGTCGGCAGCGAGAATGCCCGCAGCGATCGGCAGGTCGAAGCCGGTCGAGTCCTTCTTGACCTCGGCGGGGGCGAGGTTGACGGTCACCCTGCGCTGCGGAAACCCAAAACCGCAGTTGTCAAGCGCCGCCTTGACCCGTGTGCGGGCCTCCGCGACCGAGGTACCCGCCTGTCCAACGGTGGAGAAAACCATCATGCCTCGGCCGAGGTCCACCTCGACCTCAACCGGCATCGCCTCGATCCCTCGAACCACAGCGGTCGTGACAGTCGCGAGCATTGCGCCTCCTGTCCGACACCTTGTTCAGGCGGCGTGCCAACCCGCAGCCCTGCGCGCCCCAACACTCATCGGCCGCGGGCGTCTCGGTCCTGGACGTCCAGAATCTGAACGCCGCTCCGAATCTGGACGATATGCACGTCCACAAGAAAACGAGCGGAACCCGTGATAAGCTGGGGGTGTCTACCGTGGCGGTCCCTTCATCAAGGAGGTCTCTCATGGGTCTCGATGGCCGTAAGGCTTGGGTCGCGCTTTCGCTTACGCTGGCCCTTCTGGCCAACGCCTCGCCCGCTGGGGCGAAGGCCGTCCGGCCCGACGTGTCGTCGCAAGTTCAGGCGATGCTCGCGCGGGGTGACCGCGCCGGTGCGCTCAGAGCGCTCGAAAAAGCGTCGCCCGCAACGCGGCTGACCGCCGCACAGTGGGGGCTCTTCGGTGACCTTCGCTACGACGCCGGCCGTCGCGATGCAGCGCAGGCCGCATGGACCCAAGCGTCGAAGCTCGCGCCCGCAGAATCCCAGTGGCATGAGCGCATTGCCCGAACGGCCATCGAAGATGGCCAGTGGTCGCTCGCCGCCACCGCGACGGAGCGCCTGGTCGCGCTGAGCGGGAGCCCACAGCGCGCGAATGACTATCTCGGCGTACTGTCGGAGCTGCACACGCTCGCGGGCGACTTCACCCGAGCCGAGCAAGCGGCCCGAGCCCTGATGCGGCGGTCACCATCAAGTCCAGAAGGTGCCCTCGCGCTTGCATACGTTCACCTGCAGGCCGACGAAGACGACGCCGCAGAAGCCGTCTACTTGGATGTCCTAGAGGTTCATCCCGACAACGAAGTCGCCCTAAACAATCTGGGGAACATCGAGTACATGCGCCTCGACTTCGAGGCCGCCCAGAGCCGCTACGAGCACATCGTGCGCTCGCCCGACGTCACGCCGACGGGCCGGAGCATCGCGCTCGCGAACCTCGCAGAGATCTTCCAGATCCGCGGAGATTCGGTGTCTGCGGAGAGCCTGTATGGGGACGCCATCGAGGCCCGACCCGATGGCCCTTGGGGCTACATGGGCCTCGCCGCGACGCTCGACGTCCTCGGAGAATACGACGGCGCGCTCGACACGATGGCCGAGGGGTGGACCCGCGACCAGAACGCGCTGAGTCGGCTCAATACGCGCTTCTATAAGCCCGAGTGGGCGTGGCAGCGGGACGCGCTCATCGCCGAGGTTGAGGGTGAACTCGAAGTCGCTGCCGCGCTGTGGACGCATGTGCTTCGGGGCGACGTGACGGCGCTTCGAGCATCCGCCGCTTGGCACATGCGAGCGCTAGCGGCCGCGCAGCGCTGACACTGGCAAGATTCCGGCAGACGTTCTAGGCTCGACGTCCGTCGAGAGACAGACCCCGACCGAAAGAACCGATGTCGACGCGGACCGGCGCCGTAGACGCCCTCAAGCTCATCAAGATCTTCCGCAGCCTTCAGGAGCAGCGCCTGACCGGTGTGCTCTCGTTTGAGCGCGGGCAAATCAAGAAGCGCGCTCGCGTACTGCAAGGCGCCCCCACGCGTGTCGCGTCGAACGCCCGCCGCGAGACAACGGTCGGCGCGTTGCAGGAGCAGGGCTTCCTGACCGCGGACGATGTCGCCCGTGCGACGGCGAGCCGAGACGGGGCAGGGGGGACCATCGAGGCGGCTCTCATCCGCCTCGGTCTCATCGATGCGCCGCAACTGATGGCGATTGAGGCCCGGCTCGCGCGCCGTCGCCTGCTCGAGGTCTTCACGTGGGGTGAGGGGACCTACACCTTCACACCGACGGAGCTCGCGCCGGAGCCGTCTGAGCGTGCAATGGATGTCACCGGCTTGCTGCTGGAGGCGAGCGCAAAGGCAGTGCCGCAAGCGACCTGCGCCGCTTTCGTCGCAGAGTACACCGCTCACACGCTCGCGGGTACGCCACTGATGGAGACCCATGGCGCCACCTTCGACGCCCTCTTTCCCGGGGGCAATGTTCGGAGCGCGCTGCGCAATGGCACGACTGTCGAGACCTTGCGCGCTCACTTTCAAGACGCTGAGCGGGTCCATCGACAAGTGTTCGCGCTCGTGATCTCGGGGCTCGCGACGTTTCGGCAGCGGACCGAGACCTATGCTGCATTGCAACAGCCGTCTCCGGCTGCGCCTCCCCCCTCGCCCCCGGCGCCCCAACGGAGCGCATCGCCCGCGTCGGTAGCACCGCAGCGTCCTCGTCCCGAGCCCGCCGCGCGCGCCCCGAAGCCACTCGATGATGCGGCGCGCACAAAGCTGGCCGAGGTTGCCCGCCTCGCAGGCGTGATCGGCACGCAGAACCACTACGAGCTGCTCGGGGTCGCCCGCGACGCAGACGTGAAGACCATCAGCGCCCGATTCAAGAAGCTCGCGCTCGATTTTCACGTCGACCGATTTGCGCGGTATGGCCTCGATCCAGACGTCACCAAGCAGATCCAGACGGTCTTCATGGCGCTCAATCGTGCTCATGAGGCGCTTTCGAGCGACGAGAAGCGCAAAGAATACGACGCCCAACTCTCACTCGCTGCGCGGGGACACAGCGTCCTCGGGAGCGGCGGCGCGCCCGACGTCGGCCAGATCTTCAAGGCGGAGCAGCACGTTCGAGACGGCGTGCTGCAGATGAGGAACGGAAACGTCGACGCTGCTCGGCAACGATTTTCCGACGCACTCCGCGCGACGCCCGGCGACGCTGTGGCGGTCGCTGGGATCGCGTTCGCGGACTTCTTGACGGCGCAGGCGCAAAAGAACCGAGTCGCCGCGGTGACTGCTCGGCAGCAGCTCGAAGAGGCGACACGCGAGAACGAGGTACGGGATGAGCCGTTCGTTTATCTTGGCCGCATGTACAAGACCCTGGGCGAAATGGAGCGCGCAACAGCCGCGTTCAAGCGGGCGCTGGAGATCAATGCGCGTTGCGCCGAGGCCGCGAGCGAGCTAAGACACCTGCAGCGCCGCGTCGAGGGCTCCACTGAGAAGCCCGCGTCCGGTGGGCTCTTCGGACGAAAGAAGACCTGACGCGTGAGCCGCCGGGAAGACACGAAGAGCTGCCTCTTGGTTGATGACGCGGGCCGCGTCACTGTGGTCGGGGACGAACTCCGGCGGCAGCTGGCTGGCCGGGCGGGCTTCTACGCCCCGCTGCCGAGCGACCCATCCATGTTGCACTTTCAGCGGCTCACGCCCGCGCCCGCGCTCGACGAGCTGAAGGACCCGATCGTCCTACAGGGTGACATTGCCGGAATGGGCTCGACCATCGAGGTCATCAACTTCGTGACGTCTTCGAAGATGAGCGGCAGCTTGGTCTTCATTCAGCAGACGAGCCGCAAGTGCGTTTACCTCAAGTCAGGAGAGATCCGCGGCGCCGCGTCCAACCAGCTGGACGACCGCCTGGGCGAGGTCATGTACCGCTATGGCGTGATGTCGCGCGATGAGCTGGACCGATTCATCTCAGAGGCGAAGCGCGTCCGACGCCCGCTCGGAAACTACCTGCTCGACCAGCAGATTGTTACGCAAGCCGACCTGTACACCTTCATCCGGCGACAGGTCGAAGAGATCTTCTACTCGGTTCTTCTCCTCAAGGACGGTGACTTCTTCCTCACGCGCTTCGACGTGGACGCGCTCCCGAGCCCGCTCTCGCTGAACGCGCAGTCCATGCTGATGGAGGGCCTGCGACGGTCGGACGAGATGTCCTATTTTCGTCAGGTCATCCCGGATCCGCGCGTCACGCTCGCGCGTGGACGTGCGCGCTCCGGTGACGCGCCCAAGCTCGAAGCGCGGGAGCAGCAGATCCTCAACGAGCTGGCGCAGCCGCTGACGATGGACGCTCTCACGCGCCAGTGTCGCCTCGGTGAGTTCGAGACAACGAAGCTCGTGTTTCACTTGGTCAAAGCCGGGCAGATTCAGCTCGTTGAACCCGCGACATCGACCGGCGTCCTGAGCGACGCGGGCGCCGGTGGTGAAATGTCGACGATGATCGACACGTTCAACTCAGTGTTCCAGCGTATCTACCAAGCGATTTCGCGGCACAGACAACAGGGCGCGCTCAAGCAGGGCCTTGAGACGTTTCTTCAGTTCTACGGCTTCGTGGAGCTCTTCGCGGGCGTTACGTTTGACGACACGGGCGCGCTTGATAAGCGCGCGCTGCTCGCCAACTTGAACAACCATCAGGTCGAAAACCAGTCCAGCTTCTTGTCGCAAGCGCTGAACGAGCTGCTCTTCTTCGAGATGTTCGCCGCGCGCGAGTGGCTCGAACGCGACGAGCAGCAAGAGCTCCAGCGGATCATCAACCAGCTCTTCATCGACATCGGCTGACGCCCGTCTCCGGTTGTCGCATAATGTGCATTATGTCAACTCGACTCGCAGGTGACCCCGGCGGCATGATGGCTGCTGCGCTGGGCCTGCCGGACCACCTCGGTATCGGAGCGGCAGCGGCTCGGGGCGTCGCGCGCTTCGCCGAAGGTGTCCGTGAGGTCTTGGTCTGCGGCATGGGCGGCAGCGCGCTGCCCGGCGATTTCCTGGAGCTGTACGCGTCGCCCCGCCGCGTCCGCGTCACGGTGAGCCGTGACTACAGCGTGAGCAATGTCACTTTAGGGTCGCACGTCCTCGCCATCTGCAGCAGCTACAGCGGCGACACCGAAGAGACCCTCGCGGCTTTCGAACAGGTCCGCGCGGCCGGCTGTCAGGTCGTTACGGTGAGCGCCGGTGGCGCGCTCGCCGAACGCAGCGCGGTCAACGGGATTGCGCACGTTCGCCTAGAGCGACCCGACCCAAACTTTCAACCTCGCGCTGCCACGGGCTACTTCTATGGTGCGTTCCTGACGCTCCTCGAGGACGCCGGCTTAGTTCAAGGCGCGTCCGCCGACTTGGTCGCGCTCGCCGACGCCCTGCGCGCGCTCCCGGTTCTCGACCTTGAAGCTCAAGCGCTTGCCCGTGCGCTCGCAGGTCGAATCCCGGTCCTCTACGCGACCGCCCCGTTCGTGCAGACCGCGGCGCGGGTGGCCAAGATCAAGCTGAACGAGAACGCCAAGGTTCCGGCGTTTTTCAACGCGCTTCCCGAGCTCAACCACAATGAGCTCGTTGGGTTCACGCAGACCCTAGGACCGTTCACTGCCGTGCTCCTGCGCGATCCGGACCTCACGCCGCCGATGGCGCGTCGATTCGACGCGACGGTCGAGACGCTGCACGACGTCGGCGTGCCGGCACACGTCGTCCCGATGGCGCACGGGTCCGATGAGCTCAAGCTCTTCGCCACGCTGCGCTTCTTCGATGGCGTGAGCATCTACTTGGCGATCAACGCGGGCGTGGACCCGACGCCCGTGGCCCTCATCGAGGCCTTCAAGCGTCGTTTGACGGATCAGCCCCTCGGGCCCGCGCTGAAGCCGTAGAGCACGCCGCCGTTGCTCAAGACGTAGAGAGTGCCATCATCCCCGGCCGTCGGCGCGCCCATGAGGCCGTAGCCCGGCAGGAAGTGCTGCATCGGTCGACCCGTCGCGGCGTCGAGAAAGAAGAGACCGCCTCGGCTCATCGAGGTCGCGAGCAGGCCGCCTGACTCGACCACCTCGCCCGGGGCGCCGCCCGGGAGGCGCGCTTGCCAGAGCGTCCGACCGTCTTCGGGCGCCAACCGCGCAACGACGCCGCGGTCGATGCTCGCAACCAAGTCCCCGTTGACCGCGGTCAGCCGCGTGACGCCAGGCGTCGGCAGCGACCACAGGACCTTGCCGGTGTCGGGGGCGAGGGCGTGAACGCCCGAGGCTGCCGACGCGACGAACAACTTGTCGCCCAGGCGCACCGGCCGCGCGTCCACGTCCTGAAATTTGTCCTGCTCAGGCGCAAGATCGCGCGTCCAGAGCACCGCACCGTCCCGAGCGTCGAGCGCGACCGCAGTGCCGTCCGAGAAACCTGCGTAGACACGGCCGTCCGCGACCTCGAGGCCCGCCTCGCCGGCGAGCGCGAAATTCTCGGGCGGGTCCCGTCGGTATTGCCACCGCCAGGCTCCGGTGTCGCGGTCGAGTGCGTGCACGCCGTTGTGGCCGTCGACGAAGATGACGAGCTCGCCGACAACGACGGGCGCCTGCTGAATGGCGCTCGGGACCGCGTAACGCCAGAGCTCACCGCCATCGACGGCGCTCAGCGCGAGCAAGACACCGTCGTCCGTCCCCGTGAGGATTCGGTCACCGTCGAAGACCGCGCGCGCACTGACGCTGCCGCTCAGCTTACGCTGCCAGACAACCTCGCCGCTCCTGGCTTGCGCGCAGACGAACCAGCCCTCTGTCGTGCCGACCGCGACCCGACCGAGCCGGCTGGAGTGCGCTGCGGCCGCCAGCTCCCGGGGCTTGACTGTGTAAACGGGCCCTTCGCTCAGCTCGATGCGCCACGCGGCGTGCAGCGGGAGCGGCACGACCCCCGCTGTCGAGCCGGCGAGCGGAGTCTCGTCCCCTGCCCGACCGAAGCCCATGTTGGAGGTCGCCGGGCCGCATGCGGCCAAAGTAAGGCAACATAAGGCCGACCGCGGCGCGCGCAGGCTCACGTGCCCTGGCTCAACCGCGCCAGTCGGGCTTCGAGGTCACGCTTATAGGGCGCGGCGCCAGGCGCCTCGAGGGCCTTCGCTTGCTCAGTCTGCGCCTTCTCGAGCGTCGCCTTCGCCTCAGCAGCTTGACCCGCAGCCTCCTGCAACCGAGCGATGTTCAGCGCGGCAGGCAAGCCGTAGACCTTGGGATTGGCCTGCTCTACGAGCTTCCACGCAGCGATCGACTCGGGGGTCTGACCGCCGACCTCGTGGGCAACGGCCTTGGCCTGCAGCGCGAGGGCGCGCGTCAAGGGGTCGAGCGCGGGCGCGGGCTCGGCGAGGAGAGCGTCGTAGAGCTTGAGCGCCTCGGCGTGGTTGCCCAACTCGAGCTGAGCCGAGGCGAGGTTGAGCGTCGCCGTTCGCCCGAGCGGCTGGCCCGCGTTCTCGGTCCGCACCTTCTCGAAGGTGTCGCGCGCCTTCTCGAGCTTCGCCTTGCGTTGCTCAGGCGTGAGCGCCTTCTTGTCGCCGGCATCTTGACCGAGCAGCATCATGGGGGGACGCGTCTCGCGGGCCTCGCGCTGCGCGACGCGACCCTCGAAGAAGGTCGAAGCCGCAGCCTCCACCTGCTTTTGGCTGCTCTTCATGACAGCGTTCGCGGTGAGCAACACGACTACGACGAGCACCAGCCCGCCGACGATCGCGACGCGCTTCGCGAGGATCCAGGTGACGATGCGCGCGGTCGTGACGGTGAACTTGTCCTCCGTCGCCTCACCAAGCACGTCGTTCTCGGGCGCCTGCGCCTCTCGACGCGCGTTCATGTCCATGCCGAGCTCGTCGACAGTCGGCGCACCCTCGGGGGTGTCCTCGCCCTCTTCGACCTCGACCTCAACCATCTCCCCGTCAGCGCGGGGGATTCGCTTCTTGATGCGCTTGACCACTGTCGTTCCTGCCCAAATGGGGGCGAGGAGAATCTCACGCGCGGATCGGCGAAGTCAAGGCACCCGCAGAGCGCGAAATCGGGGGACCGGGCGCGCGACTCGACCGCGCGGCGCGAGTTGACCCTCACTCGCCGCCGCTCTAGCGTGACGTGGCATGAAATGTGCTCACCTGTTTGGCCTGTCGCTGGTCGTTGCCTCCGCCGCGGCGTCCTGGATGCCTGCGCCGTCGGAGGCCCTCGAGTGGGGCGGTCTCGGTGTCGACGACGATATGCTCCGCCTCGAGCTCGGGGGCGGCTGGGCCTGCTGGGCCAATGCGCGCCGCACCCATGGACTCAGCGGCGACGCCTACGTCGGCTGGCAGCCGTCGCCCTATTTTCAGATCGGCGGACGCGGCGCGTTCGGCACCCACGCATCGAGTCGCGAGGCGTTCACGCTCGGGACCCTCGGACCAGCAGCTCGGGCGCAGCTCGACATTGTCGAGATCGTCCCTTGGCTTGAGCTCGCCCCGAGCCTGTATGTGCTCTCCGGCGAGGGGTTCGACGCCGCAGCGCGGCCCGGCCTCTCTACGGGACTCGGCATCGAGGTCCTGCTCGATCCGACGTGGTCGCTCGGCATGAGCGCGCACTATCACCGGGTCATCGGTGAGGACCGTTACCCCGCTTGGATGCAGTTCGGCGCCACGCTGGGCTGGCGAACTGCGCTTGGAAATCCGCTGGCGCCTTGACCTGCGTCAACCGGTGCGCATGGTGCCGGAGTCGAACCGACGCAGGACCCGAGAGGCACCATGGCAAGCTCCAAAGATTCGTCCACCTCGTTGACGCCCATCAAGCGCATCCCGTCCGAGATGCCGGCGATCGCGGTCAAGAACTCAGTCGTTTTCCCTGTGCCCGGTCTGCAAATGCCGCTCGCGGTCGGGCGTGGCAAGACCCTGCGCGCCATCGAGGCCGCTGCGGCAGGCGATGGGCTGCTCCTCGTCGTGACCCAGCGTGACGCGGACGACGAAGATCCTTCCCCCGCCGACCTCTACCGCATTGGCACAGTCTGCCGTATTCGACGCCTGACGCGCCAAGCCGATAACCACCACGAGCTCGTTATCGAGGGGGTGCGGCGCGCGCGGATCGAGCGTTTTCTCGAGACCGCCGACCGCCTTCACGTCGAGATCTCAGTCCTTGAGGACAACGTCCCGAAGGACACCGAGTCTGCGGCGCTCATCCGCAACCTGAAAGAGCTCGCGACCAAGGTCATCGAGCTCTCGCCGCGGATTCCAGACGAGGCCGCGCACGTCATCGAGGCGATTGATGATCCGGGGCACCTGACCGATCTGGTCGCCTCTCAAATGCGTCTGGGGACCGAAGACCGTCAGCAGCTGCTCGAGACCTGGGACGTTCGCACGCGCCTCTCTCGGGTCATAGAGCACTTGGCGAAGGAGGCCGCAGTCCTCGAGGTCTCGGGACGGATTCGGAGCGAGGTCAAAGACAGCTTCGACAAGCACCAGCGCGAGGTGTTTCTGCGTGAGCAGCTCAAGGTCATTCGGCGCGAGCTCGGCGACGACCATGACGTCGACGACGACCTCGATGAGCTCGGCCAGCGCGTTGCGAAGTCGGGGATGCCAGAGGCCGCGCGCAAGGCCGCGGACCGGGAGCTCCGGCGGCTGGGTCGCATGAACAGCCAGAGCGCGGAGTACACCGTCTCGCGGACCTATCTCGACTGGCTGCTCGACGTTCCCTGGCAGAAGCGCACCCAAGACAAGCACGACATCAACGAAGCCCAGCGCATCCTCGACGCCGACCATCACGGGCTCGCGAAGGTCAAGCGGCGCATCGTCGAGTACCTTTCCGTCCTCAAGCTCAAGGGCGACATGAAGGGCCCGATCCTGTGCCTCGCGGGACCGCCGGGGGTGGGCAAGACTTCGCTCGGCAAGTCCGTCGCACGCGCGCTGGGTCGTGAGTTCGTGCGGATCAGCTTGGGCGGCGTGCGAGACGAGGCGGAAATCCGAGGGCACCGGCGCACGTATGTGGGGTCGCTGCCTGGGCGTGTCGTGCAGGGCCTGAAGAAGGCAGGCTCGATGAACCCCGTCTTCGTGCTCGACGAGATCGACAAGCTCGGCAATGACTTCCGCGGGGATCCGTCGTCCGCGCTGCTCGAGGTGCTCGATCCCGAACAGAACGACACCTTCAGCGACCACTACCTCGAGGTCCCCGTCGACCTGTCGAACGTCTTGTTCATCACGACGGCCAACAGAGTCGACACCATCCCACCGGCGCTCCGTGACCGGATGGAGATCATCGACGTGCCGAGCTACCTCGAGGAGGAGAAGCTCACGATCGCACGCGACCATCTGGTTCCGCGACAAATCGCCGAGCACGGCCTCAAGGCCGAACAGGTCGCGTTCTCCGACGACGCGCTGCGGACACTCATCGGTCGCTACACGCGTGAGGCGGGCGTGCGGAATCTCAGCCGCGAAGTGGCCAGCGTGGTGCGGAGCGTCGCCCGGGACATCGCAGCGGGTGACGTCACGCCGCCCGTTGTGATCGAGCCTGGGCGCGTGCGCGCCGCTCTCGGGCCGGAGCGCCACTTCCCGGAGTCGAAGGAGGAGATCAGCGAGCCGGGCGTCGCCGTAGGCCTCGCCTGGACGCCCGTGGGCGGAGACATCCTGTTCATCGAGGCCACCGACATGAAGGGCAACGGCAAGCTCACGCTGACTGGCCAGCTCGGCGAGGTCATGAAGGAGTCCGCGCACGCCGCGATGTCCTTCATTCACGCGCGCGCCGAAGAGCTCGGGATCCCCGAGGAGATGTTCTCGGAGCGCAGCTTCCACCTCCACGTACCGAGTGGCGGTATCCCCAAAGACGGCCCGAGCGCTGGCGTGACCATCCTGACCGCGATGACGTCGTTGCTGACGGAGCGCCCCGTGCGCACCGGTGTAGCGATGACGGGCGAGATCACGCTGCGCGGCCACGTGCTGCCTGTCGGCGGCATCAAGGAGAAGGTGCTCGCGGCTGCGCGCGCCGGCTTCACAGAGGTCATCTTGCCGCGCCGAAACGGCGGCGACCTCGAGGAGATCCCCCCTCACCTGCTTGAGACGGTTCAGGTCCATCTGGTCGACCGGATGGAGGACGTCCTGCAGATCGCGCTCGGCGTGAAAGCGCGCCGGGCGCGTGGCCGAGCGAAGAAGCGCCGTGCCGACCCGCCTGCGGTCGTGAGCTGAGGCCGTGCGCCGCGCGGCCCCTTGACACCCGCGGGTGCGAAACGCAGACTGAATGAACGTTCATTCAGGAGCATCCATGAGCCACGACAACCTTGAGGTCGGCGTCGGATTCTTGCTCGAGCCCGTCGCGTCCCAGCGCGTCTTTACGCCCGAGGACTTCAGCGACGAGCAGCGCCTCTTCTTGAAGACCGCGCAGGACTTCATGGAGAAGGAGGTCCTCCCGAAGAACGAGGCGATCGAGCACCTCGACTACGACCTGCTGCGCACGCTCTTGCGAAAGGCCGGCGACCTCGGCCTCTTGGGCATCGACATCCCTGAGGCCTACGGCGGTCTCGGCCTCGACAAGACCACGTCCGCGCTCGTGAGCGAGGCCATCGCCGCGCAGGGGTCGTTCGCGGTCACGTTCGGGGCGCACGTCGGCATCGGCACGCTCCCGATTGTGATCTTCGGCACGGAAGACCAAAAGCGGCGCTATCTCCCCGCGCTCGCGACGGGCGAGAAGATTGCGGCCTACTGCCTGAGTGAGCCGGGGAGCGGCTCGGACGCCCTCGGCGCCCGGACGACGGCGGTTCGAGACGGCGACGACTATGTGCTCACGGGCGTGAAGCAGTGGATCACGAACGCCGGGATCGCGGACGTCTTCATCGTTTTCGCTCAGGTCGACGCGCGTCTCTTCACAGCCTTCATCGTCGACCGCACTTTGCCGGGCGTAAGCATCGGAAAAGAGGAGAAGAAGCTCGGCCTGAAGGGCTCTTCGACCTGCCAGCTCATTCTGGAGGACGTCCGTGTTCCCGCGGCCAACCTGCTCGGCGAGGTCGGCCGCGGCAGTGTCATCGCCTTCAACATCCTCAACATCGGCCGCTACAAGCTCGGGGTCGGTGCGAGCGGCAGCGCGAAGCCCGCGCTCAACCACGCGCTCAAGTACGCGGCCGAGCGGAAGCAGTTCCAGACCCCGATCATTCAGTTTCCCGCCATCCGCGAGAAGCTGGCGCGCATGGCCACCTTCGTGTTCGCGAACGACGCCATGGCCTGGCGACTCTGCGGTGCGCTCGACCGCCGCATCGAGGCGCTCTCTGACTCAGGCGGCGACCATTGGAAGCAGGCCGTCGAGGTCCTCAAGGACTTCTCGATCGAGTGCTCCATCGCCAAGGTCTATGGGTCCGAGGGCGCAGGCAAGGTGCTCGACGAGGCGCTCCAGATCTTTGGCGGCTACGGATTCACTCAGGAGTATCCGATCGAGCAGCCCTACCGGGATGCGCGGGTCAACCGAATCTTCGAGGGCACGAACGAGATCAACCGCATGCTGATCCCAGGGACGCTCTTCAAGCGCGTCATGCAGGGGCAGCTCAACTTGATGCCCGTGATGGCGGCGGTCGAGGCGGAGGTCAAGGCGGGCGAGGCGGCGTCAGCGCCGGCTGAGGACGACAAGCTGGCCGTCGAGCGCTTTATGGTGGAGCAGTCGAAGAAGGTGCTTGTCTTCGCGGCGGGCGCGGCGGTGCAAAAGCACATGGCTGAGCTCGACAAGCAGCAGGAGCTCCTGCTCGTCCTGGCAGACATGGTCACCGACATCTACGCGGCCGACAGCGTCGTCGCCCGGGTCGCGCAGGCGATAGAGTCGATGGGCAGCGAGCGCAGCGCCAGCCGCCGAGCGATCGCGCGTGTGGTCGTCGGTGAGACCTACCGGGGTGTGCGGAGCCGCGCCCGCGACCTCGCGAGCCACCTCGCAAACAACCCGGCTCGCATGGTCGGCGGAATCGACCGCCTCATGCCGTTCATCCCGTCGGACCTGATCGCCGCGCGTCGGCTGGTCGCCGACCATTTGGTCGAGGCCGGGCGCTACCCGTTCTGATGACCGGGGTCGGCTGCCCACGTCGGCCTGCGACGATCTTCGAGAGCCGACGACTCGATGGTCGCGGCACGGTCCATCGATTCGACTTGGTACTTGAGCTCGGCGCAGTTTCCGCATTCGCGTTTCGGTCGCGCGGAGTGGCGCGGGCCTACGTAAATGCGTGTCCGCACTTTGGCGTGCCGCTCGATGGCCGCGGGGGTGACCTCTTCGACCGCGCGCGCCGCCACCTCGTCTGCGGAACGCACGGCGCGCGATTCAAGCTTGACGATGGCGTGTGCGTTCAGGGGCCGTGCATGGGCGACCGCTTGGAGGCGCTCGAAATCGTCGAGGTCTTCGGCGCGTGCCAAGTCTTTGTGCCCCCCGCGCTCGAGCGCGATTTGGTCGCTCGACTCTCGGTCAGGACGCCGGGCGCGTGAACGCCGCCATGATCGCGCGGGCGCGCTGCGCTTGGTCGGGGTGAACGTAGACGCGGTGCAGCTGGGTCGCCTTGCTGTAGCGCTCGTAGATTCTTGAGTACTCTTCGACCCGAACGGACTGACGCAAGGCGTCGTTACGCACGTAAATCGGGAGCGTCGTAGGCTTACCGTAGTACTTGCTCAAGACGCCTCGGTCGCGGCTCGTGAACATGTCGAGCTTCTCGGCCTCCAGCGCGTGGACGATGGTCTCAAAGTCAGCGAGACCGGAGTCCGCGTTGACCTCGAGGATGCGCTTGTATCCCTGACGACTCGCGATGCGCTGGGCCCAGCGGTTGCTCGAGCCTCGCAGGGCGCTCCAGAGCGCGACGTCGTCCATCGAGATGTAGCCCTCCATGTCGGCGGCGAGCTTGAAGTCCTGCGGCGCTTCGGTCAGAAACCGGACGAGCATCGTATCGAAGCCGACCGGGATGTAGTGGTAGTAGACCGATACGAACATGTGGTAGCGGCTGAGCAGGAAGTCTTCGAAAGCAAAGACGGCGCGGTGCGCAATCGCGAGGTAGGCGCGACCCGCTTCGATGTGCTTCTCAAGGTTCTCGACGAGCCACGGCTGGTCGAACTTGCCGTAGCTGACACCGGCGTAGAAGGCGTCGCGCTGCAGGTAGTCCATGCGGTCGGCGTCGAGCTCGCCGCTCACGATCTGGCTCAGCAGCGGAAAGTAGTCGATCCCCTGCTCCACGAAGACGCCACCGCGCTCGGGGTAGCGGCCCGTGACGAGGTGAGCGACGTCCTCGGCGACGGACCCAAACGGCGCGAGCGCCGCATCGACCAGCGGCCGAAGTTCCGACATGACCAGAATCGCGCGCGTGTAGTCCTCGTGGCTCGCCTGCTCCAGCAGCTCGTCGGGCGTAAAGCGGTCGAGGCAAAGTGCGGCGCGAATCGGCATCGACGGCTCGCTCGCGTGAGACGCCGGTGGATGCCCGACGTCGTGCAGCAAGACCGCCAGGCGCAGGACCTGACGAAATCGCGCCCGACAGGCGGTCGAGAGCTCACCCCGTGACTCGGGAAAGAGCGCGTCGAACATGCGCGTCGCGACGTCCATCGCGCCAATGCCGTGCGCATAGCGCGTGTGTGTCGCTCCCGGAAAGGCCTGGTCCGTGAAGCCGAGCTGCTTGATCCCGCGAAGGCGCTGGTAGACGCGACTGTCGACGATGGGCAGCTCGGCGCCGGTGATCGCGATGCTGCCGTGAACGGGATCTCGGATCGTAATCACTGAATCGCCTCGGCAAAGAGCGTGTGGCTGGTGGCGTCCGTGACACGCGCGCGGACCATCGCGCCCTGCTCATGCGGACCCGGCGCGAGGACGGTCGTCTTGAAGCAGCTGCTCCGACCGACGAGGCACGCCTCGTTCTTACGGCTCCGCCCAGTGACCAGCACATCGATCTCGCGACCGACCATCGCGGCGTAGCGCTGTCGGCTGATCTCCTCTTGGACAGCAACGAGTCGCTTGAGCCGCTCTCCTTTGACCTCGGGCGGGACATCGTCGGGCCGCGTGCGCGCCGCTCGCGTCCCCTCACGCTCGCTGTAGTGGAACATGAAGGCGCCGTCGTACCGCACGTCCTGCACGAGACGCAGCGTCGCCTCGAAGTCCTCGTCCGTCTCGCCGGGGTAGCCCACGATGATGTCCGTCGTGAGCGCAAAGTCAGGGAGCGTGCGCCGAACGGCGTCGATGAGGGATCGGTAGGCGTCCTCGGTGTAGCCCCGCCGCATATCCTTGAGGACGCGTGTGCTGCCGCTTTGGACCGGCAAATGAATATGCCGCCCGACCTTGGGCAGCGCCGCGAGCGTGTCGAGGAGGCGAGGGCTGAAGTCGTTCGGGTACGGTGAAGTGAAGCGCACGCGCTCGATGCCCTCGACGGCGTGAACGAGGCGCAGCAGGTCGGCGAAGTCGGTGCCGCGCTCGTAGTAGCTCGAGACGGTCTGCCCGAGGAGCGTGACCTCTTTGAAGCCCTCAGTGGCCATCTGACGGGCCTCGGTGACGACCTCTTCGGGCGGCAAGCTGCGCTCGCGTCCCCGAACGAACGGGACAATGCAGAAGCTGCAGAACTTGTCGCAGCCTCTGACTACCGTGATCCAACCGCTCACGCCCGGCACGCGGTCGACGGCTACGCCCTGGTACTTCTCCTCGCGATCAAGGCGGACGTCGATCAGCGGGTCGTGCTCGTCTTCGTCACGCGCTCGCGTCAGCAAGTCGGGCAAGCGACGATAAGCGTCCGGACCGACGACGAGATCGACGTACGGAGCGCGCGCGGTCAGGTCATCGCGCATGCGCTCCGCCATGCACCCCGTGACGCCCAGGACCATGCCGGGCTTGGCCGCTTTCATGGACTTGAGCCACCCGAGTCGCCCGAAGATTCGCTCCTCGGCGCGCTCCCGCACGGCGCACGTATTCAGCAGAACGACGTCCGCGCTCTCGGCGGTCGAGGCGATTTCGTAGCCCTTGTGCCGCAGCAGTCCGTACATAAGCTCAGAGTCGGCTTCGTTCATCTGACAGCCGTACGTCTCGATGAACACGCTGCGCGTCATGGCGCATCTCCTGATCGTTGTCTCGCGAGCCCGCGGAAACTATCGGGGGGGGGTCAGGGCGTCAAGCCGCCCCGTTGAACGTCTCCTCACAGAGACACGACATTCACGAGCCTGGAACCGCACTTGGACCTTCAATCTCGAATCGCCCGTCTAGAGCGCCTCGTTGCGCTGAATAAGCGCGTCGTCGGTGAAGAGGACATCGTCCGCCTCTTGGAGATCGCGCTGAACAGCGTCATGGAGTTCACGGAGGCCGACCGAGGGTTCGTGATGCTGCGCGAGGAGGACGGCGAGGTCCGCGTTCGCGCCGCGCGCGGCCTCGACCGCACGATGCTCAAGACCGATGGCATCCGCCCCAGCCGCGCCCTCACCGAGCGTGTCCTCAATGGCGGCGAGGCGGTGATCTCGACCGATACGGGTGAGGATGAACGCTTCAACGCCAGCGACTCCGTCCAGCAGATGGAGGTCCGCTCCCTCCTCGGCATGCCCGTGCGCGGACGGACGGTCGTTGTGGGCGCGTTCTTCTTGTACCGAACGCGCGGGGGCGCCGGCCCCTTCGATGCGTCGGACCTCGCCCTTCTGCAGGATTTCTGCGACGTCGTCGCCGCAGCGGTCGAGATGCGCCGTCTGGTCGCAGCGCTCGAGGCCAAGAGCGCTGAACTCACCGCCGCCAAACAGGCGCTCGAAGACCTGAACGCGACGCTGCGGGAGGACGTCGCGGCCAAGTCCGTTGAGATCGCGCGCGCGGAGCGGGACCTCGAGGTTCAGACGCGCGCGCTCCGCACGAAGTACGCGTATCACAACATCGTCGCCCGCTCGCCCTTGATGCACGGCGTCTTCGACATCCTCGACCGCGTCATGGACTACCCGGTGCCCGTGTTGATCCATGGAGAGAGCGGGACGGGCAAGGAGCTTGTGGCGCGCGCGCTCCACCATGGCGGTCCGAAGGCCGACCAGCCCTTCTTGGCCATCAACTGCGCTGCGATTCCCGAGAACTTGCTGGAGAGTGAGCTCTTCGGCTTCAAGAAGGGTGCGTTCACCGGCGCGACCTCGGACAAAGAAGGCCTCTTTCGCGCCGCGCGCTCCGGGACCGTCTTCCTCGACGAGGTCGGTGAGATGCCCATGTCGCTGCAGACCAAGCTCCTGCGGGTGCTGCAGGAGCGTGAGGTTCGACCCATTGGCGGTCGAGAGTCCGAGAAGGTCGATGCTCGGATTCTGGCCGCAACCAATCGTGACCTGCGCAAGGCGGTCGCCGCGGGGCAGCTTCGCGAGGACCTGTACTACCGACTTGCGGTCGTTGAAGTCGTGCTGCCGCCCCTGAGGGAACGCCTCGAGGACATTCCTGCGCTCGCCGAATTCTTCGTGACCCAAACGGTCACTGAGTTCGGCCTGCCGAACCGCCGCCTGAGCAACGACGCAGTCCGCGCCCTCACGGTCTTCGCATGGCCGGGGAACGTTCGGCAGCTCGAGAACATCGTGAAGTCGAGCGTGATTCTCGCACGCAGCGAGGTCGTCGGACCCGATGACCTTCGGCTGCCTCAGGTCGACGAGCTCCCCGCGCGCCCCGCTCACCCCGTGTCGTCGAGCGTGCTGAGCACCTCGGAGATCAAGACCAG
>Ga0114972_10000168_pt1 | contig 46446 bp, 41 predicted proteins | sample M_140807_EF_Meta_FD_87354 | JGI IMG/M metagenome (GOLD analysis project Ga0114972, IMG submission 87354) | Freshwater microbial communities from Lake Montjoie, Canada to study carbon cycling - M_140807_EF_MetaG | ecosystem: Environmental > Aquatic > Freshwater > Lake | place: Lake Montjoie... | reverse complement strand
GGAGGTCTTCGCCCGCCCGAACCATCCCTATACCCAAGCACTGCTGGCGGAGGTGCCGCGGATCGAGAACCGCAAGCGCCACTTCGCCGGTGTGCAGGGGGAAATCCCCTCGCCGCTCAACCCACCCGGCGGCTGTCATTTCCACCCGCGCTGCCCGTATGCGTTGGCGCGGTGCAAGGTGGAGCGGCCGGTGCTGCGGGAGATCGCCCCCGGCCACCGCAGCGCGTGCCATTTGAACGAGGCGACATGAAACCGTTTTGCGCCCTGCTACTGCTCGCCCTCGGCGCCTGCGCCGCGCCACCGCGGGGGGAGGAAGCGCCCCCGCGCAGCAGCCCAACCGGGCTTAGCCTCGGCGGCACCGTGGGGGGCTTTTATAGCAACACCGCCTCCCGTTGATCAGCGGCGCGCCGCGACTGCGAAGGCTGCCGCCCCCAACACGCCGAGAGCCGCCAGCAACCAGGGCACCGGCCCGTAGCCGCCCGCGCCCTCCCAGATCAGCGCAATCCCCAGCGGCGCCGCCATCCGCGGCCCCACCGTCGCCACGCTCAGCGCCCCGCTCAGCGTGCCATATCCCTCCCGCCCAAGGATCTCCATCACGCCCGCCGCGCGCAGGATGGTCATCAGCCCGTCGGCGATCGCCCAGGCCAGCGCATAGAGCACCAGCCAGGATAGGTCAGCGGGCGCCAGCGCCAGGATCAGCATGGCCAGCGGCACCAGGCAGGTCGCCAGCCGGCCGGCCTCGCGCATCGTCACCCGCGCGCCCAGGGCAAAGAGCGCGGCGCGCGCCGCGACCTGGAAGGGGCCGTGCAGCGCCACCACCAGCAGCACGCTCGCCTCCGGCAGACCACGCTCCCGCAGCAGCGGGATGGCATGCGCGCCGAGGCCGGTTGCGATGAAGGCATGCGCCGCGAAGCAGGCGGCCAGTGCGAGGAAGGCGGGCCGCCGCACCGCCGCCGCCAGGCTAAAGCCGCCCGGCGCCGTGGTGGCGGGCCGCACCGGCCCGGCAGGCAGCAGCCAGAGGGTGAGCGCGCCGGGCAACAGTTGCAGCGCCGCCAGCACCAGCAGCGCGCCGCGCCAGCCAAGCGCCCCGATCAGCCAGGCGGTCAGCGGGATGAAGATCGTCGCGGTGAAGCCGGTGACGAAGCTGATGGCGGTGATGCTGCGCGCCGGATCGCGGGCGCTCGCCACCACCAGCGCCATGGCCGGCCCCCAAAGTGCGGCCGCCTGGGCCAACCCCATCGCGGCCCAAAGGCCGAGATAGACGGGCAGGCTTTCGGTCATCGACCAGAGCGCGAGCAGCCCGGCGCCGAGCCAGCCGCCCCAGGCCAACAGTCCGCGGGCTCCGTCCCGGTCCACCCGCCGACCGATGGGGATTGCGGCGAAGCCCGAGACCAGCAGTGCCAGCGTCAGCCCGGCATTGATCGCGGCGCGGGACCAGCCGAGCTCGGCTTCCATCGGGGCGACGAACAGCGCGAAGGCGGCGAACATGGTCCCCCAGCCGATCGTCTGGCCGATTGCGATGACCAGGATCAGCCGCGCATCCGCGCTCACACGGTGAACTGCTCGGCGATGATGCGCTCGGAAAGGCCGTGATCGGGGTCGAACAGCAGGGTCAGGGAGATGCTGCGATCCTCGCGCACCTCCACCCGGCGGACGTCGCGCACCTCGGTATAGTCGGCGACCGCGGCGACGGGGCGTTTGCCGGCCTCCAGGATCTCGAACACCACCTCGGCCTCGGCTGGCAGCAGGGCGCCGCGCCAGCGGCGGGGGCGGAAGGCGGATATCGGCGTCAGCGGCAGCAAATTGGCGCCGAGCGGCACGATCGGCCCATGCGCCGAAAGGTTGTAGGCGGTGCTGCCGGCGGGCGTCGCCACCAGCACGCCATCACAGATCAGTTCTGCCAGCCGTTCCTTGCCATCGATCAGAATACGGACCTTGGCCGCCTGCCGCGTCTCGCGCAGCAGAGAGACTTCGTTGATCGCCAGGCTCTCCTGCACCGCCCCCGTCTCACCGGTCGCCTTCATGCGCAACGGATGCAGCACCGCCGCCTGGGCGACCGCGAGGCGCTCTGCCAGCCCGTCCTCGCGGTAGTCGTTCATCAGGAAGCCCACGCTGCCGCAATTCATGCCGTAGACTGGCAGATTGCGACCCAGCAGGCGGTGCTGCGTCTCCAGCATGCAGCCATCGCCGCCGAGGGCCACGATCACCGCCGCACGTTCGGGCGGCGCATCGCCGTAGCGGGCGATGAGGCGTTCGCGGGCGGCGGCGGCGGCCTCGCTGGCGGCGGCCAGGAAGCCGATCCGGCCGATCAACTGGTCGGGCAGGGGTGGGGTGGGATTGGGCGGCTCGTTCACAGCGCGATGCGCCGGGCGGCGCGATGCTCCAGCACCGGCATGTCGCGCCGGACCCGCGCGAGCACCGCCGGGTCGAGCCGTGCGCTCGCCCAGCCGGTCCCGTCCGAGGCCTTGGCGAGCACATGGCCCCAGGGGTCGACGATCAGCGAATGGCCATAGACCGAACGCTGCGCGTCGCGCTCCTCGTACTGGCCGTGCGAGGCGGCGGCGATGATCCAGCATTGGCTCTCAATCGCCCGGGCGCGCAGCAGCACCTCCCAGTGATCCTTGCCGGTCTGCAGGGTGAAGTTGGACGGCACGAGGATGGCGTCAGCGCCCGCACGACGCAGCGCGAGGTAGTGTTCGGGGAAGCGGACATCGTAGCAGATGGTGCAGCCGAAGCGCAGACCGCCGGCTTCGAACAGCACCAGCGCATCGCCCGCGCCATAGAGCGCGCTCTCCCGATAGCCGGTGCCATCGGGGCCGGTGATGTCGAAGAGGTGGATCTTGCGATAGCGGGCGATCTCGGCCCCGGAGGGGTCGAAGACCAGGGTCGTGTTGAACAGCTTCTCGCCGCCATCCTCGATCAGGGAGCCGCCATGGACATGGATGCCGTGCCGGCGGGCCAAGCCGCGCAGCAGCTCATAGGCTGGCCCGCCGCTGCCGCCCGGGGCGGGCAGCACCTCCGCCGCCGCACGCCGGCTGTCCCGCCCACCGCCGAGGTTGGTCCAGGTCTCGGGCAGGCTGACAAGGCCGGGCCGGTCGGCGGCGATGGCGGCGTCGATCAGTCGCTCCGCTGCGGCGAGGTTCGCTGCCTTGTCCGAGCCCTGGTTCATCTGGATGACGCTGATGCGCATGCGCGATCGATCCTTGCCGGCGAAACATGAAGCCCCGCCGCCGGCGGCTGGGCAAGCGGGTCAGCCGCGCGGCCAATCCATCCGCGGCTCGGTCCGGCTACCGCGCGTCTCCGGCCAGGCGGCGGGCGGCGGGATGGGCGGGCCGTTGCGCGCGGCCTGCTCCTCGGGCGGGCGCGGCCGGCTTGGCAGGTCGACCCAATCATCCGTGGTGGGGCGGCGCGGCGCCTCGGCGACGCGGAGCGTCAGGCTGCGCAATTCGGCCTGGATTTCGTCGAGCTGGGCTTCGATGGCTTCGAGCCGGCCCTTCATGCCGAAGACGCTGAAGGGCATCAGCAGGAAGGCGATGCCGACCAACGCCAGAAGCAGCGTCAGCAACGGTCCCGTCCAACCGGGCAGGCCGGGGATCACCAGGTGCGTCGCGATTTCCTGCAACAAGCTCATCCCGCAACCTCTCTCGTCGCTGCCGAAGCGGCTGCGATCCTGCCAGAAATCCAGTGCCGCGGCAGCGTCTTCGCCGTTCAGCCGCCGGTCATGCTCATGTGCCGGGGCACCGCCGGGGGGGCGGCGCGGGCGATGACGAAATCATGCCCCTTAGGCTTGCGGGCGATCGCCGCGCGGATCGCCGCGTCCAGCCCGGCCCGATCCAGCGTCGGGTCGCGCAGGGGCCGGCGCAGATCGGCCGCATCCTCCTGCCCGAGGCACATATAGAGCGTGCCGGTGCAGGTCAGCCGCACGCGGTTGCAGCTTTCGCAGAAATTGTGGCTGAGCGGGGTGATGAAGCCGAGCCGGCGGCCGGTCTCCTCCACCGTGAAGTAGCGGGCGGGGCCGCCGGTGCGATGTGCGCTTGGCGTCAGCGTCCAATGCTCGCTCAGGCGGGCGTGCACGGTCGAAAGCGGCAGGTACTGGTCGGTGCGATCGCCGCTGATTTCGCCCATCGGCATCGTCTCAATCAACGTTAGGTCGAAGCCGTGCTCGCCGCACCAGCCAAGCATGTGATCGTAGGCGTGCTCGTTCACGCCCTTGAGGGCGACGGCGTTGATCTTCACGGCGAGCCCGGCGGCCTTGGCGGCGAAGATGCCGTCCAGGACGCGGGGCAGGTCGCCCCAGCGGGTCACGGCCTTGAAGGTCGCGGGATCGAGGGTATCGAGCGAGACGTTGATCCGCCTTACGCCGGCCGCGAAGAGCGGCTCTGCCATCCCGGCCAGCTGCGTGCCGTTGGTCGTGACAGTGAGTTCCTGCAGCCCGCCCGCGCCAATGCGCGCGCCCAGGCTGCGGAACAAGGAGAGGACGCCCTTGCGCACCAGCGGCTCGCCGCCGGTCAGGCGGATGCGCTCGACGCCGAGATCGATGAAGGCACCGCAGAGGCGGTCCAGTTCCTCGAGCGTGAGGACCTCCGCCTTCGGCAGGAAGGTCATGTCTTCGGCCATGCAGTAGACGCAGCGCAGGTCGCAGCGGTCGGTGACCGAGACCCGGAGATAGGAGATCCGTCGGCCGAACGGGTCGAGCATGCGGGCGGTCCCCCAGTTTGGCTTGTCCATCAGCGATTTGGGGGGTCGGGTGTTGGTGGCGCAACCCCTCTTGCGGTCCTAATCCGCCGCCACCGGCTCCAGTGTTACGAGGGCGGTATTGATCAGCACCTTGCCGGCGTGCTCGAAGTTAACCGTCACGCGGGCGCCGATGGCCGATTGCACCTGACCGATGCCCCAATCCGGGCGGTCAGGGTGGCGGACCCAGAGGCCGGGGGTGATGGGGGCGTACATAGGCGGTGCATCCTCCTGTGCTCGGCAACCGAACGCTAACCTCGACCAGACTAACAGCTTACCGGTCATGTCGCAGGGATATCCATGTCTGACCCTCGCTTAGCCCGGCTGATGACGGCCCGGCTCTGTCACGATCTCAGCGGCGCCGTGGCGACGCTCACCGGCACGCTGGACCTGGTTGAACAGGGTGAGCCTGCCGCCATGGACCTGGCGCGGGAGACAGCGCTGATCCTGCGCGGCCGGTTGAAGCTCTACGGCGCCGCCTGGGGGTTGGCCGAGGAAGCCTGGCCGGTGGCCGAGTTGGCGGCAGCCCTTGGGGCGGCGCCGGCTTCGCCCCGGGTGGGTTTCGTGCTGCAGGGGCTGGGGCAGGCCGGCCTGGTGGCGGCCGAGTTGGTGCCGCTGGTGCTGAACGCGGCGCTGGTCGGGGCGGAGGCCCTGCCGCGTGGCGGCACAGTGACGGTGGCTGGTGATGCGCAGGGTCTGATTGTGGTGCCCGCCGGCCGGCAGGCCGCCTGGCCGGAAGGGCTGATCAAATTGCTGGCGGGGGAAGGGCCAGATGCGCTGCTGGCCGATGGGCCGCGTCGGGTGACGGCGGTATTGCTCGCAAACCTGGCCGAGGCGCAGGGCTGGGCCTTGAGCTTTGCCCTAGGCCCCGATCAATCCCTGCCGCCTTTGGTTCTGGCCCCGGCCTGAGCCAACCGGCGCCGGCTCTGGGTCCGGGGGGGGGGTGGGCCGCGTGGCCGACCTCGCCCACGTGGTGCCCGATCCGCGCCGCTTTACGCGGGAGACTTGCTTCTGCGCCGCTTTACGCGGCGACGAACGTGGCAGCAGCCGGCGCTGGCGCTGGGATCGGGGCGCGCAGCGGCGTCTGCTGCGGGTCGCGCATCACATAGCCGCGGCCCCAAACTGTCCCGATCAGGTTGTTGGCACCGGCCTGGGCAAGCTTCTTGCGGAGTTTGCAGATGAAGACGTCGATGATCTTCACCTCCGGCTCGTCCATGCCGCCATAGAGATGGTTGAGGAACGCTTCCTTGGTCATCACGACGCCCTTGCGGAGCGTGAGCAGTTCCAGGATCGCGTATTCCTTGCCGGTCAGATGCACCGGCTGGCCGGCCACCACGACCTCACGCGAGCCGAGATTGAGGGTCAAGGGTCCGACGGTCAGGCTGGGCTGGGCAAAGCCCTTGGTGCGGCGGACCACGGCCTGGATGCGGGCGAGTAGTTCCTGGCTGTCGAAGGGCTTGCAGATGAAGTCGTCGGCACCGACGCCGAAGCCCTTCACCTTGGCCTGCGGGCGGTTGAGGCCGGACAGGATCAGCACCGGGGTTTCCACCCGGCTGGCACGGAGCCGGCGGACCACCTCGTAGCCCTCCATGTCAGGGAGGCCCAGGTCGAGGATGATAATATCGTAATCATACATACGGGCGAGTTCCAGGGCCTCATCCCCGGTATCGACCGCTTCCACAACCATCGCAGCCGCCTTGAGCATCGCCACGATCCCGCGCGAGACCGTCAGATCATCTTCAACCAGTAGGGCACGCATTTTCGGACCTCCACACGTTCGACGTGTCTAAAACTAGCGCGTCATGTCGCGAAAGGAAGGGGAAATTCATCCTTCGCGTGTATCAAGATTAGAAATAAGGTGGTTAAAAATGGCTAACAGAGAGAAATTTCTCGAAAAAAAATCAATTACGGCCAGATCAGAGGCTATCCACTCCGCGCTTGGCGAATTGCCACGATTTGATATGCACGGAAAGGTTGTGTCCGCCCGTGGTGATAGCCTGCAGGTGTCCGGCCTCGGCCGCTTCCTCGCCCTGGGCAGCCGGCTCGTTGTACCAGGGCCGGAGGGGCGGGCGGTCCCGGCCGAGGTCGTCGCCCTCGCGGGCGATCGCGCCACGCTCCAGGCTTTCGGCCCGATCGCCGGCATCGGGCCCGGCACGCCGGCGCATCTCGCCGCCCCCGCCATCCTCGCTCCGGACGAAAGCTGGCTTGGACGGGTGATCGATCCCTTCGGTGCGCCGCTCGATGGCGGCCCGCCGCTGAGCCCCGGCGCCCGGCGACGCTCCTTGCGGGCGACGCCGCCACCGGCCGGCCAGCGTGCCCGCCTCGGCCCGCGGATCGATCTCGGCGTGCGCGCCCTCGATGCCTTCGCGACTTGCCGCCAGGGCCAGCGCCTGGGCCTTTTTGCCGCCTCGGGCGTTGGCAAATCGACGCTGCTGGCGATGCTCGCGGCGGGCGCGCGCTGCGATGTCGTGGTCTTCGCCCTGGTTGGCGAACGCGGCCGCGAACTGCGCGAATTCATCGAGGATGATCTCGGCCCGGTCGGCCTTGCGCGTTCCGTCGTCGTCTGCGCCACCTCCGATGCGCCGCCGCTGCTGCGGCGGGAGGCCGCCTATGCCGCGATGACCGTCGCCGAGCATTTCGCCGATGCTGGGCAGCATGTGCTGCTGCTGATGGACAGCGTCACCCGCTTCGCCATGGCGCTGCGCGAGATTGCCCTGGCGGCCGGTGAGCCACCGGCGACGCGCGGCTATACGCCGGGCGTCTTCGCCGAACTGCCGCGCCTGCTGGAACGCGCCGGACCGCGGGCCGAGGGCAGTGCCGGCGCCATTACCGGCCTCTTCACCGTCCTGGTCGAAGGCGACGATCACGACGAGCCGATCTCGGATGCGGTGCGTGGCATCCTCGACGGCCATGTGGTGCTGGACCGCGCGATCGGCGCGCGCGGCCGCTATCCGGCGATTGATGTGCTCCGCAGCCTTTCCCGCACCGTTCCGGGCAATCTCGCACCGGCCGAGCACGCCCTGGCGCAACGCGCCCGGCGCCTGCTCGCCTTGCATGCCGAGATGGCCGATCTGATCCGCCTCGGCGCCTATCGGCCGGGCACCGATCCGGCGGTGGATGAGGCGATCCGCCTGGCGCCGCGGATCGAGGCGATGCTCGCGCAGGCGAAGGGCGAGGGCGGCGATATCGACGGGGCCTTCGCCGCGCTGGCCGCGGCGCTGGAGCCGACCGATGGCGCGTGATCCGCTCGCCGTGCTCGCGCGGCTGCGCCAGATCGAAACCGAGCAGGCCCGCCGCCGGTTGGGCCAGGCGGTCGGCCGGACCGAAGTGGCGCTGCTGGCCGAGGGGGCGGCAAGCGGCGCGCTCGTCGCCGAAGCCGTCGCGCCGGGCGCCGATTACGCGGCCTGGCTGCCGCGCGGCCTGGCCCAACGGGATCGGGCCGCCTTGGCGCGGCGACGTGCCGAGGTCGGGCTGGCCGAGGCGGCAGCGGCGCTCGGTGCGGCGCGGGCCGCCGAACGGGCGGTGGAACTGATCGCCGCCGCGCGCGACCGGCTCGCCCGCCGACAAGCCGCGCGCCGCGTCCAGGCGCTGCTGGACGAAGCCGCATCGCGCCGGCGCGGCTGATGGCCTCCCGGCCGCATCGCTTGAGCGGAATCGCCTGAACCGCGGCTTTGCCCTACACAGCGGAACGGCCGGCGCGGTTTTCTCCGCGCGGTCGGATCGCCATGTGACCAGCCGGAGTGCGCCTTGCTCTGCGCCTTGCTCCAGGGGCCATGCCCCGCCCGTCAGGAGGGAAAGTGGATGCCAAAATGCCTGCCGCTCGCCGCGCTGTTGCTGCTGCCAGGACTTGCCGTCGCGCAACCGGCGCCCAGCGGGGTTGGCCCCGTCTTCCCACCGCGTGAGCAGGAGCCGCAGCCGGCCGAGGTGCTGAAGCGCGAACAACAGATGGGCCTTGGCAATGAATTCACGCCGCAGCAGGACCGCACCGTCGATCAGATCTACAAGGATCTGACCGGGTCCAGTCCAACCCCACCCCCGCCTGCTCCTCCCGCTTCCGGGTCGCAGCGGCCGCATCGCTAGAGCATGCTGCGTTCACATATGTTCACGCAGTCCGCTCTAGCATGTGTTGGATCGCGCGATTCAGCGCCTTCGGCGATTCCGCCGCAACGCATCGCGCTCTAAGGCGGTGGGCGCGCCCGTTGCCGCGACGCTCGGCGCCTTCGTCGCCGGGACCCGCTTCGCGGCCCTGCCCAAGCCGCTCTGCGATGCCGGATTGCGGACCATCCTCAATCATGTCGGCTGCGCGCTGGGAACGGCGCGCGACCCGGCCGTCCTGACCGCCCTCGCGGTCATGCGCGATATCAGCGCCGCGCCGGTGGCCACCGTCTATGGCCAGGCGACGCGGCTGGACGCGATGGCTGCCGCTTTCGTGAACGCGGTCGCGGGCAATCTGCTCGATTTCGACGATACGCATCTCCGCACCGTCATCCACCCCGCCGCCCCCGTCGTGCCGGTCGCCTTCGCGCTGGCCGAGGCGCATGGGCGCTCCGGCGCGGCGGTGCTCGAAGCCGTGCTGCTCGGCGGTGAAGTGGCCTGCCGTATCGGCAACATGGTCTCGCCTGGGCATTATGATCGCGGCTGGCACATCACCTCGACCTGCGGCGCCTTCGGCGCGGCGGCGGCGGCGGCCAAGCTGCTCGGCCTCGATGCCGAGCAAACCGCGCACGCCATTGGCATCGCGGCGAGCGAGGCCGCCGGCATTGTCGAGAACCTGCCGAGCGCGGCGAAGAATGTCAGTGTCGGCAACGCCGCCCGCCACGGTATTCTCGCCGCACTCTTCGCGGCGCGCGGCTGGGAAGCGGCGCCCATGGCGCTCGAAGGCCCGCTCGGCTGGGCGCGGGCCACCGGCGACGCGCCGGATCTTGAAGCCGTCACCCAGGGTCTCGGCGAGGATTGGGAGATCGCGCGCAATACCTTCAAGCCCTATCCCGCAGGCATTGTCTTCCATGCGGTGATCGATGCCGCGGCGGCGTTGCGCGAGGCCATCCCGGCACCCACCGCCATCACGGCGGTCGAGGTCGCGGGCGATGCGCTGCTGCTGGCGCGCGGCGATCGGCGGGTCGAGACGGCCCGCGATGCCCGGGTCTCGATCCACCATTGCGCGGCGTTGGGTCTGCTGCGTGGCAGCGCAGGCGTGACGGATTTCGAGCAGCCGGCGGTCGATGATCCCGCGCTTGCGGCGCTGCGCGCCAGGGTCCGCGCCCGGCGTGACGATAGCCTGGCTCGCGGGGCCGCCCGGGTCACGGTGACCCTGGCCGATGGGCAGGTGCTGGAGCGCCTGGTCACCGAGCCGGTCGGCAGCGCCGACCGGCCGCTCTCCGATGCCGCGCTGGCTGCGAAGTACCGCGCCAATGCCGCGCTCGCTGGGCAGGCCTCGCGCGCCGAGGCGCAACTCGCCGCGCTCCGCGGCCTCGCCACCGCGCCGACGCTCGGCCCGCTGATGGCGCTGTTGGCCTGAGGCAGCGAAGACCGGGCGCGATTGGGCGACACAGCAGGATGCGTTCGCATTCGCTGACGCATCCTGCTGGTGCCTTGGTTTGGTGCCGGGATTCAGCGTTTTCGGCGATCCCGCCTCAACGCATCCCGCTATAGTCTGCCAGCATGGAATGGCAGTCCCCCGCGATCGTGCTGGCGGCCCGGCCGCTCGGCGAGACCGGGCTGGTCGTCTCGCTGCTGACCGAGGCGCAAGGCCGGCATGCCGGCCTCGCCAAGGCCGGGGCAAGCCGGGCGCAGGCGGCGTTGTGGCAGCCGGGCAATCTGATCGAGGCACGCTGGGTTGCGCGGCTCGCCGAACAGCTTGGTGCGCTATCGGGTGAGCTGGTGCATCCGGCGGCAGCCCGCGCGCTTGATGCGCCGCTTGGTCTCGCGCTGCTCTCCGCCGCCTGCGCCATGGCCGAGGCGGTGCTGCCCGACCGGGCGCCTTACCCGGTGGCGTTTCGCGGCCTGCTCGCGCTCATCGCCGGGCTGCCGGTGCCGGCGCTCGCCGATTACGTGCGCTGGGAGGCGGCGCTGCTGACCGAGCTTGGCTACGGCCTCGACCTCGATCGTTGCGCGCTGACCGGGACGACCGACGACCTCGCCTTCGTCTCGCCGCGCAGCGGCCGGGCGGTCAGCGCGGCGGCGGCCGGACCCTGGCGGGCGCGGCTGTTGCCGCTGCCGGGCTTTCTGGCCCAGGAGCGGGTGGCGGCGGCGCCCGATGAACTCCTCGTCGGGCTGCGGCTGACGGGGCATTTCCTCGCCCGTGCCGTGCCGGGGGAGGTGCTGCCGGCAGCGCGCGGGCGGCTCTTTGACCGCATCGCCGACCTCGCACGGGCGGGCTCCCTCACCGGTTCTTAACCGCCTGCGGCGCAGGGTCTGGGCATGCAGGCCGAGACCCTCTTCTCCCCCGCTGGGACGGCGGCTGCCGATCAGGCAATCCAGCGGTTCGAGGTGGGGAATACGCTGCTAGCCGGCGGCGACCCGGTGGCCGCGGCCGAGGCCTTCCTGGCCGCTGCCCAATTGGCGCCGGAGTTTGCCCCCGCCTGGCTGAACCTAGCGGAGACCTTGCGTGGCCTTGGCGCCGTCGCGGATGCGGTGGCGATCGCGGAACAGGCGCTGGCGCTGCGCCCGGGCGATCCGCACAGCCTGCAGGTGATGGGCAATGCCCGACATGATCTGGGCGATTTCGAAGCCGCAGCCGGCTGTTACCGCGCGGCGCTGATCCGTGCGCCGGATCATGCGGGGCTGTGGACCAATCTGGGCAATTCCCTGCACGCCATGGGCCGGGCGACGGAGGCCCTGGGGATGCAGGACCGCGCCGTCGCGCTGGCGCCGGAGGATGCCGAGGCCCATTTCTGCCGCGCACTGACCTTGCTGGCCAGCGGCGACTTCGCGCGCGGCTGGGCGGAGTATGAATGGCGCTTCCGGCGCCCCGGCCGTCAGGGCCGCCGGTTCGGGCCGGCTTGGCGCGGTGAGCCGATCGAGGGACGGACCATCCTGCTGCATGCCGAACAGGGGCATGGCGACACCCTTCAGTTCCTGCGTTACGCGCCGATGGTTGTGGCGCGCGGCGCGCGGGTGGTGCTGGAAGTGCAGCCGGCCCTGCGACGGCTGGCCGAGAGCGTGCCGGGGGTGGTGCAGGTTGTCGCCGCCGGGGAACCGCTGCCCCAGTTCGCCGCGCATTGCCCGCTGCTGAGCCTGCCGCTCGCCTGCGATACGCGGCTGGCGACGATCCCGGCGGGGGTTCCCTATCTTGCGGCCGATCCGGGCGCTTGGTCGGCGCGGCTGCCGCCCGGCTTGCGCATCGGGCTCTGCTGGGCCGGGGCGGCGACCGAGCACGGCCTGCCCTTTCCGCTCGACCAGCGCCGCTCGCTTGATCCGGCCCTGCTGGCGCCGCTGGCCAAGCTGCCGGGCGCGGTCTTCGTCAGCCTGCAGAAAGAGCCCCGCGGCATCCCGCCGTTGCCGCTGCTCGACCCAATGCCGCTGATGCGGGATTTCGCCGATACCGCCGGGCTGATGGCCGCGCTCGATCTGGTCATCAGCGTGGATACCTCGGTTGCCCATCTGGCCGGGGCGCTCGGCCGCCCGGTCTGGCTGCTGTCGCGCGCCGATGCCTGCTGGCGTTGGTTGCATGGGCGCGACGATAGCCCCTGGTATCCGACCATGCGGATCTTCCGCCAGCGCGCCCCGGGGGATTGGCAGGGGGTGATCGGCCGCGTCCTGGCCACGCTGCAGGCCGAGGGACCGCCGCGCCAGAGCGCGTCCGGCAGCGGCTCGGGCCGCCCTTTCCGGGCGACCTCGCACGCCGGCGGCTGGCCGCCGGAGCGCTGCCTCTCATAGTCGCGGCGGGCCGGGCAGGCCCCTCGCCCGCTCCGCCCGCCCAGGCGACGCCTGCGCCGGGCGCCAGCGACGCATGGTGGCGCTGCCTGCGCCCAAGGTGTATGCCGGCCAAGATGAGAACGAAGCGCGAATCGGCCCATGCCTGACGACGTCAACCCGCCCACCGCGACGAGTGGCGGCTTCCGCGAGACCTCGTTCGCCGATGCGCTCTCCGAGCGCTATCTGGCCTATGCCATGTCCACCATCATGGCGCGGTCGCTGCCGGATGTGCGCGATGGGCTGAAGCCCGTGCACCGCCGGCTGCTCTGGGCGATGCATCAACTCAAGCTCGACCCCGAGGCAGGCTTCAAGAAATGCGCCCGCATCGTCGGCGACGTGATGGGCAAGTACCATCCGCACGGCGATGCCGCGATCTACGACGCCATGGTTCGCCTCGCCCAGGATTTCGCAGCGCGCTACCCGCTGGTCGAGGGCCAAGGCAATTTCGGCAATATCGACGGCGATAACGCCGCCGCCATGCGTTACACCGAAGCGCGGCTGACCGCCGTTGCGCAGGCCATGCTGCGGGGGATCGACGAGAACACCGTCGATTTCCGCGTCACCTACGATGGTGAGGAGCAGGAGCCGGTGGTGCTGCCCGCAGCCTTCCCGAACCTGCTGGCGAACGGTGCGAACGGCATCGCGGTCGGTATGGCGACCAGCATCCCGCCGCACAATGCGGGCGAGCTTTGTGCCGCCGCGCTGCATCTGATTGCGGACCCCAGCGCCGACACGGCGGCCCTGCTTGCGCATCTGCCCGGGCCTGATTTCCCCACCGGCGGCGTGCTGGTGGAGCCGCCAGAGGCGATCCGCGAGGCCTATGAGACCGGCCGTGGTGGCTTTCGCCTGCGTGCACGCTGGGCCCGCGAGGAGCTGAAGGCCGGCACGTGGCGCATCGTCGTCACCGAGATCCCCTATCAGGTGCAGAAGGCCAAGCTGATCGAACAGATCGCCCAGCTGCTGGAAGAAAAGAAACTGCCCCTGCTCGGCGATATCCGTGACGAGAGCACCGATGTCATCCGTCTGGTCATCGAGCCGAAGTCGCGCAATGTCGATCCGGCCGTGTTGATGGAGACGCTGTTCCGCGCCACCGCCCTCGAAGCCCGCATCCCGCTCAACCTCAATGTGCTGGATGCTGAGCGCACGCCGCGGGTGATGGGGCTGAAGGCGGCGCTGCAGGCCTGGCTCGATCACCGCCATGTCGTGCTGGTGCGTGGCACCGAGCATCGCCTGGCGGCGATCGCCCGCCGGCTGGAAATCCTCGATGGCTACCTGATCGTCTATCTCAACCTCGATGAAGTGATTCGCATCGTGCGCGAGGAGGACAAGCCGAAGGAGGCGCTGATGGCGACCTTTTCGTTGTCTGAGACGCAGGCCAATGCGATTCTCGACATGCGGTTGCGGGCGCTGCGCAGGCTTGAGGAAATGGAGATCCGCAAGGAGCACCGGAAGCTTTCGGCCGAGCAGAAATCGCTGCAGGGGCTGATGAAATCCGAGGCCAAGCGCTGGGAGATGATCGCAGCCGAAATCGCCGCGACGCGGGCCGCCTTCGGCGAGGGGGCGCTCGGCGCCCGGCGTACCGAGACCGGTCGCCTGTTGCCAGCCGTACTCGTCGATGAGGCCGCCTTCGTCGAGCGCGAGCCGATCACCGTGATCCTGTCCGAGAAGGGCTGGATCCGCGCCCAGAAGGGGCATCTGGCCGCGGATGCCGAGGTGCGATTCAAGGAAGGCGATGCGCTGCATCTTGCGGTGCATGCACAGACCACCGACCGCATCGTGCTCTTTGCCACCAATGGGCGCGCCTTCACCCTGAAGGGGGAGGCAGTGCCGCGTGGCCGGGACGGCCAGCCGGTGCGGCTGTTGGTCGAGCTGACCAATGAGGACCAGGTGGTTGCCCTCTTTGTCCCCGCCGATGGCGAGCGCTTCCTCCTCGCCGCCAGCGATGGCCGCGGCTTCGTGGTCAAGGCCGAGGAGCTACTGGCCGAAAAGCGCACCGGTAAGCAGGTGCTGCTGCTCGATGCCGGGCGCGAGGCCATGGTCTGCGTGCCGGTCGAGGGCGACAGCGTCGCGACGGTGGGAGAGAACCGCAAGCTGCTGGTCTTCCCGCTCGATCAGGTGCCGGAAATGACGCGCGGGCGCGGCGTGCAGCTGCAAAGCTACCGCGACGGCGGGCTGTCCGATGTGAAAGTGTTCCGCCGGGCGGAGGGGTTGAGCTGGGCGCTGGGCGATCGGGTGCGCACAGAGACCGACCTGACCCCTTGGCGCGGCCAGCGCGCGGGGGCGGGCAAGCTGCCGCCGAACGGTTTCCCGCGGAGCAACAAATTCGGCTGAACGGCGCGTTTCAGTCGGCGGCGACGGGTTCCGCGGGGACCAGGCCGGTGGCTTCAAGTGGCCGCCAGACGCCGCCGGTCAGCACCTCGCTGGGCCGGAAGCGGCTTTTGTAGGCCATCTTCCGGCTCTGCGGCACCCAATAGCCGAGATAGACATAGGGCAGGCCCAGCGCCTGGGCGCGGCCGATCAGCCAGAGGATCGCCCAGGAGCCGAGCGAGCGCTGCGTCGCCTCCGGCGTGAAGAAGGAGTAGACGGCGGAGAGGCCGTCGCTCAGCCAATCGGTCAGGCAGGCGCCGACCAGCCGATCGGCCGGGTCGCGAAACTCCACCATGCCGGTCGTGATCGGCGTGTCCTCGACCATGGCGCGGAAATCGTAAAAACCCATCGAGGCCATGTCGCCCTCGCCATGGCGGGCCTGCTGGTAGCGTTGGAACAGGCCGAATTGCTCGGCCGTGGCGCGGGCCGGCATCTCGAAGCCGCCGATATCGGCATTCCGCTTGGCAAGCTTGCGCTGGCTGCGGTTCGGCGCGAAGGCGCCGACGGCGATGCGGATCGGCACGCAGGCATTGCAGCCCGGGCAGACTGGCGAATAGGCGATGTTATGGCTGCGCCGAAATCCCGCGCGCGATAATTTGTCGTGCAACCCCTCGCTGTCCGAGCCGGTGAGCTCGGTCACGAGTTTCCGTTCTGTCCGGCCCGGCAGATAGGGGCAGGGCAGCGCCGCGGTGGTATAGAAAAATTGCGGACGGCGGGTGGAACGCTGGTGCATTGCAGGTTGCAGTCTCAGGGGAGGGGCCGCCGGAATCAACAGCCCGCACGCCGGTTTGTCAGGGGAGCAGGCGAAATTCGCCGCTGACCCTGGCGGGCTGCCGGGTGAGCAGCAGCGGCCGGCCATCTCGCCAGGCTGGCAGCAGGTTCCCCCAATAGGCTGAGAGCGGGTTGCCGGACTGCCCGGTCGCAATGATCGCCAGGGTCCGGTCCGGGTCGGCAAGATCGGCGACCAGCCGCAGGCCAGCGCCATGCACGTGCCGGAACCCGTCCCGCGGGATACCGCCGCGGGAGATGGTCCATTCATCCCCCCCGGTCGGCGCTTCCAGCCGGGTGCGGGGCCCAAGGACGGGCAGGCCGCGCAACAGCGGGTGCTCAAAGCGCGCGATATGCGGCCCGGCCCAGCGCCAGGCGGCGGGGTCGGGCCCTTCGGTCGCGGTGAGGCCGGCGACTGCCTGGGTCAGCGCCTGCGTCACCAGCGGCGCGCAATCGCCGCCGCACCAGGGGCCGGCAAGCGGGCTGCCGGGCGCCAGCAGTCGGGCCAGGAACTCCCCCTCCGCCGTCCAGGCCCCGGCGGGGACGCCGCCCTTGGCCAGGGCCAGCCGGCCGAATTCGCGGATCCAGGCATTGAAGATTAGCGGTTGCGGCAAGGCCGCCCGGGCATCGCCATCCCAGGCCAGCAGCAGGTCATGCGCCTGCCCGGCGGCGCCCGGCGGGCGCGGCAGGCGCCGCAGCACGGCGTCTGGTGGCAGCAGCAGGTCGCGGGCGAAAAGCGAGACCGTGTCGCCCTGCAGGCGGGCGAAATCGGCTGCGGTATGCGGCCCGCCGCTGGCCAGCAGCGCGCCAATCCGCCGCGCCCGCCAATCGCCCGGCCAGTCATGCCCAAGAAAGACCTGATTATCGGGTGGTGCGGGCCGGTTATTGGCGTTCACCAAGACGCCGCTTTCCGGGGCGCTCACATGGGGCATCGCCTCGAAGGGGACCCAGCCCGACCAGTCATAGGCGCCGGACCAGCCGGCAACCGGCATTTGTCCATCGCCTGCCCGGCGCAGCGGGGTGCGGCCGGTGAGATAGAAGGCGATGCCGCCCTCCCGGTCGGCGACGATCAGGTTCTGGGCCTGGCCCGTGATCTGCGCCGCCGCCGTTCGTGCCTCGGCGATCGAGCGGGCCCTGTTCAGCGCATGCAGCCCGGCGGCGCTGGTATCGGCCGGCGCGAGATTGGCGGCGGCGAGCGCCAATGCCATCCCCGGCGGCGCCGAACGGTCGAGATCGGAGATCACCGGCCCATGCCGGGTGGCACGGACGTAAAGGCGCTCCGACGCCTCGCCGCGGACCTCGATGATCTCCTCGGTCAGGGTGAAGGGCTGCGGCCCTTCCGGCGTTTCGTAGCGATGTTCGTCCAGCAGTCGTTCGGCGAACAGATCCTGCGTGTCCGAATGCGTCGTGGTGAAGCCCCAGGCGAGGTCGCGGCTGCGACCGATCACCATGAAGGGCACGCCGGGGCTGGTGGCGCCGGCCAGCAGCCGCCCATCGGCCAGATCGATCCGGGCCAGGTACCAGAGGATCGGCGCGCTGAAGCCGAGATGCGGATCGGCCGCCAGCAGCGCGCCGCCGGAGGCGGAATGCGCCGGCGCCACTGCCCAGGCATTGCTTGCCGAGGCCGGCAGGGTGAAGGGGTCTGGGAAGCGCGGCAGGATTGCGGTGAGCCGGCCCAGATGGGCGGGATCGAGCGCGAGCCGGTCCGGCCGCCCGGCCGAGGCATCGCCCGGCGAGAGATCCCGCACCCGCTCAGCCGGCAAGGTCGCGGCGAGCCGACCGCGGGCCAATTCGGTCCGCCAATTGCCTGAGAGCCAGACGCCCATGATCTTGCCCCAGAGCAGGCTATCGGCCGGGCGCCAGGGCGCCGGGGCGCCGAGCAGGACAAATTCCGGCGCGGCGAAGCGGCCGCGTGCGGCGATCCAGGCATTCACCCCGGCGGCATAGGCATCGAGCACCGCACGGGTTTCGGCCGGCAACAGGGCGAGGTCCGCCTCTGCGAGACGGGCGAGGCCGAATGTCCGCATCAGCCGGTCGGTCGGCAAGGCGGCTTTGCCGGCAACTTCGGCGAGGCGGCCCGCGCCGCCGCGGCGCATCATTTCCATCTGAAACAGCCGATCGCGCGCATGCAGCCAGCCGAGCGCCATGGCCGCATCGGTCTCGCTCGCCGCCGCGATGCGGGGGATGCCCTGGCCATCCAGGGTCACCGCGACCGGCGCCCCAAGCCCTGGCAGGCGGAGCGTGCCCTGCTGCGCCGGCTGGCTGAGCCAGAGGCCCAGCGCAACGGCCCCGCCGCCGAGCAGGAGCAGGGCGATCAGGCCCAGCAGGCCGCGCCGCAGCCAGCGCGACAGGGGGGGGCGGTCCCGGCGCGACGGGCGGGCCATGGCTCAGCGGCGTCCTGGAGAGCGGCACATCCGTGCGATATGCAGACAGCCGGGCGCCGCGTCCACCCTGCGCGGGCTTGCCCGGCGCCGGGGCTGCTTTAGGCTTTGCGCTAACAGACAGGAGGAGCGGCTATGCGCGGCGTAGTTTTCACGGGCGACCGGCAAGTGGAGCTGATGAGCTTTCCCGATCCCACCCCGGGGGCGGGCGAGGTGGTGCTGGAGATGAAAGCCTCCGGCATGTGCGGCAGCGACCTGAAGCACTACCGCCGGCCGAAGGGCGTGCGGCAGCAGAGCGGCATCCCGGCGGCCAGCGGCCCGGTGATCGCCGGGCATGAGCCCTGTGGTGTGGTCGCGGCGATCGGCCCGGGCGTCGACCCCCGGCACGCCCAGGTCGGACAGCGGGTCATGGTCCATCACTACCAGGGCTGCACCAGCTGCGGCCATTGCCGCACCGGCTGGCAACAGCTGTGTCAGAAGACCGCGGTGAAGGTCTATGGCAACAACAGCCATGGCGGGCATGCCAACTACATGTGCGTCCCGGCCAATACCCTGGTGCCGCTGGATGAGGCGCTGACCTTCAAGGCGGGGGCGGCGATCTCCTGCGGCACCGGCACGGCCTATGGGGCGCTCCGGCGGATGAACGTCTCGGGCAACGACACCATTGCGATCTTCGGTCAGGGACCGGTCGGCCTTTCGGCGACGCAACTTGCCGCGGCGATGGGAGCGCGCGTCATCGCCCTCGACATTTCGCCACAGCGGCTGGAGCGGGCCAGGGCCTTCGGCGCGGCCGAGACGATCAATCCGTCCAATGTCGACGCGGTCGCGGCGATCCGCGATCTGACCCACGGGCTCGGCGCCGAGCTGACGCTCGATACCTCGGCCTCGCCCGAGGCGCGCATCCAGGCGATCCGCGCCCTCAAGGTCTGGGGCACCTGCTGCTTCGTGGGTGAGGGCAACGAGGTCACCATCGACGTCTCCCCCGACATGCTGCGCCGGCAAGCGACGGTCATCGCCTCCTGGACCTTCTCCTCGATCGGTCAGGCGGAATGCGCACAGTTCATCATCGACCGCGGCATCAAGGTGGATGAGCTGTTCACCGAGAGCTGGCAGCTCGATCAGGCCGAGGAGGCCTATCGGCTGTTCGACCAGCAGAGCTCAGGCAAGGGCGTCTTCCTGCTCTGATCACCAAGGGTTCCGGCGGCCTGTGCCGTCGGGACCCTTGTTGGGGCGTCACAACGGAGGCTGCTCTAGAAAATATAGATTCTAGAGCAGCTTATCTCCGTTGTGATGGATCACCGCGTGATCCATCAGACCGGAGGCTGCTCTAGCGCATGGGCATCCTGTTCGGCCCAGACCAGGGTCGCGGCATCGCCTGGCTGCACCGGGCCGGCGAAGAAGGCCGCATCCGGCACCACCACGGCCGCATCCTCGCCCTGACCAAGGTCAACCGCCACACGCACGCTGGTGCCCTGGTATTCTACGGCGGCGACACGCCCGGTGGCATGCGGGCCGCCGTTCGGTGTGCCGAGCCGGCAGCGATCGGCGCGCACCGCCACTGTGCCGCTCGGGCCGGCCAGGATGTTATGCCCCCCGATGAAGCGGGCGACGAAGGCTGAATCCGGTCGCTCGAAGACCTCTCGCGGCGGGCCGGCCTGGCGGATATGGCCGTCTTCCATCACCACCATCAGATCGGCCAGCGCCATGGCCTCGTCCTGGCTGTGGGTGACGTGGATGAAGGTGATGCCGAGGTCTCGCTGGAAGCGCTTCAGCTCCTCCCGCACCTTGGTCCGCAGGAAGGGATCGAGTGCCGAGAGCGGTTCGTCGAGCAGCAGCACGCGCGGCTCGGTGATCAATGAGCGGGCCAGGGCCACGCGTTGCTGCTGGCCACCCGAGAGCTGAGCCGGCAGCCGATCGGCGTATTTCTCCAGATGCACGAGGGCGAGGTATTCGCATGCCTTGGCGTGGCGTTGCACCTTCGGCACGCCCTTCGCCTTCAGGCTGAAGGCAACATTGTCGAGGCAGGAGAGGTGCGGAAAGAGCGCGTAGCTTTGGAACATCATGGCGGTGCCGCGTTCGCGCGGCGGCAGGTCGGTGACGTTCTGGTCATGGATCAGCACATCACCGTCCGAGATCACTTCATGGCCGGCGATCATCCGCAGGGTGCTGGTCTTGCCGCAGCCTGAGGGGCCGAGCAGGCAGCAATAGCTGGCCGGCGGGATACGCAGCGAAATGCCATCGACCGCGACGGTCTGGCCGTAGCGCTTGGTGACCTTCACCAACTCAACATCGAAGCGGCGGGCGAGAAGGGGCTGATCCATGGGGCTCCTCAGGCGCGGCCGGCGCGCCGACGCTGGACACGCAGGATGAAGACAAGCGTGGTGCCGATGACGAGGAAGGAGATGGCGGTGGTGAGGGTGCCGATCGCAAAGAGCGTGGGCGAGGTCGATGAGGAGAGCAGCGCGTAGATTTCGAGAGGCAGGGTGTTGCGACTGCCGGCGACTAGCGTGGTGCGGGCATATTCGTCGTAGGAGAGGGTAAAGGCGCCCAACGCGACGCCAAGGATGCCGGGCAGCAGGATCGGTACGGTGATCCAGCGCAGACGTTGCCAGGCGGAAGCCCCGAGATCGGTCGCCGCCTCCTCATAGGCACGGGGAAAGCGGTTGAAGACCGCGAACATCGCAAAGAGCCCGAAGGGCAGCGTCCAGGTCAGCTGGGCGGCGAGCGCCGAGGTGAAGAGATCCGTCTTCCAGCCAAAGAGCTGAAACGCGAGGCCGATGCCGAAGCCGACCAGCAGGCTGGGCATCACGAGGCTGGCCACCGCGAGGTAGAACAGCATGCCCGAGCCCGGAAAGCGGCGGCGGAAGCCAAGGCCGGCGGCAACCGCGACCACGGTGGTGATGACGCAAACAACGGTGGCGAGCGCGATGGATCGCTGGAAACTGACGGGGATATTGGCCATCTGCCCGGGCTTCCAGATTTCGGCGAACCACCAGGTGCTGACGCCGACCATGGGGAAGGTGACGCCGCCATCCGGCCCCTGGAAGGATAGCAGGTAGATGACGAGCATCGGGCCATAGAGGAACGCCAGGAAGAGGACCATGAGCGTGGCCAGGGCATAGAAGGTCCAGGGCCGACGTTCGCGCGGGTCGCGCGTGCGGGTGGCGCTCATCGGACCAACTCTCGCCGCACATCGACGACGCGCATCATCCCGGCCACCATGCAGGCGACGAACAGCACCAGCAGCACCGCGCTTGCTGCGGCGGGCGGGTACTGCATCGCCTGGATCTCGGTCGCCAGCGCGGAGACGATCGAGGCGCTTTGCCCGCCGCTCATCGCCTTCACCACGAAGAAGTCGCCCATGACCTGCGTGAAGACCAGGATCGAGCCGAGGGCGATGCCGGTTTTCGACAGCGGGACCACCACATCGACCATCGTCCGCCAGCGGCTGGCGCCGGCGTCCCGCGCCGCTTCCAGCAGGGCGGGGTCGATCTTCGCCATGGAATTGGCGATCGGGCCGATCATCAGCAGCGTGAACAGATGGATGTAGGTGATCGTGACCGCAAAGGGCGAAAACAGCAGGAAATCGAGCGGCTTGTCGGTGAGGTTCACCGCCATCAGGCCCTGGTTGAAGGCGCCATTGCGGCCGAGGAAGGGGATCCAGGCGATGGTGCGGATGATGCCTGAGGTCCAGAAGGGAATGGCGCAGGCCAGGAACAGGATCGTCCGCATCGCCCGGGTTCGGACGTGGAAGATCAGGAAATAGGCGATGAAGAAGCCCAGCAGCAGCGTGATGCCCCAGACCATGAAGGCGAATTTCAACGAGGAGACATAGACCCGCAGCGTCATCGCCGAGGTCAGGACCTCCTCATAACTGTCGAGCAGGAAGTCCGGATAAATCCCGATCCGATCGTAGTCGTAGAAGCTGACCAGCAGGAAGGTGAAGGTCGGCAGGGCGAAGAACGCGATCAGGATGATCGCCAGCGGAGTGACCTGCAGCCAGGAGACGGCGCGGGAGGACAGCCGGAAGCGACGCCTGGGGCGTACCGCTGCCGGCACCGCCAGCGTGCCGGGATCGGTGTCCTGGGCCGCGCTCATTCAGCGGCCTGGAGCTGTGGCTGGCGGCACTTCAGCAGAGGCATAATGCGGGTGCCGAACTGCTCCATGCCGATCACGAAGTCGTCGAAGGTCATCATCACGCCGGCGACTCCGGGCACGGTCGCCATTTCATCCAGCATGGCGGCGACCTTGGCATAGGAGCCGCAAAGGACACCCTGATTGGTCGGCAGCTTGTTTTCGGTCAGATAGCGGCGGCGGACCGGCCCGCCATAGGGGTCGGGGTTCGGGTCTTCGTTCGATTGGCCATCACGCCAGGCGATCGCCTCGTGATCGGTGCCGGCCACATAATGCTGCCACTTGGCCTCGGCGGCGGCGTCGGTCTCATCGGCGATGATCATGGTCAGCACCAAGGCACCGCACTGCTTGCCGGCCGCCTGGTTCGCGGCGACCAGGCGCGCGACCGAGGGCGCGACCGCCGCGGGTTGATTGAACCCATAGGCCGCGCAGAAATTGTAGTCGCAATGATCGACCGCGTATTGGGTGCCGGCTGCGCTCTGGGCTGCGCAGATCAACGGAATGGGCCGTTCCGGCATCGGCAGCAGGCGGCAATCCTCCATCTGGAAGAAATCGCCCTTGAAGTCGGACACGCCCGAGGACCAGAGATCCTTCAGGACGGTGACGTATTCGGCGCAGTAGTCGTATCGCCGGGCATAGTGGCTGGCACCAGGCCAGAGGCCCATCTGCTGGTATTCCGCGCGCTGCCAGCCGGTGATCAGATTAAGGCCGAAGCGGCCATGGCTGATCGAATCGATCGTCACCGCCATCCGGGCGGCCACAGCCGGGGGAATGGTCAGCACCGCGCAGGTGGCAAAGAGCTTGATGCGCCGGGTGACCGCCGCGAGCCCGGCCATCAGGGTGAAGCTTTCCAAGTTCCAGTCCCAGAAGCGGCTTTCGCCGCCGAAGCCACGCAGCTTGATCATCGAAAGGGCGAAATCGAAGCCGAAGTGTTCGGCCTTTTCGACGATCGTGCGGTTGAGGTCGAAGCTCGGCTTGTATTGCGGCGAGGTGGTGGAGATCAGCCAGCCGTTATTGCCGATGGGGATGAAGACGCCGAGCTGCATGGTGGCCTCCGCGGTCAGGATGCGATGAATTCGTTCCACTTGCGCGTCAGGTAGCGGTCCTCGTCCATCACCGAGTTCCAGACCGCGATATTGCCCATGCGCGCTTCGTAGCTGCCGCCGTCACGCACCTCGCCGGGCTTGATCTGCGGCTTGCCGAAGGGGTCTGTCAGCGGCTCGGCTGCCGGCTTGCCGCCGTACCAGTAGTCCCACTCGGCGGGCGTGACGGCCTTGCGCACATTCTCGGGCTGGGCCGAGTAATAGCCCTGGCGGCAGATGAAGGCGCCGGCGAAGCCACTGCCGTACCAGTTGAGGAATTCGACCGCGCAGTCCCGCTTCAGGCCGGAGACGTGCTTCATCATGCTGAGGACGTAACCCCAGCCGCGGAAGCCTTCCTTGAGCGGCTGATACGTGCAGGCGATGCCGCGGGAGCGGACGGCGGTGACGGCGGGCGACCACATGGATTGCACCACCGTCTCGCCCGAAGCCATGAGGTTCACAGATTGGTCGAAGGTGGTCCAGAAGCTGCGGAACTGTCCGCTGCGCTTGATGTCCTGCATGATCGACATGGTCTTGTCGATCTCCGCCCGGGTCATGTTGCCCTTGTCGATGTACTTCATGTCGCCCCGGGCCTCGACGGCCAGCGCGACGTCGATGGTGCCAACCGAGGGCTGGTCCTGCAGCGCGGTCTTGCCCTTGAAGACCGGGTCGAGCAGATCCGCCCAACTCGTCACCGGCCGTCCGACCAGATCGGGGCGAATGCCGAGCGTATCGGCATTGGTGACCGAGGGCATGCCGTTCAGGAACCCGGTCTCGCCCTTGGCGAGCGCCTTACCCTCTTGATCGGTCGCGTAGATCATCGTGTAGGGCGTGCAGCCCTGCTGCACCGCCACCTTGCCTTCGGCGTTGCGTCCCTTGGTGAACAGCGGGTTGGTCGCCTCGAACCACTTCATCTTGTCGCGCGGGATCGTCTGCAGCACGCCCCGGCCGACGAGATACTTCATGAACGGCAGGCTGATATCGGCCGTGTCGATGTTCGCGGATTGCGTCAGGAAGCGGTTCAGCAGATCGGCGTTCTCGACCGCCTGCATCTTCACGGTGAAGCCGAGATCCTTGCTCGCCTGCTCACCGATCGGGGTGAAGGCGGTCACCGGCGGGCCGCAATGCAGGATGGTGACGTCCTTGATGTTCTGCGCCCAGAGCGTGGGGAAGCCAGTGATGGCACCGGACCCGGCGGCGGCACCAAGTGCGGCTTTGAGGGCGGAGCGGCGCGATAGGCGCGGGCCAAGGGTGGGGTTCGACATGCGGCCTCCGGCTGGCGAGAGGTCCTAGCTTCTGGCGGCGCCGCGCAATCGCCAACAGAAATTTTGCTCTTAAAACACGCAATTCATCGGCATAGCGATAGTCAAAGGCGTTCGTGTGGGCAAGATGATCAAAATTCTATCATAAAATCAGACGTGCTGGCCCAGCACAAAAAACGGCCCGGCACAGGGCCGGGCCGTGATGCGGTGTCTCAGGGGTGTCGTATCAGGCGACCTGGTCGGCCAAGCGGTCGAGATGCGTCGCGGTGTCGCCGAACAGGTGTTCAATCACCATGACGCGGCGGAAGAAGTGACCGACCGCGTATTCCTCCGTCATGCCGATGCCACCATGAAGCTGGATGGCGTTCTGCGAGACGAAGCGGCCGGCCTGCCCCACGCCGACCTTGGCCATGGAAATCGCCCGCGCCCGTTCCGCCGGGTCTGGCTCCTCCACCGACATGGCGGCGAGCATGGCCATGGAGCGCCCCTGCTCCAGCGCGATCAGCATCTCCGCCGCGCGATGCTGCAGGGCCTGATTTTCGCCGATCGGCTTGCCGAACTGCACTCGGGTCTTGAGGTAGTCCAACGTCATGGCCTGCATCGTCTCACAGGTACCGATCACCTCGGCGACGGTGGCGGCGATGCCAGCTTCGATGATCCGATCGATCACCGGCAGGGCGTGATCCACCTCGCCGAGCAGCGCCTCGGCCGGCAGCCGTACGCCGCTCAGCGAGACTTCGGCCGCACGGGTGCCGTCGCGCAGCGCGTAGCCGCGGCGGGCAAGTCCGGACGCCTCGGCATCAACGAGAAAAAGCGAGAGACCCATGGCCTCATCCCGCCCGCCGGCGGTGCGGGCGCTGACGATCAGCCGATCCGCGCTGTCGCCATGCAGCACCACGCTCTTGGCGCCTTCCAGGACCCAGCCGCCCGCGTCGCGGCGCGCGGTGGTGGCGACATCGGCCACGTCGTAGCGCGATTGCCGTTCGCTATGGGCAAAGGCGAGCTTGAGGCTGCCCGCAGCGATCTCCGGCAGGATCTCCCCCTGTTGTGCGGCATCGCCCGCAAGCTTCAGCGCCGTCCCGCCCAGCACCACGGTCGCCAGATAGGGCTCCAGCACCAGATGCCGGCCGAAGGCCTGCATCAGCAGCATCACATCCACCGGCCCCCCGCCGAAGCCGCCATGCTCTTCGGCGATCGGCAGGCCCAGCAGCCCAAGTTCGGCGAACTGATTCCACAGCGCCTCGCTCCAGCCGCCCGGGGTCTTCAGCAGCGCCTTGCGCTGCTCGAAGCTATAGGTACCCGCCAGCAGCTTGGCGACGCTGTCGCTGAGCAGCCGCTGGTCGTCGGTCAGATCGAAATCCATCTCTCAGAGCCCCAGCACGGCTTTGTTGAGGATGTTCTTCTGAATCTCGTTGGTCCCGCCATAGATCGAGGCGGCACGGAGCATCAGGTAGGGCGCAGCCATATAGGCGGCCCAGTCAGGCCCGATCGCCGGCTCATTGGCCATTGCCGCCAGCTCGTGCTGCCAGATGGGCATGGCCTGCGGCCCACCGACATCCATCACCATCTCCGAACTTGCCTGCAGCAGCTCGGTCCCCTTGACCTTGAGGACGGAGGACAGCGGATCGGGCCGGTTGCCGCCCGCCTTGGCATAGGCCGAGATCACCCGCAGCTGGGTGATCTCGAGCGCCTTCATGTCCACTTCCATCTGGGCGACGCGCTGGCGGAAGCCGCGATCTTCGATCAGCGGGGCCCCGCGATGGCGAACCTCGCGGGCAATCTCCTTGGCGAAACGCACCCGTTCCTTGGATTTGCCGAGCCGGGCAATGCCGGTGCGCTCATTGCCGAGAAGGTATTTGGCGACCGTCCAGCCCTTATTTTCCTCGCCAACGAGATTGGCGACGGGCACCTTCACATCGGTGAAAAACACCTCGTTCAGATGATGGCTGCCATCGATCGAGATGATCGGCCGCACCTCGATGCCCGGGGTCTTGATGTCGATCAGCAGGAAGGAGATCCCCTCCTGCCGCTTCGCCGCCTGCGGGTTGGTCCGGACCAGGCAGAAGCACCAATCGGCGTTGTGCGCGGTGGAGGTCCAGATCTTTTGGCCATTCACCACATAATCATCGCCTTCGCGGACCGCCCGGGTCTTCAGGCTCGCCAGGTCGGAACCGGCGCCGGGTTCGGAGAAGCCCTGGCACCACCAATCATCCAGGTTGCGGGCGCGCGGGAGGAAATGGGCCTTCTGCTCCGGCGTGCCGAACTGGATCAGCACCGGGCCGATCATGGTGATGTTGAACGAGAGCAGCTCGGGCGCCGGGGCGGCGAGGTTCTCCTCATTGAAGATCATGCGCTGGATCGGGCTCCAGCCCGGTCCGCCATGCTCCTTCGGCCAGTTATAGGCCGCCCATCCATGCGCGTTAAGAATGCGCATCCAGTCGATGGTATCCTGCTTGCGTGGCGGATAGCCCAGCCGCATCCGTTCGCGGATTTCGCGCGGCAGATTGTCGCGGATGAAAGCGCGTACTTCCTCGCGGAAGGCGACTTCTTCAGGCGTGAAGTGCAGGTCCATGGCGTTGCTCCCTGATGTATCTGGGGTCTGCTGCACGCGCCCGGCCGGTGGCCCGCCGCGATCCGTCCCCCAATGGTGCGAGTATCGGCTGCGATGTCTTACTGCACGTGCGGCGCGCGCAGCTCGCGCAGTTGGCCGCCGCGCTCGGCGGCCTCACGCAGTAGCGGCGCCGGTGCCCAGCGGGCTCCGTAGCGTTGATGCCAGGCGGCAATCTGGTTGTAGATCTCTCGCACCCCGATGCCATCGGCCCAGAACATCAGCCCACCGCGGTAGCGCGGGAAGCCGAAGCCGTTCAGCCACATCACATCAAGGTCACTGGCCCGCAGGCACTTGCCTTCGGCGATCATCTTGCAGGCTTCGTTGATCGAGCCAAACAGCAGCCGGTGCAGCACTTCCTCATCGGTGAAGCTGCGCTGCTCGATGCCATTCTCGGCGGCGACTTCCTTGATGATACGGTGGACTTCCGGGTCGACATGCGGCGTCCGGTCGCCTGCTTCGTAGCGGTACCAGCCGGCGCCGGTCTTCTGCCCCTTGCGGCCCATCTCCACCAGCCGATCGGGGACCGGCAGCATGCGGTAGTTCGGGTCTTCCGCCTTGCGCCGCCGTCGGGTCTGGTAGCTGACGTCGAGGCCGGAGAGATCGTTCACGCCAAAGGGGCCCATCGGGTAGCCGAAATCGACCATCACCTTGTCGATCTGCTCCGGCAGTGCCCCCTCCTCCACCATCAGGTTCTGTTCCATGGTGAAGGGGATGCGGCTGCGATTGGCGACGAAGCCATCGCAATTCCCGGCATAGGCGCTGACCTTGCCGATCTGCCGGCCGAGCTTCATGGCCGCCAGCATGGTGGCGGGCGCGGTCGCGCTGCCTTCCACCACTTCGAACAGCTTCATGACATTGGCTGGCGCGAAGAAATGCGTCCCCGCGACATCGGCTGGCCGCCGTGTTGCGCTGGCGATCTTGTCGATATCGATCGCCGAGGTATTGCTGAACAGCAGCGCGCCGGGCTTCATCGCTGCATCCAGCTGGGTGAAGACGTCCTGCTTCACGGCCAGTTGCTCGAACACCGCTTCAATCACGGCATCGCATTCGGCGATGGCTGGATAATCCTGGACCGGTTCAATCAGGGCGAGGCGTTCATCCATCTGCGCCTGGGTCATGCTGCCGCGCTTCACGCTTACGGCATAATTGTCGCGGATCCGCTGCAAGCCGCGTTCCAGCGTCTCGGCTGAGGCGTCGAGCAGTTTCACCGGCAGCCCCGCATCGGCGCAACTCATCGCAATGCCGCCGCCCATGGTCCCGGCGCCCACCACCGCGATGCTGCGGATTTCGGGTGTCGCTGCTGCCTTCGGCAGGTGCGGCAGCCGGGCCACCTCGCGCTCGGCGAAGAAGGCGTAGCGCAGCGCCCGGGCCTCCTCACTGTTCTCCAGTTCGGCAAAGAGCCGGCGTTCCTCGGTCAGCCCCTCGGCAGTCGGCAGGCGGGTCGCTGCTTCGACGGCGGCGATGCAGTGATAGGGCGCCTTCTGATTCCGCGCCTTGCGCGCGATCGCTTTGCGGGCCGCATCGAACAGCCCAGGCTCGGCCGCGGCCGGCGGTCGGTCCCCCAGCCGACGCAGCGGCTGGTCAGCGATCTTACGCGCGAAGGCGATCGCCGCCGGGCGCAGCTCGCCCTCGACCAGGGCGTCGAGGATACCCAGCGCTTGGGCTTCCGGTGCCGGCACATGGCGGCCGGTCGTGATCATGTCGAGCGCAGCCTTGGCGCCGATCAGGCGCGGCAGCCGCTGGGTGCCGCCACCGCCCGGCAGAATGCCGATCAGCACTTCCGGCAAGCCGACCTTCGCCGAGGGGACGGCAATGCGCCAGGTGCAGCAAAGCGCATTCTCCAACCCACCACCCAGCGCATAGCCATGAATGGCGGCCACGACCGGCTTACTGCTCGCCTCCAGCGCATCGTAGCTGCGCCGCGTCGGGTTTTCCCGCTTCGTGCCGAACCGGCGGATGTCGGCGCCGGCAATGAAGCTGCGCCCGGCGCCGATCAGCACGATGGCGCGGATCGCCGGGTCGGCATTGGCCCGATCAACACCGGCCACGATGCCGTCCGATACACCCGGCCCAAGCGCGTTCACCGGCGGATTGTCGATCGTGATGACGGCGATTTCGCCCTCGGCCTCGTAAAGCACCACCGGACGTTCGCTCATGGCCCTGGTTCCGTTCCCGCTCCGCTGGTAGTGAACCATCCCTCAGCCACTCGCGCCAGTCTGCTCCTCGGCTGTTATACGAGCGGCGTGAGGCTTTGACTCGTGCCGAGCGCCCGAACGGGCGTCGCGGCCAATGCCGCGCGGCCCAGAAAACCGGAGGCTCCCGCCCGGCGCTTGCGGGCCAGAGAAAGCGAATCCCAACGGGCAATGGATTTGATCGTTGGTATTAGCCCGATACCCCGCCAGGACGTGGGGGCAGGCAGGGGGGGAGGCATGACGCAAGTGAGATCGCTGCCATCCTCTGGCCCGCGGTGCGAAGGGCGGGCTTTTCTCCCACCCGCATAGGTAGCATGCGCGGCCGCGCAGCTCCCTCGTAGCGGCCAAGAGCGCCGAACCGGGTGGTGTGGCGCCGCTGCTTGGCCCCAAGGCAGCGGCGCCCGCGCCGGCTCAGTAGCTGCGCGGCATGCCGAGGACGTGTTCGCCGACGTAGCTCAGCACCAGGTTGGTGCTGATCGGCGCCACCTGATACAGCCGCGCCTCGCGGTACTTGCGCTCGATGTCGTATTCCTCGGCGAAGCCGAAGCCACCATGGGTCTGGATGCAGGCTTCACCGGCGGCCCAGGCAGCATCGGCCGCCAGCATCTTCCCCATATTCGCCTCCTCGCCGCAACTCTCTCCGTTCTCGAACTTGCCGAGACCGAGCAGCAGCAGCGCCTCGGCGGCCCGCATCTCGGCATAGGCGCGGGCGATCGGGAACTGCACGCCCTGGTTCTGGCCAATCGGCCGGCCGAACAGCACGCGCTCCTTGCTGTAGTCGACCGCCTTCTTGATGAACCACTTGGCGTCGCCGATGCTCTCGCTGGCGATCAGCAGCCGTTCGGCGTTCATGCCATCCAGGATGTAGCGGAAGCCGCGGCCTTCCTGGCCCACCAGATTGGCAGCCGGCACCACCATGTTGTCGAAGAAGACCTCGGTGGTGTTGTGGTTCATCATTGTGCGGATCGGCCGGATGGTCAGCCCGTTGCCGAGCGCGGCCTTCATATCGACGATGAAGGTCGACAGGCCGTCGGTCTTCTTGGCCACCTGATCGCGCGGCGTGGTGCGCGCCAGCAACAGCATCAGGTCGGAATGTTCGGCCCGACTGGTCCAGATCTTCTGGCCGTTGACGATGTAATTGTCGCCCTCGCGCCGCGCGACGGTCCGGAGTGCGGTTGTATCGGTACCGCTGGTCGGCTCGGTAACGCCGAAGGCCTGCAGGCGCAACTCACCGGAGGCGATCTTCGGCAGGTACCGCTTTTTCTGCTCGGCACTGCCGTGGCGCAGGATCGTTCCCATAATATACATCTGGGCGTGGCAGGCCCCGGCATTGCCGCCCGAACGATGGATTTCCTCGAGGATCGCCGCGGCGGCCGAGAGGGGCAGGCCAGCCCCGCCGAACTCCTCCGGGATCAGCGCCCCCAGATAGCCGGCCTCCGTCAGCGCCTGTACGAAGCTGGTCGGGTATTGCCGGTCTCGATCGACCTGCCGCCAATATTCACCAGGGAAGCGAGCACAAAGCTTGGTGACTTCCGCGCGGATTTCGGCATGCGGATCGGCGGCCTGGGCGACATGGTCCATGGGTCTTTCCTCCGTAGCGCGGGATAGGGCCGGCCCGGCAATGTGACAAGGCGGCTGAAGCTGGTAAGTCTTTACCTATAGTAGACTTGCCGCCGGCCAGGAGCCCGCATGTCCCACCGCCTATCCGTTGCCGCCCTCTGCACCATCCTCGTCATGCTCGTTGCTTGCGACGAAAAACCACCCGCCGCCCGCCAGCAGGCTGGCCCGCCGCCGGCGGTCTTCGTCACCCCGGTGGCCCGGCAGGCGGTGAATGCCGGCGTTGACTTCATCGGCCGGGTTGAGGCGTTGGAAAAGGTCGAGGTACGCGCCCGCGTCACCGGCTTCCTGCGTGAGGTGACCTTCGTCGAGGGCCAGATCGTCAAGGCCGGTGACATGATCTACGAAATAGAACGTGAGCCCTTCGCTGCCCAGGTGGCGCTGGCCCAGGCGCAGCTCGAGCGGGCCGAGGCGGATGCCAAGAATGCATCCTTGCAGGTGCAGCGAGGCCGGGAGCTGGTCCGCAGCAGTACCATCGCGCAATCCACCCAGGACCAGCGTGTGGCCGATGCCGATAGCGCGACCGCCAATGTCTCTGCCAGGCGGGCCGAGTTGACCAGCGCCAAGATCCAGCTGGACTACACCCGCATCCTGGCGCCGATCGAGGGGCGCATTGGCCGCTCCGCCATCACCCCGGGCAATGTGGTCGGCCCCAATACCGGCATTCTGACCACCATCGTCCGGCAAAGCCCGATGCGCGTGATCTTTCCGGTCAGCCAGCGCGCCATCCTGGAATGGCGGCGCGGCACCCCCGACCAGAGTTTCGATGCCATCCAGGCCCGCATCCGGCTGGCCGATGGCCGTCTTTACGACCAGACCGGGAAGCTGAACTTCATCGACGTCAAAACCGACCGTGCGACGGACAGTGTCCTGGTGCAGGCGATCTTCGACAATCCGAAAGCGATCCTTTCGGATGGGCAGTTCGTCTCCGTTTTGGTCGAGGCCAAGCAGGCCGAGCAGACGCTAGTCATGCCCCAATCGGCCGTCCAGGTGGACCAGACCGGACCCTATGTTTTGGTGGTGGGCGCTGACAACAAGGTAAGCGTGAAGCGGGTGAAGCTCGGCCGGGGCGAATCCGGCCTGGTCGCGGTGCAGGAGGGGTTAGCGGAGGGCGAGAAGGTCATCACCGAAGGTGCGCAGCGGGCCCGTCCTGGCGCCACTGTCGCACCACGCCCGGCCGAGGCCATGCCCGGCACCACCGCCGGTGGCGGCAAGAAGGGCTGAGCGGTCATGTTCTCCGCCACCTTTGTCGAGCGGCCGCGCTTGGCGATCGTCATCGCGATCGTCACCGTCATCGCCGGCCTCGTCGCCCTGCTGCAGATCCCAGTCGCGCAGTTCCCCGAGATCGTCCCACCGCAGGTCCAGGTCAGCGGCCGCTTCCCCGGCGCTTCGGCGGAAATCGTCGAAGCGACCATCGCCCAGCCGATCGAAAGCCAGGTCAATGGCGTCGACCGCATGCTCTATATGAAGAGCACCAGCGGCAATGACGGCAGCTACACGCTGACGATCAGCTTCGCCCTTGGCACCGATCCGGACCAGAACACCACCAATGTGAACAATCGTGTCCAGCTGGCGCTGCCGCTGCTGCCGCAGGAAGTGCAGCGCCAGGGCCTGACGGTGAAGAAGAAATCCTCGGCGCTGCTCCAGGTTTTGGCGATTCGCTCAGAGGGCGGCAAACAGGATCCGCTGTTTCTCAGCAACTACGTGACCATCAATCTGCTCGACCCGTTGCGCCGGATTCCTGGCGTCGGCGATGCGGCGATGTTCGGCCCGCTCGACTACGCGATGCGGGTCAACTTCGATACCGCGCAATTGGCCGGCCTCGGGCTGGTGCCGGCCGATCTGGTGGCGGCGATCCAGGCCCAGAACAAGGTGGCGCCCATCGGCCGTATCGGGGCTCAGCCGATGAGCGATGACAGCTCCTTCCAGCTCAATGTCCGGACCCAGGGGCGGCTGACCGATACCGCCGAATTCGGCGAGGTGCTGATCCGCGCCAATCCCGATGGCAGCGTCCTGCGGTTGCGCGACGTCGCCCGCATCGAACTCGGCGCTTACAACCAGGATGTCCGGACCAGGCTCAACGGCGACGATGCCATTCTGATCCCCGTCTATCTCTCGCCAGGCGCCAATGCCGTCGGCGTTGCCAAGCAGATCGATAAAACCATGGCGGCGCTGGCCACCCGCTTCCCGGAGGGCATGCGCCACCAGGTCACCTACGATACCACCGCGTTCGTCCTCCTGACGATCGAGGAGGTGATCCATACCTTGATCGAGGCCTTCGTCCTCGTTGTCCTGGTGGTTTATCTTTTTCTGGGCAATCTGCGGGCCACTCTTATTCCGCTGGTCGCGGTGCCGGTCAGCCTGATCGGCACCTTCGTCGTGCTGCTCGCGCTCGGCTATTCGGCCAACACGATCTCCCTGCTCGCCATGGTGTTGGCGATCGGCATCGTGGTCGACGACGCCATCGTCGTGGTCGAGAACGTTGACGCGGTGATGGAGGCGCGCCCCGATTTGTCGGTCGCCGAGGCGACCAAGCTGGCGATGCAGGGCATCACCGGGCCTATTGTGGCCATCACCCTGGTGCTGCTCTCGGTCTTCGTGCCACTCGCCTTCATTCCGGGCATTTCGGGGGCGCTGTTCCGCCAATTCGCGGTGACCGTCAGCGTCGCCATGCTGTTCTCGGCGATCAACGCACTGACCCTCTCCCCCGCGCTTTGCGCGGTGCTGCTCTCGCCGCATCATGGACCCAAGAAGGGCGTCATGGGGGCCGTCTCCCGCGCGATCGACGGGGTTCGGGACGGCTACGCCGCCATCGTCGCCAGGCTGGCCCGCGTTGCGATCCTCAGCCTGCTCCTGCTCGGCATCTTCGCGGGCGGCATCGTCTGGGCCACGGGTCGTACGCCGACCGGGTTCCTGCCGCAGGAAGACCAGGGCGCCTTCTTTGTCGAGGCGCGGCTGCCAGATGGCGCTTCCCTCAATCGCGCGCTTGACGTTGCAAAGCAGGTCGAGGACGTGCTGCGGGACCTGCCGGGGATCGCGCATGTCTCGACGGTGACCGGCTTTTCCATGCTGACCGGCCTCGCGCAATCGAACAGCGTGTTCATCATCGTCACGCTGAAACCCTTTGCCGAGCGGACGACACCGGAGCGCACGGCGCCGGGCCTGATCGCCGCGGTCATGCGGGGTAGCGCGGGCATCCCGGCGCAGGTGATCGCCTTTGCCCCGCCGCCGATCATCGGGCTCGGCACCGGCAGCGGCTTCGAGCTGCAATTGCAGAACCTCGAAGGGCGAGAGGCAGGGGACATGGCGGCGGTGATGCGTGGTCTGGTCATAGCGGCCAATCAGTCACCCGATCTGCAACGGGTTTTCTCCACCTTCGCGGCCAATAACCCCTCGGTCTTTCTCGATATTGACCGCGAGAAAGTGCAGGTGCTGGGGGTGCCGATCGATAACGTCTTTGCCGCGTTGCAGGCGACGTTGGGGGGCATCTACGTCAACGACTTCAACCTGTTCGGCCGCAGCTGGAAGGTGAACGTCATGGGCGACCAGAGCGACCGCGCCGCCATCCCCGATATCCTCCGCGTCTATGTTCGCGGCAAGGGGGGGGAAATGGTACCGGTCCGCGCCTTTGCCGACGTGAAGATCGATTTCGGTCCGCAGTACATCGTCCGCTACAACAATGTGCGTAGCCTGACGATCAATGGGGAGGCGGCGCCCGGCTACAGTTCCGGTCAGGCCCTGGTGGCCATGGAGCGGGTCGCCCAGGCCACGCTGCCGCCAGGCTATACCACCGAATGGACCGGGACCGCCTATCAGGAGAAGGCGGCTTCGGGCCAGACCGCGGTGATCCTTGGGCTGGCGATTCTCTTTGCCTTTCTGTTCCTGGTCGGCCTTTACGAAAGCTGGACCATCCCAGTGCCGGTTCTTCTCTCGGTCACGGTCGGCGTGCTGGCCGCCATCCTATCGATCAGCGTCGCGCGCCTCTCGCTCGATCTCTATGCCCAGGTGGGGATTGTCGTGCTGATCGCCTTGGCTGCCAAGAACGGGATCCTGATCATCGAGTTCGCCAAGGAACAGCGGGAGCACGGCAAAAGCATCGAGGAAGCGGCGGTGCTGGGCGCCAAGCTGCGCTTCCGCGCGGTGATGATGACCAGCTTCGCCTTCATCCTCGGCCTCTATCCGCTGGTGGTCGCAGAGGGCGCGTCGGAGATCAGCCGCCGAGCGATTGGCACGCCCGTCTTTTTCGGCATGCTGGCGGCTTCGACCATCGGCATCTTCATGATCCCGATGCTTTACGTCGTCTTCCAAAGGGAGCGAGAGCGCCTCAAGGCGATGCTCGGCCTCGGCCAACCGGTGCTGCCGCCGGCGGAGGACCGCGCCGCGCCATGACCAAGGCACCGCGGCAAGAACCTTCGCTGCATCCGCTGCTGGCTGCGGTGCTGTTCCTGGTACTGGTGATGAAGCCGCTCGGCGATCTCGGCTTTGTGCCGCACGCCGAGGGCTTCTTCGCCGGCCTGCTGATCGCGTTCATCGCCGGCCTTCTTGGCGTTCTGCACGGCTCCGGCGGGCTGCGCTGGATTATTGGTATTTTCGGCTTGCTTGCTCTGCCCCTCTTTGGCCTTACCGCCGCTACGGAGCTGCGCGAGTGGCGCTTCGCCACGGTCACCGCGGCCTCCTGCATGCTGCTTGCAGTCCTTGTCGGAATCATGCGGGAGGTGCTGGCCCCTGGCCGGGTTACACCGCGGCGGATCGAGGCGGCGGTGATCGCCTATCTGCTGATTGGGCTGGTTTTTGCTGGTACCTTCGACATGGTGGAGACGATGGCCCCGGGCTCCTTTACCGGCGATGGCTATGACCCGAACCAGCCGCGTCAGCATGGCGACTTCATTTTCTTCAGCTTCGTCACGCTGACCAGCACCGGCTATGGTGATTTCATCCCGATCAACCCGGTTGCGCGCTCGCTGGCGATCCTTGAGGCGATGTGCGGCCAGTTCTTCCTTGCGGTCGTCCTCGCCCGGCTGGTCTCGCTGGAAATCGCCGGGCGTCGGGAGGAATGATCAGCGTCTTGGCAACACCGCCTGTAACGACGTGCGGACCACGATCGCGGCCGCGCCAGGTGCGGCCAGGGCGGCCTCCAGCGCCGGGAAATCCGCCTTGTTCTCCACCACCGTCACCGGCACGCGGAAGGCGGCGCACCATTGCGCGAAATCCGGGTTGATCAGGCTGGTTCCGGAAACCCGGCCAGGGTGCGCGCGTTCCTGGTGAATACGAATGGACGCGTAGCTGCCATTGTCCGAAAGGACCAGCTTCAGTGGCGCGCCGCGGGCCACCGCCACGGCGTATTCGCCGCCGGTCATCAAGGCGCCGCCATCGCCGACAAAGGCGATCACCCGCCGGTCCGGGCAGCGGAGTGCGGCGGCGACGCCGGCCGGCACGCCGAAGCCCATGGCGCCGGACACAGGAACCAGGAGCCGCTGGGGCGGGGTCCAGGCGGCCTTGCGATAAAACGGCGCGCCGAAGGTCCCGGCATCGAGCGTGACGATGGCATCGGTGGGCGCCACCTGCTCGATCAGCTTGGCCACCTCGGCAAAGGCGACGCCATCGGTGTATTCGGCGGGGCTGACCTGGCAATCTGCCACATGCACCTGCCGTAGCCGGGCATTCCAGGCGGCTCGGCCGGGCGGCGCCGCCGGGCGCTCGGCGCCCAGCGCCGCGATGGTCGCCCGGGCATCGGCGGCGATCGCCAGTTCGGCCGGAAACAACCAGCCGAGGAAGCGCGGATCGGCGCAAACATGGACCAGCCGCTGGCCGGCCGCCGGCCAGCTCCAGCCCTGGGTGGTGATGTCGGTCAGCCGGGTGCCAAGCGCGAGGACAAGATCGGCCTCGGCGAAGGCGGCGCGCTGCGCGTCCGGGTTGCGCAGACCGAGATCACCGACATAAAGCGGGTGGCCGTTTGGAAAGAGGTCCTGGCGGCGGAAGGAGACCGCAACCGGCAGCGACCAGGCCTCGGCGAAGTGCTGCAGCGCGGCCCGGCCCTCGATGCTCTCGAAGCCATGCCCGGCCAGCAGAATGGGCCGCTCGGCGCCGCGCAGCAGAGCGGCGAGACAGGCGGCAGCGGCCGGGGCGGGCGGTACCGGGGCGGGCAGGGTCGCGGGCAGGGTCGGTGCGCGGCATTCCATGGCCAGCACGTCTTCGGGCAGCGAGAGCACCACCGGCCCGGGTACGCCGCCCATCGCCATCGCATAGGCGCGGGCAATCAGCTCGGGAACCTGCTCCGGGTCGGTGGCTTCGCCGATCCACTTCGCCACGCCCTGGAACATATTGGCGTAATCGATCTCCTGGAAAGCGTTGCGGCGGAGGTCGCGCTTTTCCACCTGGCCGATCAGCAGGATCAGCGGCACCGCGTCCTGTTCGGCCGTATGGACGGCAATCGAGGCATTGCAGGCGCCCGGGCCACGCGAGACCAGCACGATGCCGGGCAGGCCGGTGAGCTTGGCATCCGCCACCGCCATGAAGCCGGCGCCGCCTTCCGAGCGGCAGGTGACGAGGTCGAGGCTGTTATGCGCGTGCAGCGCATCGAGCAGGGCGATGTAGCTCTCGCCCGGGACGCAGAAGGCACGGTCGATGCCCTGGGCGGCAAGAAATTCGACGAGCTTTTCGGCGGCGGTCGGCATGGCGCATCCTGCTGATGTTTCCCCCGCACTACCCCAGCCGGCACCGCCTGCAAAGTCGCTCCGCCAGGGCGGTTGACAGCACCGCCTGGCCGGCGCGCAATGGCGCGGCAACGCTGCGGTGCCGCCGATGGACCACCCGCTACCTGAGACCCTATGGGCGCCGCGCGCTGCGGACCGCGCACGCGCGCTCGGCCCGCTGATTGCTGCTGCCGCCGACCGCATCGAAGCGGATCGCCGCTTGCCGCCCGAGCTGGTCGCCCGGATGCACGCTGCCAAGCTTTGCCGCCTTATGCTGCCGCGGCAGGCTGGCGGCGAAGAAATCGCGCCGGCGGAATACCTGCGCACGCTGATCGAGCTGGCGCGTCACGACGCCTCCACCGCCTGGATCGTCTTTATCTCCAATAGCGCCGCGCTGATCGCGGCTTGGCTGCCGGCGGAGACCGCGACCCGCATTTTCGCCGATCCGGCAGCGACCATCGCCTGGGGGCCGCCCAATGCTTGCATCGCCGATGCGGTGCCGGGCGGCTACCGGGTGTCCGGCCGTTTCGATTTCGCGTCCGGCTGTCGCATCGCCACCTGGATGGGCGCCCATGTCCGGGTGCGGGAACCCGATGGCAGCTTCCGGCTGAACCAGCATGGCAAGCCGACGATTCGCACCCTGGTCTTCCCCGAGAGCGAAGCGCGACTGCTTGATGTCTGGAATCCGATCGGGCTGCGTGGCACGGCGTCGGACAGCTATGAGGTCGCGGATGTTTTCGTCCCCGAGGCCTTCAGCGCGACGCGGGAGCAACCTGAGGCACGACGCGAGCAAGGGCCGCTTTACGCGTTCACCCAGCAGGGCATCTACGGGGTTGGTTCGGCCGGTGTCGCCATCGGCATCGCCGAGGCGATGATCGACGCCTTCGCCGAGCTCGCGTTGACAAAGACGCCGCGCGGCGCGCCGCTGCTCGCCGATGATCCGCTGATGCAGGCCGAACTTGCGCGCGGCCGGGCCGCGCTCTCGGCCGCCCGCGCCTGGCTCGACAGCATGCTGGAGGAGATGTACGGGCGCGCTGGGCATGGCGGGCCGCCCTTCGGGATCGAGGATCGCGCCATGCTGCGGCTTGCGGCGGTCAATGCCATCCATGCCGCCGTCGGCGTCGCCGACCGGATGCACAAGGCTGCCGGCGTCGACGCCATCTTTCCTGGCAGCCCGTTCGAGCGACGCTTCCGCGACATCCACACCGTGTCGCAGCAGATCCAGGCGCGCGATTCTCACTACGTTGCCGTCGGTCAGGCCCTACTGGGTCGCGCGCCGCCCAGCTTCCTGTAGCCGGCAGGCGATCCGCTCAGCCGAAGTCAGGCCGGGCGGATCGTATTCCGGAGCGAGCGATGCTCTAGAGCATGCTGCGTTCACATGCGTTCACGCAGCCCGCTCTAGCCTTTGTTGGATCGCGCGACTCAGCGTTATCGGCGATTCCGCCTCAACGCATCGCGCTCTAAGCAAAGTCGTAATTCCAGCCGATCCAGGCGGCGACGCCACGGCCCATCACCCATTCCAGGTCATCGCCGCGCAGCCAGGGCAGTTCCTCGGTGAACATCGTGATGCATTGCCGATAGCTGCAAGGCATGCGGGTGATGTCGGTGCCCCAGAAAAACCGCTGCGGGCCATAGGCGTCGAAGATCCGCTGCAGCCCGTCATGCAGGTTGCGGAAGGGATAGGCCGCGGTAGAATAGCCTGGCGCACCGGTTGCCTTGATCGCCACATTCGGCAGCTTGGCCAGGGCCAGCAGCGCTTCCAGATTGCTGAAGGCGGCCGCGTCCTGCTCGCTCCGCACCAGGCCTAGATGGTCGATGATCAGACGCAGGCCCGGGTGCCGTTCGGCGATGCGGTAAAAGCTTGGCAGGAAGCGTCCGGCCATGGTGGCGATCGGCAGGCCGGCCCGTTCGCAGACCGGCCAAAGCCAGTCCATGGTGCCATCCTCGTGCCAGCGCGCTTGTTCCGGGCGGATCAGCGGGTAGCGCAGGCCCATCATGCCGGGCAGCTTCCGCCAACTGGCCAGCCGCTGCGCGCCTTCCACCGGCTGGGTTAGCGGGACCTGTCCCAGAATCCCGAACCGTCGCGGATGCTGCGCTGCGGCGGCGATCGCCTGGTCGTTGCTGCCCGGGTCCCAGCTGATGGGAGGGTGGATGATGGCCGCATCCACCCCGGCCGTATCCATCTCCGCCAGAAGCTCGTCCGCCCCATAGGCCGGCACCTGGCGGTGATGGCCGGAAGGCGTCCCGCTCTGCCAAAGATGCACCTGCGCATCGATGATGCGCATCGCCTCAGCCTGCGGGGGAGAGGACGTGGATGACGCGGCCGGCTATCAGATCCTTCACCTTCCCGGCATAGGCCTTCATGTGCGGCGCTGCGGCATGCGCGGCCAGATGTGCCGGGCTTTCCCACTTCTCGATCACCACGAAGGTGTCGGCCCCGAAGGGTGTCTGGAAGCCGCCCATGCCCTCGGCGTCGATCGCCGGGCCGTATTCGATGCAGCCGGCTTCGGCGTGCACCGCCGGCATATTGGCGCGGAATTCCTTGAGGATCGCCTCCCGCTGGCCGGGCTTGGCGGTGATCATGGCGAGCACGTGGATCATGGTGTTTCCCCCTGTTGATCCCCAAGCCTCGCTCAGGCGGGCTTGCCCGGCAAGGCCAGCACGTCGCGATGACCGATCCGCGCGGCCAGATTGCCGATGGCGATCTGGTCAAGGCGCGTATCGAGCCACGCCTCCCGCCGGGCATGGCCACGCGGCGGGGCGGCGCGGGCCGCCTCCGCATGGCCCAACACCAACTCGGTCAGAAAGCGACCGGCATGCTCGCGCAGCAGCGGGTGCGCCGCCCCCCGCGGGCGGGCCAGCCAATCGCTCGGCGCGCTGCGTACGGTGAAGCCCCGGGCGGCGAAGGTTGCAGCGATGGCCGCCGTCGCGGCCGGGCCCAGGGCCGCTCCGCCAAAGCCCTTGTCGCGCGCTTGGTCGCGGCGAAAGGCGGCGGCGATCGCCGCATCGGCGGGGTGTGGCGGCATCCAGCGATCCCGCCCATCGACGTTCAGCGAGGCATAGAACGGCACCCGCAGCGCGGCCGCCAGCCGGGCCAGCCAGGCGCGCGAGACCAGATCGCAGAGCGCCGAGCAGACCACCGCATCGGTATTCGGCAGCGGCAGGTTTTGCGGCGCTTCGACGAGGTCGGCGACCAGCGTCTCGATGCGCCAGGCGCCGCCCGGGGCATGGACCAGCAGGGTCCGCTTATTCGGCACCGTCACCGCATAGCCCACCTGCTCGGCCCGATCGGCGATGGTGTCGAAAGCGGCCTCCAGCAGCAGCCGGTCGGCATCGACCAGCGTCCAGGCCTGCGGCCGGCCGATCCGCGGCGCCAGCCAGCGCAGCAGCGATCCGGTGCCGGCGCCAAGATCGAGCAGCCGGGGCCGGGCCGGCAGCACCGCGACCAGGGCATCGGCCAGCGCCTCGTTGCGGGCGAAGGCGTCGAAGGGCTCGCGCAAATCGAGCCACTCGAGGTCGAATTCTTCGGTCGTCATGCGGCCTCCAACTCGGCGAGGAAGGCGGCGGCGCGCTCGGGCCAGCGCGGCAGACGTTGCCCGGCGTGCCAGGCGGCTGCGGCCATGTCGGCGCGTAGCGCCCCATCGAAGATCAGCCGGCGCAACCCTTTGGTGAAGGATACAACATCGCCGGGCGGAGAGACGACGCTCGCCTCGACCGGCACGACATCGGCGATCGCGCCGCCTGCGGTGATGGCAACCGGCAGGCCACGTGCCAGGGCCTCCGCCGCGACCATGCCGTAGCCCTCGAAATGGGTCGCGAGGGCGAAGACATCGGCGCGCTGCCATTCTGCCTCCAACCCCTCTGGCGTCAGCCCGCCGGCGAAACGCACGCGTTGGGAGAGACCGAGCTCACCGGCAAGGCCCACGAGACCATCGGCATGTACAGGATCGAGCGGCGCGCCGACAATGCTCAGCGACCAGTCGAGATCGGCGAGCCCAGCCAGCGTTCGCAGCAGGATGTCATGTCCCTTCCGGGGTAGCAGATTGCCAACCGAGAGAAGGGCGATCCCTGGACCACCGGAGCCACCCGCGCGCGCGGCCGGATCGGTCCCCGGCTCCACCACGCCGATTTGCGCCGGGGTGAGGCCATGCGTGGCGGCAAGCCCCGCCGCAGTGAAGCGGGAGGTGGCGATCAGCCGGGCGAGCCGCGGGTAGACCGCCGCCTCGCGGGCCGTGAGCTCGGTCTGCGTCGCAGCCGGCAGGCCATGCTCCTGGGCCGTCGGGTGATGGATCAGACCGATCGCGCCGCGTCGGGCGAGTTCCTCGGTGCAGCCCGCAAAGGCAGGCAGGCCGAGGCTGTCGAGGATCGGACGCTCCTGCGGGCTGAGCGCATCGAGTGCCTGTCGCGCTGCTGCTTCGGCCGCTGCATCGGGTAGGGGGTGCCGCCCGCCAAGCTCAATCACCCGGACTGTATGTCCCAGGCTGCACAGCCCTTCGATAATCCGGGCATTGTAGACATAGCCGCCTGAGATCGCGCCGAAAGGCCCTGGGACGAGCAGCGCGCAACGCATCAGACCGGCGCCTCATAGGCGGCCCAGGCGTTCGGGCTTTCCCGCAGCAGCACCTTCAGCGCGGTGACCTGGGTGCCGTGTGGCCCCAGCTCGCCGGCCCTCAACGCCGCGGCGAGCAGAGTGTGGATATGACTGCAGAGGTACTCGGTCGTGGTGTTCAGCCCGCTGAATTGCGGCAGCTCGTCCAGGTTGTGATAGTCGGTCGTATCGAGCACGCGACGCAGCGCCTGCTTGGCGAGACCGATATCGACGAGCAGGTGCAGGGCATCCAGCTTCGGGGCGCGGAACTCCGCCTCCACCACGAAGGTCGCGCCATGCAGCCGCTGCGCCGGGCCGAATTCCTCGCCCTTGAAGCTGTGCGCGATCATGATGTGATCGGAGACGGTCAGTGCATACATCGGATACCTCAGGGGTAGAGGATGACGGGACAGGGCGGCACTTCGGCACCAGGCGCCAGCAGCTCGGGCAGCCGGTCGGGCAGTTCCTCGAAACGGGCGACCACGCCGTGCAGCGTATCGAGCCGTGGATCGGCGAGCAGCGCCAGCGCCAGGGCGAGCCGCTCAGCATGGCTGCGCCGACCGCGCATCGAGGGCGCCACCGCGCCGACCTGCGAGGAGATCAGCCGGAGTCGCTTCTGATGGAAGGCCTCGCCCAAGGGAAGCGTCACCGGCCGGCTGCCATACCAGCTGGCTTCGACGATCCGCGCCTCGAAGCCAGCCGCGCCAAGCGCCAGGACCAGCCCGTCCGGCGCGCCGCTGGCGTGCAGGATCAGCTCCTGCCCGGTGGGCGCCGCGCTCGGCGCGCAGCATTCCGCCCCGAGCGCGGCGGCCATCGCCGCGCGGCGCGGGTCGGGCTCGATCACCGTCAGCGTGAGGCCGGGGATGCGGGCGAGCAAGGCCACGGCCAGCAGACCGACGATGCCGGCACCGATCACCAGCACACGTTCCCCGGGCAGTGGCGCGGCGTCCCATAGGATATTGAGCGCCGTTTCCATATTGGCGGCCATGACGGCGCGGGCATCGGGCACCGCATCGGGGATGGGGATGCACATCGCGGCCGGTGCCACGAAGCGGCGCTGGTGTGGGTGCAACACGAAGACCCGTTGGCCGATCAACGGCCCGGGCCCGTCTTCCACGACGCCGACCGCCGCGTAGCCGTATTTCACCGGATAGGGGAAATCCCCTTGCATCAAGGGCGCGCGCATCGTCGCGTATTGGCTCTCGGGCACCCGTCCGGCCAGCACCAGCCGTTCGGTCCCGGGGGAGAGCGCGGAGGCACGCATCACGACCAACGCCTCATCGGCGGCGCGCGGGGGCAGCGGTGCCGGACGCAATTCCACCCGGCCCGGTCCCACATACCACAGCGCCGTCATGCCGCCGCCCCGGGTCGTGCCTGGTCCAGCGCGATATCGAACAAGACATCGGGGTCGAGCGGATGCACCGTCCAGGCGAAGCGCAGACCATCGGCGATGCGCGCGACTGGCGGCAAGGTGAAGGCGGGGATGCCGGAGCCCAGCAGCACGGGGGCGACCGTGACATGCAGCCGATCCAGGCAACCGGCGGCGAGGAAGCGGCTGACGGTCAGGCCGCCCCCCTCAACGAAGATACGGGTCCGCCCGCGCGCCGCGAGCGCAGCGAGGATCGCCGCCGGCGCCAGCCCGCCCTGCGGCGCGCGCGCCAGCCCCAGCACCTCCGCCACGCCCAGGCGGGCTGGGCCTGGGACATCATCGGCGCAGAACAGTAGTGTCGGCAGCCCGTCGCGGAACAGTTGGTAATCGGCGCCGAGCCGGCGATCGGTGTCGATGACCACCCGCAGTGGGTTCGGCCCGGGACAGAGCCGGGTGGTCAGCCGTGGATCATCGTGCCGCACCGTGCCGGCGCCGACCACGACCGCGTCGGAAAGGGCGCGCAGCCGGTGGGTGTGCAGCAGGTCACCGTCGCCGCCGATCCATTGCGAGGAGCCACCATCGGTCGCGATGCGGCCATCCAGCGTCTGGGCCAGCCGGCCGATCACCCGACAGCCATGGGCGGCGGCAGGCGGCACGAGCACCGGCCCGAACAACGTGCCAAGGGGCCCGGCCGGCACCCCGCCGGCGAGCAATATGTCCCAATCGGATGCGGAGCCACTACCGTCCATCACCGCCCCCCTATGCAGGATGCCCAGGCCGGGGGAAAGCCTCGGCGGTTACCAGCGGAGGGTGCGTAGCGCGGCCATCGGCTCCACCCCCTCATGTCGGGCGACTTCGCGCAGCGTCTCTGCGCTTGGGTTTTCGCCGTGCGCATGCTGAGCGAGACCGGTCAGAGCCCAGAGCGCGTCGATCCCGAACCTTTGCGCACCGGCTAAATCGGTATGCGGTGTATCGCCAATCGCCACCACCCGGGTGCGATCGGTCATCCCGAGCAATTCCATCACCGGCCCGTAAACCGCCGGGTCGGGCTTGCCGACCTCGAAGATGTCATCGCAGAGCGGTCGGTACAGATCAGCCAGCGCGCCGGCACAGATCAGCCGCTCGGCGCCGACCATCACATGCCGGTCGGGATTGACGCAGACCATCGGCAGCCGGTGCCGCGCCGCTGCCTCCAACGCTGGCAGATAGCGTTTGACGTCGTGGGAGCCGCGGTCTGGGTCTGGGCCGGTATTAAGTAGGAAATCCGCCTCCGAGGCCTCCGGCACCAGGACCGCAACGCTGTCCTCAGCGACCGAAAGGTCGCGCTCGGGGCCGATATGGAAGGCCTTGGGGCCAAGGCGTGCGAACCAGGGATGATCCTTCGCCTTCAGCATCCGCCAGGCCAGTTCCCCCGAGGAGATGATGCCATCGTAAAGGGCGCGATCGAGCCCCATGCGGTCCAGCATGCCTTGGATGAACCACGCGCGGCGCGGCGCGTTGGTCAGGAAGACGACGCGCTTGCCGCGCGCCTTGAGCGCGGCGAGTGCTTCTGGCACGCCAGGATAGGGACGCTTGCCGTCATGCACGACGCCCCAGAGGTCGAGCACATAGCCGTCGTAGCGATCGGCGATCGGGGCGATGCCCTCGAGGATCTCCATCTCTCTCTCCCTCAGGCGTCGACGCCGACGGCATCGGCCAAGCGGGTGAAGCCATCGCGCTTGAGCAGCAGCGCGAGCTCGGCCGTCATGCGCGGGATCAGCGCCGGCCCGCGATAGGCGAAGGCGGTATAAAGTTGCACCAGAGAGGCGCCGGCCCGGATCTTCATGTAGGCATGGCCCGCGCTCGCCACCCCGCCCAGGCCGATCAGCGTCAGGCGCCCCTGGGCCAGCCGATGCACGCGCTTCAGCAACGCCGTCGAGGGCGCAAAGAGCGGCGCGCCAGACAATCCGCCGGTCTCTGCCTGGTGCCGGCTGCGTAGGCTCTTCGGGCGGGCGATGGTGGTGTTGGCAACGATCAGGCCGGCGACCCGTTCGGCGATGCAGGCTTCAATCAGGGGCGGGAGCGCATCCTCGGCGAGGTCCGGGGCGATTTTGACCAGCAGCGGCGGACTATCCGCGCCGCGCACCGCGTTGATCGCCTGCAGGATCGCCAGCAGCCGTGCCTCTCCCTGCAGGTCCCTGAGGCCTGGTGTATTGGGCGAGGAGAGGTTGAGCGCGATATAGTCCGCGAGCGGGGCGAGCGACTGATAGAGCGCGGGGTAGTCTCGCTCCGGCACCGCATCGTCCTTGTTGACCGCGATATTGGCCCCGAGGATCGCTGGCCGGGGGCGCGGCAGCCGGGCAAGATTCGCGCGGAAACTCTCCAGGCCGCGATTGTTCATCCCCATGCGGTTGATCACCGCCCGATCCTCGGTCAGGCGGAACAGCCTCGGCCGCGGGTTGCCCACCTGCGGGCGGGGCGTGACCGAACCCGCTTCGACGAAGCCGAAGCCAAGGCGCATCAGCGGCGCCACCGCATCGGCATTCTTGTCGAAGCCGGCGGCCAGTCCGATCGGGTTACGGAAATCCAGTCCGAGGACATGGCTGGCGAGGACCGGATCGTCTGGCCGGCCCACTTTGCCAGACAGACCGAGATTGAGCGCGCGCAGCGCCCAGCCATGCGCCGTCTCCGGGTCGATTCCCCTGAGGAGGGGCAGCAGCGCAGAGGCGATGGCCGGCGTCATAAGCTGCTCT
>Ga0114972_10000166_pt1 | contig 46614 bp, 36 predicted proteins | sample M_140807_EF_Meta_FD_87354 | JGI IMG/M metagenome (GOLD analysis project Ga0114972, IMG submission 87354) | Freshwater microbial communities from Lake Montjoie, Canada to study carbon cycling - M_140807_EF_MetaG | ecosystem: Environmental > Aquatic > Freshwater > Lake | place: Lake Montjoie... | reverse complement strand
CGCCGGACCACGCTCGGCGGCAGGGCCGAGGCGAGCAGAGCGGCGAGGCGGGGTGGCGACGCGAAGACGCGCCGAAAAAAGACGTCGTGTGGGGAGCGCATACACAGAATTCGGCTCGACGCGCCGCGTGTCGCACGAAAAGCGACAGGTCGATGTCGATTTTCGCCGCGGGCGCTAGACGGTTCTATCCCGCCCCGCGACCACCACCGCCGCGGCCAGGTCGCCCGTCACGTTCAGGGTCGTTCGGCACATGTCCAAGAAGCGGTCGACGCCGAGTACCAGCCCGATGGCCTCGACGGGCACGCCGATCATGCCGAGGATCATCACGATGACAGGCAGCGAGCCCGCGGGCACGCCGGCGGTGCCGATGCCGCCGAGCACGCACACGAACAGGACTTGGAGCTGCTGCGCCACGCTCAGGTCGACGCCGTAGACCTGCGCCAAGAACAGGACTGTGACGCCCTCGAAGAGCGCGGTGCCGTTCTGGTTGGCCGTGCTGCCGATGGTGAGCACGAAGCGGCTCACGTCTGCGGGCAAGTGCAGCTTCTCCTCGGCCACGCGCAGTGCCGTGGGCAAGGTCGCGCTGCTCGACGCCGTGGAGAAGGCCGTGAGCATGGCCTCTTGGATGGCGACATAGAAGTCGCGCGGCCGCATGCCGCCAAAGACCCGCACGGTGAAGGCGTAGACGCCGAACTGGTGCACGCCGAGCGCGAGCAGCACCACGCCCACGAAGGACGCGAGGCTCACGACGACCGACAGGCCCAGCTGCGCCGTGAGCCCGAAGAGCAGCGCGCACACACCATAGGGCGAGAGCCGAATGACGAGCCCGATGAGCCGCATCGACACGTCGTACAGGCCCTCGAGCGCCTCTTGTAGCTTGCGCGCGGCGGGTGTGTCGGTGAGCAGCAGGCCCACGCCGATGAACAGGCCGAAGAACATGAAGCCGAGCATGTCGCCCTCGGCGGCGGCCTTGACGGGGTTGGAGGGTACGATGCCGATGAGCATCTCCATGGGCCCCTTGGCCGCGGCGTCGCGCGCGATGGTCGCCGCGCGTTCGCCCGCGCCCGCCATGAGCAGCGCGCGCTGCTCCGGGCCGACGCTGTCGCCGGGCCGGAACACGTTCGCGACCGTCAGCCCGATGAGCACGGCCACGAGCGACACGCCGACCGTGTAGACGAGCGTGCGCCAGCCGATGCGCCCGAATCGGCTCAGGTCCCCCACGCCCGCGATGCCGAGCGCGAGCGACGAGAAGACAACCGGGATGACGAGCATGAGCAGCAGCCGGATGTAGACCTGCCCGATGGGCTGCGCGCCGTAGCGCACGACGGCGTCCAGCCAAGGCTCTCCCGCCGCGAGGGCGTGGGCGACGACGCCGCCGACTGCGCCCAGGCCGCCGAACAGGGCCATGCGCGTGTGCAGGGCCGCCACGCGCTACTCGAAGGTCCGCATCAGGTCGGCGAGCGCGTCCACCGCGGCCGTCGGCACGGCGTTGTAGATGGACGCGCGACACCCGCCCACGCTGCGGTGACCCTTGAGGCCGATCATGTCGCGGCGCTCCGCCTCGGCCAGGAACGCCCTCTCGCGCTCGGGGCGCGTGAGCGTAAAGGTCACGTTCATCTTCGACCGGCTCCCGCGCTCAGCGTGGCCGGTAAAGACGTCGGGGCGGGCGTCGATCACGCTGTAGAGCGCATCGGCCTTTGCCTGCGCGCGCGCCGCCATGCCCGTCAGCCCGCCGTTCCGCTCGACCCACCGCGCGACCAGCCCGACCACCCAAATCCCAAAGGTATTGGGCGTGTGGTAGAGCGAGCCGTTCGTCGCGTGGGTGGCGTATCGCAGGATCGTCGGCGTGCGGGCATCCCCGCTGAAGCCGCGCAGCACGTCCTTGCGGCCGATCACGATCGTCACGCCAGATGGCCCCGCGTTCTTCTGCGCGCCGGCGTACACAAGGTCGAACGCGCCGAGGTCCATCGGGTACGACAGGAAATCGCTCGACACGTCCGCGACGAGCGGCGCCTCGCACGACAGGCGCGGCGGGTGGTGCCACTGGGTGCCGTAGATGGTGTTGTTCGTGGTGTAGTGCAGGTAGCGCGCGCCGGCGGGCACTTCGAGCAGCGTGTCCGGTCCGGGTACGGCGCGAAAGCCGCCCGCCTCGGCCGACCAGACCTCGTGCGCGGCCCCGAGCCGCCGCGCCTCCTCGAGGGCTTTCTGCGACCACACGCCCGTGGTGATGTACGCGCCCCCATCGCCCAGATTCATGGGCACCATCGCGAACTGCAGGCTCGCGCCGCCCTGCAAGAAGACCACCTCGTGGGTGTCGGGCAGAGCGTAGAGGCGGGCCAGGGTGTCGCGCGCGTCGTCGAGCACGCCCTCGAACTCAGGCGTACGATGAGACATCTCGAGCAGCGATAGACCCAGGCCGTCGTGGTCGGGGAGCTGGCGGGCGAGCTCGGCGAGGACGTCTGCGGGCAGCGCCCCTGGGCCGGCGTTGAAGTTGAGTTTGCGGTGTGTCATGCGCCCCACGGTACGCGACCGCCGCGCCGCGCGCGAGCGGGTCGAACCCCCAACGTCAGGGCGTCGCGCTGACGAGCTGCGAGAGCAGCGCGAGGACCGCTTCGCGCCCAAAGGGCTTGTACAGGACCGGCACCTCGGCCTGACACAGGCTCGTGCGCGCCCCCGGCGTGAGCGCCCCGCCCGTCATGATCGCGAAACGGTCACGCAGCGCCGGGGCGTGGACTTGCACCCACGCGAGCAGCTCCGTACCCAGCCCGCTCGGCATCTGCAGGTCGCAGAGCACCGCAGACACTCGCCCGGCGCGGATGTGTGCGCGTGCGGCCTCGACACTGTTCGCGCTGAGCGTGGACAGCGGCTCAAGGAGCCAGGTCAGGCTCTCTCGCAGGTCGTCGTCGTCGTCCACGATCAGCACCACGCCCGATTGCTCGGCTTGGCAGACCGCGCGAGGGGGCATCGTTGTCTCCGGCTCCGCTGCCGGCGCGGGGGGCAGCGCGACGCGGACCCGCATGCGGAGCGCGTCGTCGCGGTCAACCCACAGGCGCCCGCCGAGGGCCTCGATGGCCTCACGGGTGTAGGCGATTCGGCGGCGCGTGTCGGCGGCGGGGCGCATATCGGCGGTGGGGCGCGTGTGCGCGCACTCGAAGCTGACCTCGACCTCGGGCCATTGGTTCACGTCGCGGCCAAGCCGAATGCTGACGAGACGGGACTGCTCGACGACGACCGGCGGCGCGCTGAGCGCCGCGTTGAGCAACATCGTGAGCACCTGACACAGGGCGCCTTCGTCAATGAGCGCCGGCGGGGCATCCAGATCAACCATCGAGATGCGCGCGCGATCCCGCAGGTCGGTCGTTGTCGTCCGCACGGCGATCTCAACCGCGCGCCGGAGCTCGACGACCCCGACGTCCGCGTGGGTGAGAAACTCAAGGTCAGCCACCACGGATTGAATGCGGCGGCAGCCATGCATTGCCGCGCAGAGCCATGTCGCTGAGTCGCTGTCTTTGGGGAGCAGTGCATCGGGGCGCGGCTGCAGGGCCTCGAGCGCGTGCATCACCACGGTCAGCGGGGAGTTCAGGTCGTGCGCGAGCCCCGCGGCAAGTCGCCCGAGGGCGGCGCCCCGCTCCGCATTGACCGCTCGGGCCAAGGCGCGGTCGTTGGCCGTCACGTCCTTTAGGGCGGTCACGACGCGGTTCGTGCCTTCGCTCGGCGACGCCATGGCGGCAAACGACGCCTCGAAGACGCGCTCTTCCGGTCTGGCGCGCTCCCGCACTCGAGCGGACACACTCTCCAGCGAAGGCTCCATTCGCCCGAACAGGGCGCTCAGGGGTTCGTTGTCCGCGTCCATGCAGAGCAGCGCGTCCAGCGACAGGTGCGAGACCGTGTCGAGCGGGCCCAGCCCCGCGAGCACGTGGAAGGCGCGGTTGGCCGAGATGATGCGACCGTCGGGATGAGTGACGCAGACGGCGTCGGAGAGCTCATCGAGCGCCGAGCCGAGCTGCAGGGTGCGGTCGTCCCGGAGATCACGGCGCTCGACCTCGCGCTCAAGGCGCGCCCTCAGTTCGATTGCACGCTCGACTGCGCTCTGGAGCGTCGTGTCGTGCAAGCTCAGGCGAACATGCGCGGCGGGCTCGGGTGCGTGCGCCAGAGTATCGCGCGCCAGTGTCGATCTGCTGACAGGAGTGTCCTTGGCTGAGTGGGATTGTGCTGTCAAGTGAGGCGTTCCACTAAGATTTTTGACTACACATTCATTCCGTATTCCTTCCTTGGAGTCAACACGTCTGCTGGCGCGAGCTCACCCCCGCCCATACACCTGATTCGAAGGTGCAACTGTGTAAATCGGTCGTGTTGTGGCCGATTGTGCGCGCTGCGGGCCGCTCAGCAGGTCGGCGCGAGGCTGTCGAGCAGCGCGACGACCGCGTCGCGACCGAACGGCTTCTCGAGGATGGGTACGCCGCTGCCCTCGAGCGCGGCGCGGGCGCTCGGGGTGAGTGCGCCGCCCGTCATGAACGCGAAGCGCGTCGCGAGGCGCGGGTCGGCCTCGCGCAGCCAGTCGAGCAGGTCTGTCCCGAGGCCGGTGGGCATCTGCAGGTCGCAGAGCACCGCTGACACGCCGCCTTGTAGGATTCGGGCGCGCGCTTCGCCGATGCTGCGGGCGCTCGCCGTGGGCGTGGGTTCCAAGAGCCACGAGAGGCTCTCCCGCAGATCGTCCTCGTCGTCCACCAGGAGCACGGGCCCGTCTTCGCACGGGCGGCGCTCGCGCGGCTTGATGGGCGCGGGCGCCTCGGCGCTGGGGGCGGCGGGCAGCCGAATCCGCACGCGGGTGCCGCGGCCGAGCTGGCTCTCCAGCGAGATAGAGCCGCCGTGCGCCTCGACGACGTCTCGGCAGATCGACAGCCCGAGCCCAGGGTCGAAGACGCGCTCGATGGCCTCGGGCAGCATACCGGCGCCCGTGTCCTCGACCTCGATCAGCGCCTCGCCGTCCAGCGTCTCGGCCAGGCGCACCGTGATGCGCATGGCGTCGACGTTGCCGGTCGGCATCGCCTGCATCGCGTTGTAGAGCAGGTTGATAAAGACCTGACCGAGCCGCGCCTCGTTCCCGAGCACGGCCGGCGCGCCGTCGTTTTCCAGCTCGACGCGCGCGCGGTGGCGCAGGTCGTTCGCCCCCACGCGTAGCGCGAACTCGACGACGCGCGTGAGGTCGACGACCTCGAGGCGCTCGGCGTCGGCGCGGGTGAGCTGCTTCAGGTCGCCGACGACCGTCTTGATCCGCTGGCAGCCCTCAAGTGCGGCGGCGAGGAGCTGAGCGGGGTCTCGGGCCGCGCCAAAGCCGCCGGGAGCCCCGACATGCGGCCGGAGCAGCTCGAGCATGTTCAGCACAGACGACAGCGGGTTGTTGATCTCGTGGGCGACGCCCGCCGCGAGCTGGCCGAGAGCGGTCAGGCGCTCGCTCTGCACCACGCGTGCGACGAAGCGGGCCTGGTCGGTGATGTCGCGGAACACCGCGACCACGCGCTCGATCTGGCCACCTCCGTAAACAAACCGCGAGAAGGTCCCGACGTGCCTCTTGACCTCGCCCTGCGCGTCACGTCGCCGAAAAGTGCCCGACTGAGGCGACGCCGACCGCAGCCGGAATAGCAGGGGCTCGACGCGCTCGCCGCCCACCTCATCGGGCTCGAAGAACTCGTCGAGCGCTCGACCGATGAGGAGAGCGCCGTCGTCGAGGCCCGTAGGCGCCAAGAAGGCCTGATTGACCGAGAGCAGGCGACCTTGAGGCGAGGTCACGCACACGGCCTCGGCGATGTCGTCGAGCGCCAACCCGAGCAGGTTGATGCGCTCCTCGGCCTCTCGGCGCCGCTGTTGTTCGGCCTCTAGGTTGGCCTTGAGAGAGTCGCTGCGCTCAAGCGCTTGCCGGAGCGCGTCGCCCTCGGCGTTGGCGGTCTGGACAAACGATGCGACCGCGCTCGTTCGGCGCGCTCGGGCGAGTTCCAGCGCCGCGGTCAGCGCGGGACCCGCAGCCGCTGAGGTGGGTTCGGCGACGCGCTCGACAAAGGCGAGCTCGGGCGGGAGCGGTGGCGCGTCCTCGAGCGCGAGCACTTCGGCACCCGCCTGCGCGCAAAGAAATGCGGTCGCCCAAGCGCCGAAGTCGGCGCCCGCGCAGAGCACTACGGCATCGACGAGCGGCGGGAGCCCGCGCACCGGCGATGCGAGCTCAAACTCGTCGGGCATCGACAAAGGGCCGCTCGGCAGGATGAGGATGAGCACGCTGATGACCTCGGGCGCAGAATAGGGCGCGCGCCCTGGGCTGTCGAGACGAGCGCAGGGCTGCTAGTGTGCGCGCCCTATGCACACCCCGACCGAAGCCGACCCCCTCTTCTTACGCGCCTGCCGCGGCGAGCCCACCGAGACCACCCCCGTGTGGCTCATGCGCCAAGCGGGCCGCTATATGGCGGAGTACCGCGCGATTCGGGCGCGCGCGGACTTTCTCACGCTCTGCCACGACCCTGCGCTCGCGTGCGAGGTCACGCTCCAGCCCATCGCGCGGCTGGGCGTGGACGCCGCGATCCTGTTCAGCGACCTGCTCGTGCCGCTCGAGCCGATGGGCGCCGTGGTCAAGTTCCCTGAGGGCGGCCCGGAGATCGAGCAGGGGGTGACCCGGCCCGATGACGTGCATCGCCTGCGGACGCCGCCTGCGGCGGACACGCTGAACTTCGTGGGCGACGCGATACGGTTGCTGGTGCGCGCGCTCCCCGCGCACGTGCCCCTGATCGGGTTCGCGGGCGCGCCGTTCACGCTGGCGAGCTACCTGATCGAGGGCGGCGGCAGCAAGCAGTTCGCCCGGACCAAGGCGTTCCTGTACCAGCACCCCGCCGAGGCCGAGGTGCTCTTCGACAAGCTCGCGCTCGTGGTCGCCGACTTCTTGCGGCTGCAGATCGATGCGCGCTGTCGCGCGGTGCAGATCTTCGACTCGTGGGCGGGCGCGCTCGACCCTGAGGACTACGCGCGCTGGGGGCTGCGCTACACGCGCCGCATCGTCGACGCAGTGCGGCGCCCCGGCGTGCCCGTGATCGTGTTCGCAAAGGGCACCGGCACCTACTTCGAGCAGGTGGCGCAGACCGGGGCGGACGTCCTCGGCGTGGATTGGACGCTCCGTATGGACCAAGCCCGCGCGCTGGCGGGTCCGGGCGTCGCGCTACAGGGCAACTTGGACCCGTGCCGCCTGCTCGGTGAGTGGGCGCCGCTCCAGGCCGCGGCCGACCGCGTGCTCGACCAGGCGGGCACGACGGGCCACATCTTCAACTTGGGCCACGGCATCCTGCCGCAGACCAACCCTGACCAGGTCAAGCGACTCGTCGACCATGTCCACGCGGCGTCTACGGCGCGCCGAAGCCGCGCCTGAGCGATGCGTGTTTGCGTCGTCGGCGGGGGCATCAGCGGGCTGAGCGCCGCGTTCCGGCTCCGACAGTCGGGCGCGCAGGTCACGCTGCTCGAGGCGACCGATCGCGTCGGCGGCACAATCCGCAGCGAGCGGATAGACGGCTACGTCGTCGAGCACGGCCCCAACGGCTTTCTCGACAGCCGCGTGGCGGTGCTCGATTTGGCGCGCGACCTGGGCTTGAGCGAGACGCTCGTTGTCGGTAACCCGAGTGCGCGGCGCCGTTATGTCTTTGCGCGCGGTGCCCTGCGGGCCTTGCCGAGCGGCCCGCTCTCGCTCTTGACCTCGGGGGTGCTTACGCTTCGGGGCGTGCTTCGACTCCTGTGCGAGCCCTTCGTGCGTCCACGCCGCGACGGAGCGGACGAGAGCGTGTTCGCGTTCGCCGCGCGGCGTATTGGGCGCGAGGCCGCGTCTGTCCTCGTAGACGCGATGGTCACGGGGGTCTACGCGGGGGACAGCCGCCGCACGAGCTTAGCGGCTGCGTTCCCGCGCATGGCCGAGATGGAGCGCGCGCATGGAGGCCTGGTGCGCGCGCTGCTCGCGCTTCGGCGCGCCCGCAAGGCCGATGGCGGTGCGACCCCCGGCGCAGCGGCCGCGGCCGGCCCGGGGGGTCAGCTCACGTCGTTTCCCGAGGGCATGCAGGCGCTCACGGACGCCCTCGAGGCGCGCTTGGCCGGCTGCGTGCGCGCCGGGGTGCGCGCGGCCGCTCTTGAGCGAGGCGCCTCGGGGTGGCGGGTGCTCGACGCCGATGGGCGCGACGTCCTGCCCGAGGCCGTGGACGCCGTGGTGCTCGCGGTCCCGGCAGACGCCGCTGCCCGCCTGCTCGCGCCGCACTCGCCCGACGCCGCGGCCACGCTCGAGTCGATCCCTTACAGCCCCGCCGCCGTCGTCGCCTTTGGGTTCGCGCCCGAGTCCCCGCTGCCGCGACCGCTGGATGGCTTCGGCTTTCTGGTCCCCGGCCAAGAGGGTCGCCGCGTGCTCGGCAGCGTGTGGTGCAGCACCGTCTTTCCGGGCCGCGCCGCCGAGGGCCACGCCCTGGTGCGGACCATCGTGGGGGGCGCGCGCAACCCCGAGGTCGTCGACCTGAACGACGCCGCGCTCTCGGCCCTGGTCCGCGCCGAGCTCAGCGTGGTCTTCGGCGGCCCGCTCCCCGAGCCGGCGTTTACCCGGATCGTGCGCTGGCCGCGCGCCATCCCGCAGTACACGCAGGGGCACCTCGAGCGGGTCGCGCGGGTCGAGGCCGCGCTGGCGGGTATCCCTGGTCTGCACATGGCGGGCAACGCCCTCTACGGCGTGAGCGTCGCGGACTGTGTCGCCCGGGGCGCCGCGCTGCCGGCGCGCGTGCTCACCGCCGCGTCAGCACCCAGCGCCCCCGCGGGTTGACGAACGGGTCGGCGTCGTCCTCGTCCCCCGCCGTCAACGGCGCGGGCTCGTGGACGGCGACGTACCAAGGCGCGCTCTCGCTGGCGCGAAAAACGGCGCCCGACGTCGGCCGCCACCGGTCGCAGACCATGCGCGCCGCGAAGCCGAAGCACGCCGCCTGCGCCGCGTCGGCATCGTCGTAGTCGCCGGGCAGCGGGTCGTCCTCGTCCTCGCCGCGCGGGGTTGAACGCGCGCCGTCGTGCCGCGCGACCACGTCCGCCAAGTCAAAGCACTGCATGCCCTCGGTGGCGACCTCGGCGGCGTCCATGAGCACCTGCACGAACAGGTGCATGAGCGTGCGCCGGTCGTCGAGCTCTACGCGCTCGAGCGCCCGCGGCCCGAGCACACGCGCGGACGTCTCGATGTAGGCCGCGTAGCCGCCCGCGGCGAGCGCCGCGGCCATGAACTCTGCCGCCCGCTGCGCCTGCCCGTGGTCGCCGGGGCGGTCAAAGGTGAGCTCGGCGTCCAAAACGCCGCGCGCGCTGAGCACGCGGTCGCACTGCCGATCGTCGAGCGCGCCGCTGCGGCGCCCGATCGTGGAGACATCCACGCGCAGCGTTTGGTCGGGTGTGTCGAGCGTGAAGGGCACGTCGCAGGAGAGGGCGGGCGCGTCACGCCAATCGCCGAAGACAGAGACATAGATCGAGGCCATGCGGACAGTGTGGCACGACTGCGCGGCCCTGTGGCACTCATGCGCTGATGCAAAACCAGACCGTTCGTCACATCAAGCCGCTCGGGCCGCGCGTGCTCGTCCGAATTCGCAAGCTCGACGACCGCACCGGCGCAGGCCTGTATCTGCCCGCGGGGGCCAAGGAAGAGCACGACGACGCACTCTACGGCGAAGTCGTCGAGGTCGCCCGCGCCGAGGCGCGCGAGGTGGGCCTGACCGAGGACGAAAAAGAGGAGCTGTCGCTCGGCGCGAACGTGAGCGGCGTGCCGCTCGGCGCGCTGGTGCTCGTGCCCAAGAAGGCGGGGCTGCGGATCCCGTGGGACGACCAGCTTCGCCTGATCGACGTGCGCGAGGTGCTCGCGACGGTCGACGAGATCGACCCCGAGGAGGTCCAATGAGCGGCCTGACGCTTCGCCCCGGTCGGTTCAAGCGCGTGGACGGCCCCGTGGCCATCGTGGTCATGGACGGCGTGGGCATCGGCCCGAAGGACGCTGGTGACGCCGTGCACTTGGCGCGGACGCCTGTGCTCGACGCGATCGCCGCGCGCGCCGGGGTGGTGCCCCTCGCGGCGCATGGCATGGCCGTGGGGCTGCCGTCCGACGAGGACATGGGCAACAGCGAGGTCGGCCACAACGCGCTGGGCTGTGGGCGTGTCTTCGCGCAGGGCGCGCGGCTGGTGAACGCCGCGATCGACACGGGCGCGCTGTTTCGGGGCGAGACGTGGCGCTGGCTCGTCGAGGGCGTGCGCGCGTCCGGGGAGCCGCTGCACTTTGTGGGTCTGCTGAGCGACGGCAATGTGCACAGCCACGAGCGCCACTTGCACGCGCTCATCGAGCGCGCCCACGCCGAGCAGGTCGCGCGTGTTCGGCTACATGTGCTGACGGACGGGCGAGACGTCGGGGCGACGACGGCGCACGTCTACCTCGAGCGCCTTGAGGCTCTGCTCGCCCGCATCAACGCGACTCCGGGCCGCGACTACCGCGTGGCGAGCGGCGGCGGGCGCATGCACATCACGATGGACCGCTACGAGGCCGACTGGCCCATGGTCGAGCGGGGGTGGGCGCTGCACGTGCGCGGCGAGGGGCGGGGGTTCGCGAGCGCGCTCGAGGCCCTGCAGACGCTGCGCGACGAGCACCCCGGCCTGAGCGACCAGTTCGTGCCCGGCTTCGTGGTGACCGAGGCGGGGCGGCCCGTCGGCCCGATCCGCGACGGCGCGAGCGTGTGCCTGTTCAACTTTCGCGGCGACCGCGCCATCGAGATCACCCGCGCGTTCGAGGACGAGGTCTTCACCGCGTTCGACCGTGGGGCGCGGCCCCAGGTCCGCTACGCCGGCATCATGCAGTACGACGGTGACCTGCACCTGCCATCGCGCTTCTTGGTCGAGCCGCCCGCGATTGACCGGACCCTGGGCGAGCATCTGGTCGCGAACGGGCTGCGGCAGTTCGCCTGCTCGGAGACGCAGAAGTTCGGCCACGTGACGTACTTCTGGAATGGAAATAAATCCGGCTACTTCGACGCGTCGCTCGAGACGTACGAGGAGGTCCCCAGCGACCGGGGCGGGTTCGAGGAGCGGCCGTGGATGAAGGCTGCGGAGATCGTGGACGCCACGCTGCGCGCGCTCAAGACGGGCCGTTTCGACCACGTGCGCCTGAACTTCGCGAACGGTGACATGGTGGGGCACACGGGCGACCTCGAGGCGGCGGTGCTCGCGGTGCAAACGGTCGACCTCGCGCTCGGGCGCCTGTTGGCGGGGCTCGACCGCATGGGCGGGGTGGCGCTCGTGACGGCCGACCACGGGAACGCGGACGAGATGTTCGAGCGCGGCAAGGGCGGGGCGTTCGCGATGGCCGCCGACGGGCGCCCGAAGCCGCGCACGAGCCATACGCTCAACCCCGTGCCCTGTATGCTCTTCGACCCGCGGGACCGCGCGCCCGCGCGGCTCGCGGCGACCGTCGAGCGCCCGGGGCTGGCGAACGTGGCCGCGACGACCCTCGAGCTGCTCGGCCTCGCGCCGCCCGAGGACTACGCGCCGTCTCTGCTCACCCCGCGCTGAGGCGCGGCGTCACTCCGGCAGGCAGAAGCTCGCGTCGCTGCCGCTGAACGCGATGGGCAGGCAGCGGGGCAGCGTCGCAGGGCAGGCGGCGTCGTCCGCGCATGCGCTGGTGCAAAACGCACCCCCTGGCCCCTCAAGGCACAGCGCGCTCGCGCACTGCGTCTCGCCGGTGAGGGGGTCGCACGGCTCGCCGAGTGCGCCCGCGCCGCGGGCGGCCTGAACGCAGCAGGGGATGTCATCCGCCTCGCCCGCCTGGTCGAGGCACGCCTCGTTCGGCGCGCAGTCGTCGTTCCAGAAGCACTCGCGCGCGCCGATGTCCGCGCACGACGTGACCGGGCCACCCGTCGGCGGCGCGGTCGGTGGCGTCGTCGGGGCGTCCGTGGGTGGCGTCGTCGGGGCGTCCGTGGGCGGCGTCGTCGGGGCGTCCGTGGGCGGCGTCGTCGGGATCGACGCGCCGACGTCCGGCGCGTCGGTCGGCGGCGTGGTGGGCGCGACCGGCGAAGGAGCGCCCGCGTCCTCTTCGGGCGCGCACCCGAACGCAAAGACCATCGCGAGCAAACGCAGGGACAGGATTGGGGTGCGGTGTGTCATCCCGCTGAGTATAGTCGGAGCCACGATGCCTCTCCCCCTGAGATTCGCGATCTTTCTCTCGATGCTGGGCGGGATGACCTACCTGACGCATCGCTACCTGTACCGCCGCATGGTCCTCGACCTCGTCGAGGCCGAGGCGACCCGACGGCGCGGACGCTGGCTGTTCATTGGGCTCGGCGTCGGGCTCCTCGTCGCGATGCCGGCCAACCGTTACCTGCCGCCGACCGTGGGGGCGTACGTCGCGTTCGCGGCCTACTGCTGGATGGGCCTGCTCGGGATCATGTTGCCGCTGAACTTCGCCGCGGAGCCGCTGCGGCTGTGGCTGTCGCGACGCGGCGCGGCGTCGGTCGAGGGGGCGCCGAGCGACCCTGGGCGCCGCCTGGCGATGACTCGGATGACCGCCGCCGTGACGACGCTCGGGAGCGCGAGCGTTGCCGCGGGCGCTGTATCGACCGCGCTCGACGCGCCGGAGCTCGTCGAGGTCGACGTGCACATCGACCGCCTGCCGCCGGAGTTCGACGGCTACACGATCGTTCAGCTGAGCGATATTCACGTCGGCCCGACCATCGGGCAGACCTTCACGGAGCACCTGCTCTCGCGGGTCGACCCGCTCGCGCCAGACGCCGTCGTGATCACCGGCGACCTCGTCGACGGGAGCGTGCCGCGCCTGATCGACGCGGTGCGGCCCTTGTCCCGATTTCGCGCCCGGGACGGGGTCTTCTTCTGCACGGGCAATCACGAGTTCTACTCCGGCGCAGACGACTGGTGCGAGGCGCTCGAGGGCCTGGGCGTCAAGGTCCTGCGGAACGCGCGGCACACCATCGAGCGGCCTGGCGCGGCGGGCGGGACCGTCGCCCTCGACTTGGTCGGCGTAGATGACTGGGGCGGCGCCGGCCCCGGTGGCGCTCAATTCGACCTGAAGCGGGCCGTCGAGGGGCGCGACCCCGAGCGAGTCGGCGTGCTGCTGTGCCACCAGCCCAAGGGGGTCGACGCTGCGGCCGAGGCGGGGCTCGACTTGGTGCTCTCCGGGCACACGCACGGGGGCCAAATCTGGCCCTACGGGTACCTCGTCGCGCTCGTCCAGCCCTACGTTCAAGGGCTGCATCGCCACACCGACCGGACGTGGATCTACGTGAACCCCGGCACGGGCTACTGGGGCCCGCCGATGCGGGTCAAGATCCGCGCGGAGATCACGCGCATCACGCTCCGCCGCGGCTCCGCGCAGGCGTAGCGCGGCCTCAGTCGGCGCGGGCCAGAGCGCGCTGAATCCGGAGCGTGAAGTCCGCAAGCGCGTCACGGCCCTCCGCGGCCAGCTCAACGAACGCGACGGCGAGGTCGTGGGTCTCGCTGCCAAAGACCTCATTCGGGGCGCGGGGCAGGGACCGCAAGACCCGCGCGACAGCGCGGTGCCGCACATCGCTCAGCGCTACGGCGAAGTCGAGTTCGATGAGCTCACCGTCCCGCGCGGCGCCCTCAGAGACACCGAAAGAGAGGCCGCCGACGCTGAAGCTCATGAACGGGTCGGGCTCGCGCCAGTCCGTGGTGGCCGCGTCCCGCAGCGGGCGCCACCGCAGGGCGATCGCGCCGTAGTGGCGGGGAAAGACGCGCTTGTCTTCGCGCAGCTCGCTGAGCTGCTGGAGTTCGAGGGTGCGGCCCTCGGCGCGGGTGACAGCGCACCGGAACTTGCGGCTTGGCGCGCCCGCCACGTCGAGCACGACGCGCGTATCGACCTCCAGCGGTCCCGGCGGCGGGGCGCTCAGCTCCAGCGTCCACGCCGCGCCGGCGCGGCTCAAGATGCGACCCGTGCGGGCGTGAAAGCTCTGGTCGTGGGAGAAGACAACATCCGCCGAGGCCGTCGAGGCGTGCGCGGCGGGAGAGGGGTGGTCCATCGGGTTCGCTCCGCGGCGCGCGCGCCGCACTCGGTCTGATGTTTAGGCATCGGAGCGCGGCGCGCCGAACTTGAGCGCGACCGCGACTTTCGGGCCTTGACGCTTGAGTCGGCCCTGCGCCACGGTGTCGCCGTGCTGACCCAAGTCACTGCGGGGCGTTACACGGTGCGCGGCGTCTCGCTCGGCGGCATGTACACCGCGCTCCACGTGCCCGAGCTCGACACCTTGTTCGACGTCGGCATGGCGCTGCGGAGCGCGGCCTCGGCGAGCGTGCTGTGCCTGAGCCACGGCCACGTGGACCACTTCGGCTCGCTGCCCGCGCTCTTGGGCATGCGCGCGCTCATGGGCATTCGCCGCCCGATGAAGGTGCTGCTGCCGGCGGCGCTCGAGGCGGTCGTGCACGAGGTCCTGGCCGCCGTGAGCAAGCTGCACCGCTGGCCGCTCGAGGTCGAGACCGTGCCGATGGAGCCGGGCACCGAGGTCCGACTGCACGGTGACCTGATCGTGCGGGCCTTTCGGACGTACCACCCGGTGCCCTCGCTCGGGTTCCTGTACTTGCGGCGCGTGACGAAGATTCGGCCGCAGTTCGAGCACCTGCCCGGCGCCGAGATCGCGCGCCGTCGGCGGGCCGGGGACACCGAGCTCTTCGAGACCGTCGAGCGGCGTGAGTTCGCGTACGCCACGGACACGCTGCCGACCGTCCTCGAGCGGGAGCCGCAGCTCCTCGACACGCGCACTCTGGTGCTCGAGTGCACCTTTCTGGACGCCCGCAAGACCGTGGCCGACGCCCGCGCGGGCTGCCACATCCACCTCGACGAGCTGCTGAGCTTCGCCCCGCGCTTTCGTAACGAGGCGCTTGTGCTCATGCACTTCAGCCAGATCTACAAGCCGAGCGAGGTGCGCGCCTTGCTGGACGCGCGTTGGCCGACGGAGACGCGCGGCCTCGTCGTGCCGTTCGCCCCGACGGGCGACCACTGGCCGGGCTGAGCGCGGGGGCTCGCTGGGGCGCGGGGCCGCGCCCGGGGCATCAGTCGGGGCGCTTGAACTCGGTGGGTGTGGGGCCGCTCTCCTCGAGGATGATGAACTCGACGCGGCGGTTCTTCGACCACGCCTGCTCGTCCTCGCGGTCCTCGAGCGGCTGCGTCTCGCCGTAGCCCTTGCTCGTCAGGCGGCCGCCATCGACCTGGCCCTTGTCGATCAGGAACGCGCGCACCGCGGCGGCGCGACGATCGGACAGGTCAAGGTTGTACTTGTCGGCGCCGCGGCTGTCCGTGTGGCCTTGGACCTCAATCTTGAGGATCTGCGGGTTGGCGTTCAGCGTCGCGGCGACCTCGTACAGGATGGCGTAGCTCTCGGGGCGGATGACGGCCTTGTTGAGCTCGAAGAAGACCTTGTCGAGGATCTGGAGCTTGCCGCGCGTGATGACCACGCGCTTGCCCGTCTCGGGGCAGCCGTCCTCGTCCTCGATCCCGTTGAAGGTCTCCGGCTCGTTCGGGCACTTGTCGACCGCGTCGAGCAGGCCGTCCTTGTCGTTGTCGGGATCGGGGCAGCCGTCGTCGTCCTCGAAGCCGTCGAGGTCCTCGGGGTCGTTCGGGCACTGGTCGACCTTGTCGAGCAGGCCGTCCCGGTCATTGTCGGGATCGGGGCAGCCGTCCTCGTCTTCGAAGCCGTCCTTGTCCTCGGGCTCGAGCGGACACCGGTCGAGCAGGTCGATGATGCCGTCGCCGTCCCGGTCGCGCTTGCCCTCGGGACAGCCGTCCTCGTCCTCGAAGCCGTTCTTGTCCTCGGGGATGTCCGGGCACTGGTCGACGATGTCGAGCAGGCCGTCGTTGTCGTTGTCGGGGTCGGGGCAGCCGTCCTCGTCCTCGAAGCCGTCCTTGTCCTCGGGCTCGTCCGGGCACTGGTCGATGTCATCGTTCAGGCCGTCGCCGTCGCGGTCGCGAATGGCGGGTTCGAAGACGATGCCGCCGAAGAGGCGCAGGTCGGGGTCGCCGACCGCGCCGAGCAGGCCGCGGCCGCCGCCGAGCGTCAGGAAAGAGTTGCCGGCGATATAGATCTTGAGGGCGGCCAGCGCCTCGAGGGGCATCGCGCGCGCTGCGTCGCTCTCAAGCGGGGCGGCCCCGATGCCCTCGAGCACCAAGTCGAGGCGCTCGGGCACCAAAATGACACCCAGGCCCAGGCCGTACTGAACATCCGACCCCACCACGACGGGGTTGGCTCGGCCGAGCGCGGCGCCCGCGGCGTCCACGACCGGTGCGCTCGCGTCATCGAGCGCGCGGCGCTCCCGCAGGCGGGCCGCGCCGTTGAGCGCCATGTAGACGCGGCTGCCGAACATCCAGTCGACGGCCAGCCGAGGCGTGAAGTAGACGCTCTGGCCGTGCGACACGAACGCGTTCTCTTCGCCAGTGTCGAACGTGACCGAAGGCACGAGGGCGACGCCGACCCCGGCGCGCTCCCGATCGAGCAGCTTGACCTTCAGGCTGAACTGCATGTCGCCAAAGCCATCGGCCGTCAAGCGCGCGGCCTCACCCGTGCCGTCGCCGGCGCCCCGCACGATGACGACGGGCAGGTTCGCCCCGACCTCGACGACGTTCCAGAAGCCGAGCGCGAGCACGAAGTTCGCGGTGCCGAGGTTGTCGACGACGTTGATCGTCTTGCCGCCGATCTCCTGCGTCAGCGGATCGAAGGCGTAGTTCAGGTAGAGGCCGAGGCTCGGCTCGAGCGTGCCGAGCGCCTTAGAGCGCTCCACCGTGACCAAGCCCTTTGAGTCCATCGCGGGCCTGAAGTTCTGAATGTCCAGATCGCCCGGCGCTGCGGCGTGGGCGACGGTCGAACTCAAGGTCACAGCGCAGAGCGTAGCGGCGCAGGCGCACGCAGCGCGCACGGTGAAACGCGCAGGCTCGATTTTCACAAGTTCTCCCTCGCCCCTCTCGAGGCCGACTACTTCATCTCACCCTTGAGCTGGTCGATCTTCAGCTCAATCGCCGCCTTCTGGCTCGGGTTCTGCTCCCGCTCCAGCCACTTCTTGCAGTGGTAGAGCGCCTGCTCCTGCTTGCCCATATTCGGGTAAATGGCGCACAGGCGCTGGCTGGGCACCTTATCGCGCGGGCGCAGCTTGTGGGCGCGCTCGAAGAGCTTGGCGGCCTCGTCGCGCTTGCCGAGCGCCGTGAGCTTCATCGCCTCGTCCATCATCGCCGAGTACTCGGCGCTGCTCCCTGCGGCGTCGTCGTTTGCGGCGGACTTGCGCTCGGGGGGCGGGGCTGCAGGCGTGGGCGCTGCCTCACCCGCGGGCGATGCCGCGGCCTGGCCGTTGGGACCGCCCGCTTCGTCGCGGGCCTTGGCGGTGTCGGCCGACTTGATCGCCGTGTTGAGCTTCGCGGCCTCGGGGAAGCCGCGGCGCGCGAGGTCCTGCTGAACGGCGCGCGCGCCCTCGAGCTCGCCGGCTGCGACGAGGTCAAGGCCGCGCCGCAGCTCTGCGGCCGTGAACTTGGGCTCCGCCTGCGCCTTGAGGCGAGCGGCCTCTGCGGCGTATCGGCTCTCGGCGGGGAACTCGACAGCGCTCAGGTATGCCTCGGCCCACTCGCCGTTCTTGACTTGCTCTTGGAGCGCACGCAGCTGCGCCTGCGCCTTGGCCTCGGTCTGCGCGGTGGCGCGGCCCGCGATGGCCTCGGCGTTCTCTGGCGCGGCTTGGAGCGCGCGGTCGAAGACACGCTCCGCCGCGGAGAAGTCTTCGCGCTGCAGGTGGCCTTGCGCCTCGACCAAGAGCTGCTTGACGTCAACCGGCGCGTCGAGCGCGGCCGTGGTCGGCGGCGCGGTGCTCGCCGTGGGCGCGACGACCGGCACCTGAGTGCCCTGGGTCGCCGACTTGCGGAGCAGCAGGAACGTGCCCGCGACGACCGCCGCGAAGAGCACGGCGATGATCACGAGGCGCCCGGTGCCGGTGCTCGACTCGACGGCGACGTCGTCGATGTCGGCCGGCGTAAACACGTACGTCTTGCCCGGCGAGACGAAGCGCAGCTTGACGTGCCCGAGCTCGATGATGTCGCCGTTGACGAGCGTGACGGTGCCGAACTGCTCGCCGTTGACCTTGACGCCGTTAGACGACGCGAGGTCGATGATCGTGAACGCGCCGTCGCGGACGACGATCTTGGCGTGGTTCCGAGAGATCGAGCGGTGGTTGACGACCACGTCGTTCTCGTCCGTACGCCCGATGATGACCTCGCGTCGACCGAGCTCGAAGCCGGTCCCGCCCAGGTTGCTCGACACCACGACCAAGCGGCCGCGCTGCTCCTCAGGGAGGACATCGTCCTCGGGGCGCAGGGCGCGGACCTGGGTCTGACCGTCGGCCTGCGCGTCGCCTGTTTCTTCGGCGCGCGCTGCGCCGTTGTCGCCCGTCAGGCCGGTCGGGGCGTCGTGCTGCAGGGCGAGCGAGTAGTCGCCGATCTGCACGAGGTCGCCGGGCCGCATCACGCACTTGCCGGCGATGCGGTCGCCGTTCAGGCGCACGCCGTTGTTGCTGTCGAGGTCTTCGACGATGATGGACGGCTGCCCCGACTCGCCCGCGCGCATCAGCCGCGCGTGTCGCCGCGAGACGTTCCGCTCCGTGAGCCGGATGGTGTTGCCCTCTTTGCGCCCGATCGTGATCTCGTCACGGATCAGGGGAACGACGGTGGTCTTGCCTTCGTCGTCCTCGATGATGAGACGCAGCATGGCGCTCCCACGAAGAGGGTGAACCGACGGCACTACGCCCGGCGGGACTCGGTTTGTAGCACAGGCGCGCGGTGGGGCCAAGACGACGCGCGCGGGCGGCGGCCAGACGGCGTCAGAGCGCAGTCTCCGAGGCGCGGTAGGGTCGAACGCCGCGCAGGGCGAGCTCACCGAGCCAAGCCCCCAGAGCGTCCAACCCGGCGGCGTCCGCGGGCACCACGACGGTCGCCTGCCCGTCGAGGGCGAGCGCCGCTTCGACAGCCTTCAGCGAGGTCGAGGCGTCAAGGGTGTGTGTGCGGCCGACGCGCCGCACGCCGAGGACGACGGCGGTCGCCTCGGACACGCTCGTGGGTGAGGCGGGGGCATCGACGACGAACAGGCCCCGCCCGCCGACCGGCTGGAGCACGGCCCCGATGTGGGCGGCCGAGGCCAGCAGGCGGTCATCGCGCGTCAGCGTCACGCCGACGGCTCCGGGCAGGCGGTCGAGGAGCGCCTCGGTCTGGCTGCGCAGGGCCTCGGGCGTCCGCTGCGCCGAGAGCGCGTGGGGGGCGGCGGCGTCGGCGGCGAGCGGGAGCTCGACCAAGACCTCGCGCCCCCTGGCAGCGAGGCGGGCGGCCAGCTCAGTCCCGGCGGGGGCGTCCGCGCGCAGGGCCAGGGTCACGTGCTCATCCAGGCGGAGCAAGGCGTCGGCAGCGCGGGCGTCCTGACCCAGCCCGCTCACGATGACGACCAGGCGCGGCCCCGGCGGGAACGCCCGCAGCGCCAGCAAGGGCGCGCCGGCGGCCGATACGGCGCGGTAGAGCGGCCGCCCAGGTCGATCGCCGCCGATGCTCCGCGTCAAGGCCAAGCCTGCGCCCGCGAGCTCGGGCGCGAGCGCGTCGAGCAGCGGTCCGCACGGCGCGGTGTCCGGGCAGCCGAAAGAGAGGAGCGGGAACGTCTCGTTCGGCGCGCGACCTGCGCCGCGCAGCGGAAAGCGCCCGGCGCGACGCCCGCTGGCCAGGACGCCGGCGCGGCTCAGCGCGGCCTCCACCCACGCGAGCGCCGCCGGGTCGTCGGGGGGCGGGGGGCGCGCGTCCAGGGCGGAGGGCGGCGGCGCCTGGGCGTCGTCGAGGCGCGGGCCCGTGAGGAGGGTGAGGCCCACCAGCGCGGCAGCGGCGCCGACCGCGCCCGCGACGAAGAGCGACCACATCGGCCGCGCGCGCTCGGGCGACGCGCTCATCGTCGACCCCCGCGGTGGCCCCGCTCAAAGGCTGCCTCGAGCCGCAGGACCTCGAGGCCGCGGCGGACCACGGGGTCGAGGGGGGGCGTGTCGATGACCCCAGAGGCGGGCGTGGGCGCGGGCATGGGCGGCGAGGGGCGATCGAGCGCCCCTTCGAGATCGGCCTCATAGGTCGGCTGTGCCGCCGGCGTGAGCGGCTTCGGCGCGCCGAGGTCGTCCGCAGCGCTCGGCGCGGGCGGGGCGTCTGCCTCGGGCACGACCACGTCGGGCTCGATGCCTTTCGCCTGAATCGACCGGCCCGAGGGGGTATAGTAGCGGGCGACCGTGAGCTTCAAAGCGCCGCCGTCGCCGAGCTCAAAGATGTCCTGCACGCTGCCCTTGCCGAAGGTGCGCGTGCCGACCAAGACCGCGCGCCCTCGGTCTTGGAGCGCGCCCGCGACGATCTCGGAAGCGCTCGCACTCCCGGCGTTCACCAAGACGACGACGGGCTCGCGCGCCAGAACATCGGGCCGCTCCGCCTTGAAGCGCTCGAGTGTCTTCTGGTCGCGTCCGACCGTGCGCACGATCTCGCCGTCGGCCAGGATCGCGTCGGCCATCGCGACGGCCTCGTCGAGCAGGCCACCGGGGTTGTCGCGCAGGTCGAGCACCACGCCGACGAGCGAACCGCCCGCAGCCGCCCGCTGTCGGCCGACGTGCTCGACGAAGGCTGCGGCGGTGCCGTCTTGAAACGCGCGCACACCGATGAGCGCGACGTTCGGGGCGATGAGGCGCGAGACGACGGGCTCGACGTGAATGCGCGCGCGCTCCAGCTCGAAGCGCAGGCCCGTGGCTGCGCCCCGCTCGACCGTGAGGACGACGCGCGTCCCGACCTGGCCGCGCAGACGGCTCACGGCGTCGTCGAGGGACCACCCCCGTGTCGCCTCGCCGTCGATCGCGGCGATCCAGTCGCCTGAGCGCAGCCCAGCGCGCGAGGCGGGGGTGTCAGGATAGACCGACGCGATCTGAACTCGGGCGTCGCGCTCGTCGAGCTCCAGCCCAATCCCCGCGTACTCGCCGTCCGTGTCGTCTTGAAAGCGCGCGTAGGCGTCCGCGTCCATGACCTCGGTGTGCGGGTCGAGCGCCTCGGCCATCCCATTGAGCGCACCCCTCACCAAGCGCTGGTCTTCCACGGCCTCGACGTACTCGCGACGAATCAGACCGTAGACCTCGCCGAAGACGTCCAGCGCGCGGTAGGCGCCGCGACCACCGGGCGCCGCGTGCAGGGCGTGACTCGCCCACAGGGTCGCGGCCGAGCCGAAGGCGAACGCCGCCGTGAGCGGCAGGAAGGAGCGGAGGCGCATGCGGGCGCTTATCGCGCGCCGTCGCGGGCGTTTCAAGAGCGCGGCGGGCTACTCGGCGGCAAAGAACTCCGCGGGGTCGACGGCCTCGCCGCCGCGTCGTACCTCGAAGTACAGCATCGGCCCCCGCAGCGAGCCCGTGTCGCCCACCACGCCAAGGACGTCCCCGCCGTCGACCTGGTCGTTGGCGGCGCGGGTGGCGCTGTCAAGGTGGGCGTAGAGCGTGTGCCAGCCGCCTCCATGGGACACGATCACCAGGTTGCCGAAGCCGTCGTAGCGGCCCGCGAACACGACGCGGCCCTCGTGCACAGCCCGGACGGGCGCGCCGAGGGGCGCCTCGATCTCGACGCCCTTATTCAGGACGCGCGTGCCGAGCTCCTCGTCCTCGCGCTGCCCGAAGGGCGTGACGATGCGGCCCGGGGTCGGTCGCGGCAGGCGGCCGCGCTCTCGCTCGAACCGTGTCGAGGCGGTGTCCGTCGATCGGAGGGCATCGTCGCTGTCTTCGGCGCGGCGCTTGGCCTTGAGCAGCGCCGCGCGCGACTGTCGCTCCGCCTCAAGGGCCTGCCGCTGCCGCTCGAGGGCGGCCGTCTCGCCCTGAACGCGGTCGAACGCGCCTCGGCGCGCCGCGCTCGCGTCCTGCCACGCGGCCTGCGCGTCTCGGAGTGACTTGATCAGTGATGCGTCGTGTTTCAGAACGCGGCGCAGCCAGTCACGCCTGAGCACCACGTCTGTGGGGTCCTGCGCGCCGAGCAGGATGCGGAGCCACGCGGCGTCGTCCAGTCGCCCGCGGGCCCGGAGCCGCTGCTGCACCAGCGCTTTGCGCGCTGCGACGGTGGTGGCGAACGCCGCCACGCTCTGGTCCATGTACGCCAGCGCGCGGCGCTCCTTCTCGAGACGCGCGCGCGTCTCGGCCTGCTGGAGCGCAAGCTGCACGATGACGCGGTCAAGCGCGTCGATGCGCTCGAGCAGCACACGCTCGTGAGGCGCAGTGGGCTCGTCTTGGGCGCCGCGCGCGTGGGGCGCCGTCAGCAACGCCGCGCAGAGGGCAGCGGCCCGAAGCGCGCTCACGCCTCAACCTCGCGCGGTGGGGATGCGGAGCGACCGCCCCACCGCGACGTGGCTGGCGATGACGCTGACCGCCATCGTCCCCAGCGCGAGCGCACCGATGGCGTCTGCGCGCAGAAAGTGCAGAGGGAGTCGGCCCAGCTCAAAGTGAACGCTGGCATCGTCTGCGGGGACAGCGAGGCGCCACGCAGCGTACAGGCCGGCGTGGGCGAGCGCGGCGCCCAGCAGGCCTTGAAGTGCACCCTCGAGGTAGAAGGGCGCGCGCACAAAAAGGCGCGAGGCGCCGACGAGGTGCATGACCTCGATCTCATCGCGCCGCGCGAAGAGCGCGAGCCGGACCGTGTTCGTGACGATGAAGACGACAGCCAGCGCTACGAGCACGGCGATGATAACCCCCGCGAGCTGCAGTCCGTCGCGGAAGGCCCGCAGGCGCTCCAAGATGTCCTGCCCCCACGCGATGTCCTCGACGACTGCCGTCTCGGGCAGAGCGCGCAGGCGGTCGGCCAGGGCCGCGAGCGTCGCCTCGTCCCGCCGCCCTGAGCGCAGGCCGACCTCGACCGACGCCGGCAGCAAGTCGGGGCCGACGCCCTCGACGAGCGCGGCGTCTGCGCCCAGCGCGGCTCGAAAGTCCGCCAGCGCCTGCTCACGTGAGCGCAGCGTCACGCGCTCGACCTCGGGCAGGCTCACGATCTGCGCCCGCAAGCGCTCTGCGTCTGCGTCCGTGGCCTCGGGCGCTAAGAAGACGACCAAGCGGACCTCGGCGCCCCAGGTCTCCGCGAGCCGGTCGATGTTCTCGAGGACCATCACGCAGGCTGCGAGCACAGCGACGGCGAGCGCGATGGTGCTCACGGCGACGAGCTGAACGAGCGGCGACTGCCGCATCGAGCCGAGCGCCTGACGCGTGAAGAAGCGAAGGCGGTGCAGGGCGGTGCTCACGCGGCGTCCTCGACGATGCGCCCGCCCTCGAGCGCTACGCAGCGGCGGGGGTAGGCGGCCAAGAGGCGCGGGTCGTGCGTCGCGATGAGCACGGTCGTCCCGCGTGCGTTCACGTCCACCAGCAGGTTCATGATCTCGAACGTGAGCGCGGGATCCAAGTTCCCCGTGGGCTCGTCGGCGAGCAGGATCGTAGGCTCGTTGACGAGCGCGCGGGCGATGGCGACGCGCTGCTGTTCCCCCCCGGAGAGGCGGTCGGGCAGGGCGTTGAGCTTGTCACCGAGCCCAACCTGCCGGAGCACGGTCGCGACCCGGCGCCGAATTTCGTCCGGCGGATGGCCAACGACCTCCATCGCGAATGCGACGTTGTCCCAGACCGTGCGGTTCGAGAGGAGCTTGAAGTCTTGAAAGACGACGCCGATGTTGCGGCGCAGCAGCGGGATCCCGCTCTCCCGCATGCGGTGGATGTTGCGCCCCGCGATGATGATCTGCCCGTGAGTCGGGGCCTCCGCGGCGAAGAGCAAGCGCAGCAGGGTGCTCTTGCCCGCGCCGGAGGGGCCGGTCAGAAAGACCAGCTCGCCGCGCTCGACCTGCAGCGTCACGTCGTCGAGCGCCCGGCGCTCGCGATCGTACTGCTTCGTCACATGGAACAGCCGGATCAGCGGCTCGGCGTCGCTCACGTCTCGTCGACATCCTCAAGGAGCCACGCGAGCGCGACGTCGTCGAAGCGCTGCTCCGAGACAAGGTCGGTCGGGAACTCCACGGTCACGCGGGGGGCGCGCATGGGCGCGGCTGCGGGGGGGATGACGTTCGGCAAAGAGAGGCGCTCTTGGATCGCGGCGGGTCGGGCGACGGCCGGCTCGGGCGGCGTGGTGGGCAGAGACATCGGCGCCGGTGTTGGCGCGGGGCCGCCGACCGGCAGGTCCTTGCGCTTGGCCATGGGGCGTTTGGCGAGCTCGTCGAACTCGCCGGCGAGCAGTGCCGCGTGCATGGCGCGCAGCTCGGCGCGCATGTGCTCCCGAACGCGCTCCACCATGTCCGGCTGCCCGACGAGGTCGGCGTAGTCGAGCTTTCGGCTGCCCAAGATCGTGCCGAAGATGAAGAGGTGCGTCATGATGACGGGGTTGCCGGGGCCCGAGTCTTCGGTCTGGACGTGGAACGTCTTGCCCTTGTAGCGGATGTCGAGGTTGAAGCCGGGGATCATGCCTGCCCTCCGCCGGGCGGGCCGCCCATGAAGACGTCCACGTGCTCAAAGGCGCCGAGCTGCTCGCCCCAGAAGCGGCGCGCGACGTCCCCGACACGGTCCGGCGCGTCCGTGACGCAGAAGCGCTGCGGCGGTGAGCCGTCGCCCTCGGGCGCCTCAAGGTCCGCGCGCCGCAGGAACGCCGCGACGTCCCGCGCCACGGCGGTCGCGGAGTCGACGACCTCGACGGAGCGACCGAGCAAGCGCTGCGCGGTCTCCGTGATGACCTCGCGCAGCAGCGGGTAGTGCGTGCAGCCCAAGATGATCGTGTCCACGCGAGTGCCGGCGAGCGGCCCGAGGTACTCCTGTGCGACGAGGCGCGTGACCTCGTGCGCGGTCCAGCCCTCTTCGACGAGCGGCACGAAGAGCGGGCACGCAATCTGAACGACCTCGCGGTCGGGGTCGAGCTCGTGAATCGCCTGCTCGTAGGCGCCCGAGCGGACGGTCACGGGCGTGCCGAGCACGGCGATCGCGCCGCCCCGCGAGGCCTCAACCGCGACCCGCGCCCCGGGCCGAATCACACCGAGCACCGGGACATCGCCGCCGTCGGCCAAGCCGCCGAGGGCGTGCGCTGACACCGTGTTGCACGCGATGACGACGAGCTTGACGTCTTGGCGCTTGAGGAACGCAACGTTGTTGCGGGCGTAGCGCACGATGGTCGCTGGAGAGCGCGTCCCGTAAGGCACGCGCGCCGTGTCTCCGAGGTAGACGATCGCCTCGCGCGGTAGTACCGCGCGGATCGCCGCGGCGACGGTCAAGCCGCCGAGCCCGGAGTCGAAGACGCCAATGGGTGCGCTCATCGGGCCGGCACGCTAGCCACGCCGGCGGCCGGGGTCAATCGCCGCGCGTCAGGGTCCGCCGAAGTCCGTGCAGTACGTGATGCGGATGACGGCCTTTTCGACGGCCGCGGGCAGGTCGTGCTCGACGGCCACCGCGATGGTGCCGAGCTCAAGCGCGGGCGGGTCGTCGAGGTCGTACATGTTCGTGTCGATGAGCGTCGTGAGCTTGGGCAGCGATACCGACTGCTCCGGCACGCCGTTGAAGAAGCACAGGGGGGTCAGGTCCAGCTCGGCCGACGCGCTGCCGGTGCTTGCGAAGATGGGCGGCTGCGACGGGCCGAACGACCGAACCTCAAGGCCCGCCTTGCCCGAATCGCGGGAGTCTAGGCAGTTGCCGTTCACATCCGACAGGCGCACGACGAGGTCAGCGGCGCCGTTGCGCGGGATGATGACGTCGACGTCTTGCACGCCGTCGTTGTTCATGTCGGCGCGGCAGCCGCCGACGGGGCGGGGGACGCCGCGCCCGCAGAGCGTGTTCGGGTTGTTGTAGCAGTCGAGATTATCGGCAGTGCCGAACTCCGAGTAGAGCGGGTCGAGCGCGCCGAGCCACACGAGGGTCGTCGACGCCCAGATCTGGGTCTCCGCGTCCCACTCACCGTTGCCGGGCGTGTACGCGCCGTCGTTGTCGAAGACGTCCTCGTACGGCTCGCCCTCGTCGTAGGCGTTGTTGTCGTTCACGTCGATGTAAGGCTCGCCGAGGTCGTGCGTGCCGGGCTCGAAGGTGTCAACGCCCGGGTTGTACTGCAGGTCACCGTCGACATCGATGAACGACTCCTCGCCGCGGGTCGACGCGACCACGCGCACGAGGCCGTCGCGAGGGTTGTAGACGAACTGGCCCGCCGCCGGGCGACGGAGGCTGTCGAACGCGGGGCGCGAGAACCCTGCCTCGTAGGGGAACGGCGTCGTGTCCGCGGGGAAAGGCCGCGAGACGGCGTAGACGCTCGACGCCGTGCCGTCCTCGCCGGTGAAGGCGACCGCCGCCTGACCGCCGCCGATGGAGCCCGCCTCGGTGGTGAACCGCACGGTCGTGCCGACGGGCACGCGGTTCCGCAGGCGGTCCGACAGAGCGACCACGCAGTTGGTCTGCGGCCCGAGGCCGACGAGCCAGCGGTCGCCCGCGTTCGCCCGCTCGTTCGCGGGGTCGTGGTAGCGCCACGTATAGGCGGGCTGGAGCGGCATCTCGCACCCGAACGTGAACTCGTCCGCGCTTGGCAGGCCGGAGATGATGGTGATTTCGGGGCTGAGTTCTTCCTGCGTATCGAGCTCGTCGCTGTCCGCGCGCGGGAAGTAGGCCGTGGCCTTGACCTTGAGCTGGCCGGGGCGGTTGCCGGGCTGGAGCACGGTCGCCGCGATGCCCTCGGCGCCCTGCGCGACCTCGGTCAGCACCTCGGTCGGCTCGAGCCGCACCGCGCCGTCCCCGCCCGCGATCGTGTTGTCGACGACCTCGAACGTCACGCGAATCGGTCGCGTCACGGGCACCGCGTTGTTCGTGACCTTCCAGCGCAAGATCACGGAGCTGGGGCGGTTGGGCGAGACGTTCGCCCGCGTGCCGAGCGTGAGCGCGTCGCCGCGGGGCTCGTCGTAGGCGATCTGGAAACGGCTCGGCGGGGGCGCGGCGTCCTGCGCGCCGCCGGTGGCGCCGCCCGCTGCGGCATCCGCGCTGCCGCCTGTGGCGCCGCCCGCCGCGGCGTCCGTACCGCCCGTCGGCTCGTCGCAAATGTCTTGACAGTCGCAGAGCCACTCCGACTTCGGGATGCAGCGAATCGGCCAGCCGTCCTCTTTGGGCATCACGATGGGCGCACCCGTGCGCTCGTACCGCTCGACGTAGGCGTAAAGCCGGTGCGTACCGACCTCGTCGCAGAAGACGCCATCCTCGACGCTGTCGCCCGCGAACACCAAGTCGGCCACGGTCTTGCCTTGGGGCTCGCCCTCGCTCACCGTCGACCGGAAGCGCAGGCCGCTCCCGCCCGGCGCGCCGGCGTTGTTGCCGACGTAGAGTTTGACCGCCGTGCCCGCCTCGAACGCTCCGGAAGAGCGCTCGGGGTCGATGCCGGTCACGTCAATGCGCGCATACTCCAGCGTGTCGTTCTGCAGGTCGTCCAGGGTTGCGACAGGCAGCAGGTTGCCACCGCACTGGCTGAAGCCGCGCACCTGCAGCGAAGGCGCGCCGGTCCTGGAGAGCGCGTTGTCGTCGTCGCCGCAGCCGGCGACGCCACCCAGCGCCAGCGCGGCGAACGCGAGCGCGGCAGGCAAGCTCGACCATGGGCGACTCGGGCGCAGGCTCAGCTTCATCGGGACCCCCTCGACACACGGATTCGGCCTGACCGTATCGGGGGGCGCGCGGGGGTGTCAACTTCTGAACGCCCGCGCTGCCAGCGGACTTGCGGACGGTCCCGTTGACCTCGACGGGGTCGGTGATAGAGTGCCGCGCCCTATGAAGCGCCGCACAGCTCACATCGTCGGTGCCCTCGCCCTGACCGCCCCGAGCGTCACGCGCGCCGGCGGCTTCGAGACCGAATACCCGGACAACGGCGGGCGCGCGCTCGGCCGCGCCGGCGCATTCACGGCGCGGGCGGACGACCCCACTGCGATCTACTATAACCCCGCTGGGCTGACGAAGCTCGAGGGCGAGCACCTGCTCGTCTCGGCCAACGTCCTCTCGCTCGACCACACCTTCTCGCCCGCCGACCGCACGGCGACGCGCGGTGCGCGGCGCATCACGCTCGAGTTCGCGGACGTCGAGCAGCAGGTCTCTGCGTTTGTGGCGCCGTTCCTCGCGTGGCAGTTCGACGTCGACACGCTGCCGGCCCTCGACTTCGGGCTCGCCCTCTACGGCCCGGCGGCGAACGGACACCGCAAGTTCGCCGACCAGCTCCGGCCTGTTCGCGCGACGGATGCCCGGGGAGACGACGCGGCCCGCTTCGTGGCCGGCGCTCGGGCCGACACGCTCGTCCCGAACGGGATGCTCGTCGAGAGCGAGCTCGCGCAGATCTTCCCGACTGCAGCGGTCGCGTGGCGCGTCCGGCCCGATCTGAGCCTCGGCGTGTCTCTCCAGAACTCGGTGGTCATCGCGCGGCTCGTTCAAGGCGCGGGCGGCGCTTTTCCTGGGCAGGCCGAGCTCAACGTTACGGACCTGCTCTCTCCGACGGCGATCCTGGGCGCGCAGTGGCGGCCCTTCGACGCGCTGGAGCTGGGCCTCGCGGCGCGGCCCCCCGTGCGGGTCGAGGCGCACGGCACCGCCAAGCTCCGCCGCTACGCTGATTGCCAGCAGCCGTCCGAGAGCGGGTGCGCGGGCGCGCCACCGGGCGAGTTCGGTCAACGCTGGCCGCTCGCCGGCCCGCTCCCGCTCGTCGAGGCCGACGGCCGGACGCAGAACGACGACGCGACCCTTCGGTTTACCAACCCGGCGTGGGTCCGCGCCGGTGTCCGCTGGGTGCAGCCGCGCTGGGACCTCGAGCTCGACTACATCTTCGAGGGCAACAGTGTTCATGAGGCGTACACCATCGACTTCGCCGCGCCTCAAGTGAACCTGCCCGCGGAGACTGGCCCCGGCACGCTGATCCCGATGACCGACCTGCGCGACCTGCGGCGCTACGTCGATACGCACGCGCTCCGGCTCGGCGGTGACCTCGCGGTCTTGCCGGGTCGCCTAACGGTGCGCGCGGGCGCCGCATACGAGACGGGCGCGAGCCCCGAGGCCTATACGCACCTCGACTTCCCGGGGCTCGACCAGGTCACCGGCTCTGTGGGTCTGGGCGCACAGTTCGGGCTCGTCGACGTTGACCTCGGCGCGGCGTATGTGCACGGCCTTCGGCGCGACGTCCGCGAGAGCCAGGTCCGCTTGACCGACCTCCAGCGGCCCGCCTCGACGTGGGACATCAATGGCCAAGGCGCCTTCGAGGCGCGTTACATGGTGCTCGGCGTCTCGACGTCGTGGCGCCTCTGACCCCTTTTCGCGAGGCCCACCGCCGATGTCCGCCGTCTTTCCCTTAGAGGATGTCCTCTCGCGGCTTCGGGCGGGCAAGAGCGCTGACATCGCCGGCGTCGACGCGGACCTCACCGCCTATGTGGCCGTCGCGATGCAGGCCCGCCTCGGTCGGCCCGTCGTCGTGGTCGCGCCCGAGGCGTCGGACGCGCGCCGCGTCGCCAGCGACCTGGAGTTCTTCGCCGGCCCGGAGTGCCGCGTCGTGCTGCTCTCGACGGTCGAAGCGAGCCCCTACGGCGACCTGAGCCCGGACCGCGGCGCTGTGATGGAGCTGATGTCGCAGCTCTCGCTGCTCGCGTGGGACCAGGCCGGCACTTTCACCGTGCTGTCCGTCGACATGCTGGCGCGCCGCTGCGTGCCGCGCGATGTGCTGGTCGAGCGGAGCTTCCTCGTGGTCGCGGGCAAGCGCCTCGAGCGGGACGCCTGCCTGCGCGCGCTCGCGGACGCGGGCTACCACGCGGTGGGCACCGTCGAGGACCCCGGCACGTTCGCAGTCCGGGGCGGCATCCTTGATGTCTGGCCGCCGCACTTGACCCACCCCGTGCGGATCGAGCTCTGGGGCGACGAGGTCGAGACGCTCAAGGCCTTTCTGCCCGACACCCAGCGCACCTTCGGCGAGCCGCTCACCGACCTGATGCTCCCGCCCGTGCGCGAGGAGCTGATGGTGTCGCCGTACAAAGATGACGCCGCCCGTGGCATCGTCGAGGCCGGTGGGGCGGCGGGCGTGCCGACGCGTCGCCTGCAGCCGCTCCTCGACGACCTGCGCAACGGCATCCCGTTCATGGGCATAGAGGGGCTGAGGCCGGCTTTCTATGCCGGGCTGACGCCCCTGACCGACTACCTGCCCCGTGACGCCGTCTTCTTGGTCCTCGACCCGCTGGGGATGGCCGACCGCCTGAACGCGCTGTGGACGTCGCGCGAGCGTGAGTACGCGCAGTGTATTGAGGACCACGTGCCCGCGCTCGAGCCGGGCCGGCACCTGCTGCACCCCGGCGAGGTGCAGCGGCTGCTCGCGGGCAACACTGCGGTGCGCGCCCATATGCTCCAGATCGGCGGGCCCGTCGAGGGCGTCGCGGACGCCTCGCAGACCTGGGAGGGCCCCGAGGACGCCGTGCGCTTCAAGGTGCCGGGCAACGGCGACCTGACGCACGCGCTCGGCCTGGCCCGCGCAGACAAGGAGCCGTTGCGCCCGCTCGCCACGGCCGTGCGGACCTGGGCGGACGAGGGCGCCTGCGTCGTGCTGGCGTGCCGGCAGCAGACCAACCTCGACCGCCTCGAGCGGGTACTCAAGGGCTACGGCGTGCCCGTGCGCCGCGGAGACGCTGCGCCCGCGAGCTACTTGCGGCCGCCCGGCGCGCACGAGGAGCGCGGCGCGGTGCTGGTGCAGGGCGAGGTCGGTGGCGGCTTTCGACTGCTCGAGCACGGCTTCGCGCTTGTCACCGAAGAGGAGGTCTTCGGCCGCAAGACCACGCGGCGCAAGAAGGCGCGCACTCAAGAGGACCAGGTCAACCCGTTCATTCAGAGCTTTCGGGAGCTCGAGCCGGGCGACTTTGTGGTGCACGCGGACCACGGCATCGGCAAGTACCACGGCCTCAAGAAGCTCATGGTCGGCAAGGCCGAGACGGACTTTCTGGTCGTCGAGTTCGCCAACGCCGACAAGCTCTATCTGCCCGTCTACAAGCTCGGGCGGCTCCAAAAATACGTCGGCTCGAGCGAGAACGCGCCGCGCATGGACCGCCTCGGCGGGACCGCGTGGGCCAAGGTCAAGGCGAAGGCCGAAGCGAGCGCGGAGGAGGACGCCTACGCCCTGCTCGACCTGTACGCCCAGCGCGAGGTCGCAAAGGGTCACGCCTTCTCGGCGCCCGATGAGTACTACAAGAGCTTCGAGGCGACGTTCCCGTTCACCGAGACCGCCGATCAAGAGCGCGCCATCGAAGAGGTCCTCGCGGACATGCAGCGCGCGCAGCCGATGGACCGCCTGCTCTGCGGCGACGTGGGCTTCGGCAAGACCGAGGTTGCCATCCGCGCGGCCATGAAAGCGGTCGTCGACGCCAAGCAGGTCGCCGTGCTCGTGCCGACGACCGTCCTCGCGCTCCAGCACTTCAAGAACCTCAAGGCGCGCTTCTCGCAGTACCCCATCCGCGTCGAGCTGATGAGTCGCACGGTCTCTCCCGAGGCACAAAAGACCATCCTCGAGGATGTCAAGCGCGGCCGGATCGACATCATCGTCGGCACGCACCGGCTGCTCTCCAAAGACGTCAAGTTCAAGGACTTGGGCCTGCTGGTGCTCGACGAGGAGCACCGCTTCGGCGTCAAGGACAAGGAGCGCCTCAAGGAGATGCGGACCGGCATCGACGTCCTGACGATGACGGCGACGCCGATCCCGCGGACGCTCCAGCTCGCGGTCGGCGGCGTGCGCGACCTGAGCGTGATCACCACGCCCCCGGCCGACCGCCTGAGCGTGCGGACCTTTGTGTGTCGCGCGACCGACCAGCTCGTGCGCGACGCAGTGCTCCGCGAGCTCGCGCGCGGCGGCCAGGTCTTCTTCGTGCACAACCGCGTGCAAACCATCGAGGCCCGCAAGGCGTGGCTGCAGGCGATCGTGCCCGAGGCGCGCATCTGCGTCGGCCATGGCCAGATGAACCCCGAGCAGCTCGAGGAGGTCATGCTCGACTTCACCGAGGCCAAGTACAACGTGCTGCTGTCGACGACGATCATCGAGAGCGGCATCGACATCCCGAACGCGAACACCATGCTGGTCGACCACGCCGACCACCTGGGGCTGGCGCAGCTCTACCAGCTCCGCGGGCGTGTCGGTCGAGGGCGCGAGCGCGGCTACTGCTACCTGCTCGTGCCGAGCGAGGGCGCGCTCTCGAGCGACGCGCGCAAGCGGCTCGGCGTTATCCAGAAGTTCACGGAGCTCGGTAGCGGCTTTCAGGTGGCCAGCCACGATCTCGAGATTCGCGGCGCGGGCGAGCTGCTGGGCACGCGTCAAAAAGGCCAGGTCGCGGCGGTCGGGCTCGATCTTTACGCGCAGCTCCTCGACGACGCAGTGCGTAAGCTGCGCGGTGTTGCGGCGAAGGTGAGCTTCGATCCGGAGATTAACCTGCAGGTCACGGCGCGCGTGCCCGAGGAGTACGTGCCGGACACGCACCTGCGCCTGGTACTCTACAAGCGCCTCGCGAACGCCAACGACGAAGAGGATGTCTTCGCCGTGGCCGAGGAGATGGCCGACCGCTTCGGCGAGCCGCCCGGGCCGGTCCGCAACCTGTTCGAGGTCATGCGCATCCGCACGCTGGCGCGCTACGTCGGCCTGAACACGGTCGAGTCGAGCCCCGAGCGCGCGCAGCTCACGTTCCACCCGCAGACGCCTTTCCCGGTGTCCGCCGCCCTCAAGCTCGTTCAGAATCCACACGGGCGCTTCAAGGCACCCGCCGACTTCAAGCTGACCTACACGTTCGACACCGAGGAGCGCCGCGACACTCTGGTCGCGGTGCGGATGGTGCTCCAGCGCTTGGCCGAGCTGCAGACGGACGCGCTCGACGTTCAGGAGTCCGCATCATGAGAAACCCCATCGCGCGCCTCGCGCTCGCGCTCGCGCTCATCGGCTGCACGGAGAGCACCCCCGACACGCCCCAAGCGGCCGCGCCCACAATCACAGAGGCCGAGAAGGGCACGGTGCTCGCCAAGGTCGGCGACCGGGTGATCACCGTGACCGAGTTCGAGGAGCGCCTGAACCAGCAGGCGCCCTTCGCGCGTCAGCGGTACTCGAGCGTGCAGCGCAAGCAGGAGTTCCTCGACGGCCTCGTGCGCTTCGAGCTGCTCGCGATGGAGGCCGAGGCGCGGGGCTTCGACAAGGACCCCGAGGTCCAGCTCGCCCGCAAGCAGGCCCTCGTTCGCAAGCTCATGGCTGACCACGTGCCGTCGCTCGTGAAGCTCTCCGACATCACCGAGGCCGATGTGAAGGCCTACTACGACGAGCACCTCGCCGAGTTCGACAAGCCCGCCGAGGTCCGCGCGTCGCACATCTTGTTCACGGGCGGCGACGCCGAAGCGCGCGCGAAGGCGACGCTCGACGAGTTGCGCGGCAAGCTCGCGGGCGGCAAGGCAGACGCGCGCGAGGTCTTTACCGACTTCGCGCGTCGCTCATCGCAGGACGCCGCGACGCGAGAGAGCGGCGGCGACCTGCAGTTCTTCAGCAAGCCCGGCGAGGCGCGCGCGGACCGAGGGCCGCTGGCCGTCGAGGTGCCGCCCCCCGTGGCGAACGCCGCCTACGCCCTCGCGGCGGTCGGTGACATCGCGCCTGCGCCCGTGCAGACGAGCACCGGCTGGCATGTGGTGCAGAAGACCGGCTTCAAGCGGGCCTACAAGCGTGAGCTCGCCGAGGTGCAGCAGAGCATCCGCAACAAGCTCTTTCGGGCGCGCAAGCAGCAGGCCATGGAGAACTACGTGGCCGATCTCAAGAAGAAGGCCGCGATCTGGGTCGATGACCGCGTGCTCGAGTCGATTCAGCCGAAGGCGGGCGGCAACGAGCTGCCGCTCCGGCCGCCGACGCCCGCGCTCGCGCCGCAAGGGATCGACCTGCCCGGGGCCGAGGCCGCCGGGGGGCAGCCGTGAGCCGCGCAATGGGCCGCGTCATCGCGGGGCTCGCGCTCGCGCTCGCGCTCTCACACCACACGCCCGTCCATGCCCGGGTGATCGACCGCGTGGTCGCCATCGTGAACGACGAGGTCGTGACCTTCAGCGAGCTCGAGGAGGTCGTCGCCCCACTGATGCGCCAAGTCGAGGCGATCCCCGACCCACTCCAGCGGGCGCAGCAGCGAGAGAAGCAGCTCCAAGCGGGGCTCGACGAGCTGATCGGGCAACGGCTCGTGCTGCAGGAGGCAACGCGGCGCAAGATGAGCGTCGGCGTGGAGGAGGTCGACAGCTACATCGCCCGCGTGAAGTCGCAGCAGAGCTGGGATGACACGCAGTTGGACGCCTACGTGAAGTCGCAGGGCTACGCGATGCCGGAGTTTCGCGCGCACCTCAAGGAGCAGATTCTGCGCAACAAGGTCATGCGCGCCGTGCTCGGCGAGCGTGTGCGGATCAGCGACGGTGACGTTGAGGCCTACTACCGCGACAAGCTGACCGAGCTGAACAGCCAGATCGAGCTCGAGGCCGCGCACATCGTGATCACCGTGCCTGCGGGCGCGTCGAGCGTCGATGAGGCGGCCGCTCGCCAGCAGGCGACGGAGCTCCTGGCGCGGGCGCGGGCGGGCGAGGACTTCGGCGCGCTCGCCAAGCAGTACAGCCAGGGCGTGGGGGCCGAGAACGGCGGCGCGCTCGGCGCGATTCGCCGCGGCAGCCTCGACCCTGCGTTTGAGGACGCGCTCTTCGCCCTGCCGGACGGCGGTCTGGGCGGCCCCGTGCGAACGACCCTCGGCTGGCACGTCGTCAAGGCTGTCTCTCGCAAGACCCTACCCGCGCCGACGCTGGACGAGGCGCGCGAGAACCTGCGCCAAGAGCTCACGGACAAGCGCATGAAGGCCGAAGTCGCGGAGTGGGTTGAGGAGATGAAGAAGAAGGCTTTCATCGAGCTCAAGCTCTGAAGCGCGGCCTCAGAGGGCGCGGTAGAGCGAGCCGCTCGGGGCGAAGCGCCGTGTGACCGCCACGATCGCCGCGGTCGCGGTCATCGCGGCCTCGAGGGCGTCCGACCACGGCGGCGACTGGGCGCGCGCCCACCCCGCCCTCGCCGGCTCGAGCGCGGGGTCGTCCGACGCCGCAAGTGGATCGGGCGGCAGCGCGTCGTAGTACGCCCTGAAGTCCGTCGTCGAGCCGAAGAAGGCGCGCAAGCCCCAACGCGTCGCGAGCGCGCATTGCAGGCGCTGGCAGGCGTGCTCCCGCAAGACGTCGCGGTCCGTCAGGTTGCATAGCCCCCAGTCCGGCGCGCGCTGGCCGCCTAACCCCTCGACCAGCGCATGGCAAAACTCGTGCAAGACCAGCTGCGCCAGCGAGTCATCGGGGTCGAAGGCGTCCGCGCTCGAGAGCGTCAGCGTCCCCGCGCCGTCCCAAGACGCGTAGACCTCGCCAGACCGCACGACGCGCATGCCGAGCCGAGCGGCTGTCTCGGTCCAGACCAAGTCGAGCGGGTCATCGTAGCGGGCCGTGATCTCGCGGGGCATGGTGTGAGAATAGCGCGTCGGGGTTAGACTCGCCCCCATGTCGAAGCCCAAGGTGCTCGTCGCGGACGACGAGGAGAACGTTCGCCTCGATTTGAGGCTGCGCCTCGCGCGCGAGGGCTTCGAGGTCGTGACCGTCGAAACGGCGCACGACGCGCTCGAGGTGCTGAAGTCGGACTCACCGGACGTGGTGCTCTGCGACCTGCTCATGCCCGGCCTTGATGGCTTGGGCTTCTTGACGCAGCAACGTGCGCTCGGGCCGCCCGCGGCGCGCATCCCCACGATCCTGATGTCCGCGCATGCGGACGTCGAGACCGCGCTCAAGGCCGTCGAGCTCGGGGCGGTCGACTACCTGCCTAAGCCCGCGCGCACGGACGAGGTTGTCTTTCGCCTCCGCCGCGCGCTCGAGTTGAGCCGTCTGCGCACCGAGGTCGCAGACCTGCGCGCTAAGCTCGACGACGGCGCCGGTGGATTCGGCGGCATCGTCGCCGGTTCGGACGCGATGCAGCGCGTCTTCGGCACGATTCGCAAGGTCGCGCACTTCAAGACTACGGTGCTCATTCAGGGCGAGAGCGGCACAGGCAAGGAGCTGGTCGCGCGCGCGCTCCACGACCAGAGCGGTCGCCGCAACAAGCCCTTCGTGGCCGTCAACTGCGGTGCGATCCCAGAGCAGCTCCTCGAGACCGAGCTCTTCGGGCACGTTCGCGGCGCCTTCTCCGACGCCACGCGCGACCGACGCGGGCTCTTCGAGGAGGCGGACGGCGGGACGTTCTTCCTCGACGAGATCGGTGAGCTGCCGCTGCCCCTGCAGGTCAAGCTCCTGCGCGTGCTCCAAGAAGAAGAGGTGCGCCGCGTCGGCGAGAGCCGCTCACACAAGGTGGACGTTCGGGTCGTCGCCGCGACGGTGCGTGATCTGGCCACTGAGGTCCGCGCCGGTCGGTTCCGCGAGGACCTCTTCTATCGGCTGAACGTGCTGACCCTCCGGCTGCCGCCCCTCCGCGAGCGGGCGGACGATATCCCGTTGCTCGTCGAGCACTTCGTGCGTGTCCTGAATCGCAAGCTCGGCACCCATGTCGACGGCGTGACCCCCGCCGCGGGCCGCCTGCTCGCGCGCTATGCGTGGCCGGGGAATGTGCGCGAGCTCGAGAACACGATCGAGCGCGCGCTGGTGCTGGCCGACGGCGCGCTGGTCGATGTGGACGACCTGCCGCCCAAGCTCCGGCAGGCGGACGATCCAGTGCGTCGGGCCGTCGACGAGTCTGAGCTCTCGGTCAAGCGCGCCACGCGGCTGATCGAGGAGGCGCTCATTCGCAAGGCGCTCGACGCGACGGGCGGCAACCGCACGCGCGCCGCCGAGCTGCTCGAGCTCTCGCCGCGCGCCCTGCTGTATAAGATCAAAGAGTTCGGCCTGCGCTGAGCGCACGAAACGTAATAGTCCTTACGTTTGTTGACGATCCGGCGGCTCGAAAAGCATATTCCGCGCAAGCGTCGTATCGTCGCGGAACGTGTGAGGGGGGGTCTCGCTCGATGGCCCGTGGAAAAAACGCCCTAGGGCTCGACATCGGCACCAGCTCGATCAAGCTGGTGCAGCTGAAGGAGTCCAAGAAGGGCATTCAGCTCGCTAGCTTCTCGATGGCGCCTCTCCCCTCCGAGGCCATCGTCGACGGCGCGGTGATGAACAGCGGCGCGGTCGTCGACACCATTCAGGCGATGGTGGCCGCGCAGAAGCTCAAAAATCGCGAGTGCGCGCTCTCCATCAGCGGCCACTCGGTCATCATCAAGAAGATCAGCCTGCCGGCCATGACCCCCGAAGAGCTCGACGAGAGCATCAAGTGGGAGGCCGAGCAGTACATCCCGTTCGACGTCAACGACGTCTACCTCGACTACCAGATCCTGCAGACGCGGCCCGAGCAGGGCCAAATGGACGTGCTCCTCGTCGCCGCTAAGAAGGAGATGGTCGACGAGTACGCTTCCGTCGCGCGGGAGGCGGGCCTAGAGCCGGTCGTCGTCGGCATCGACTGCCTGACGATTCAGCAGGGCTTCGAGCTCAACTACGGCTACCCGCCCGGTGAGACGATCGTCCTCATCAACATCGGCGCGAGCACCATCAACATCAACGTCGTCGCGAACGGGCTCACCACCTTCACGCGCGACATCGCGATGGGCGGCAACCAGTTCACCGAGGAGCTGCAGAAGCAGCTCAACGTGTCCTACGACGAGGCCGAGGCCTACAAGCTCGGCGGCGAGCGGGGCGTGGACGCCGAGAGCGTCGTGCCGCAAGAGGTCGAGCGGGTCGTCTCGGCCGTGAGCGAGCAGATGGCGAGCGAGATCCATCGCTCCCTCGACTTCTACATGGCCACCTCGAGCGAGGGGCGCATCTCGCGCATCTACCTGTCGGGGGGCAGCGCCAAGATCCCCGCGCTCGCCCGCACCCTCGAGAACCGCATTGGCGTTGCCTGTGAGCTGATCGACCCGTTCCGCGGGGTGCAGGTCGACCCCAAGCTCTTCAACCTGGATTACATCAACCAGGTGCGGCCGCTCGCGGCGGTGGTGCTCGGCCTCGGCCTGCGCAAGGCAGGCGACTTCCGCATCAACCTGCTGCCGGTCAAAGAGGCCCGTAAGCGGGAGAGCGGCAAGCAGTTCTTGGCGCTGATGGGCATCGCACTGCTGATCCTCGTGGGCGTGATGTACTACTGGCAGAGCGAGACCGAGGCGGAGCTCGCGCGGATCGAGGGCCAGAACAACAAGATCACCGCGCAGCTCAAAGAGGCCGAGGCCAAGAGCAAGCAGATCGCTCTGATGCAGGCCGAGAAGGACGAGCTCGAGAAGCAGAAGGTCGTGCTCGACGGCCTGCTCGAGGGGCAGGCGGGGCCGGTCAAGATGCTCGACGAGCTCTCGGTCATGCTCACGCCAGTCTCGGACCCGATTCAGAAGCTGGCGCAGGAGAAGCGTCGCTGGAATCCCGACTGGGACCCCAAGCGGCTGTGGGTCATGAGCTTTGTCGAGTCGTCTCGAAAGCTGAAAATCCAGGGCTACGCGCGCACGAACGACGACCTCGCCGAGTTCTTGCACCGCCTGAACACCTCGAAGCACTTCGTCGAGGTGCGGCTGAACCTCTCCGAGATGGTGGAGCTGTCGGCGGTGCCTGGGCTCAAGCTCGTGCGCTTCGACGTCGACGCGCTCGCTCTCTACGGCCCCGCAGACGTCAAGCGTCTTGCCGCGGGCGACATCGGCGCCGCCGCCGAGCGCAAGAAGAAGTGAGGCTCGAAGGAAACTCCCATGGGTGATGCACTCGAGAAATTCTCGGCGATTCCCACGGCGCAAAAGTTCCTTGTGCTTTTGCTCGCGCTCGGTGTTGTCGGTGCGGGCTGGTACTTCGGGCTCATCGCGGACGTCGAGGCCAAGGTCGAGGCCGCGAACGCGTCGACGCGGACGCTGAACGGCAAGCTGACCGAAGCGCAGGGCAAGATCGCCAACATCAAGAAGTTCGAGGAAGAGGTCGAGGCCCTCAAGCGGCAACGCGAAGAGATGACCGACCGCCTGCCAGCAGACGAAGAGATCGCGTCGCTGCTGCAGAAGATCCACGGCCAGGGCAAGATCGTTGGCCTCGAGATCAATCGGTTCGAGCGCCAGCCCGCCGAGGTCGCGCAACTCTTCGTGCGGATTCCGGTGCGGATGACCCTCACGGGCACTTTTCACCAGATCGCGACCTTCTTCTTCTACGTCGGTCGGCTGACCCGCATCGTCAACGTCGAGAACATCGCGCTCGCGACCGTGGCGTCCAAGGACGGCGAGTCGGATGGCCTCCTGACAGCGACTTGCACGGCGACGACGTTCATGTACCGTCCGGCGAATATGCCGGTCGACGGGGGGAAGTAGTCATGGGGATGTCCACGTCTGCGTGGATCGCGGCGGCGGCCGCCCTGTGCCTGCTCACCGCCTGTGGCGAAGACGAGCAGCGCGCCGGCAGTCGAGGTGCGGCGGGCGGCGCGACGACCGCTGCGAAACCTGCGGAGAAAGCGGGCGGCAAGGGCGCGGCGGCTGCAGGCGACGAGCTCGCCAACGTCCCGGAGAAGCTCCGGGGGGTCGACTGGAACGCCAAGGACGATCTTGAGCTGCGCGATGCCCGCGACCCGTTCAAGTACTTCCTCGACGACGTCCTGCCGCGGGCTGCGGACGCCAAGGCCGTCGTGGACAGCCCGTGCCGCGGTCCGCTGTGCGAGGAAGACGCAGGCGGGCTCAAGCTGATGGCCATCATCACCGGGACGTCGGTCCACAAGGCGATGATGCTCGACGCCAAGAATATCGGGCACGTTGTGCGCGCAGGCGATGTGATCGGCAAGGAGCCGTATCGCGTCACCCGCATCACGCGGAACGAGGTCGTGCTCAAGCCGCTGCAGCCGCCCGCGCCCGGGCAGCCGCCGGCCCAAGAAATCGTGAAGAAGCTCCTTGGTGACCAGGAGCTACAGGAGCTCCTGCCGTGAAGGAGAGTGGAAAGCCCATGCGCCGACTCCCCCCGCTCGCTGCGCGTAACCGCGCTGTCTGGCCGTTGGTCGCGCTCTGCACGGCGGCGGTGCCGGCCTATGTCTGCGCGGCCGAGGTCGACCACAACGCCCTCTCAGACCTGCGGGTCCGAGAGACGCCGAATGCGACTGAGATCGTGGTCAGCGGGACGGCCCCGCCGACCTTCACGGTGTTCAAGCTCGCCGATCCGGCGCGGCTCTTCATCGACATCTCGAACGCCGATACCGCGCGCCTCAAGACGCCCGTCGACATCGGTAACGGCGTCGTCGGCGAGGTCACGGCGCTGCAGTTCAGCGAGTCGGGCGCGCGCGTCGGGCGCATCATCGTCGGCCTTGAGGTGGACGCGCTCTACAAGGTCGTCGCTCTGGGCAACGACCTCGTCGTGACGGTCGACGCCAGCCAGCGCCGCGTGAAGTCGGTCCCCGTAGCGGGCGGCGACTCCGCCGAGACACTGCAGCGGCTCCGCGACCTCGAGGCGCGTGCGGCTGAGGCCGACGCGCGAGCCCGGGCGGCGGAGGGCCAGGCCGCGGATGCGCGAACGCAAGCTCAGCGCGCGGCCGAGCAGGCGCGCGCTGCCGTGGAGCAAGCGAAGCGCGAGGGCGACGCGGCCCGGGCCGCAGCCGAGGCGCGCATGGGTGAGGCTGACGCCCGCGCGACGCTGGCCGCGCAAGCGGCGCGGACCGAAGCAGAGCGTGCGCGGTTGACCGCGGAGCGCTCTCGCACCGAGGCCGAGGCCGCCCGCCGCGAGACCGAGGCCGCCCGCGCTGCCGCTGCGACGGCGTTCGCCGCCGCCGAGAAGGCGAAGGCGGAGCGGGTCGCCGCGGAGGCCGTCGCATCGCGCGCGGTCGCTCAGGCCGCTACGGCGCAGGCCGAAGCGGAGCGGGCGCGGGGCGAGAAGTCGGCCGCTGAGCAGACCGCTCGCGTGGCAGCCGGCAAGGCAGCCGAGGCCGAGGCACAGGCGCAGCAAGGCCGCGGCGACGCGAAGGCGCTCGCTGACGCGCGTGCGGCTGCTCAAGCCGCCGAGGCAAGGCGCGCGCAGGCCGAGGCCGCCGCCACGCAGGCGATGGAGAAGGCGCGCGAGGCAGACGCCCGGGCTCAAGCCGCGGAGCAGGACCGTAGCGCGCTCAAGGCCCAGCTCGCGGCGCTCGACGCGCAACGCGGCGAGACGCTCGCGCGCATCGCGGCGCTTGAGGGCGCTGAGAACGCGCTCTCCGCGCAGCTCGCGCAGGCCCGCGCTGACAACAACCGTGAGGCGACCGCGCGACTCGAGGCAGAGCAGCGCGCGCGAGCCGCCGAGGTCTCTGCGCAGCGCGCCGAGGTCGCGCGGCTCGAGTCGGCGAAGGCGGCGTCTGCGCTTGATACGCGGCTGCGCGCTCTGGACGCCGAGCTCGTGGGTGCACGCGCCGAGGGTGCGAAGGGGCAAGGCAAGGCGAGCGGGCTTGAGCGCGAGGCCGAGGCGCTGCGCGCCGAAGCGGCTCGCTTGAAGGCCGCGCTCGGAGAGAGCGAGCAGGCGCTCAAGACCGCGAAGAGCGAGGCGCAGCGGCGTCGGGACGTGGCGGACGCGCTGCCCGGACCCACGCCCGTCGCCGTCGCGCCGGTGGTCGTGGCACAGCCTGTGGTCGCCGCGGCGCCGACCGTGTCCGCTGTGGCGAAGCCCGCGCAGAGCGTTCGCGTGGCTGACGTGCGCTTCGAGGACAAGCCGCAGAGCACCGAGATTCGTGTGCGGATCGCCGGCGAGGCCCGCTACGCCGTGCGTCAAGAGGGCGAGCGGACCCGAATCCTTGAGCTCGAGGGCGCGACGATCGACCCGAACATGGAGCGCAGCCTCGACACGAGCGCGTTCGACGGCGCCGTGAAGCTCGTCAGCAGCTTTCAGGCGCCCGGCGCAGGCGACCGCGTGCGCGTCGTCGTGACACTCGGGGACCGCGTCACCGATCGGGTCGCGGTCGAAGGCGACGCGCTGGTGTGGCGCTTCGAGAAGCCCGCGCGGATCCGCACCGGGCCTGTGGCGCAGGCCTCGCAAGAGGTCACGCTCGATCGGGCGTCGGCGGCTGTCTATACGGGCCCGCTCCAGACGCAGAGCGCGGCAGCGGCGGCAGACGCCAATAAGGGCAACAAGAAGAAGCGCTACGGCGGTCGCAAGATCAACGTCGACATCAAGGACGCGGACGTTCACAACGTGCTGCGGCTGCTCTCCAAAGAGGGCAACGTCAACGTCGTGATCAGCGACAAGGTGACGGGCACCGTCACGCTGCACCTGAACATGGTGCCGTGGGACCAGGCGCTCGACATTGTGCTTCGCGCTAAGAACCTCGACATGGTGCGCGAGGGCGACATCATCCGCGTCGGCACGGCCGAGGACCTGGCGGCCGAGCGCAAGCTGGAGCTCGAGGCGCAGCAGCTCAAGGACAAGCTCAAGCCGCTGAACGTCAAGCTCATCTCAATCAACCACGCCGTGGCCGAAAACTTGATCGCCCGCATTCAGAGCGTGCTGACCGAGCGCGGTAAGGTCGAGTTCGACAGCCGCACGAACACGGTGATCGTCAAGGACGTCGACGAGAGCCTCGAGGCCGCCGAAGACCTCGTGCGCCGCCTCGACACGCAGACGCCGCAGGTGATGATCGAGGCGCGCATCGTCGAGGTGAACACCAACAGCGAAGCGCAGTTCGGTATCCAGTGGGGCGGCGACGCGCTCTGGAGCTCAGCGACGGGCAATCCGACCGGCCTCAAGTTCCCGAGCGTCATCGGCATCCGAGGCGCGGCGGACGACCGGCAGGCCCCGGTCGAGGGCACGTCGACGAACCCGAACTTCATCGTGAACATGCCGGCCGTGATCGGCTCGGGCACCGGCGGTGGCCTCGGCCTCACCTTCGGCAGCGTCGACGGCACGTTCAACCTGAACGTGCGCCTGTCGGCCGCCGAGAGTCAGGGGCAGGTCAAGATCGTCTCGTCGCCGAAGGTGACGACCCTCGACAACAAAGAGGCCACGATCAGCCAAGGCGTGAGCATCCCGATCTCGCAGGTCAGCGCGGCGGGCGTGAACACGGTCTTCTTCGACGCCGTCCTCAAGCTCACGGTCAAGCCGCACGTCACGCAGGACGGCAACATCTACCTCGATGTTCAGGCTGAGAATAATACGCCGGACTTCCAGAACGTCGGCGCCCGCGGCGACCCGACGATCCTCAAGAAGACGGCCAAGACGAACGTGCTCCTGAAGGACGGCGACACCACCGTCATTGGCGGCATCTACACGAGCAACGGTGGCTTCTCGAAGGCCGAGGTGCCGTTCTTCGCGCGGATTCCGATCCTGGGCGCGCTTTTCAGCAACTACCGCGAGAGCGACCGCCGCACTGAGCTGTTGATCTTCTTGACGCCGCGGATCGTGAACCGCTCCGCCGCCTCGGTGCGGACCGCGCCTTGACGACGGAGTGGCCGGTGGCCATCGCGGCCGAGACGGTCGTGAGCGCGCCCGCGCTCGAAGGTCGGCACCTGTGCCTGTGCGGGTTCATGGCGGCGGGCAAGACGCTCGTTGGGCGGCGGCTCGCGGTGCGCTTGGCGCTGCCCTTTATCGATCTAGACGAGCGCGTCATCGTACAGACCGGCCGCACCCCCGCTGCCTTGATTCACGCCGAGGGCGAGGCCGCGTTCCGCCAGCACGAGGCGCGCGCGCTCGAAGAGGCGCTCAATGGGCCGCAGAGCGTGATCGCGCTCGGCGGCGGCGCGCTGTTGGTCGACGCGAGTATGGCCGCGGTGCGCGCGCGCGCCGTGCTCGTCCACCTGCGCGTGAGCGCCGAGACCGCGCGTTTGCGGGCGCTCTCGCAGCCTGAGCAGGCGCGGCCGCTCCTCGGCGAGGATCTCGACGAGACCCGCGCCCGCCTCTCAGCCCGAGCCGCGCTCTATGCACAGAGCGACGTCGAGGTCGACGCGGACGGGGCGGATCCGTCGGCGGTCACGGCCGCTGTGCTCGCGAGCCTCGAGCGCCTGACCGCGCGTTGAGCGACGCGCCGCTCATCGCGCGGCACGGCGAGGTCAGCTACCCCGTGCACTTCGGCGTCGACGCGCTCGGCGCGCTCGTTGAGGGGGTCCGCGCGCTCGCCACCACGCAGCGGGCCTTCGTGGTCACGGACACCACGGTCGACGCGCTCTACGGCGCGGCGCTCCGGCAGGCGCTCGCGGGCGCGGGCCTGCGGTTGGGGTGGGCGGCCGTGCCTGCGGGCGAGGGGAGCAAGTCGCTGACAGTGCTCTCGAGCTTGTACGACGCCGCTTTGTCGTGGGGCGTCGACCGAGGCACCGTCGTGGTGGCGTTCGGCGGCGGCGTGGTGGGTGACCTTGCGGGCTACATGGCCGCGACGCTCCTGCGCGGCCTCCCGCTCGTCCAGATCCCCACGACCGTGCTCTCGCAGACGGACAGCAGCGTCGGGGGCAAGACGGCCATCAACCACCCGCTCGGTAAGAACCTGGTCGGCGCGTTCTATCCGCCCACGGCCGTCTTTATCGACACGGGCTACCTGCGCACCCTGCCACGCCGCTCTGTCGCCGCGGGCCTCGTCGAGTCGGTGAAGCACGCGGCGCTCTTCGACCCCGGGCTACTCGACCTGCTGACCGACCAGGCGGACGCCCTCGTGGCCGGTGCGCCGGTCGCGCTGGCGAATGTGCTCCGGCGCTCTGTCGCCCTCAAGGCGGTCGTCGTCGAGCGTGACCCGCTCGAGCGCGGCGAGCGGGCGCTCCTGAACCTGGGCCACACGCTGGGCCACGCTGTTGAAGCCGCCGCCGGCTACGGGGCGCTCGAGCATGGCGAGGCCGTGGCGGTGGGCCTGAACTTCGCGCTCAAGCTCAGCGCGCGCCTCGTGGGCCTACCTGCGCGGGACGTCGAGCGCGTCGCGGGTGCGCTCCGAGCGTTGGGCGTCCCGCACGACGACCGCCCATGGCGGACACCTGATGTCCTCGACCGCCTATGGTTCGACAAGAAGACGCAGGCCGACGCCCTCCGCTTCGTCTTGCTGCGCACACTCTCAGACGCTGTTATTTTGCGCATAGACAGGGCAATGATCGATGCTCTCTGCGCAGACCTAAACCGAGGGAACGAATGAAGACGTCACTCATGCGGCTGACCGGTGCGCTCGCGGCGCTCGCCCTCGCGGGTCAGACGAGCTGTGTGTCCGACCAGGACGGCCACCTTGTGGTCCAGCAGATGCAACCCCTCGACGATGATTGCGTGCCGAGCACGAGCGAGGAGACCGCGCTCACGGCGGGCACGATCGACCTCGCGGTCGGTCGGTCTTACACGCTCTTCCCGCGCGTTCAGAACAACATCCAAGACGTCACCGAGGTGCAGAACTTCGCCGTCGAGGATGGGCGCATCAACACCAAGGACATCACGATCAAGCGGGCGCGCCTGCAGTTCACGACGTCCGACGAGATCAGCGCCGAGATCCCCGATCGAGACGTTCGGCTCTCCGGTCGCGTCCCGACGCAGGGCTCGGCAGTGCTCCCCCTCGAGGTGCTCAACCCGACGGATCTCAAGGCGCTGCGCGACGCGGACCAGTTCTTGGTCATTGGCAGCGAGGGGGTTCGCCCCGCGCGCTCGAGCATCGACCTGACGGTGAACGTGCAGTTCTTCGGCGAGACGTCGGACGGCAACGAGATCGAGTCCAACGCGTTCGACTTCTCGCTGCGCGTCTGCAACGGCTGCCTGATCTCGTTCCCCTTCGACTGCACGTCGCCGGCTGAGATCGAGGCGGCCCAAGACGCGTCGCTCTTCTGCCCCGCCTTCCCGGGGCAGGACCGCGCCTTCACGTGCGCGGAGTGCAACGCCTTCGCGGTCGACCCCATCGCGCAGCAGCTCTGCACGCAGGCGCGCTGAGGTCACGTTGACAGCGCGTGCGCCGCGGCGTTAGAACGCGGCCCGTGCTTGGAGAGGGGGACGCGTGTTCGAATCGACTCTCGCGCGCATCGTCCAGCTCTCGGGTGGCCGCGGTGCGGCGCTCGTTAGCCTAGACGGTCTGACGATCGACGCGGTCGGGGATGACGGCCGCGCGGTCGCACCCGACGACGCGTGCCGTGAGTACGGTAGCGTGCTGAAGCAGCTCGCCGGCGCGGGCGACGCGATGGAGGTCGGCGTCCTGAGCGAGGTCACGCTCGAGGGCGAGCACGAGACGACGCTCGTGCGCTTCGTGTCGAGCCAGTACTTCGTGGCCCTGCGGGTGCCTCGTGAGGCCTCGACCGGGCGCGCTCGTTTTCAGCTGCGTGTCGCTGCGCCCGACATCGCGCGTGAGCTCTGAGGCACTATGCGCGTGCTCGTGCTCGATGGCCCCAACTTGAACCTGCTGGGGACGCGTGAAGCGGCCCTCTACGGGCACGAGACGCGGGCCTCGATCGAGCGGACGCTCCGAGCTTGGGCATCGGACGCGCACACGCTGACGTTCGTTCAGAGCAACCATGAGGGGGCGCTGATCGACGCGCTGCACGCCGCGCGGGGCGAGCAGGACGGCGTCGTCATCAACGCGGGGGCGTACACGCACACCAGCGTGGCGCT
>Ga0114972_10000165_pt1 | contig 46681 bp, 33 predicted proteins | sample M_140807_EF_Meta_FD_87354 | JGI IMG/M metagenome (GOLD analysis project Ga0114972, IMG submission 87354) | Freshwater microbial communities from Lake Montjoie, Canada to study carbon cycling - M_140807_EF_MetaG | ecosystem: Environmental > Aquatic > Freshwater > Lake | place: Lake Montjoie... | reverse complement strand
GTCAGGTGGGCCACGGTGTCGGAGATCATGGCGATGTTTTCCTCGCGGGAGACTCCCAGCACCTCAGCCACGTGGAAGGCCGATGTCTTGCCCACGATCGTGACGACGCTCGTGCCGGCATCGAGCAGGGCCTGCATGCCCGGATCATCGGCAGCCGACATCCCACGGCGGCGGGTCATGCCGAAGGCGCAGACCTTCGAGCGCATGAGTTTCAGTTCGCGGACCCGGGCGAAATACTGGGCGTCCTTGGGGTTCGAGAGCGGATAGCCCCCCTCGATGAAGTCGATCCCCGCCTCGTCGAGCCGCTTCGTGATGGCGAGCTTGTCTTCGAGCGAGAAGTTCACCCCCTCGCCCTGGCTGCCGTCGCGGAGGGTGGTGTCGTAGATCTCGATCTGTCGCACGGGTTCTATCCTTGCGCTGCCCGAACCGCCGGAAAGCCCGTCGAGTATAGCCGACGGTCCGGATAGACTTCAGGCCGTTCGACCGGCCCGCTCGATCCGTCCTGCGACGGAGTTTCCACCGTCCCCAAGAGCACTATCCGCGAGCCTGCCATGAGCACGACGAGCCATGCCAGTTCGCCCGCCCGCACCGCCTGGCTCGTGGTCGGACTGCTCTGGCCGGTGGCGCTGCTCAACTATCTCGACCGGCAGATGCTGGCGACGATGAAGACCTCGATGGTGGCCGACATCGCAGGGCTCACGACCGACGCCCACTGGGGCTTCGTGCTGGCATCGTTCAAGTGGGTGTATGCCTTTCTCAGCCCGGTCGGCGGCTCCATCGCCGACCGGTTCAGCCGCCGGCACGTGATCGCCGTCAGCCTCTTCACCTGGTCGGTGGTCACCTGGCTGACCGGCCGCGTGACGACCTACGAAGGGCTCGTCGCCACCCGGGCGCTGATGGGCGTGAGCGAGGCGTTTTACATTCCGGCGGCCCTGGCGATGATTTCCGATTTCCATGCGGGATCGACCCGATCGCGGGCGATCGGCATCCACCAGACCGGCATCTACTGCGGCCTGATCCTGGGCGGCTTCGCCGGCTACGTCGCCGACAGCCCGAGCCTGGGCTGGCGCTGGGCATTCGACGCGGGGGGCCTGCTGGGCGTGCTCTATGCGATCCCGCTCTTCCTGCTCCTGAAAAACCCGGTGCGGCAGCCGGACGCGCGGGCGGACGTTTCGCCCCGCAGCCCGCTGGCCGAACTGGTCTCCAACCGCAACTTCATCCTGCTCGTCGTCTACTTCACGCTTCCGGCGATCGCCGGCTGGGTGATCAAGGACTGGATGCCGGTGATCCTCAAGAGCCAGTTCCGTCTCTCGCAGGGCGAGGCCGGCAGGATCGCCGTGCTCTACGTGCAGATCGCCTCGATCCTGGGCGCGGTGATCGGCGGGATGCTTGCCGACCGCTGGATGCGGCGGACGGCCCGCGGCCGGATCTACACCAGTGCCCTCGGCATGGCCCTGTTTCTACCGGCCCTCTTCGGCCTCGGCAGCCCCGGCACCCTGCCGCTCGCGATCCTGTTTCTGGTCCTGTTCGGCCTCGGCTGGGGCTTCTTCGACACGAACAACATGCCGATCCTCAGCCAGATCGCCCGGCCGGAAGTGCGGGCCACCGGCTATGGCCTGATGAACCTCGTCAGCATCTCCTGCGGCGGCCTCGGCGACTGGGGCTTCGGCGTGCTGCAGGACCGCGGCGTGCCGCTGCCTCTGATCTTCGGCTGCTTCACCGGCGTTGCCCTGCTCTCGCTCCTCGTCGTGCTGCTGATCCGGCCCGCGGCTGATGCCACAACCCCATCCCAGTTGGCTTGATTTGCCGCCAGACCGCGTTCTTCGTGTGGCGCCGGACTGGACCGGCCTCAGGAGCCTGAGGCGGCCGAATCCCCGGCCGGCAGCGATACGATCCGCGCGATCAGCGTGGCCGGGTAGAGGATGCCAGACAACCCCTCGAGGATCGAAAGGGCACAGGGCCATCCCCCCACCGGAACCATGTCGCCGAAGCCGGCCGTGGTGAGCGTGGAGAAGCTGAGCCAGATGGAGTCGGTCCAGCGGGGCAGTCGCTGCCCCTCGACATCGACGGGCAGGATGTATTGTCCGAGGCGTGGTACGGAAGGTCGGTGGAGCCCTGCCGCCGGATGCGTTCGAGAAGGCTTGTGCGGGACTTCAACGACGTTCGGTACATGGCTCAGTTCGTCCGGGAGTCTTGGGCGGAATCCTCCTCGAAGTCGTCCGGGTCCTCCTCGTACTCGCCGTCCTCCTCGTCTTCGGCGTCTTCCGCCGAGTCCTCGTCCTCCTCGAAATCGTCCTCGTCCTCGTCGATGAGGTCGTCCGCATCCTCGTCCTCCGTCTCGATCTCGACGGCGGCGGGGCGGGCGTGGGGCTGGATCTTGAGCTTCCGCGGGGCGGGGTCGGCCGGGGCGGGAGTGGTGCCGTTCCGCTCGGCCCACTGCTCCATCGTGAGCAGCACCTCGCGGGCCTGCGAGCCGGCATACTGGCCGACGACACCATCCTCGGCCATGAAGTCGATGAGCCTCGCGCCACGGCCGTAGCCGACGCCGAGGGCCCGCTGCAGCAGCGAGACGCTGCCACGCCCCTCGCGGATCACCACCTCGACCGCCGCCTCGTAGAGATCGTCCCGGTCCTTGCCGGAGGAGCCGGCCTTCGGGGCGTCTCCCGACGGGGCAGGCTGGAGGTTCACCAGTTCCTCGGCATACTGCGGCTCGCTCGTGCCGATCGCGCTCATCACGCGGCCGATCTCCTCGTCCGAAAGATAGGTGCCCTGGCCGCGGAGGATCTGGCTGGTCCCCGGGGAGAGGAAGAGCATGTCGCCGTTGCCGAGCAGCCTGTCGGCACCGCATTCGTCGAGCACGACCCGGCTGTCGGTCCGGCTGGCAACCTGGAAGGCGATCCGGGCCGGCAGGTTGCTCTTGATGAGCCCCGTGATCACGTCGACCGTCGGCTTCTGGGTGGCGAGGATCAGGTGGATGCCGACCGCCCGGCTCTTCTGTGCCAGCCGGATGATGTACTGCTCGATCTCCTTGCCGGCCGTCATCATCATGTCGGCGATCTCGTCGGCGATCACGACGATGAAGGGCATGGTCGTCGGGAGGGAGGCCGCCTCCTCCTCACCGGCCGGATTGATCCGCTTGAGGATCTCCTCCCGGCCGAGCTGGTTGTACTGGGTCAGGTGGCGGACGCCCGCCTTGGCCAGGAGCGAGTAGCGTTCCTCCATCTTCTCGACGGCCCAGGCGAGGATCGCCTCCGCCTTCTTCATGTCGGTGACCACCGGGTGCATCAGGTGGGGCAGCGACTTGTAGGGCGTCAACTCGACCATTTTGGGGTCGATCATCAGCATCCGCACCTCGTCGGGCCGCCGGGTCATCAGCATCGAGACGATGATCGAGTTGAGGCAGACGCTCTTGCCCGTGCCGGTCCGGCCGGCGATCAGCAGGTGGGGCATGCTGGCCATGTCGACCACCATCGGATTGCCCGCCACGTCCTTGCCGAGGAAGATCGGAATCTTCATCGTCCGGCTCTTCGACTGGGTCTCCTCGATCACCTCGCGGAGGCGGACCATCTGCCGGTCGGTGTTTGGCACCTCGATGCCGACGGAGTTCTTGCCGGGGATCGGGGCCACGATGCGGACGCTCGGCACCCGCAGCGCGATGGCGAGGTCGTCGGCCAGATTGGCGATCTTCGCCAGCCGCAGGCCCGCCTCCAGTTCGATCTCGTACTGCGAGATGACCGGCCCGGTCTCGATCTCGACCACGCGAACCTTGAAGCCGAAGTCGGCGAACGTCTTCTCGAGCACGCGTGCCCGTTCGCGGACCTCCTGCTCCTGAGCCTCGAGCTGGAGCTGCTCCGCGGGCAGCAGCAGTTCGAGCGAGGGCAGTTCGTAGTCGGCGGCCGGATCGGGGGCCATCTGCAACGGCTCGGGCTTGCGGCGACGGCTGGCCAGCGAACGGATCGGCACGGCGGGGCGGGCGGGCTCGGAAACCTCCGAATCGTCCGCCGCGGCGTCCGAGTCTTCCGTATCCTCGCCGGTCTCGTCGGCGGCGGGATCAAACTCATCGTCCTCGACGACGGCTGCGACCGGCGGTTCGCGGCGCCGCACCCGGACGGTCGGCTCGAGCGAGTCGTCGGCCTCGTCATCCTCGTCGGCAGCGGAATCATCCTCGGATTCGGCCGTCGTGATCGGCTTGCCGAACCGCGAGCGGAGTCCGGGGAAGGCCGACAGCGGATCGGCCGAGTCGTCGTCGGCGGCAACGCCGGTGCGACTGGCGAGGCGGCCGCCCGCAGCCTTCGCGCCGGCCAGGATCGCATGCAGTGTCGCCAGGGCTGCGGCCCCAACCTGGATCACGAAGGCGTCGCAGGCGAGGAACAGGCCGGCTCCGGTGATCGCCGTGACGAGAATCGCGGCACCAGTGGTCGCCAGATAGGCCTCGGCGAACATCCGTCCGCCGGCGCCGAGGCTGCCGCCCGGCCCCCAGATCGGCCTGCCGGCCCAGTCCGGAAAGAACATCGCCAGCAGCGTGCAGACGCCAACGGTCGCAATCACCGCGCCACCCGCCCGCAGCGGCAGGTCGGGCATCGAGCGGCGGCGCAGGAGCATCCAGTCGAGTCCGGCCAGGAGCGCAACCACGAACCAGCCGCCGACGCCGAACGACTCGTAGACCGCCGTGGCTGCCATCGATCCGATGAAGCCGCAGGCGTTGACGGCCCGGGCATGGGGCGGAAAGACCCGCGAGGCAGGAGGATCGGCGGGATCGAAGGAGATCATCGAGGCCAGCAGAAACACGCAGCCCGCGAGCAGGGCGAGTGCCGTCAGGTCGCGGAGGCGGTCACGGGCCGGAGTTTCGGCCTCGAGGGCCGGCAGGGCAGCCGGCTGCCGCGGCGTGAACCGCCCGCCAAAGGGCGGCGACGGAGGGACGGAATGGGCAAGGGAACGGTCGATCGAGGCCATGGTGGAGTCCTTTCCACCTGAACTCTACAGGCCAATTCGCTCACCGGCGGCGGGCCTCAGCGGTCTGCCGCCATCTCCGAGTGAAGGTCGTAGGGGTCGTGCCGACGACGGCGGGCCCGGCGAACAAGACCGGGTGTGGCCAGGGCCGAAAGGGCGGCTGCCGCGAGCCATCCCGACGCGGGTTCAGGCACGGCCACCAGGTCAAACTGCGGGGTGAGCGTGAGCCGCATCTCCCCGGTGCCGGTGGTGGCAACCTCGCGGAAATCAAACTCCACCTGTTCGAAAACCCCGGGCGGCGCGGGCGTCAGGTCGGGAACACCGAGCATGTCCAGATAGGCGTTGAGGCTGTAGACCTCCCAGCCCATGTTGAGAAAGTTGAACCCGAGAACTCCGGCGATCGCCGGGTCGATGTCGACGATGCCGACGGCGACGTTGTGCTGGACGAGGTCGATTCCGCTGGCGGTGTGGAGGGCGAAGGAGTCGACCGAGAGAACGGGGATCACGGTGCTGCCTCCGACGCCGGAGACCGTCTGGAAGACCGTCGTCTCGTCTTCGAGGCTGCCATTGGAGTTGGTGTCGAGCCCGAGCGCGAATGCCATCGCACTCGAGAGGATGCACTGCTGGGCCCCACTGTCGACGAGGAAACTGCCGTTCACCGCATGCTGGCCGGCCGTGACGCCGATCGAGGCGAAGGGAAGCGGAGCATTGGCCGGCAGCGGATCGCCGACGTTCTGCTGGCCCGTCTGTGGAAAGAGCGTCATCGAGAGGGGAACGGAATACTGGTGGTCCCGGGCGGGCAGGGGCCCGGATCCGAACGAGACCGCGATCGCCGGGGCATCGAGGTTCGCCTGCTGGCTGAGATCGAACCGCACGGTCCGGCCTTCCATCAGGGGCATTCCAGCAATTCCTGGATAGACGCCGAAGTCCTGCTGCGAGGTCTGCAGCCGCACGTTGGAAAGCGAAATCGGCACGCCGTCGGCGCCGGCGAAGGAAAATGTGTAGGCGTCCGAAACCTGGGTCTGCTCCTCCCCCGCCACGCCGAAATCGGTGTATGTGGCGACGGTCTGGAGGCCGGAGGCCTTCAGGTCGATGCTGGCGTTTTTCCCCATCAGGATTCCGCTGGCACCGGTGTCGAGGAGGCACTCGTTGAGCGGGGCGAGGTCGAAGGCACGCGATCCGTTCGAAACCTCGACCTGAACCGTCGGCTGCGAGAGCGTGAACTCGTCGGACAGGCCAAGATCGATGGTGCCTGCGGCAAGCAGATTCGTGACCGGGGCGAGCCATGCAAGCAGCGTCGCGGTCGTTCTCCTGCCGATGGTGCCGAAGGCGGGACTCGCAGTTTTCATCGTGGCCGTGATCCTCGTGCCGCTCAGAAGCATTCCCGTGGCAGTCAACCGCCCTCCCATACGCGACGATTCTAGCGAGGAGCTCCGTGGCAGGGAAACTGCATTTCTCGGTACACTTTCCCGATCACAGTTCACCCCGTTGACCGCGGCAGCCTGCAGATGACCGACCTTCCACTCGGCGTTGCAGCCGGCCTGACGGCCGCATTTTTCAGCGCCGTCTCCTACCTCGTGTCCCGGCAGCACGGGCTGGCCCAGAGGGCACTCGGCCGTCAGGGTGTGGCCCTGCGGCTGCTCGCGATCGCCCACCTGCTCATGGCCGCCGTCTGCATGCCGCTCGTCTGGGCGGTCTGGCCGGCCGTGCCCCCCGGCTGGCGTTCCTTTGCGATCCCCGTATCGGCCTCGGCGGGGTTTTATCTGGCGGGCCAGTCGGCCCTGTTCGCGGCGCTCAGGCGGGCGGAGGCCTCGCGGATCGCGCCGCTCCTGGGACTCAAGCTCGTGATGCTCGCAGTGGTCGTCTCTTCCCTCCTCGGCCACGAACTCGATCCCAGGCAGTGGCTGGCGGTGGGGCTGAGTGTCGTCGCAGCAACGCTGCTTCAGGCGGGCAGGGGAGGTGTGCCGCCCGCCGCCTTCGGGTTCGTGCTCGTGAGCTGTTTCTTCTTCGCGATTTCCGACCTCTGGATCGTCCGCCTGATCGATGGCCTGCAGGCCGGCGTCGCGGCAGCCGGTGGCTCGCTCAGCCGGCTCCATGCGGGCGGCCTCGCCATGGCGCTGACCTACGCCCTCTGCGGGATCGTCTTCATCCCGCTCGTGGCGGCGCTCTGGCCGCACCCGCGGGCCGACTGGACCGCATCGGCCACCTATGCGGCTGCCTGGCTCGTCTCGATGGCGGGCCTGTACTGCTGCTTCGGGCTCGTGGGCGTCGTCTTCGGCAACATCCTGCAGTCGACCCGGGGCGTGATGGCGGTCGGACTCGGCCTTGCGCTGGCCCACCATGGCTGGCACGATCTGGAACAGCGGGTGGACCGCGGAACGTTCGCCCGGCGGGTGGCCGCCGCCCTGCTCATGACCGCCGCGATCGCGATCTACGTGATCGACCTGTCGTAGACGCGGCATCCGGCCCGGCCGTCAGGCGAGGATCCCTCTCACAACCCTGCCGTGCACGTCCGTCTTCACGCGAAGCATCCACAGCCTGTCGATCTTCGCTTGGCTCACTCCGTTCGCCGGTCGCTGCCGGGCATCCGGCCCGGCCGTCAGGCGAGGATCCCTCTCACAACCCTGCCGTGCACGTCCGTCTTCACGCGAAGCATCGACAGCCTGTCGATCTTCGCTTGGCTCACTCCGTTCGCCGGTCGCTGCCGGGCTTCCGGCCCGGCCGTCAGGCGAGGATCCCTCTCACAACCCTGCCGTGCACGTCCGTGAGCCGGTAGCGGCGGCCTTGGAATTTGTATGTCAGACGTTCGTGGTCGATGCCGAGGAGATGCAAGAGCGTGGCATGGAAGTCGTGCACGTGAACGCCGTCCTTGACGACGTTGTAGCCGTATTCGCAGGTCTCGCCGTAGGTCGTGCCGGGCCTGATGCCCCCCCCGGCCATCCAGGTCGTGAAGCAGCGCGGGTGATGGTCGCGGCCGAAGTCCGTGTCGGGCTTGTAGAGGCCCTGGCAGTAGTTGGTCCGCCCGAACTCTCCCCCCCAGATCACGAGCGTGTCGTCGAGCATGCCGCGTTCTGCGAGATCCTGCACGAGCGCGGCGGCGGGCTGGTCGGTCTGCCTGCACTCGCTGACGATGCCCTTCTTGAGGCCGCCGTGGTGGTCCCAGTCCTGGTGATAGAGCTGGATGAAACGGACGCCCCTCTCCGCCAGCCGCCGGGCGAGAATGCAGTTGGCGGCGAACGTGCCGGGGTTCTTGGCATCGGGGCCGTACCTCTCGATCAGATGGGCCGGCTCGTCGGAGAAGTCCGTCACCTCGGGCACGCTCGACTGCATCCGGAAGGCCATCTCGTAGTTGGCGATCCGGGCCGTGATCTCGGCGTCGGGGATCCGCTCAAACTCATGCTCGTGCAGCTGCCGCAGGCCGTCGAGCAACTGTCGGCGGTTATCGGAATCGACACCCGGGGGATTGGCGACGTAGAGCACGGGATCGCCGCCCGAGCGAAACCGAACCGCCTGATGCCGGGTGGGCAGGAAGCCCGAGCCCCAGAGGTGCGACATCAGCGGCTGGCCGCCCTTGTTTTTCGTGACGAGCACGACGAACGAGGGGAGGTCGTCGTTGGCGTTGCCGAGGCCGTAGTCGAGCCAGGCGCCGATGCTCGGCCGCCCCGGGATCTGCGACCCGCTCTGCATGAAGGTCACGCCCGGGCCATGGTTGATGCTTTCTGTGTACATCGTGCGGATGAAGCAGAGCCGGTCGGCGATCTTCGCCGTGTGGGGCAGAAGCTCGCTCAGCCAGGCGCCGGAGTCGCCGTATCGGGCAAACTGGAAAGGCGAGCCGACGAGGGGGATCGAACTCTGATTGCCCGACATGCCGGTGAGCCGCTGCCCGCCCCGGACGCTCTCGGGCAGCTGTTCTCCGCTCTTCTCGACGAGCAGCGGCTTGTGGTCGTAGAGGTCGAGCTGCGAAGGGCCGCCCGACTGAAACAGGTAGATCACCCGCTTCGCCTTGGGGGGAAGATGGAAGCCGCCCAGCACGCCGCCGGCACCCTGGGCGGCCGCATCGGCAGCGGCCACCGCCCGACCGAGCATGTCGGCAAGTGCGAGGCCGCCGAGCCCCATGCCGAACGACCCCAGCCACTCCCGCCGCTGCATCAGGGGCATTTGCATACGATCACCTCTTCACCAGGCAGCCGTCGTAGTTCATCAGGGCGTTGATCACCCCAGCCAGCGCCGCGACATCGGCGACCCAGAGCGCTTCCGAAGGTTTCTTGTCGCCGATCCCGACGACCGCGAAGGCCTCCTCGGGTCGGCAGTGGTACCAATCAGCCTGCTCCCGCTGCATCCGCCGCAGGATCGCCAGTTCTTCATCGTCCGGAGGGCGGCTCGTGAGCAGTTCGAAGGCCTTGGCCAGGGCCTCGTCCGTCCGACCGGCAGACTCGGCCAGCAGCTTCTCGGCGAGCACCCGTGCGGCCTCGACGAACTGCGGGCCGTTCATCAGCACGAGGGCGTGGAGCGGCGTGTTCGTCGCGTCCCGCCGTGCCACGCAGACCACCCGTTTCGGAACGTCAAAACTCTCGAGAACCGGGGCGGGGCCCGTTCGCCGCCAGAAGGTGTAGAGGCTGCGGCGGTAGAGCGATTCACCCTTGCCTGCCGCCGCCGGCTTGAACGACTCGGGCAGGTCGTAGGTGTTTACCGGCGGACCTCCGATTTTTTCGACGAGCAGACCGCTCGCTGCCAGTAGGCCGTCGCGGATCATCTCGGCCGGAAGCCTGTGCCGCGGACCGCGGGCCAGAAAGAGGTTGAGCGGGTCGTCCGCCATCGACTGCGGGTCGGCGATGCTCCGCTGGCGATAGGTCTGCGAGAGCATGACCGTTTTCATAAGCCGCTTCATGTCCCAGGCCGGACCGCCGCCGGTTCCCGCTTCGGCTGCGGCGCCGGAAGACCCGTGGGAAAATTCCCAGGCCAGCCAGTCGAGCAGTTCGGGATACTCGGGACGGGTCGACTGGCTGCCGAGATCCTCCGGGCTCTTCACGAGCCCAATTCCGAAGAGTGATTGCCAGACGCGGTTGACCGTCACCCGTGCCAGAAGCGGATGATCGGGATCCGTGAGCCAGCGGGCGAGGCCGAGACGGTTCCTAGGCTGATCTGCAGGGAATGGGGGCAGGGCTGATGGCGTGTCGGGCTGCACCGGTTCGCCGCGCTGGTCATACTCGCCCCGATTGAGCAGGTAGGCGGCCCTGGGCTGCGGCAATTCCCGCATCACCATCACCTCCTGAGGCTTTTCGGCCAGATCGTCCCGGGACCGGCGGGCGGTCTCCAGGGCCTGCCTTGCGGTTGCCGAAGCCTCGTCGAACGCGGCCGCCAGATACCCGCCGATCAGTTCCGGATCTCGCCCCGCGGCCACCGTGTTAGAAGTCGCCCCCGGCCGGAAAAGATCGCGCACCTCAACCGCCGACAGGGCGCGGTCGAAGACCCGAAAGTCATCGACGATGCCCCCCTTAAAGCCGTGGTCCCGCATCCGCTCGCCGATCCGGATCGTGTCGCCGCCGCCGCCGGTGATTTCCCTGGTCAGGCTGTCGCGAATCACTTCCGTCGCAGCGGCATGACCGTTGACGAAGACCTTCAGGCCCGCCGCCCTGCCGGAGCCGTCGCTCGACACGGTGACATGCACCCACTCGCCGACGGCGAGCGGCTCCGCCGCACGGATCGAGACGGCATCGCCGGGCCAGAAGTGGATCAGCGACCACTGCAGGTGACCATCGACGACCAGCAGCTCGTAGCCGCGGCTGGCGGCGTCTGTCCAGGCCCTCGAGCGGTGGAAGACGACCGCCCGGGCGTAGCGTTCGGGAGCCTTGAGCCAGAGCGACACCGTGAAAGGATGGCTGCGACGGAAGTTGCCCACGGGCGTCTGCACCGGATGATCGCCCGTGAGCCTGAGCCCCATACCCGTGTATCCCTCGACGAGCAGGTTTTCGGCCGGTGAGCTGGCGGCATTCGGAGCGGCTTTGCCGGAGGGATCGGGGTCGAGCAGGCTCGCAAACCGGCAATCCTCGCGACGCGTGTCGAACGAATAGCGGACGATCTCTCCGGGAATGGTTCCCGACGCGGCAGGCTTGACCTCCGGCGGCGGCCCGGCCCTGCCGGCAATCCAGTCGGCAACACGGCCGGCAGCCGCCGCTTCGGCGCGGACCAGTTCCGTCTCCGCCTCGGCCACCGTCTCGTCGGCCTTCGCCAGCGCCGCGGCCGTCGCCGCATCGACGAGCCGCAGTTTGGGCGTGGGCACCGCCGGCGTGAAGAAGGAATAGAGCCCCGCCTCGTCGACGTCGTCGAAAAAGGCGAACAGCTGATAAAACTCCTTCTGCGACAAGGGGTCGAACTTGTGGTCGTGGCAGCGGCAGCACTCGAGCGTCAGCCCGAGGAAGGCCGTGCCAAACGTCGTCACCCGGTCGTTGACCGAATTGACCCGATATTCCTCCTCGACGGAGCCGCCTTCGCATTCCTGTTGGTGCAGGCGATTGAAGCCGGTAGCCAGAATCTGCTCATCGCTGGCCCGGGGCAGGAGATCGCCGGCGAGTTGCCAGGTGGCAAACTCGTCCCAGGGCATGTTCCTGTTGAAGGCGGCGATCACCCAGTCGCGCCAGGGCCACATCGGCCGCTCGCGGTCGACCTGAAATCCGTAGCTGTCGGAGTAGCGGGCCAGATCCATCCAGTCGGCCGCCATCCGCTCTCCATACCGGGGGCTGGCCAGAAGCCTCTCGAGCAGTTTTTCGTAGGCGTCGGGGGAGGTATCGGCGACGAAGGCCGAGACCTCGGCCGGAGTGGGAGGCAGGCCGGTGATATCGAACGTGACCCGGCGGATGAGCGTGGGTTTGTCGGCCTCCGGCTGGGGGCTGATGCCGCGCTTCGAGAGTCTTGATCGCACGATCCTGTCGATTGGATGCATTCCCTGCAAAACATCCGCCCCTTGCCCCGCCGGCGGGAGTTCCGGCTTCGCCACCGGCACGAAGGACCAGTGGGGCTCGTACGGGGCACCCTGGGCGATCCACTGCTTCAGGATCTCGATCTGCTCGTCGCTGAGGCGGCCGATCTTGGCCTCGGGCGGCGGCATCTGGCTGTCGGGGTCGTCCGAGATCACCCGGGCAAGCAGTTCACTGGCCTCGATGTTCTCGGGCACGATCGCCCGGGCTCCGCTCTCGAGTTCGGCCGTTGCCTGATCGGCGACGTCGAGCCGCAGGCCAGCCTGCCGGTTGCCGCCGTCGGGCCCGTGGCAGGCGAAGCAGTTCTCAGAAAGGATCGGCCGGATGTCTCGGTTGAACGAGATTCGCTGGGCCGCATCCGCCGCCGTCGCCGCCACCGGCAGACAGCAGGCGACCCAGAAGGCAATCGCGACGGCAACTCTTCTGAACCGGCAAACGATCGAGCAACCCATCTGACACTCGTCCTGTCAGGGTCACCCGCATCGCCGAAACGTCGCTGTCACTCGAGGGACAGAAAAGAATCGCGGACCCAGAGGGCCGATCAGCGGGGCGTGAATTCCAGCTCAATGATATTCAGACTCCGCGACCATGGCAACTCGGGCCCACCGGCGGTCTGGCTTGCCCCTGCTGAAGTGGGACAGGCTTCAGCCTGTCATTGCCCGGACTCGCCCAATCCGGCTCTCGGGGCGTGGACAACCCCGACCCACGCAGACGCCTGCCACGCATCATCAGCCGACGCCGCGAAAATTCGGCCGCAGTCGATGATGGCCCGAGTCGTGCCGTCTGAGGATGCCGACCAGTTCGCCAGCAGTGTCGACCGCGGCGACGGCCGGTGCCTGTGCCGTCGTCTCCACATCCGTGAGGTCGATCAGTCCTCCCCGTACAGCCCGATCGAGCTGTTCAGCGGCGAGCACGGTCCGCGGCAGATGGGCGACGGCGACCAGCGGCGGCAAGAGCGCCGCCCGTGCGGTGTCGGGGTCAATGCCGTCGAGGGGCGTCGCGTCGCAGAGTCGGAAGGGCCCCGACGCGGTTCGCACGAGCGACTCCATCACGCCTCTCGTGCCGAGGGCCATGGCCAGATCGCGGCCGAGGGCCCGGACGAAGGTGCCGGCGGAGCAGATGATCTCGACCTCAAGTCGGGGCCATTCGTAGCCGACCACATCCAGACGATCGATCCGCACCGGCTTGAGGGGAAGATCGATCTCGCGTCCCTTGCGGGCGAGGCTGTAGGCCCGCTTCCCATCGACGTGCACCGCGGAATAGTCGCAGGGCCGCTGGAGGATCTGGCCGCGAAACGCCGGCAATGCCGCCTCGATGGCGGCACGGTCTGGCCGGGCTGGGTCGATCTCCTCCTCGACCGCCGTCTCGAAATCGTCGGAGGGACTGGAGCGACCGAGAAGAAAGCTGGCCGCATACTGCTTGGGGAGTTCGTGGAGATAGTCGACGAGTTTCGTCGCATTGCCGACGCAGACGACCACGACGCCGCGGGCGAGCGGGTCGAGCGTGCCCGCATGGCCGACCGTCTTCATCGCCAGCGCCCGGGCCACGGCGTCGACGACGCGGCGGGACGATACGCCCGGCGGCTTGTCGACCGGTATCAGGCCGGAGTGTGGGTGGCGCACGCGATTGGAAATGAGTAGAGTTCGGCGATTTCAGCGGGCGAACGTCCGGCGAGCCGCATCCGCTCCCGCAGCCGCTGCGGGTCGTCGACGGCGCCGGCGACGAGCCGGTCGAACTTCAGGTTCACGACCTCCGCCGTGCGGGCCGGATCGGACCGGGCGTGGCCGAGAGGATGCCGAACGAAGCCTCCCGGCAAAGTTCCAAACTGGGCGTGGTCGATCTCGACACTCGTCGGGATGCCGTCGGGATAGGCGGAGTCGTAGTCCGGGCCGCCGTGCTCGATGGCGATCCGGGAAATGACCCCGGCGATTTCGGGATCGCGGATCAGGGCGTCGTCGTAGTCGGCCGGCAGGAGCATCAGCGATTCCCATCCGACCGGCTCGCCGGCCGCCACCGCCGCCCGGGCCTTGAGCAGCGTTCGCGCGAGGATGAAGGGGAGCGAATGGTCGGCCGACTGGCGGGTCTCGGGGGTCCGCTTGGCCGGATCGGCGATGATCGAGAAGGCGGGCTCGTAGATCTTGACCCGGATTGCCCTGATGCCGTCGATGTCGGCCGCCAGCCCGGGCCGGGCCGCGCAGAGATCGATCAGCGATTGGATCGCGCCGGCGGACTGGTGCTCGTAGAGTCCGAGCTTGAAGTGCATGGCATGGATCGCGAATGCATCGCCGCCAGTGCCGAGTTCGAGGTCGAACGGGCTCTCCCCGTCGGGGCAGGGCTGGCTCAGCCTGTAGATGGCGAGCGGATTGCGAAACACGTCCCGCGGCCCCTGGAATCCGCCGAGGGCCCGCCCCGCGGAGAGCACGGCGACCTCCGCCGCGAGCGCCGCTGACGCGCCCTTCGAATCGGAGAGCTGGTGGCCGGCCCGGATCGCCCGGTAGGGAACGTAGTGGGCCACCGCCATGCCGATCGCCGACTCCACCTGCTCCACCGTGCCGCCGAGCGCCGCGGCATAGGCGGCCGCGCAGGCCACGGTGCCATGATGCACGTGGTCGATCGCATACTTTCGCAGCGCGAACACCTCCGCCAGCCGGCCCCGGATCTCGTCGATCAAGAGCATCAGCCGGAGCGTGGCGTCGCCGTCGAGTCCGGCCTCGCGGGCGGCGGCGACCGCGACGGGATAGTAGTCGTTGTGGCCGAACTCCCCTGCAATCCGGCCGCGGGCGGCATCGTGGCCGAAGTTCGTGCCGTTGGAATCCCACTCGCGCACCGCCGACGCATTGGCCGCCACGGCCCTTTCGACGAGGCAGGGCCGTGACGACCCGAAACAGATGCCGCCCCGGGTGCCGTCGGCCGGATGCGTTGCCAACGCCTCCCGCCGCAGCACCGTCGGCGCGTTGGCCCCGAGGGCGATCGCCGACACGCCGCAGCCGACGCTGTCGAGGTGGAACCGCTCCAGAAGGTCGAGCGTGCCGCGGCCCACGGGCCGGGGTGACCGCAGGAAGTCGATGCAGTACCTGGCCAGCCCGAGGGCCTGGTTCGAGTTTCTCGGGAGCAGCGTCCGTTCGGCCGAGGACGCGGCCGTCAAACTGGCATCTGGCATATGGCTGTCCTGCATCGCGGCAGGATACACTGCCTGGATGCAACCGACGCAGATAGGGCCCTACCGGATCGTCTCGCGGCTCGGCCGGGGAGGCATGGGGGCCGTCTACGAAGCGGAGGACGAGGCCTCGGGGCAGTCCGTGGCCGTCAAGGTGCTCGCCGCGCATCTGGCGGACGATCCAGGCCTGCGGAAGCGGTTCAACTCGGAGATCGAGACGCTCAAGAGCCTCCGCCACCCGGGCATCGTGCATCTGATCGCCTTCGGCGAGGATGACGGCCAGCCCTACTTCGCGATGGAACTCGTTCGCGGACGCAGCCTGGAGCAGATTCTCCGCTCGGGTCACCGGTTCACGTGGCAGGAGACCATCGCGGCGGCGCTCTCCGTCACTCGGGCCCTCAAGGTGGCCCACGACCACGGCGTGATCCACCGGGATCTCAAGCCGGCGAACCTGCTGATCCCCAATCCGCCAGCACATCCAGCAGCCGTCCCGGCCGAATCCGAGGCCGAGGTCGCCGACGGCCGCAGAGGCAACCCGGCGGACGTCAGGCTCGCCGATTTCGGGATCGCGAAACTGTTTGGCGCCGCCGCCCACACGGCCCATGGCAACATCGTCGGAACGGCCGAGTACATGGCACCGGAGCAGGCCGCCGGAACGCCGGTCGACCACCGCGCCGATCTCTATGCCCTCGGCCTCGTGATGTACGCGATGCTCAGCGGCCGGCCGCCATTCATCGGCAGACAGGTGACGGAGATCATCGAACGACAGCGGCACGAAACGCCGGCCAGGGTATCGACGCTCGTGCCTGAGGTGCCCGCTGAACTCGACTCGCTCATCGTCCGGCTCCTCTCCAAGGAACCCGCCCAGCGGCCGGCCAACGCGCTGGCGGTCGGCAGACTGCTGTCGGCGATCGACCTCGACCGACCGAGTACTGAGGCGGCTCCTCCTGGTTCAACTCCGGCTCCGCCTCTCCCAGCCGACGCCGCCCGCGCGGCAACCCAGCACGACCGCAGCCGCCCGACGGTCGACGCCACCGCCGCGACCACGGATCAGCCCCGGCCCGATGCCGTCGATCTGATGGCCCCGACCCAGGCCCAGACACCGGCCGGCACCATCGCCCTGACGGAGAAACTGAGAACTTCCAACGCGGCCGGCCGGGATCCCCGGCCGCCTTCCGGCCGCCCGGCCGCCGAAACAGCCACGTCGGCGGTCACGCTCGTCGACCATGCCAAGCGCAACCGGTTCACGACGGTCGAGGAGCTGGAGGCCACCGCGAAGCGAACCGCGGCCCGCCACGCCGCCACGCAGCGTCGCCTGCAGGTTGTCGCGGCCGCGGTCACCATTGCCGCCCTGGCCGGCGCGGGCTGGCTGGTCTTCGCGCCCGAAACGGCCGATCAGCTCTACTCGCGGATCAAGGCGATCGAGACCGCGGCCTCGGACGGGGCCGACCTGCGGGACGTCAGGCCGCTGGTCGGCAGGTTTCTCGCCTCCCATCCGAACGATCCGCGGGCCGGCGAAATTCGGGGCATCGACCGCAGGCTCGATCTCGACGCGCTCGAGAAGCGTGCCCGCAGACGGGTGCTCGGTGACCGGCAGCTGTCGCCGATCGAACGCGACTACCGGGCCGCGATGGATCGCGAGGCGGAGAGTCCGACCGGCTGTCGCGAGGCGCTGCTGGCAATCGAGCGATTGCACCCCGGGCTCGAACCGAAGGGGGTCGGTGGCCGGCGGCCGGCGGCGAAGGCCGAGGAATCGCTGGTCGACGACGAATCGCTCTGGGTGGAGCTTGCCCGGCGGCAGATCGACCGGCTGGAGCCGCTCGCAGCCCGGGAGCAGGCCGAAGACGCCGAGCGGATCGCCGGGATTTTCAAACGGGCCGACGGTCTCGCCCGCCAGGCCGCGACGACGACCGACGACCGCCGCAGGACGGCGACCGCCGCCGAACGACGAACCCTCCTGCAGGGCGTCATCGATCTCTACGGCAGCCGTCCGCATGCCGCCCAGGCGGTGGAAAGCGCCCGGCGAAAACTGGCCGAATAGGCCGGCTGAATAGACTGTCTGGGCGGGTGCCGCGGCGACAGCGGCGTTCCGAGACCCGATTTCTGGAGTCCAACACGGCCAATGCCTTCCCACCAGCCCACATCATCCCATCAGCAGAACGCCGCTCGCCGCAGCCGCAGCCGGGAGGCATTCGCCCGGGCCAGGCAGCTCATTCCCGGCGGCGTCAATTCCCCCGCCCGGGCCTTCGGCGGCGTGGGGGGCGAGCCGATCTTCTTTTCGAGCGCCGCCGGACAATGGCTCACCGACATCGACGGCAACACCTACCTCGACTACATCGGCTCCTGGGGGCCGATGATCCTCGGCCACCGCCATCCCCGGGTGATCGCCGCGATCGAATCGATGCTCCGCATGGGGACGAGCTACGGCGCTCCGACCGAGGCCGAGAGCCGGCTGGCCGAACTGATCATCGACGCCGTTCCGGGCATCGAGAAGGTGCGGATGGTGAGTTCGGGCACCGAGGCGGCGATGAGCGCCGTGCGGCTCGCCCGCGGGTTCACCGGCCGCGACAAGATCGTCAAGTTTGCCGGCAACTATCATGGCCATGTCGACTGCCTGCTCGTCGCCGCCGGCTCGTCCGCCGCGACGCTGGGCGTGCCGAACTCCCCCGGTGTCACCGCCGGCACGGTGGGCGACACGATCGTCCTCGACTACAACCGGCCGGAGCAGCTCGAGGCCGCGTTTGCCCGCGATGGAGGCCGGATCGCCGCCGTGCTGATGGAGCCGGTCGTGGGCAACATGGGGCTCGTCGTTCCGACGCCCGAGTTTCTGGCCGCCGCACGACGGCTGACGGAGGCCCACGGCGGGCTGCTCGTGTTCGACGAGGTGATGACGGGGTTCCGGCTCTCCTACGGCGGTGCCCAGCAGGTGCTCGGCGTCAGGCCCGATCTGACCACGCTCGGAAAGATCGTCGGCGGCGGCCTGCCGCTGGGCGCCTACGGCGGCAGACGGGATGTGATGGACCACGTGCTGCCGGCCGGCAAGGTGTTTCAGGCGGGCACGCTCTCGGGCAATCCACTCGCCGTCGCCGCCGGCACCGCGACGCTCGAAGAACTGCGTGACAACCCGCCCTATGCCCAGCTCGAGCGGCAGGGCGCAAGGCTCGAGCAGGGGTTCCGCGAGGCGGCCATCCAGGCCGGCGTGCCGGTCTGGATCGCCCGCGTCGGAAGCATGATGACGATGTTCTTCCAGCAGCCCCCGGGGGGAATGCCCGTCACCGACTGGCCGTCCGCAGCCGCGAGCGACACCGGCCGCTATGCCTCGTTCTTCTGGAACATGATCGACCGCGGCATCTATCTCCCCTGCAGCCAGTACGAGGCGCTGTTCTTCTCGAGCGCCCACACCGACGCCGACATCGAAACCACGATCGGTGCCGCGGCAGAGTCGCTCGCCTGTTCCTGATCGTCGCCTGATCGGTGCCTACTGCCGGGCCTGCCGGAGGTGGAAGTCGACCACGACCGGCAGGTGGTCGCTGGCGACCTTCGCGAGGCTCGTCCGCACGACCCGGGCCTGGCGGACCAGGATCCCGCCGCGGACGAATGCCTTGTCGAGCGAGCCGACGGCCAGCCAGGATGGAAACGAGCGGAAGCGGCTGACCGGACTCGTCACCTGGGAAAACCCATTGGCGGCGAGGCTGCCCGCACAGAGCGTGTTGCGCCAGTCGTTGAGGTCGCCGACGATCAGCGTGGGGAGCGGATCGGCCGATCGGAAGAGCATGTGCCCGAGGAGGCGGTCCATCTGCCAGCGTCGCTCCGACTCTGCGAGGCCAAGATGGGTGTGGACGAGATGGAGCATCCCCTCGGGCGAGTCGATGAGCAGCAGCTGGGCCCCCCGTGGCTTCCTCGCATCCCGCCGGAGCGTGATCCGGTGGCGGCTCGCGACCGGCCAGCGGGAGAGCACGAGGTTGCCGTAGGCGCCGCTCCCGACCGGCACGTTGGGCTGGAAGACCGAATGGAAGCGGAAGGAGCCGGCAAGGAGTCGGGGCTGATCGTCGAACCGGCTGCGGCGGACGATCCTGTCCACCTCCTGGAGGCAGATGATGTCGGGATTTTCGGCCTCGATGCAGGCGATGACCCTGTCGAGCGAATAGCGCCGGTCACGACCGCCGATGCCCTTGTGGATGTTCCAGCTCAGCAGTCGCATGAGGGATAGTGTATCGTTGCTCCCGATCATGCAGGCCCACGACGACATCCGCATCGGCACGCTCGTGCCCGCCCACGACCGCACGCCGGAGCTGATCGGGCAGCTTCTCGGACACGGCTTCGAGACGTTCCAGATCGCCTTCGGCCGCAGCGTCGGCGCGGTCGATCTGGTGGCCCTCGCCGGACGGATTCAGCGTGTTCTCGACGCGGCGGTCGTTCCCGCAGGCGAGCCTCCGCCCCGGGTGAGCGGTGTCGGCGTCTACGGCAATCCGCTCACCAGTCCGGAAACCGTCACCGACTGGGAGCGGCTGATCGACGCGGCGGCGGCGTTCGGCTGCGACATCGTCTCCGGCTTCGCGGGGCGGATCCCGGGCCGTCCGGTGCCCGAATCGCTGCCCCGGTTCGGCGAGGTTTTTCGACCACTTGCCCGACGAGCCGAGGACCGGGGTGTGCGGCTGGCATTCGAAAACTGCGAGAAGCGCGGCAGCTGGGAGAGCGGCGACTGGAACATCGCCCATGCCCCGCGGGCCTGGGACGCGATCTTCGCCGAGGTCGAGAGCCCGGTGATCGGGCTCGAATGGGAGCCCTGCCACCAGATCGTGAGCTTCGTCGATCCGCTGCCACAGCTGCGCCGCTATGCCCACCGGATCTGGCACATCCACGGTAAGGACGCGACCCTGCTCTGGGACGTCGTCCGCGAGCATGGAATCCGCGGCGGCGTGCCCTACGTGCACCATCGGACGCCCGGCTTCGGCGACACCAACTGGACCGACCTGATCAGCACGCTCCGGCTGGCGGGCTGGCGGGGGAGCATCGACATCGAGGGATTTCACGACCCCGTCTATCGCGACGCGCTCGAGACCACGGGTCAGGTGGCGGCCCTCGACCACCTCAGGCGATGCCGCGGCGGACGATTCGTTCCCAACGTCTGGTGAACCGGCGACGATCCGTCTCGCCGTTCACTCTGCCGCTGCAGAAGCCTCGAGCGGCGGCCCCTGATCGACTGCCACCGAACCGGCCTCGGCACCCCGCTGCGATGCGGCTGACTGACCGAGCATCAACAGGGCGGCAGCCGTGACCGCGATCGCCGCCGCCAGCGAACCGACGCCACTGCCGTGGGCTGAAGACCGTCGGGATTCGAAAGCATTCGCCATGATGCTGATGCTCCAGATGCTTCAGTGATGCCAGGGAGACGAACCCCTCCCGCCCCCGTCTCTGAACTGGAGACTAGTTCACGGTTCAACCGAATGCCAGAAATTGGTGGCTTCGGGAGAACATATTTTTCAGGGCAGCACAAATGACTGGAACTGCCCGCGCATCCCACCCAATCCGCCCTGGCCGCAGCCCGGCTCCCCACCGCCCGGCCGATTCGCTACCTTTCCAAAGTTATGGAGTCGGCTCTGGCGGTGGTGTGGCGGTGGTGGCTCGTGCTCTGGCCGCACGTTCTGGCGGCCTCCGTGCTCGCGATCAACCTCGCCGCCTCGGCCCACGCGATCCTCGTCAAGCGTGATACTCGGTCCACGATCGGCTGGGTCGGGCTGATCTGGCTGTCGCCCGTCTTCGGGGCGGTCGCCTATGCGTTGCTGGGCGTCAACAGGATCCGACGGCGGGCCAGCCAGCTGCGGGCCGGAACCCGCAAGATCGCCCACGAACTCCACGACGCCGTCGCGGCCGGGGAACGACTCGACCGGGCGATCGGACCCGAAGGTTCGCCGCTGCGGTCGCTGGCCACGCTGGTCGGGCAGGTCACCAGCCGGTCGCTCATCGACGGCAACGCGATCGAGCCTCTCGACGGGGGCGACACCGCCTATCCCCGGATGCTGGCGGCGATCGACGCCGCCCGCCGCAGCATCGCCCTCGCCTCATACATCTTCGACAACGATCCCACCGGCCGGATCTTCGCCGCGGCGCTCGGCAGGGCGGCGGCCCGGGGCGTCGAGGTCCGGGTGCTGATCGACGGCATCGGGGCGAGTTACACGTCGCCGTCGATCATCGGCGTCCTCACCGATGCCGGCGTGCGTGCGGAACGCTTCCTGCCGACGAGCGTGCCGGTCTACTTCCCCTACGCCAACCTGCGGAACCATCGCAAGATCATGGTCGTCGACGGCGGCGTCGGTTTCACCGGCGGGCTCAACATCCGCGACGGCTGCTGGCTCTCGCGGGCGCCGCGGCACCCCGTCCGCGACATGCACTTCGAACTCCGCGGACCGGTGGTGGCCCAGTTGCTGGAGGTATTCGTCGAGGACTGGGAATTCGCGACGGGCGAATCGCTGGCGGTCGACGACGGCCCCTGGAAGCCCGACCTTGCCCCCGCCGGGTCCGCCCTCGCCCGGGGCGTCCGCTACGGCCCTGACGATCCCGACATCGGCAGGATCAAACTCGTTCTCGTGGCGGCGCTCGCCGCGGCCCAGAAGAGCGTGCGGATCATGACTCCCTACTTCCTCCCCGACGACGCCGTCTGCCAGGCCCTCGACGTGGCGGCACTCCGCGGCGTGCGGGTCGACATCGTGCTGCCCGAGGAAAACAACCTCGCGCTGGTCGGCTGGGCCTCGACGGCGATGCTCTGGCAGGTGCTCGGCCGGGGCTGCAACGTCTGGATGTCGCCGCCGCCTTTCGACCACACCAAACTGATGGTCGTCGATGCCTCCTGGGCGATGTTCGGCAGCGGCAACTGGGACGATCGCAGCATGCGGCTGAACTTCGAGATGAACGTCGAAACCTACGACCGCGAACTCGCCGCGGCGATCGACGGCCATGTTCTCGGCATCATCGGCAGATCGCGGCCGAAGACGCTCGCCGAGGTGGACGGCCGCGGGGTTCTCCTGCGGCTCCGGGACGGAATCGCCCGGCTGCTCTCCCCCTACTTGTAGCCCGTCGCCGCAGAGGGGACCTCCCTCGTTGCCATGCGGGCCTGGCATTTCATAGAGTTTCCTGAATGCTTGCCGCCATGCCGTCGCCGATTTCCGGTGTCATCCCCGCCGCAACCGACGCCACCTCCGTCATCGACCAGCTCCGGTCGATCGGGAGGGAGTTTCATGGCCGCTCCTGGTCGCTGGGCACGAGCAGCAACTACAGCGCGGTCGTCGGCCACGATCCGCTCGAACTGCTGATCACCGTCAGCGGCAAGGACAAGTCGGCCCTCGGCAGCGACGACTTCGTGCGGGTGGATGCCGGTGGCCGGCCGATCGACGGATCGGGGCGGAAGTCGTCGGCTGAGACGCTGCTCCACTGCCTGATCGCCGAACTCGTGCCCGCCCTCGGCGGGCATCCGGTCGGCGGCATCCTCCACACCCACTCGGTCTGGAGCACGATCCTCTCGCGGGCCGACCTGCAGCGCGGCTGCATCCGCATCGAGGGCTACGAGATGCTCAAGGGCCTCGAGGGCATCGGCACCCACGAGACCTGCGAGGAGGTGCCGATCTTCGCCAACAGCCAGGACATGCAGGAACTCTCCGAACGGATCCGGGGGCGACTCTCCGCGGCCGACTGGAGCGACCCGCGCCGGCCCCCCGTGCACGGGTTCCTGCTCTCCGGCCACGGCCTCTACACATGGGGCCGCGACCTGGCCGAGGCCCGCCGCCATGTCGAGATCCACGAGTTTCTCTTCGAGGTGGTCGCGCGGCAGCGAATGCTCGCCGCCGCCCACACCCATCCCTGAGCCTGGTTCCCGTTCCAGAGGAGGATCTTCCAGATGGCGATCGTCACGGTTCCAGAGCAGGCCCGGCGGATCACGAACGCAGCCGAGATCAAGGCGTTTCTCGCCGACAACGGGATCGCCTACGACGTCTGGCCGCTGGCCGACCGGGTCGATCCGGCCGCCCCGGCGGAGCGGATCCTGGCCGCCTACGAGCCGGAGATCGAGGAACTCAAGCGGCGGGGCGGGTTCGTGACCGCCGACGTGGTCGACGTCTACCCCGAGACTCCGAATCTCGACGCCATGCTCGCGAAGTTCAGCAAGGAACATACCCACACCGAGGACGAGGTCCGGTTCATCCTCCAGGGCAGGGGGGTGTTTCACATCAACCCCGTCGACCGGCCGGTGTTCGCCATCGAGGTTTGGGCCGGCGACATGATCAGCGTGCCGCTCGGAACGCGGCACTGGTTCGATCTCTGCACCGATCGCCGCATCCGGGCGATCAGGCTGTTCCAGGACATGAGCGGCTGGACGCCGCACTACCTCGAAGATGGCGTGCATCAGGGCTATGAACCCCTCTGCCTCGGTCCGGCCTGGATCGCCCCCTCCGGCAGGAACGCCCCGTGATCCTGTTCGACGGCCGCGGCATCCTCCTCGACGTCGAGGGAACGACGTCGTCGATCTCATTCGTCTACGACGTGCTCTTCGAGTATGCGAAGCGGCACATGGCCTCGTTCCTCGAGGCGCATGCAGCGGACCCGCTCGTCCGGGAGCATTCGCGACAGCTGCTCCTCGATGCGGCCGACGATCCCGCCGCGGCCGACGATACGGCCCGCGTGACGCTCGCCGCCCTCGAACTGATCCGCCGCGACCTGAAGAGCACGCCGCTCAAGGCCATCCAGGGCATGATCTGGCGGCGCGGATTCGAGGCGGGCGAACTGGTCTCCCATGTCTTCGATGACGTGCCGCCGTCGCTCGCCCAGTGGGCCGATTCGGGATTCGACGTGCGGATCTATTCCTCGGGTTCGATCGAGGCCCAGCGGCTGTTCTTCGGACACACGGCCTTCGGCGACCTCACCCCGCGGATCCGCGGACACTACGACACGACGACCGGACCGAAGCGGGAGGCTTCGAGCTACGCCCGGATCGCCGCCGACATGGAGATCGAGCCGCGGCAGATTCTGTTCGTGAGCGACATCGGCGCCGAACTCGATGCCGCCCGACAGGCCGGCATGGCCACGGCCCTCGCCGTGAGACCGGGCAACCGCGAGGCCGGCGGCCTCTTCGACCATGAGCCGATCGCATCGTTCGCCGAGATCGTCGTCTGAGGAATCCCGTGACCATCAAACCAGAACTCGATCCACCCCATTCGTCCCGGGAGGCGACGGCCTGTTCGGTCGGCGGCTCGACCGCCGCCGAGATCGATCAGGCGATTCGCGAGGCGGCCGACCGGGCCAGGGCCGGCCTTCCCGGGGGCCGGGCCGATCTGGCGTTCGTGTTCGTCTCGTCTGCCTACGGACAGGCGATCCGCGGGGCGATGGAGGGTCTGGCCGAGATGCTCGAGGTGCCGTCGGTCGTGGCGGCCACGGCCGAGGGCGTGCTCGCGGCGGGCGAGGAGCACGAGTCTGGGCCCGCCGTCGCCGTCTGGCTGGCACGGCTCCCGGGCGCCAGGATCGTGCCGCTGGCGCTCGAATACACGAAGACTCCCGATGGCGGCATGTTCGTCGGCTGGCCGAGCGAACTCGAGCATGACTGGCCTGCGGATGCGACGCTCCTGCTGATCGCCGACCCGTTCTCGTTTCCTGTCGATGCGGTCATCCGCCGTCTCGACGAGGACCACCCCGGTGTGCCGATCGTCGGTGGCATGGCGAGCGGCGGCATCGTGCCGGGAAGCAACACGCTTGTGGTCAACTCCCGCACCTACGACTCCGGGGCCGTCGGCGTCGTGATCGGTGGCGGCCGCATCCGCCCGGTCGTCTCGCAGGGCTGTCGTCCCATCGGTCGGCCGCTCGTGATCACCAAGGCCGACGAGAACCTGATCATCGAACTCGGCGGCCGGCCGGCCCTCGATCGACTGAGGGAGGTCTACGGCCAGCTCACCCCCGAGGATCGCGAACTGGTGCGGACGTCGCTCCACGTCGGCCGGGCCGCCAGCGAATACAAGGAGCAGTTCCAGCGTGGCGACTTCCTCGTCCGGAACGTCGTCGGCGCCGACCCCGACCTGGGCGTGCTGGCGATCGGCGATGCCGTACGGGTTGGCCAGACCGTGCAGTTCCACGTCCGGGATGCCCAGACGGCCCACGAGGATCTGCGGGAACTGCTCGCGGCCGACTCGGGCGGCGGCACACCGACCGGTGCCCTCGTCTTCACCTGCAATGGCCGGGGCACCCGGCTCTTCGCCACGCCGCACCACGACGCCCGCTGCCTGCACGACTGCCTCGGCCCGATCCCAGCGGCCGGATTCTTCGCCCAGGGGGAGATCGGACCGATCGGCCGCCGCAACTGCCTTCACGGGTTTACGGCCAGCATCGCCGTATTCGAGAGATAGCGGCCTTCCGGCCGGCCTTGCCCGGCCCGATCCAGCCCCCTAGTCTCCCGCCTCAGTATTCCCGGGAGGCTCTGCCGATGTTCGCATCACGGTCATGGTTTTGGAGGGCGTTGTTCTGGGTCTGTCTGCCGCTCGTCACCGGCATCGGCTGTGCCCATCATCGGCAGGACTACGCCTACGCCCCTCCCTATGCGCCTCCCGTCTATCCGCAGCCGCAGATGGCACAGCCCGTCTCGTATGCGGCACCGATGGCCGCCCCGCCCGGGGCGGTGATGCCCGCCGCCGTCGTTCCCGGAACAGCGGCGCCGTCGGCCGGCATGGTGCCCGGAGCCGTCGCGGGCCAGTCGACACCGTGCCCGCAAAACTGTCCGGATGGAATGGTCGTGGGGAGTCCCGTCGTGATCGAGGGCGGCGGCCAGACGCCCCCCTGCCCGCAGGCTCCCTGAGTGCGGCCTGATCGCGGCATCGACGATCCGCGCGACCACTCTCCCCGATTCGGGTAGGATTCTCGGGTCGTCGCAATTCGTGACGCCGCTTCCGAGGTGCCTGGTGAGCCGTTGGTCCGTTGCCCCCAGCCGCGAGGCTGAGTTGATGGACGATCCCGGGCTCCCCGAGGGCGATCACCTGCATGCGCTTTCGGCGCTCGGACGGATCAACGCGATCTCCGGAACGGCGAGCCAACTCGCGTCTGCCATCCGGCGAATGGCCCGGTCGTCGCCGGCCTCGGGCCGTCCACTCGAAGTCGTCGATGCGGCCTGCGGAGGAGGGGATGTGACCGTCTCGCTGGCCCGCCGGCTCGACGGCCGGCTCGCTGACGGGCAGGCCGTCAGCGTCATCGGCCTCGACATGAGTGCCAGGGCGCTGACCCGGGCCAGGGCCCACGCCGCCAGCGCCGGCGTTGCATCGGCCAGATTCGCCGTCCGCGATCTGGTGGCGGAGGGCTGCCCCCCCTGCGACATCGCCACCAGTTCGCTGTTTCTCCACCACCTCGACGACGATCTGGCCATCGCCGTCCTGCGGTCGCTCGCGGCGGCGGCCCGGATCGGGGTGATCGTCTCCGATCTGCTGCGGAGTCGGCTCGGCCTCGTGCTGGCGACTCTCGGCACCACCGTGCTCTCGTCGTCGCGGGTGGCCCGCGTCGACGGCCCGCTCTCGGTCCGTGCCGCGCGGACGCGGTGCGAATATGCAGCCCTCCTCGCCACCGCCGGGCTGACCGGCGCCGGCATCCGCCGCGTCTGGCCGGAGCGGGTGCTGATCTCATGGCGACGAACCGACGGTGTGGTCGGATGATCGCAGCCACGCTCACCGCATCCGCAGCCGCGGCCATCCACTGGGACGCGATCATCGTCGGAGCCGGGCCCGCAGGTTCCGCGACGGCGATCAGGCTGACCCGCAACGGCCTTCGGGTGCTGCTCATCGACCGCGGCAGCATGCCCCGGCCGAAAGTCTGCGGCTGCTGCCTCTCGCCACAGGCGATGGCCGAACTCGGGTCGCTCCTCGGCGGCTACGATTCCGAACCACGGCCCATCCCGCTGCGGCTCGTTCGGATCCTTGCCCGCGACGGCGACGCCCGCATTCCGATGCAGGGCGGTGGCACGTTCTCACGCGAGGCCCTCGACCCGCTGCTCGTGCGGCGGGCGCTCGATGCGGGGGCCGACTGGCTGCCTCGCTGCAGCGTGCGCGACTGCGAAGACCTGAACGGCACCGTCCACCTGCTGGTGCGGTGCGACGACGGCTCCCTCGAGGCTCCGCGGGAAAACCTCGCTCCCGCCGTCCCGGCAATGCTCCACGGCGAACTCTGCATTCTCGCCACAGGCCTGGCCGATCATGTCCGAATCCGATCGGCGGCGACGAGCCCGCCCGTGCCGCAACGCCGCCAGTTTTCGGCCAGCCGGATCGGCCTCGGCGCCACGCTCGCGGCAGAAGAGGGTCGGCTGCCGGCCGGCGAACTCGTGATGGCGGTGGGACGGGCGGGGTACGTTGGCCTCGTCCGGCTCGAAGATGGCAGGATCGACATCGCGGCGGCCATCGACGCGGCCGCCGTCGCCGCCGCCGGATCGTCGGCCCGGGCGCTCGCCGACCTCGTTGCCGATGCCTGCATCGCCGCGCCCGGGCTCGTTTTCAGACGGCCGCTCCTCGCAGCCGCGGTCCGGGCCACCCGGCCGCTGACGCATGCCTCGCCACTGGTCGCAGGCGACGGATCGCGAATCTTTCGAGTTGGCGATGCTGCGGGCTACATCGAGCCGTTCACCGGCGAGGGGATGGGCTGGGCGCTCAGCTCGGCCCGGATTCTCGCCGAGTCGCTGACCCGCGGTGGTTCGGTCGGTCGCGGCACCGGGCAGGCGGCCAGCGAATACCGCGTCGCCTATGCCAGGGCTTTTGCGGCACATCACGCCCGCTGCCGTGCGGTCGCCCGGGCCGTCCGGCACCCGCTCCTCGTTGCCGGAGCCGTGCGGGCGGCGGCGCTCTCGCCGCGGATCGCGGCCCGGCTGCTCCCCTGGGTCGTGGGCGGCCGCAGCGCCGCGGCACCGATCAGCACTTCGGAAACCTATTCATGAGCCTCACGATTCTCGGCATCGGCACGGCCGTTCCGGAGCAGCGCATCTCGCAGACCGATGCCGTCGCACTGGCCGTAGGCTTCGCCAATGCAGAGCCGGGCCGGGAGCGGACGCTGGCGGCGATCTACCGGCAGACGCGGATCCGCACCCGCGGCTCCGTGCTGCTCGACCCGCCGGATGATGCCGGCGTGTCGCTCGACTTCTACAAGCCGGCGACCAGGATCGACGACAGCGGCCCGGCCACGTCCGTCCGGATGGCCCGCTACGCAGCCGAAGCCGGCGGGCTGGCCGCCGCCGCAGCGGTGCTCGCACTGGGCCGGGCGGGCATCGCGGCCGCCGAGGTCACGCACCTCGTGACCTGCTCCTGCACCGGCTTCGCCAACCCGGGCGTCGATCTGGAACTCGTCGAGGCGCTGGGAATGCCGCCCACGGTTTCCCGGACCCACGTCGGCTTCATGGGCTGCCACGGGGCCTTCAATGCGTTGCGCGTCGCCGATGCATTCGCCGGCGCAGATCCGGATGCGGTCGTGCTCGTCGTCTGCGTCGAACTCTGCAGCCTGCACTTCCAATACGGCTCGCGGAGCGACTCCGTCGTCGCCAACAGCATCTTCGCCGACGGGGCGGGGGCGATCGTCGGCGTGGGCTCCGGGCATCCGGCTGCCGATCCCGCCGCCTGGCATGTCGCCGGCCAGGCTTCCCGCGTGCTGCCGAACTCGGCCGACCAAATGGGCTGGATCATCGGCGATCACGGCTTCGAGATGAGCCTTTCGGCCCAGGTGCCGGGCACGATCTCGGGAGAGATCGGACTCCTCGTCGACGACCTGCTCTCGCGGCAGGGACGGACCAGGGACCAGGTGCGGTCGTGGGCCGTGCATCCCGGCGGACCGAGAGTGCTCGCCTGCGTGGCCGAGTCGCTCTCGCTCGAGCCGGCCGCGCTCGAGGTCTCGCATGCCGTGCTCGCCGAGCATGGCAACATGTCGAGCGCGACGATTCTGTTCATTCTCGAACGCCTGCTCGAGCACCACCCATCGGCGACGCCCTGTGTGGCGATGGCATTCGGGCCGGGACTCACGGCCGAACTGGCGGTGTTCGCAGCGGGTGCCGGGCGAAGAACTCCCAGATAATCGAGTTCGCGTCGAGCGACAGCGCCGAGGCGCCGAATCCAAAGAGCCATATTTTCAGGCCCATGGCCACAGCCAGGCAGGTGGCGGCGGTCTTTCGGCTGACCGGCATGCGGAACCCGTACGACCGCTGTATTCGTCGCGATCCGCAGGGAATGGGAGGCCGGAAGGGGAAACGGTCGAAACCCGACGGTATCGTAGTTTGAAGGAGCGGTGCACGGGCCCCCAGAGGATGGATTCAGGAGCGGCATGGGAATGAACGACAACGAAGAATTCGTGAGGGAATTCCTCGTCGAGTCGGCAGAGAACCTCGACCAGCTCGACCGCGATCTTGTCGCCCTCGAGGTCAATCCGCGGGACGAGCAGCGTCTTGCGAGCATCTTTCGCACCGTCCACACCATCAAGGGTTCGAGCGGGTTCTTCGGGTTCGCCAAACTCGGTGCCATCACCCACGGCGGCGAACATCTCCTCGGTCAACTCCGCGATGGAAAGATCGACCTCGACGACGACGTTGCCGGCGCCCTCCTGAGCCTCGTCGATGCCGTCCGCTCAATCCTCGACCGGATCGAAAAGACCGGAGCAGAGGGAGACGATGATTTCCACGGTTTCTCCCAGAAACTCGCCCGCGTTTCTGACGAGGCGACCCGGCGTCGCCAAAATGGTGGGGTCGTCGTGACGCGGATGACTCCGCCAACGGAAGTCAGCCTGTCTTCAGCCGCAACCGAATCGCCCGGAATCGTCGACCAGTCGCCGCGTGTTCAAACGCCGACCGCCACCGCAGGGTCATCCGGCGAGGATCCAGTGATCCCATCGCCCGGGACCGGGAAGGCGAGTCACTCCGAGATGCCCATCGAGCTCGCCGCACCACCGCCCTCCCACGCGGCCGGACAGTCGCGGGCCCAGAAATCTCTCGTTGCCGAGCAGTCGATCCGCGTCGACCTCGGTTTGCTCGGTTCGCTCGTCGATCTCGTTGGTGAACTCGTACTCGCCCGCAACCAGCTCGATTCGACCGTCCGCCATTCCGCAGCCGGCCAGGCCGAACACCCCGATCTCCTCAAGGTGGTGCACCGCATCGACACCGTGACCGCCTCCCTCCAGGCGGCGGCGTTGAAGACGCGAATGCAGCCGATCGAGCAGGTGTTCAGCAAGTTCCCCCGCATCGTCCGCGACCTCGCCGTGACCTGCGGCAAGGAGGTGACACTCGGGATCGACGGCGCCGATACCGAACTCGACCGCTCTCTCATCGAAACGATTCGTGATCCGCTCACACATCTGGTGCGAAATGCCGTCGATCATGGCATCGAGCTTCCGGAGGTGCGTCTGGCACGAGGCAAATCGGCGGCCGGAAAATTGTCGCTGCGGGCATACCACGAAAGCGGCCAGGTGACGGTCGAGATTCGTGATGATGGCGGCGGCATACCTGTCGATGCGGTCCGAAACAAGGCGGTCTCGCGGGGTCTGGTGACCGCCGAGCAGGCCGCGATGCTTCCCGAGGACCGCGTTCTCCAGTTCATCTTTGAGCCTGGCTTCTCCACGGCGGCGAAGGTCACTGACGTCTCCGGCCGTGGTGTCGGCATGGATGTCGTGCGAACGAACATCGAGGCGATCGGCGGCTCGGTCGACATCGCCAGCCGGCCCGGGCTTGGAACGATCGTCCGTGTGCGGATCCCACTCACGCTGGCGATCATTCCGGCGCTCATCGTCACCTGCGGCAGTCATCGATTCGCCATCCCGCAGGCCGCTGTCCGCGAACTGATCTCACTGCGAGCCAGCAACGCGGGCTCTTCAGTCGCCGTCGAGGGGCTTGAGGGGGCTCCGGTGATGCGGCTGCGGGGAAGGCTCCTGCCACTGGTATTCCTGGCCGATCTGTTTGGTATCGAAGCGTTGGCCATCGGTGCCACCGCCTCCCGGACGCCCCGTGGCACTGTCGTCGTTCTGCGGATGGACGATCATGAGTTCGGCCTTGTCGTCGACAGCGTGGCGGTCAGCGAGGACATCGTCGTCAAGCCGATCGTTGCGGCACTGGTGGCCCTCGGCTTCTATGCCGGGGCGACGGTGCGAGGTGACGGGGCGGTGGTGTTGATCCTCGATCCGCGGGGAATCGCACAGGCTGCGCAGGTTCCGCCCCGCTCCCAGTCCGACGGTGCCGGCGATGCAACCGCAGCAGACGAGATCCTCGACCGCTATCTGGTCTGCGAGTCTCCGGCGGGCCGGCTTGTCGCCGTGCCGCTCGAAGACGTTGCCCGACTCGAGACATTCCCCAGGGATCAAGTCCAGCGGGCCGCTGGGCACGCTGTGGTTCACCGCGAGCGCCGTCTGACCGCGATCGCCGACGTTGATGCCTTGCTTTATGGCAGCCCGACACCGTTCGATTTGCCCAGCATGATTGCCGTGATCCTGACTCCGACCCTCGGCGACGTTGGCTTGAGGGTGCGGCGGATCCTCGAGGTGGTGGCGCCTGAGTCGCCGATCAACCGTGGCCTGAGCGGCCGCGGGGTGTTGGGAACGATCGCCGTGGATGGCCAGGCCATCGAGGTGATCGATGTCCGGGCGACGATTCCTGATACGGCAGATCTGTTGAAGCGGCAGGTGCCCGCATGACCAGCCTTCCGCCGGCCGTTGCCCCCATCCGTCGCGTCTGTACGTTCGTCGTCGCGGGCCGCAACTTCGCAGTCGATGCTGCCGCTGTCCAGGAGGTATTCCGCGGAACGATGACGACACCGGTACCGCGCGGGCCGGCAGCGATTCGCGGCCTGCTCAATCTGCGTGGGCGAATCGTGCCGGCGATCGACATGCGCAGGAGGCTCGGTTTCGATCCGTCGGCGGGCGAGGGGATCCATGTCGTCCTCTCCGCCGGTGGAGAGGCATACAGCCTCATCGTGGACGCGATGGCGGATGTCATCGACGTCCCCGTGACGACAATCGAGAAGCCATCGGCTGGTGTCGAAGGTGGCCAGAGAGAGTGCATCGACGGCGTGTATGCGGCCCATGGGGGACTCGTGCATCTGCTTTCGATCGAGGCGATTTTTGCAGGATTAGGCGAGACGGCAACGGAAAGGAAGTTGCGATGACAGTACGGTCAACCGATTCCAGGAATGGTGGTCGCGGATGGCTCGGCGAACTCACGGCATTCGCAACCAATCCGCTGCTTCTTTCCCTCCTGCTCGTGTCGCTGGTACCGCTTGCCCTGATGGGGTACGCCACCTACAAGAGCGCATCAGCGTCGCTCGACGAGGAGTCCAGAAACAAGCTTCAGGTGGTCCGCGAAATCACGGTCAAACAGGTTGAACGCTACTTTGCCGGCCTCCGCGACCAGCTCGAAGTCCTCGCCGATGATCCTTCAACCAAAACGGCCCTGGCCGACTTCCGCGCGGGGTTCCAAACACTGCTCCAGGACGAGACCGTCACAGAGGCGGATCAGGCTCAGGCCCGCGGCGATCTGGAGGCGTGGTATGCGGGCGAATTCGTGCCTCGCTACAAGTCTGAGAGTGACAAGGATCTCTCGGTCAACGGGATCACGGCAGTCCTCGGCGACATCGCCGTCCGGCTCCAGGACCTCTACATCCGCCGCAACGACAATCCGCTGGGATCGAAGGATCTCCTCGACGCCGCCTCCGACGCGACGGCGTACACCAAGGCCCACGGTCGACACCACCCGCGTTTCCGCAATGTCCTCAGGAAATTCGGCCTCTACGACATCTTCCTGATCGACGCCGACTCGGGCGACATCATCTACACCGTCTTCAAGGAGATCGACTTCGCCACGTCGCTCCGAAATGGCGCCTTCGCGGAGACAAACCTCGGGAAAGTGTTCCGGCAGGCAGCGACCGCGGGACGAAGCGATGTGGTTTTTTTCGGACACTTCGGCCCGTATCTCCCCTCGTACGACAAACCAGCCGGATTCCTTGCCGCGCCGATTCTCGAGGGGCGAAAAGTCGTCGGCGTCTTGGCTTTCCAACTGCCACTTGACCGGATCAATCAGGTGGTGGGAGAGACACTGGGCCTCGGAAAGACTGGCGAGACCTACGCCATCGGTCCCGACCGGATGTTTCGCACCGACTCCCGCTTCCTTGACCAACTCGGAGTCAAGACGACGATCTGCAATCCGAATTTCAAGGTCGACACCGCTCCGGTGAGGGACGTCTTCGAACACGGCGGCACGGGCACGGGACCGTCCCTCGACTACCGCGGTGAACCAGTGCTCTCCTCCTGGGGCCCGGCCGTCGTCCACGCCGGCGACGGTCCTGGAAACGACTCCGTGCGCTGGGCAATCATATCGGAGATCGACGAGGCCGAGATTTCGGCGCCCACCTCGGCGCTGAAGCAGTTTGCAAGTTGGATTTTCGGACTCACGACGCTCGGTGTGGCCCTTCTCTCCGCCCGCATTGCAGGTTCGTTCAGCCGATCATCGAGGCGTCAGGCAAAACTCGTTGATGGAATCAAGGACAACACGCACACGCTCGCCAGTGCCTCCGAAGAACTGACCAGCGTCAGTCAGCAGATGAGCGCTGCCGCGGAGGAGACGACCGCCCAGGCAAACCTCGTGTCTGCTGCGGCCGAACAGGTGAGTGCCAACACGAGAACTGTTTCAGGTTCCGTCGAGAACCTCGTGCAGAGCATCTACGAGATTGCCCGTTCGGCCCAGGATGCCGCGGGGGTCGCCCGGCAGTCGGTTGAGATGGCCCGGGCCACGTCGAAGACGATGGACAAACTCGGCAGTTCGAGCGCCGAGATCGGGCAGGTGGTGAAGGTCATCACCTCGATCGCCGAGCAGACAAACCTCCTTGCCCTCAACGCCACGATCGAGGCGGCCAGGGCCGGAGAGGCAGGAAAGGGCTTCGCCGTCGTGGCCAACGAGGTCAAGGACCTGGCCCGCGAGACGGCCAAGGCCACCGAGGACATCGGCACGAAGATCGAGGCGATGCAGGCCGATACCTCGAAGGCGGTGACGGCGATCGGTGAGATCGTGACGGTGATCGAGAAGATCGACATGCTCCAGACGAAGATCGCCGCCGCCGTCGAAGAGCAGAGCGTGACCACGAGCGAGATCGGCCGGAACATCGGCGAGGCGACGTCCGGATCGACCGAGATTGCCCAAAACATCGGCCAGGTGGCACAAGCCGCCCAAAACACCGCTGAAGGGGCCACGAACGCACAGCTTTCCAGCGGAGAGCTGGCTCGTATGGCCCAGAATCTTCAGCGGTTGGTGGAGGAGTACCGCGAGTGATGCCCCCGGGGCGGCCCAATGCCGGGAAAGGATGTCGTGCGCGCGCTTGTCGTCGATGATTCGAAGCCGGTAAGAAGTATCCTCACCAAGATCCTTGGTGACCTCGGCTTTGCATGCAAGCAGGCGGCCGATGGACGCGAGGCGCTCGATGTCCTCGCGTGCGACGGCCGGCCCGACGTCGTGACCGTCAATCTCCACATGCCGGTGATGGATGGCTTCACACTGATGGGGAGGATCCGAGCGTTGCCGGCACTCAAGGGATTGCCTCTGGTGGCGGTGTCGTCGGAGCAGGATCGGAGCGTCATCCAGAAGGCGGTCTCGTGCGGCGCCGGGGCATTCGTTGCAAAGCCGTTCACCCCCGCGGCGATCAGCGAGGCGCTGGCGACCGTCGGCATCCGTCCAGACAACGGTCCTGGTGCAGCGGTCGAACCGTTGGTGCCACTTCGGATCCTCGTCGTCGACGACTCGGCCGCGATCAGGGGGGTCGTCTCGGCGACGCTCTCCTCCGATCCCGAGTTGCGCGTCGTCGGGACGGCAGCCGACGGGGTGCAGGGGCTTGCCCGGGTTGCGGAACTTGCCCCCGACCTTGTTCTCCTCGACGTCGAGATGCCGGTCATGGATGGCCTGGCCATGCTCCGTGAACTGCGCAAGGTGCAGCCGAGGCTGCCGGTGGTGATGTTCTCGACCCTCACTGAACGGGGGGCGAAGGTGGCCCTCGATGCCCTCGTCGCCGGCGCCAACGACTATGTCGCCAAACCGAAGGGGGCCACCAGTGACGACGTGGCTGCGCGGATCCGTGAGGACGTGATCCCGAAACTCAAGCAATTCCGGCAGCGGTCGGTCATTGCCGCCGGACCGACACCGACGGTCGTGGCTCCACGTACTCCCCGTCCGCGGAGTGACGTGGCGGTTGCGGCGGTGGTCGTTGGTATATCGACCGGCGGCCCGGTGGCGCTGGCAGAGTTTCTCCCGGCGTTCGTCTCGCCGACGAGCATTCCCGTCCTCATCGTCCAGCACATGCCGGCCGTATTCACAGGCCACCTCGCCGACCGCCTCACGAAGGTCTGCGGGCTCCCCGTCCGCGAGGCTCCTGACGGACACGAACTCCGTCCCGGCGATATCCTGCTCGCCCCCGGTGGTCGCCATCTCAAAGTCCTCCGGCAGGGCACAAAGGTGGTCACGCAACTCGACGACAGTCTCCCCGAGAACTCCTGCCGACCGGCTGCCGACGTTCTCTTCCGGGCAGCGGCAGGAGTCTGGGGAGGAGCCACGCTCGGCGTGATCATGACCGGCATGGGGAAGGACGGACTCAAGGGTAGCAAGGCGGTCATCGCCGCCGGCGGGGCGATTCTCGCCCAGGACGAGATGACGAGCGTGGTCTGGGGAATGCCGGGACATGTCGCCAGGGCGGGCCTGGCCGAGGCGGTTCTGCCGCTTGGGCAACTCGGGGTCGAGGTGGCGATGCGGTTGCGGCGCCGCGGCTGAGAATCGAAACGGTTCAGGAGTCAATCAGCCCTTGAAGGTCACCCCCCAGCAGATGTCATTCCTCTCGACGTTCCTCAAGCGTCGCAGCGGTGTCGTCATCGACCAGTCGAAGGCCTACCTCGTCGAGGCCAGGCTGCTGCCGGTGCTCCGGCAACGAGGCATCCCCGACTTTGAGACGCTCGTCGAGAAGGTCCGGAGCTCACGTGAGCCGGCGATTGAGCAGGATTTCCTGAACGCGATGATGACGCACGAGACGTCGTTCTTCCGCGACCGCTCGCCGTTCGAGGCCGTCAAGCGGCTCCTTCCTGAACTCATCACGCGGCGTGCCCTGGCTCGGCATCTGGTGATCTGGTCGGCCGCCGCATCGTCGGGACAGGAGGCATACAGCCTCGCCATGCTGTTGAACGAGAACTTTCGCGAGGCGCTTGCCGGCTGGTCGGTGCGGATCCTCGCCACCGACATCTCGGAGCCGGTCCTCGCCCGGGCTCGGGAGGGGCTCTACAACGACCACGAGACGGCCCGCGGTCTGCCGGTGGAACTCCGCGACAAGTACTTTGTCCGTTTCCAGGGAAAGTGGAGCATTTCCCAAGATTGCCGGAGGTATGTCGAATTCCGCCAAATGAACCTCCTCGATCCCTGGCAGGGTCTGCCGCCTTGCGACATTGCCTTCCTGCGGAACGTGCTCATCTATTTCGACGTGCCAACGCGGGCCGCGATCCTCGCAAAGATGCACACGATCCTCCGCCCCGACGGTGCCCTGCTGCTTGGTGGCGCCGAGACAATGCTCGGGGTCTGCGACACATACGACCGGATCGATGGGGTGGGCTGCAGTGCCTACCGTCCACGACAGGAAAGGTCGATTGGTCGAGCCTCAGGGCGGTGATCGCATCGGGTGCCGGGCGAAGAACTCCCAGATGATCTCGTTCGCGTCGAGCGACAGCGCCGAGGGGCCGAGGAAGAACGAGTCGGGCCGGCGGCCGGGCCAGGTGTGACCGCCCCCTTCGAGCCTGTAAAAAACCACCTCGCTGCCGTCGCGGCCGGGGCCCCAGCTGAATCGCTCGATGGCGATGCCCTCGTCGCCGCAGGGCGTCTGTTCGGCGGACCAGTTCGCGGGGCAGCCGTTTGCGTGGACCCAGTCGAGGATGCCCTCGAGCACCGGCCGATGGCTGACCCGCGTCACGCTGCGGCGGCCGATGCCTCCTTCGAGCGGCGTGAACTGGTCGAGCGTGCCGTGGAAGTGGAGCACGGGCACGGCCCGGGAGGGCGCGATCGATCCGAGCGCGAGCGGCCCGGCCACCGCGGCCAGCGAGGCGATCCGCCCGGCGAGTTCGGCCCCCACCCGATAGGCCATCATGGCGCCGTTCGACATCCCGGTGGCATGCACACGGCCGGGATCGACCGGCTGGCTCGATTCCAGTGCGTCGATGAGGGCATCCACGAACGCCACGTCGTCCGACGCATCGGCGAGCGCCTCTCCGCAGCAGTTGCCGCCGTTCCAGGTGAGCAGGCTCTCGCGGGAGCCCGTCCCGGCGGGATAGGCCACGATGGCCCGCCCCGTGGCGGCAAGGGCGTCGAGGCCGGAGAAACGCCGCATCATCTCGGGGTGGCTCTGCCCGCCGTGAAAGGCGAGCACGAGCGGCCAGCCGCCAGCCGGCGGGGCTGCGACCGGCAGGCAGAGCGTGGCCGAGCGACTGCGACCGCCGACCGGAACTGCGATCGCGAGCGTGAGGAACCTGCCCGGGGCGTCTGCTGGGTCGATCACGAGCGGAAATCCCAAAACCGACTGCTGGCGGCTGAAATCCTGTCGCCGAGGTGAGGGCTGAATCTTTACACTTCCCGCCTGTTCGAGCCACCGACCAGCGGAGAGCCCCGTGCCAGAAAGAATTCCGGAACTTCCCAGCCTGCTGCGGCGCCGGGTGGCGATCGATCGGGTCGCGCCCGAGGTCGACGGCGGCCGCTTTGCGGTCAAGCGGGTGCGGGGAGACCTGGTCGAAGTCGAAGCGGATGTGATCTGCGACGGCCACGAGGAACTCGAATGCCGGCTCCTCGTGCGGCACGGCGAAAGCGGACAGTGGGCGGCGATTCCGATGACATGCCAGGGGAACGACCGCTGGACCGCGTCCTTCATCGCCGACCGGATCGGTCCCTGGCAGTTCGTGATCGCCGCACGCATCGACGTCTTCGCCACCTGGCTCCGTGATCTCGGACGCCGGGAGGCGGCGGGGGAGGACCTCGGCGTCGAATTGATCGCCGGCAGTCAGATCGTCGCGGCGGCCGCCCATGCGGCGCCGCCGGCACTGGCCCGCGAGATCGAATCGCTGGCAGCCGGGCTGCGGTCGGAGGCCTGGGCCGAAACGGCCCGAGGCGAGCGGCTGCGGGAACTGATGACCCTCTATGCAGACCGCCGCGACGAGACCCGGCTCGATCCGCCACGACCGATCTGGGTCGACCGCGAGAAGGCCAGGTTCAGCGCCTGGTATGAACTGTTCCCGCGATCGTGGGGCCGCATGCCCGGTGTGCACGGCACGTTCGCCGACCTCGCCGACCGGCTCGACTACGTTCGCGGGATGGGCTTCGACGTGCTCTACCTGACGCCGATCCATCCGATCGGCAGGTCGTACCGCAAGGGCCGCAACAACGCGCTCGTCGCCTCCGACGGCGACGTCGGCAGCCCGTGGGGCATCGGCTCGCCGGAGGGCGGCCACACCGCGGTCCATCCCGCGCTCGGCACGATCGAAAATTTCTCGGTGCTGCGGCAGAAGGCTGAGGCGCTCGGCATGGAGATCGCGCTCGACATGGCGATCCAGTGCTCGCCCGATCATCCCTGGGTGCGGGAGCATCCGGAGTGGTTCCGCCGCCGGGCCGACGGCACGATCCAGTATGCCGAAAACCCCCCGAAGAAGTATCAGGACATCGTCCCCTTCGACTTCCAGTCGGAGCACTGGCGGACGCTCTGGGAGGCGCTCGCCGACGTGTTTCGTTTCTGGGTTTCCAGGGGAGTGCGGATCTTCCGGGTCGACAATCCCCACACCAAGCCGTTCGCCTTCTGGGAGTGGCTGATCGGCGAGATCCATCGCACCCACCCCGACGTGCTCTTTCTCTCTGAGGCGTTCACCAGGCCGAAGACGATGTACCGGCTGGCCAAGCTCGGTTTCACCCAGTCATACACCTATTTCACCTGGCGGACCGAGAAGCGTGAGACGGCAGACTATCTCGTCGAGGTGACGACCCCACCCGTGGCCGAATTCTTCCGCCCCAACTTCTGGCCCAACACTCCCGACATCCTCCACGAGACGCTCCAGACCGGAGGCCCGGCGATGTTCGAGGTGCGGCTCACGCTCGCCGCGCTCTCGGTTGGCAACTGGGGCATCTACGGCCCGGCGATGGAACTGCTCGAGGCCGTGCCGCGCGATCCGGGGAGCGAGGAGTATCTCGATTCCGAGAAGTACGAGATCAAGCGCTGGGATCTCGAGTCTCCGGAAAGCCTCGCCCCTTTCGTCCGCCGGCTCAACGAGATCCGGCGCTCGGAGCCCGCCTTGCATCGGGTCCGGCCTCCGCTGATCCAGCCGATCGACGACCCGCATCTGCTGGCCTGGTGCCGGCACGACGCCGCCAGCGGCAACACCGTGCTCGTGGTCGTCAGCCTGCGGCCCGACGAGCCCCGGTCGGGCAGGCTCGACCTCGACCTCGAGCCTCTCGGACTCGATGCCGCGACCTCGCTCCTCGCCCACGACCTGCTCGCCGGCGGCGATGCCGTCTGGCCCGGCGACAGGATCAGGATCAGCTGCAGCCCGGAGCATCCCGTGCAGGTTTACCGCCTTTCCCCGGCAGCCCAATGACGCTCGCCCAGCAGACCGTATCGAGAATCGCCGGCTGGCTGCCTGAGTCCCGCTGGTTCGCCGACAAGTCCGCTGCTCTGGAGCGGATCGCCGTGCAGGAATCGATTCCGCTGTCGGCCACCGGGCTTGCTTTGACGCTGCTCGACGTGCGCACCTCCGGCCAGGGGGAGGCCCGATATGTCGCCCCCATCGACCTCGAGTCGGCATCCGATGCCGCCTTCTCGGCCGGCTTCGCGGGCTGGCTGATCGAGACGGTTCTCGGCGGGCATTCGATCGCCGGCCGCCAGGGCAGGCTCGTGGGCCATGCGATCGGAAAAACCTCTCTCGCGGCGGGATCGGCAGTCGCCGTCCGGCCGCTCGGCGGCGATGCCTCCAACAGCTCGATGCTCGTCGCTCGCGACGGGCTCCGGCTGGCGGTCAAACTGCTCCGCCGCTGCCGGCCCGGCGTTCAGCCCGAGGTCGAACTGGGTGAGTTCTTCGCCCACCAGACCTCCTGGACGGGAACGCCGCGGCTGCTCGGCTGGCTCGAATATGCGGATGATGATCCGGCCACCTCGTCCACCGCCCTGGCCGTCATTCACGCCTTCGCGGAGGGATGCGTCAGCGGCTGGGACAGGCTTGTGGAACTCGTCGCGAGATCCGGCCTCGACGGCCCTGACCGGCCCCGAATTCTCGGGATCGTGGCGGCCCTCGGCAGGCTGACCGGCGAGATGCACGAGGCCCTCGGATCCAGGCCCGACATCCCCGCCTTCGCTCCCGCGGTCGTACCGAGGGCCGACCGCCTGTCGGCTTCCCGCCGGATGCAGGATCACGCCCGCCGGGTGTTCGTCCGGGCCCAGGCATCGCTGCCACGGCTGGCGAAGGATGTCGCCGAACGGCTCGATCGAGTGGTGTCGGATCAGGACGGGCTCCTGGGCAGCCTTGCAATGCTCACCGCCCTCGAGGAGCCGGGAATGGCGATCCGGGTGCACGGCGACTTCCATCTGGGGCAGGTGCTCGTCAGCGCAGACGACCAGGGCATGCTGGCCCTCGATTTCGAGGGTGAGCCGGGCCGGCCGCTCGACGAGCGGCGGGCGAAAGTGGCCGCGGCCAAGGACGTGGCGGGCATGTGCCGCTCGCTCGACTATCTGCTCAGACACGTGGCCCGAACGACCGGCGGCCTCTGGCGGGCCGACGACCTGCAGCTCCTTGAAACCTGCTACCTCGACGCCTACCGGGAAATCGCTGCGTCGGCATGCTGGTGGCCCGCCGACGCGGAGACCGCCGCCAGGCTGCTCGCCATCTACAGGCTCGACAAGGCGATCTACGAACTGGCCTACGAACTCGACAACCGGCCCGACTGGGTCGAGGTTCCACTCGCGGCACTCGAGCAGGCGTGTTCCAGAGCCTGACCGGAGTCGCGGCCGTCAATCGCAGGGCTGAGCGGCGGATCGTGACCCGCGCCTCCGGGCCCTAACGCTGACCTGTCATGCCCTTTGGGGTATCGACGCCTTGTGAAGGTCGGGGCTAGCTGCCGTCGCCGCGATCCACGGGGCGGCCGTCCTCGTGGATCGCCACGTCGTAGATCCGCAGGCTGTCGAGCCAGCGATGCATCCCATCGGTCGTGAACAGCCGGGGAACGACCGTGCCGGTTTCGAGATGGGCGAAGTAGAGTTCCGCCGCACCATGCTCGCGGCCGCCGATCCGGCTCGTGACATTCACAAGCGATCCACCCGACATCGTCTCGACGATCTCGGCACGATACTCGATGCGGTCGCCAGGGATGGCCTCGAAGCAGAAGTCCGCCTTGGCCACCTTGGCGAGCACGACCTGCTTCTTGAAGTCGAGGGAATCGGCCACGAGCAGGCCCCCGGTCTGGGCCATGCCCTCGATGGCAAGCGTGGCAGGCATCATCGCGGCGCCCGGGAAATGGTCGTGAAGATGCTCCTCCGCGAGGGTGACGCTCTTGACCGCCGTCGCCCGTCGAAAGCGGACGAACTCCGTGAACCGGTCGATCCAGAACCAACGCATCGCGGGCCACCTCAAAAAGGGGGAAGGGGGCATCATAGCCGGCCGAATCGGTCCCAGGCAGCGGCCGCTCTGATCGGGTCGCCCCTGACCGGCTCTGGGCGGCAACGGCTCCCCGCCCCAGCACCGAACGGGTGTTTTTCAGGCCTCATCATGGCTTGCCCGAGCCCCGGACGGCTCCGCCCGAAAAATTCCGGGGGATGGCGCGTCCGGTTTTGCCGCGGGTGAACGCCTAGCAGGAAGGAGGCCGGAGAGGCCTTCGAGTTCCTCCGGCCTGCAGGCCTCAGATGAGCGACTTTCCTGAGCCATTTCCAAACGCCGTTTTCCGCCGGGTTCGGCTGGCCCCCGAGGGTTGGTGGCCGGATCCAGTTGGTGCGGATGGCGGCTCTGGCAGGCGGGTTCAGAAGACATACCGGGCCCTGGTCGTCGGTACGGCCATTCTCCACCGTCCCGCCGGCAGCCGAGGCCGTTGGACCGTCGATCTTGCCGCCGGCCTCGACTGCCTGCCCCACTCGCCGCGAACTGCAGCGGGCCTGCGGCGAATCCTGAATCTGCACACATCGCTCGGAAAGACTGCCCGTATCGGGGCGGCCCTCGTGACGCCCTCCGATGCGGTCGCAGATCGGGTCTGGCCAATGACGACGGGGGATAGGAGGCCGTCCCACCGCCATTCAGACGCCGCAGTGGACATCTACGGCTATTCGCTGATGTACAAACTCCCGGGAATGGAGGGGTTTGCCGCTGTCGATCCGCACGAATTCTTCGACGACATGCCGGCCTGGTTTGAATCGCCCCTGGAACTGCTCGACAGGGCGGAGTTTCTGGCGGCACGAGGGATTCCTCATCGTCCGCTCGCAATCGTCACGCAGCGGCAGGACTTCGAGCCTGCCGAAGCCGGCAACGGACCGCGAAATCGGTTCTATCGCCAGACCGCGTTTCGTCGGCCCTGCCGGATCGACGCATTTCTGTAGGCGTGCCTGCCGCCCCGCCATCTGCTAGCCTTCTGGATTGGAGGGATCCTGTCACCTTCACCGGGGCGTGAAGCCTGCTCCCCATGTTTCCCGACAAAGAGACGCGTTCCAGCGATCTGCCGATGGAGCGACTTTTGGCCGAGGCGCGGTCGGGATCCTCGACGGCACTTGGCCGGCTGTTCGAGCTGGCACGCCTGCAACTCCTGCTTGCCTGCCGCCGGGAGTTGCCATCCGGAATCCGAGCCAAGGTCGGGGCGTCTGACATCGTCCAGGAGACGGCCGTCGAGGCCTACCGCGATCTGCATCGGTTCAGCGGCCGGTCGGCGGGCGAGTTCTTCGCCTGGCTGCGTTCGATCCTGCGGAACAATCTCACCGATGCCGTCCGCCGCTATGGAGTGGTGCAGGCCCGATCGATCGACCGCGAGCAGAGCCTCGATGCGGCCGACAGCCAGACGAGCCGGATCATGACGCTGATGCCTGTGGCTGAAATCCGGCCGCCCGACGGGTCGGTCATCCGGCGCGAGGATGCCGCCATGATTACCTTGGCGCTGGCCCGGCTTCCGGAGGACTACCAGATCGTGCTCCGGCTCAGGTACTGGGACGGCCTGACTTTCGAGCAGATCGGTGAACGGATCGGCCGGACAGGGGAGGCCGTCCGAAAACTCTGGTATCGTGCGGTTCGGCTCCTCCAGGCCGAACTCCTTCGACAGCACAGCCAGTCCTCCGCCATGCAGCAGACGGAATCTCCCAGAGACCATGTCGTTTGACGAGCCGGAAGACGACGACCTGATCGCCCGGCTGGCGGCGATCGACGACTGCCTCGGTGGCCACGCCGGAGGCCAGCGGGCGTTGCGGGCGCTGGAGCAGGATCGGGCCTTGCCGGCCGACGGCGATGCGATCGAGGCGTTGCTGCTGCTGCGTCAGGCTGCCGCCGATGAATCGCCCCCGTTTCTGGACGACACACCCCTGCCGACGCGGATCGGTCGGTTCGAAGTCGTCCGGCAGGCGGGTAGTGGGGGATTTGCGATCGTCTACGAGGCGATCGACCCGGCCCCGAATCGGCGGGTGGCGATCAAGGTCGCCCGGCCCGAAGCCGTTTCCATGCCCGAGATTCGTCGCCGCTTCGTCCGCGAGGCCGAGATGGCGGCGCAGCTCTCCCATCCGCACCTGGTGACGACTCTCGAGGTCGGTGAGGATGGCGGTCTGCCCTACATCGCGCAGGAGTTTTGCCCCGCCGGAAGTCTCGCCCAATGGCTCGAGCGGCATCCGGGGCCGATGTCCCCGAAGGTCGCTGCCGGCATCGTCGCGGGGATCGGGCAGGCCGTTGCCCATGCCCATGCCCATGGCATCGTCCATCGCGACATCAAGCCGGCCAACCTGATGCTCGTGCCGGTGGCCGGGGAGTCGGCACTCCTGCCGGATGAGGGGCTGACCGTGAAACTCTGCGACTTTGGGCTCGCCAGATCGCTCGAATCCGCGGACAGCGGCGAATCGGCACCGACCCGGCTGACGCGAACCGGCATGCGGCTAGGCACGCCTGCCTGGATGGCCCCCGAACAGGTCGACAACTCGGTCGGCACGATCGGCCCTCAGACAGACGTGCATGCGCTTGGCCTGATCCTCGACAGGCTGCTCACCGGCCGCCGCCTGCGGAGCGGCGAAACGGAGGCGGAAACGCTCAAGAAGGTGCTGCTCGACGAGCCGCCGCCGGCGAATCGGCTGGTGATCGGCGTTCCCGGCGAGCTGGCGGCTGTCTGCCTGAAGGCTATCGAGAAGCGTCCCTCTGACCGATTTCAGTCCGCCGCTGAGCTTTCGGACGAACTGCTCCGGTTCCTCGCCGGCCGCCCAACCCTCACCCGGCCTCGGACACTCCTCGCGAGGGCATTGCGGCAGGTTCGACGCAGACCGCTGATTGCGACGCTTTCGGCGGTACTCGCGGCGACCGCGGTGGCCGGCCTCTGGTCCACCCGGGCAAACCGCAGCGAACTCCAGCGGGCCGACCTCGAGATCAACTCGTTGCAGGAGTCCGCGGCTGCGGAAGATCTGCTTGAGGCGTTCACCAGTGCCCGCAGCGGGTTTGCCGCCAGGGCCTTAAAAGCCCTAGCGGAATGCGAGCGAAAGAGTCCTGCTCTGGCGTCGTCGTTCGGCGGCCGGATGCTCGGCCGACGCCTCCACGGCGAGGTCGCCACTCTGTTGCAGACCAGTTCCGTCGATGGAGGGCCGCCACCGGCGATCTCGGCGCTGGCCCTTTCCAGCGACCGCAGTCTGGCCGCCGTGGGTGCTGCCAATGACAGGCTGTATGTTCTCTCCCTCCAGGATGCCGCCCCGCCGACCGCTGTGAATGCCGGAGGGTCGATCCTGAGCCTGGCCTTCTCGCCGGACGGCGAAAGGATCGCAGCGATCTTTCCCGACGGAGCGGGGCGGGTGTGGAACACCTGTGACGGATCGCTGATCCGGGAGTTCCGGATTGCATCGAAGGCCGCCCCGTCGGCGGTCGCCTTCGATGACAAGGGGCAAACGATTTTCTGCGCTGGAGCCGATCGAACCATCTGGGTCGTGGACGCGGCGGGTGAACTGCCGCCCCGAGCCTTGGCGACCCTGCCGGCAGCCCAGGACAAGACGATCGGCATCAATGCGATCTGCACCGCAGGGCCGGCACGAGTTGTGGCGGCCATGGGCGCTGAGGTTCATGTCATCGATCTGGCGACCGGCAGGCTGGTTCACACCCTGATCGGCAATGGCGGACACATCACCCGGCTCGCCGCATCGGAGGACGGCTCACGTCTCATGGCCGTTGGAACCGACCCGAGGCCGCGGCTCTGGGATCTCGAGACCGGCGCGGCCCTGAAGTTCACCCCGACCCGGGCGACATGGCCCGCCGCCTGCGGCATCAGTCCGGATGGCACCCAGATCGCCGTCGCCAGCCCCGACGGGTTCTGCCGAATGTTCAGTACGACGAAGGACCGCCTTATCGGACGGTTGTTCGGTCATGTCGGTCCCGTGATTGCGTCCGATTTCGAGACGACCGGCCACGTGATCTCGGCCGGCGCGGACGGTTCGCTCCGCCGCTGGGATCCCACGGCTGAAAACGAACGCGGCGGATTCAGGGAGCAGGCCGTCGCCGGGGGAGCCGTGCTGTCGCTCGAACCGCTGCCTGACGACGGCGGCCCCCCACGTGCAGTGATCATCCAGGCCGGAGTGGCAGCGACCGTCGTGGAAGCCGGTTCCCCGGCACGGGTCACACACTTCCCGACCGCCATCCCCTCGCCGTCGCACGCCGCCGTCGACACCCCGCGGCATCGGATCGCGCTTGCCAGCGGTGGGTCGAGCATCCGGGTCGAGCCCTTGCCTGGATGCACTTCGGCCGTCGGGCAGTTGCCGGGCGGCGACGACATCGTGGCCCGGGATCTCGCCTGGACCGTGGATGGTCGGCTCGTAGCCGGGTGCGATGACGGCAGGCTGCTCGCCTGGGATGCGGGGCTCTCGGATACCTCCGAGATCGACCGCCTGGAAGGTCCGATCGAGGTCGTCGTCGCCTCTCCCTCCGGCCGGCCGAGAGTGGCCGCCGGCCACCTGAGTACCGTCGTGATCCACGATCTCGGCGATCAGAGCCCACCGGCCAATCCGAGTCGGACCATTTCGCTCCCGGCCAATATCTGCAGCGCGGCCTGGTCGCCAGACGGACTCCGGCTCGTCTGTGGCACGATCGCTGGCGATGTTCTCGTCTTCTCCACCGACACCGGAGACCTGCTCGGTGATATCCATGAGTTCAAGCGAAACTATGAGAACAACGCCAAGAGAAAACGCATCAAGGCCCTGGTGCCTCTCGAGATCACATTCACGCCGGGCGGCCGCACGCTCCTGATCTGCGATGCCGAGCGGATCTGGTTTGCCGACGCGAACACGCTGACCTGGTTCGAATCTTTCCGGCCGGACTGGTCGATCGCCTGCGTCGCGGTATCGGCCGATGAGCAACTGATCATGCTCGGCGGCGAGCACTCTGGCGAAGG